>Ga0157365_10000264_pt1 | contig 24191 bp, 10 predicted proteins | sample AttsexASBM3_FD_111478 | JGI IMG/M metagenome (GOLD analysis project Ga0157365, IMG submission 111478) | Fungus gardens microbial communities from leaf cutter ant in Ribeirão Preto, State of São Paulo, Brazil - Atta sexdens ASBM3 | ecosystem: Host-associated > Fungi > Mycelium > Unclassified ... | reverse complement strand
TCCTTCCCGTGTAGCCGGCCACAACCGTGTGGGGAGCCAAAGGTTGCTGGCCTATCGCTAACTCGAACAGACAGATGCAGAGCTTTTTTGCAAGTTTTAGCAGAATTGTGCTACGTCCAGCAGCTGCACCCGGTTGGCACTCACAAAGTGCCCCACGGAGCGGTACTCCTCCAATAACGCATTGATCCTTTCGGCCATCTGCCCTAACTGAAATGGGGATGAAGACTCGTGGAGAAGTTCAGCTTTGATTTGACCCCAAGAGTTTGAATACTTCTGTCCAGAATCTTCCTGTGAACCTGAAACATTAAGTCGTTCAGTCGTGTTGCGTCACGAGTCTACAAGCCTCATGTTGAGGAAGAAAGATGAGTTTCAATTTGGCATGGAAGCGAAGGAAGCATTTCATGTTTTCAAGGATGAGCCCTATTTGCCTTTCGCCCAAAGATTTTTTACTATTCAACTTCATCAAACAAACTGGAGTTAGGCCAACTTTCTTTTCTGGGTATGGCCACATCCGTTGGTGCCATATTTTTCCTTACGCTGGGTGGGTTCCATGGGTGTTGCTTGGATTCGGACTGATTGTCATGTCCTTTCCTTGCGTTGACGAAGATTTTGACCTTGTTGGCCCAAAACGGTAGCATGGTCTTCTATTTATCGAGTAATTCTCCACCCGCGCTCCGCGGGACTTCTATATTCTTTTGCTCCCGTCAGTGTGTCTAGAGTGCTAAAAGAAATAGATATAGTTCAAAAGAAGGTGGTGAGACTTGTTAAGTCATCAAATGAACTTCTTAAAAAAGAATCTTTTCTCATTGGGAGCTGGCTGTAATAGGACAGCGAGCATTTTGACCCCCAACGAGAAAGGAATGGGCATTTTCGGGCGGGGGGCGGTTTGGTTTCAAGGCCCTCGCAGCAGGAAGAGGCAGTTGTCATTTGAAAGGAAAGGCCCTTTGTATAGAGTTCGAACCCGCGACTTCTGGCGTGACAGACCAGCACTCTAACCGACTGAGCAATTTCCCCCTTTCGTCGCTACTTTGATTCAAAAGTAACCTACCGGTTACCAAGGCCTATTAGTTTACAAAGTCAACATCGGAGAGTATTCTTAACAGCTGTACTAATGCCGTTCGCCTTTGGTACTTCAGTAGGGCTTGCATACGAAGGGCTTGCGGGGTGAACGGCATTCTGTTGTACTACTAACACTAGCTGTACTAGAGTAGTTTAGTAGCGCCTTTTGAATCAAATAGGCGAACCCTTTCCGAAAGGCGAACAGCCTGCATTGCAAGCAAATAGATAGCCCCCGCCCCTTTGAGTCGTTGCGAGCCGGAAAGCGTACCGGCAGTTTGAGTCACGAAAGGAACAAGCAACGGATTGATTAAGCGCTAACGCGTCAAAGCCGTTGCGCTCAGTCCGTTGCTTGTTCGTTAGCGAAACGGCTTTATAGCATGCTACTAATAACCTAACATATCATATAAAAATAAAAAAACAAAAGATGAAGTTTGTTTCACTGGTCACATACACCATTTTAGACTCACTCTTGTAAAAAAAAAGAGTTTTTTATATTATATTATATATATTATAAAGAAAAAAGAAAGTCTTCCTACTCGTCCTATAGTTTACTGTCTAAACTCTTAGGTAAACTCATCTATTCCATCTTAGTGCTATCAGTTGGGCCGCCCCAACGAACAGTTACTTTAGCTCTTCCAATCTACGAACGAGAGTTGTCTGCTGTACAAGGAAAAAAGAAAGGGTAAGGGAAAGGATCCGCCGGCTCTGGCAGCATAGTACCTGCGTCTGCTGGAAATAAGCCTTTTTGGTTTTTGGCATACCATCTAGAATCCTGCTTCTGCTCTTGACCTGGTCCAATGCACCACCCACAACTTTCTGTGATTATATACGCTATTTTTATTTTTTGCTTTTTTAGTTGTTGTAATTTCGATTGTTGACTTTTTCATAGGATTCCGAAGGTTAGTTTGTTAGTGGGAGTTTAGGGGGGATCATTGGATTCCTTGAAAGCTGAGTTGGAGGAAGACTCTGGGGCTCCCCAACCTCTTCCCCAGCAAGAAAGGGAAAACAGCCTTTTCGCTTTTAGATTAGAACCTGACTCGACTCGTTTAGGATTTAGTATTGGCCGGGGCTGACACTAATGAGCATAGGAAAAGGAATCCAGGGAAATTGTTCGAACCACGGAACCTAATTTTTTTGTGCCGCGAGAAGCAACGGAAAAAGGGAACAGGAAAGTCCCAGCCAGTGCCAGTGAGAGTGACAGTCTGAGTTTACAGCGTTCTAGTTCTAGTACCTGCTAAAGTTCACAACTAGTTCTGGAGCTAGGGAAAGAGAAAGCTCTGCCTCAAGCCTCCAGCAGTCAAAGAATGAAGTGAAGACAATGTCAAATGTAAGTGGTAATCATCCCTTTAATATGGGGATGCTTTGGTAGCAATCCAAGCAAGTCAAGCTTATTCGTCCTTTAGGAGCAAGCAAGAACAGCTACTCTCTCAACAGGTAACCTCTTTTCAACAGGGGGAAGTCGCTCCTACTTCTAGTCATACCTCTAGTTTGACCTCTTACCGATTCTAGTCCCCACCAGCCTTCCCTAAACCTTAAGGGGCTAAACTGACGAACCTACCTCTTTTCTTTCTACGAGCGCTGGAACTTGAGTACCGAAACTGAACAACTGGTTTTTCAAAGAGTGCCGGCTCTCTTTGGTGACGCCTACCCGCAACCTGCTATATTCTTTAATGCTCTTCCTCCCGCCCCAGTACCGTTACTGGCTCTCTTCGGTCCCTCCTCTGGTTCGGGTGCAGGTTCAACTCCATTGAAACCTTAACTTAGAGCTGTTCCTTCCTTCACTTACAGGTTTACCTATAAGTCAAAGTCATGATCCCGTCCCTTCAACTATCAGTCCATTGACTAAGAAGGGGGCCTGGAAAAAAACTTCACGGAAAGGAAAAGTAACCCTTCCCTTACTTAAGCCGAAAGCGGCTAGAGCAAGATCGACTGAGTACCAGTACAGCCTTGCCAAAAGCTACCAAAGAAACTGGAACCCTTGAAAGAGAGACGTAGGCCCGAAAGCAAGAGAGAGAGGGTTTCCTTTACTCCCGGAACTGTACGCATCGCTTTTCGAAACAAGAAGTGCTTTGTTTTCTCTAAGTCGCTCTGCGAAAACGGTTTTCTGTCTACGAGCGCCTGTCTGCCTTCACGAACGTATAGTAACTCACTAGCCCTAAACCGTAACTGAAACACTCTCTTTTCCAACCAAAGCCGCCATCCAGATTCAGAAGCGGAAGCAGAAAGAGTTTACTGAAGAGGCTTTCATCTACGGTCTCCCTAAGAAAGAGGGGATAAAAAAAGCTTTAAACGAGTAAGGCCTTGAATAACAACGGCTAAAGTGAAATACCGCCCTTACCTGTTCTCCACCCGGACCTAATCCAAGCACTGAATCGATCAAGTTGGTTTCCGAGCGGGTTCTGCTTTCATAACTAATAAGGCGTAAAAAAAAGAAAGGTCTTCTCTTTTTAGGTATATTCAAAGAAACTTAGCTTACCAAGAGTTCCGGAACTAGAGAGATAAGAGATTTGATTTTTTCTCCATACGAGGAATTGTCCATAACGTCTATCTGATCTCCTTGACCTGAGTCTTGGAGTCTCGGTTTTAGCGATATTCCTTCCTTCTCTCAGGCTCAAGCTCTGTCTGGTCTTCCTTCCCCATTCCCCACAGGCTTTCGGGAGCGCCGGCTCTGTACTCTGTTCGGACCATAAGACTTGCAACACTGACTTACCGAAAAGACTGACTGCTTTCCGATTTTTCGTTCTGCCTCTACTAGTAAAGGGGCTTTAGCCTTACTACAAGCTTGACTTAAAAGTCAAAGAAGGTCCGGGAGAAGAACACTACATGCAAGGTCTGATACCAAGCCTCTCACTTCTTCTTGTTGACTTTACAAAAGAAAGTTGCAGACCAGCTTACACTGTAACAAAGATATAGCATACTATATATGTAATTTGTAGAGTGAAGTGACTTCCGGGGGAAGACACGAACGATATAACAAGAAGCGAAGGATGTTTACTTGCTTGTATTTCCTGAATCGCTTTGATCTTGTCAGGATCAATTTCTATGCCTTTTTTTTTCACTGACTATGAACCCTGGAGCTTTCCTGATGATGCCCCACTCTTAGCGGGGTTTAAGCGGAGCTTGTATTTGCGAAGCCTTTTTGAATAGGTTCTCCAAGGGTCAAAGGCTAGCCTTCTTTCGCCCTAGATAGAGAGAGCCCAAGCCTTGCTTAGTTTGGTCAGTCCTACGAATTCTATAGAAATAGAATAAGGAGTGAAACCAGATTAAAGAGAATTCTTTTCCTTCTGGATTGATTCATAGTCATTTCCTCTATTTAAGCATAACAGCTTTTTTCTATTAGAGAAGATATCAATCAATTATGAGGCATCTCGGGGATGCAGACTAAGTCCTTGAGACACTTATGATTGATGAGCTATTGGGAATCGAGGAGAATAAGAAGAATACCACACTGTTATTTACAAGCTAACCGCAGGGAATAAAGTGAGATCCAATGTGTCGATACCGGATCCGGACACGCTAACTAAACTGCTACCTGCAATCAACGGATACTTCTAGCGCGCACCTACGCTAAAGAAGCATCAAGTAGGACAGCAGGTTAAGTGAAGTTGCAAATGGAAAGAAAAAGAAGATGGACTCAGATCAGACACCTCCCCTTTTTCGCCCAGAGACTACAATTTCAATGATGCCACTTTTTAAATAGGCAAATAGGTCTATCAAGCTTAGCCTTTAGAGCGAGGATTGGGCGAACTTAAATCAGAATACCATTCGCTTCTTCTGTCAGCTAATTCAACAATGTCTGCTATTGCCCTTGGGCTTGGTTCAGAGTTCTGCCTTCTAGGCTTCTTCCTTAATCCGGAAAAGCCTGATTAATGCGCCTTAAAGCACTTTTTCGCGTCGAGCCTTGTTGAGTTTTGCTATTATAAGGGGATGATGTATGGTACCACTCAATGCCAGCCCAAAGCGGGCTTTAGCGCTTGCTCGCCAAAGCATGAACCAATCCAGCTCAACTACAGCAGTGGAGGCACGGTAATAAAATTCTCCCGACATTGGGTCAAGCAAGACCACTAGGGGCATAGTAACAAAAGAATCGAAGGAAACTGAATCTATTGGTTGCTTCCCTACCGTCCTTGGGTACTCTCACTCAAGGGAGACTCTCTCTCAGTCTATCCCAACCTTCGAGACCTTGCCCGATCCTAACCGAGCAAACCAAACCATAAATGAAATGAAAATTAATTTAAAAAGCATTAAAAGCGCTTCGATTTCCCTTCTAAATTGAGTTGAGCTTAGCTCCGTTACCTAGCCTTGGATCAGCAGATTCCGCTTCGGATGACTCTCTATATCATCTTCTTCAGAGCCCTTTTCCTATTCTACTTTTGAAATAGCGTCTTCAAGGATTTGACAGTGGATTCCGCGGAATCACCAACGTCTGTTTACTTGTACGAGCAAGGTGTTCACCCCGATCTCGATCCATATCCAGATCATCCAGTCAGTTCGTTCGGAAGCCCCCGTATCATCAATCCCGGTTCCAGGAACACTCACTCCATTATGGAAATGACTTCTATATAGATATAGAAGGTAGACCTCGATCCTGCGATTGTTGGTGGTCTAACGTGCTAAATGCATGAATTAATGGCAGGGTTGGTGTGGCCACTTGTAGAGTATACCATACCTTAAGGGAAGGGGCTCTTGACCATCGAATGATAGATACCACAAAGTAGAATGTCAACTGAATCATTCAGTTTCAGTACCACCACAAAGTGAAATGAAAACTTCCATCTTTTGCTTTTCTTATTCCTCTCCAATCCACGATGGAAATTTCTGCTCATCAAGGCCCTCATCATATCGAAAGAAAGAGACAAACTCGGACACTGATTCCAAGCTTTCATACGTAGATACTTTTCATCGATCTGAACAAACCCTCTTGTGGAACGCCTTCTTCTTGTGTGTATGAGAATATCCCCATGGTAGAAAGGAAAACTCTTTCTTGTACGCAAACGGACGAACAAAATAATTAATCCACTCTCTCTACTTTTTGGTCAGTTAGGAATAAGAATCTCAGTATGAAATGAAATCATAAATCACTTAAATGAACATCCGAAGCAGGCAAGATAGGAGCATGAGCATCCAAACCCATATCAGAAAAGCCTTGGCTTAGCCATAACGAGATCAATCACTCAGTCTTCGCTAAAGAAGATGCCTCTAAGCTGGAGCTTGAAACTCAATCAAAAGCGACAGGAAATAAGCCCTTTCCGTACTAAATTATTGTCTCGACGCAGGCAAAAGAAAGAAGAGAAAACATCTCTCAAGACCCTTTAGCCCCACTGCAAAATGTGTTCTTCCTATTGCCATTTCCAGGCCTTTTCAGGCCAGTTAACGACAGCATTTCGGGGGCTACCGGTGAATTTTCTTTTAAGCTTAAGAGAATGCCCAGGAAAACGCCCTTAAGTAGCAGTGTCAGAGCCTTTGATTAATGATGTACGAAATATGGCTGTGAATCCCAACCTCTGAGAGGAGGATCCACTAGACGGAACCAACATTTCAATAAAAGAATCTCAAATCCTGGTATTCCACATTCCTAGTTGATTCATCTTACTATGGATGGCAATTACTAACTAATTGGCTGACTGATCAAGGAACAACGGAACATGCCATGCTATGAAGGAGATCGCGCTTCTATGATCGATGTCTGACCAGCAAAACTCATGCAAATTGACTTGGCCCTGCGGGAGTTCCGAAACGGGCATTCTATGAACGGAGATCTAGCCAATTGTCAAAGTTTCCTCGTCTAGTACCCAGTGTCATACTTCTGGTGATGGTGCAACATCTCGCATGTTGTACACTTTCTTTTGACCTCACCTACCGCCCATGCCTGAGGGAAAGATATCAGTTCTGGTCACATACTCGTTTTCACACATACGTTTTGACCTAATAGCATAAGACGAAACAGCAACTCTTGCGTTAGGGGGTCTGGGGGTATTTTAGGGAAATTGCAACCTCCGCCAAGGGGTCTTAGGACAACATCAATCTGTGACTGAGATACCGACATTGATGAATCGAACCTATAGCAATGCCGCTCTCCTTGCCCGCCCCATCCGCCCTGAGTCAGCTAACCAAGAATCACAGGAATTTGCCCTGGAATCCGGATTTCCCTTCTGAGATTGGCTCTCCCTTCCTTTCTCTTGGCATTCTCTTGCTTGTGTGAAGCGCTCTTCTGCATCCGTGCCTTATTCTTTGTTTGCTTTGTGTGCTCCTTTGGTTTTCTCTAGTAGCAAGATGAAATCCTTTCGATGGGTGTGCGGCCTGTTGTTCTTGCGTAAGTTCCAATAACGGAATTCACGTAAGATAAGAAGTCATCGTTGCTATCCTGCTTTCAATAGTTAGGGATGCTTTCCGCTGCTGTCGAGCTATCTCTATTTTCAGCCCCGACAACTTATGAGTGAGGCTTTCGGGTCTAAGTCAGAAAGAGGGTTAGACGTAAGAACTTGGTTGCCACCTTTGCTCATCAACGTTCATGCCGAGCTTCTGTTTCCGACTTATTCAATCCAGCTCTGGAGTCTCCGCCGGATTTTCGGTAATCATATGGTGCTGGTTCATCGATTCCTGTCATCCTGTCATGAAGGAATGAATTCGATTCTTATTAGTAGGGGTGGAGGAAACAAGCAAGGCTTTCAAAGAGGCATGAAGTTCTCGACTGAAAGGAGAGGGTACGCAGTATCTCGACCGAACAAGCAACGGACTGAGCGTTAGCGAAAGCCGTTGCGCTTTAGCTTCGCGCATCCGTTTTCTTGCTGGGAGAGGAGTGTTATTGATTGCTTGCTTAATCTTAATATTATTATTAATAATATATATATAAACAAAGAAAGAAGAAAATCATTTTTTTATCCAATTGTTCATTCCTGGGAAGAGGAAGAAGCAGATAGAGCAAGGGCCTCCTCTTCTTCCCGAAGTGAGCGAATTGCATGTAGAGATCCGTAGGGGCTTATAGTTTAATTGGTTGAAACGTACCGCTCATAACGGTAATATTGTAGGTTCGAGCCCTACTAAGCCTACCACCCCCTTCTCTTCACCCGATACAAGAAGGCAGTCGAAGTCCCCTCCACTCTTCATCAGTGCTTCAAATAGCAGATGGTGATCAGAAGAAAGTCGTTGGTGACTTAAAGCCCTTCTCAGTTAAAGAATCTAAAGAATCACACACTGCTGCCGCTGCCCTTCGGGCACGCCTCCTACGCTTACCACTCACCTACGCTAGTAAGAAGAAAAAAAAAAGAAGAATTTCTACTTAATCAAGCAAGCATTCCCACGCCCTCGTAAAGGACGCGTTAAAGAAGGCATTCGTCCGTGAAGCAAGCAACATAAGAAACATACCTAAAGTAGAGATTAGGTATGTGTTATAGGAGAATCATTTAGGGGGGAAAACGTGAGGACACAATGAGATTCCTTGCGCTCAGCCGTAAAAATTTTCATTTTCGAACACTTTGGATCTGATGGAATTTCGGAAAGTTGTCTCGAGTTAGCTGATGGAGACATCTGCTGGCTCTATCTGAGCATTACAGGCGGGAATCCTCTTAGTCTTGCCTTGAACAAAGTTGCTCTGCCGGGGGCGAATCCTATTTCTATCTTCATGTTCTGAGTGCTGCACCTCCGCATCGAATTAAGTCGATAGGGGCAAAGCTCAGTGGAAGGCCCGATCGTGGCAACTTGTCCTCGGGTTCCAATACCCCTTTCCATAGATTCTGATTACAGAGCAGTGTTTGGGCGGATCAGGCCGTGGGTAGTTTTGCAAAGCTAGAAGTCGAGCTTCTCTAAGTCCGAATCCATGTTTTTCCATATTCCCCCCGCTCTCAAGTCAGTCTGCTTCTTCTCCGGTTACTTGAGTCGGTAATCTAATTGCTAGGCGAAATCCTCTGGTGATGGTCCAATTCATCTTTCTTCTGGGATAGTTTGGACTTTGGCTTTTCTTCCTTTCCTACTTCTGCTTCTTCCGAAGTCTTGTTTCTCCTCCATTCCCGGGCTTCGGGGACAATCTTCCTCTTCTGGCGTGGAACCAAGTCGTGGTGGGCGGTGGTTGTAAGAAGTTCGGGGGTTGGGTGGAGGTAAGAAGAATGTTTCATTGATCAAAAAATTCGACGGGAAGAGCTGAACTTCTTCTCCCTCAGGGAGAAGGGCCTCTAACGCCTAAAAAACCGGAATACAAGCCTCTAAGGTGTGCCTTTCATACTCTTTTATAGGCCTCAGTATCTAATACTCGAATATACGCCTTTCTTTAGACGGCTCACGCTTTTTTTTGGCCTATATCTGTGAACCAGATAGGAGTTTCGATTGGAATAGTCTCCCCTCGAGTGCCTTCCTTAGGAGTAGAGTGCCCATCTATGTTGAATTGAGAAAAGCGAGGATCTGGAAGAGTCATTGAGAAAGAAATTCAATTCAGGTTTGGGATTTTTTGAAATCCATTCTGGGGCCCCTTTCAGGGCATTTCGGGCGATATAAGGCGCTGCCGGAAGTGGAGTAAGCAAGGTGAAGGACAAAGGACTTCTCTCGTCGGATTGATTGATCGTCCTTCGTTCGTGCCTGGGAGTTGAAGCGCTAGTTCCGTTTTCTTTCCATCCCACCGCTATCCCCTATCCCATGAAGGGAGCTACCTTAGCACGAGATCGGCATATTGCAGGTCTTTGAGCTTTTGTCCCTGTACGTTGAGAGAAAGGAAGATTTGGCTTGTGAAAGGATTGATGAAAACCTCCATTCTTATCTTCAGCATACTGATCTCATCTTGGATCACAGCCAAAGGAGAGGGTGAAAAGCTGGTTCTTACGGATCATCCTATAGCATGTGATGAAAACTCCTACCGCTTCGCTAGTGAGCTACCCACCAAGCCTTTCTTTAGTCCTAGACGAGAGTTGAGCTAATCTAAGCGAGGAGGCTCTAGGATGAGCCCATCGGAGCATGAAGAAAAGAGGCGACACGTGATGGAGAAAGGAGCTTATTCGCTCGACCCTTCACTACCGCTAACGCCCCTTGTGCTATACCCGGATTACTAAGATCTAAGAAGGATGGCACCTGGAGAATGTACATTGATAGTCGAACCATCAAGAAAATCAAAAAGAAAGATTGCCGCTTGGACAACATGGAGAAGATCTTGGCTGGTGCTAGTCTATTTTCTTTGATTGATCTGGGAAGGGCTTACCACCAGATCCCGAGCCAGGAGATGAGTTACTGCTTTGAAGAAGCTCTTGGTAACTGGTTGGATGAAGGAAGTCCCTAGAGTGCAGTGTCTTTGGAATAAGTATGCTGAAGATGGACTTCAGAATGGGGGATTTTCTTTTGTGAAGGAATTCATGGATGGCCTCCTCTCTTTGGAATAGTTTTATTTAGTAGACAGAGCTGGATGTTCATGTTACAAGTTCCTTTTACCTCGTCTCTGAACACGTAACCCGAGTAGTGGCTTCTTTCTTTGCTTTGACTTCCAGCCCACCTTCACTAAGAAGCAACCAGCCCATAGGAATAAGGAAGATCAGCGGAAATGGCTAGTCTGTCTGTTCGGCTTAATTTGGCGATAGATTAGCCTCAAGCCAATCAAAAACCATCCTATCGGCGGAGGATTGGCATTGGAAGAGAGGCGCGAGACACTCTACTCTATTATCTAAGTGATTGAGATCTAATCAAACAAAAGGGATCCAATCCTTTCTTAGCCAGAAAAGGGGATCCTTCATTCTTTCGCACCCTATCTCCTCGGGTTCATGGAAGAGTCTGGATGCGAGAGAGAAACTAGGGTATTGTACTAATGGTCTTGACCCAGCCCCATGGAATCGGGAGACAAGTATGAACCCTTAACCTCTATTACATCAACCAGCAACCCAAGCAAGACTGAGGATCCGAGTTCAGCTGCTTTCTCAAGAGATTCAGGTTCGATAGCCACTTCCACTTCACATAAAGTTTAGGAGTTAGGAGCGAGCCCCCTTGATAACATCTTCTTTTTACGTGATTCGGCGATATGGATTTGCCCCAGCCTCACGGTTAAATGGGAATCAATTCTTTTCTTGATTCCTATTTTTAAAGAAAGTAGAACAAAGAACTTAATCTACATGACTGGCAGGTGACAAGGAATGGGGGAAGGGGAAAGTCAGGTCATCTTCAGATTCCCGCCCTAAGCTAAAGGGAATTGATCAAGGGAGAACATGATCTCAGGTTTTCTTTCGACCCCGAGCTTCTATCTATTCTATCTATAATGTCTTCAACAAGCTAGCCAGTTCCAAGGGAAAAAGACAGCATGTTTAGCCCGATATCTCTCATGTACCTTGGTTCCAGATCAATGAATGCGGAATAAATATAGGCGGTTTCCGATTCGTTACAGCTTGCTCACCATGCCATCGGGATCCGAGGATTGCTTTGTTTAAAAGAAACTTGTAATTCAAAGCGCTTAGTTGGGTTCAGCTCTATAGGTCGAAGCAGGTTGATTGGTTCAGGGCTACGCGCCTATCTGCTCTCTCAAGTCTAATACGCCCCTTATTCCCTTTTCTGTTAGGCCTGCCTTGATTCAAATGACGTGGGTCGTCCAGTTCTAGATATCGCATCAGTGGAATCCTATTCTCCGCTTTCTTTTCTGAATACAGGACGAACAAGTAGTCCAAGTAGACCCATTAGGGGGAACGAGATGAAACCTTTCCATTTTATCTTCGATTGACTTTGAGCTAACGGGAGAAGTCCACTAAAGAACTTATCTCAAGAAGCCTAGTGAGGAGGTGGTTGGGGTTAATCAGCCATTTCCTTCGCTTGCTCGATCAAACACAACCGCACTGCTTTTCTCCAATCGGGGAAGTAGGGGAGCCAAAACCACTCTGTCCACCGCTCTCTATTCTCCTTCGGACCCTTCCTTTTATATGTTTATATGAACATTCGCATTCGGGTAGAGTCTTTCATATATATATATAAGGGAGCCGATTAGTAGTACAGAAAGCTCTTACTCTTCATCCAGATGCCAGTCACTCTTTAGGGACTTTTAGGGTACAACCAACTGGAAGAGAGGGAAAAGAGCGCTGTAGGACGCAGAAAACCTCGGTTCTGCTCTATCTTGAGATAGGTCTCAAATGGACTGAGTAAGCACTTTAAGGAAACGAAAGAAAAGATCTTTTGATTTGATTACCAACCAGCAATCGCCTTTCCTCTGCAGCCAAGTAGAGTAAGATTCTACCTTGCTTCGGATATTTTTTGCTTTGGCATGAAAGAACCCTAACACTAACTCTATCCCTAGCTTACTTGCTGATTGTCACATGTGAATATTCACACCTTGGAACAGAACTGAAAGCCACTGCAGGAGGAGAGGCCTACCCCAGAAATGTAATTGGATGCGCTTGCCTTATTAATACTTTAAAGCCTTAAATCAGAGATTTTTAGCTCCTGCGAGGATGGAAAGAAGCAATAAAAAATCCTGATGGTCGAGGTGTAGTGTTTTACGGATTCCAAACATTTAGGGAAGAGTCCTTCTGGACTACAGACGGTATCTCTGCTTTCTTAAAATTGGAAAATCCGGTTTATTAAATGATAAAAAAAGTACTCAACTTCAACGGGATTTAAAGAACGAGATATTGGTAGCTGATGAACTCGTATAAGGGTTTGGAAGCTATTTTCGTCTGAGGTTATTGATCGATCCCCTAGCCCAGAAGAAAAGGGACTGAAGGTTATTTTATGCTAATAATAATTTTGATTATATCAAATTCTTGATAAGTTTGGTAAGATCTTCTCTTGTGGAAGAGAGGATGGCACTAAGACCCGCTAGAAGGACTCTAAGAGTAAGAAAAGAACCGTCCTAGTGAGGTGAAATGCTGAAACTAACTCTACAGAAGTCGGAATGGGATACTTCACTAAGTAAGTAGCACCGGCGGTTAACTAGACTAATCATAGCGTTGCCTTAGGTTTGTTTGGCTTTTTCCTATCTTTTTTATTGCCATATACAGCCACCTCAGATCAGGACATGTCATGACAGACCTTCTTGACTAGAAATCTCGCGCATTCCTGCCATGACACGGGCACACCTTCGCCAAAGCGCTTCCGGCGGACGTGCACCGCTCTGGACTTGGAACTTTCTCGAAGTTTTTCTATGTCCCGTTCCGAACCTCACTCTTCTTTTGACAATTCAGCTTTCGAAAAGCTCTGAACAAGGCTTTGACCTTGCAATGAGCAATGTACACTTGCCGCGAAACCTTCGAGAGAATTCACACTAAACACGACAACAGATAGCCAACCGGTCTTGATGTGCATTAAACGCGACAGGTGTGTACTTCCCCCGATCGATTCCCCGCAACAAGCACCGTTTAGACATACCACTTAGTGAAGTATGCCAATTCAAATTGCCTTGCTCTGAGTCTGCCTCTTTGGATTCACTAGCCTAAGGCTTAGCCAAGACGGATTCCTTCTAGGCAAATATATCTCCCCGAGCAGAACCGGTCTTTGCAAGTCAATAATGTCCAGTCCAATAGGGTAGGGTCTTTGAAATAAGGAGCTCTTTCATAGCATAGTTAGTTAGGATACCCACCAAATCCACTGATCTTTGATTTTAAGGAGGAATTGCACGACTAGAAGAAGAGGGTGGACATTCATGCCCCGAATAGGGTATTTTAGAATGAAATTTGTCCTTCTTACCGGATAGGCTCAACGATGGACAGAAAGGGTTGCACCTTACCTTATAGAAAGTAGCTAGTCTTGTCCTCGTTAGGGTTAGGGGAAGACCTTCTTGCCCTTTTTACCACCCGACCCTCATGGAGCAGGAAGTAGACCAGCCTTTGAAGCCTGAACTCTTACTTCTGGTAAACTGTTCGAAAGTAGCTAGTCTTATCGGCCTGAAACTCTGAAACTCTTGTTTTAATGCCCACAGATCCGCCGAGCCAGCCTTATAAATCAGGATTGAATGCGTACTAGCTTTTATCCCTCATATCTTTTAGGCGTCTTCGAATCTTGTTGACAAGCTTGCTAACTACTTCCCTTAGCCCCCCGTAAGAGATACTCGACCGAGGGAAGTAAGATCAATTGGCCCTTGCCTTTCTTACTGGAAAAGAATGGTTCGATTTATCAATTTCAGTATGAAAGTTTTCTCCCGCTACGGGTACGAAAGATAGCTATTCCTTGAATAGCCTTTTGATTGCGTGGGATTTGTAATAAAAAAGTCCCCGGAAATCTCCGACATTAATGAGATTGGGATGGCTTTTTTTCTCCGAACGAAGTGCACCCTGATCTTAGATTACTAAATTATGTAAGAGAGGTGGTAGGGAAGCCAGGCATTACCAAAGCTTTACATAGGTGAATTATGCCCTTTCTCGGAGGTAGCTTGGCCCCCCTTCTTTTTAAAAGAACTACTTCTCTAAGAGCTTGCCCCATCTCGAGGAATTCACGAAGCGACCCAAGTCAAAATAAAGGGAAGGCTATAAAGCCTAAGCCAAAGTGGTGGGGAAAGAGAGGCGTGTCGTGAATGGGAAAAAATATTCCACCCAGCTACCTCTCTTTATCGACCTTACCAGGGAAAGGAAGACATGACGAGGGTCCTAGCCTCTTTGTCTGGTTGAAAGGACCCACGGTGCGGTAACTAGCAAGCATCACTCCAAAAGACTATCCTATCCTTGACTATCAAGCAAGGTTAGTCATATTGGTACTAAGATAATAGAATATGTCCATACGCGGGGATAAGCACTAATTTCCTTTAACTAGGTCGAAGGTAATAGAATGAAAATCTCTTAGGTCTCAGCCTTTGCTGCTAACAAAGACAGGTTTTTCATTAAATGAATGCTTATTCGGGAAACCTTTCATTAAGAGTCAAAACTCCGTAAGGAAGCTATTGCTCTTTTGAGCTAGACCAGTCTCGCAAACACGGTTCGTTAGCTCTGGGGCTACAATGCCACTCTTCCTGTGATGAAGGTATATTATTGACGCCTAAATGTCTTCTCCTTACGGCCTGAATTCACTCGAGATCAATTACACGGAATAAAAATCTTGTTTATTATTTAATCATTGAATCTTGGCACTCTTACCTCGAACGAATCTGTTAATGCTGCTTGAAACAGCCTGCCTACTGGTTTGAAGAAGTTCATGTAAATACTATTAGTATGGCCCAGCCATTTCGCCTTCTCTACTGAATGACTACGTATCTCATTCCCTATCGAAAGATAAAAGACTTACAATTCGGTATGATAACGACACCCACCTTGCTAGATGTAGCTGCCATATTTGGTCTTCACCCCCATGGTGATACTCATCGTCCCTTCTTTCGCCCTATACATTCAATCTTTCTTGATCTTGAGTAGCGCGCTATTGCTATAGCTTAGGCTTTCTTTCCTTTTTTTCTCGACTAGTTGTCGCATGCAATGGGGAAAAGAAATGACTTTCTGTCCCGGTAGACCGAGTTGCTTTCTTCAAGTGAGTTTAGTAGCGGAGTAGGCAAGAATAGCCTCTCTTGCAGAATCCACGAAAAGGACTAGCTTCAGCCTTATTCATCCACGCTAGAGATGGAAGATTTAGAGATCGACGTTCCCACATAAAGTCATGCTTAGACGAACTTCTCGATGCACAGTCGGGGCAGCCTTCTAGCATCGAGTTCACTCATCCATGCCCTTGGCTTACCCGACCGATTGGCTTGAAGCTTTCATCTCCTGATGTCAGAAAAGGTGTTCTATCGCATTCTTTTAGATATCCACGTGTGAGACTTTCTTTTAAGCAGCTTCTCAGCTAAGGGCTTTGGGAGGCCAGGAAGGAAGGAACGGCAGGGCAGAATATACTACTATAAGGAATTTATTCCACTTCTCTTTTCAAAAGGAGAACACAATTCAAATCCTCTGGAAAAGAAGAAAGCAGCACTTTAGTGATTCCAAGTTCTTTACTAACTCAGTGTCGATCTCTAAACGCCTAATCTCACGACTGCTTAAGAAAGCAAAGTTCACTCTCAAGCTAACCTGTGGATGCGGATAAAGCTCCACCTCTTTCTCCTTTCGCTGCTAGTTGAGCTTTAGCGGGCATTCTTCGAGGAGAAAGGCATTTCCTTGTCTTGGTCCAGTAGTGGTCCTTCTTTTAGTAGTATTTATTAGTAGACGGTAAGGCGCTGTAGTAATTCAGGCACAGGAAGAGCCGAAACTTTTAGGATGCTGATCCGGATAAATTGAATTTCGAGTGAAGACGAAATCAACAAGTCTATCCATAAAAGGAGCACTTGCATTTACTGAAATAGATGGCACACCAAAAATGAAGAAAAGATCAGTCTACAACTCTACAATTTGGAAGAGGAGCTGCTCTTTCAATTCCTAGATCCACAACAACAGCACTTCTTCCACGAATAGGTGTTCGCCATGGGGAAATTAAATATGAAGAAGTCATTTAATCAAATCAGCACGAGGATATCTAGAACGGCTGGAAGACTTGTGGTGGTCCCTAAGAACCCCCTACAGCCGACACAATAGGCCTGCATGGAGAGAGACTCTTCAATGGATCTATAAACAAAGCCTGGCCCTGGCATTGGAGAGATGACTAGAAAGAACCAGAAGACTAGACAATGCTTACCCTAAATCCCTGTGTTTTCACTTGGTGCGAGCTCATGATGAGACAAGAGGCGATGAATACTCCCCTATATTGATATTGGTGGTTGTTCTGCCAAACCTGCACGTGTGACTAGAGGACAAGTTGCTCATAGAAAGGCCGGCAAATCCAAATTATAGCCATCGTAGGCAGTTGCCAGAGCTTGATAATAAATCTCTCATAACGAGAACGCTGTATGTTCTTAGATAAAGTATTTAACAATTCGCTAAAGCTACTGCTCGTAGTCATAGGAAGAGCTCATAGTCTCTTCTTTCCTCTCCTTTCAGTCGAGCGATTTCATACCTTTTGAGCGTCCAATTGTTCCAGGTGAATCCGATATCTGCTGGCTTTCAGCTCGCAGTTCTTCCATCTTCACTTGATATAATTGGTTAAGAGATGCCTGCTCATAGTCGGGGTATTCATCCTTATGATTTGAAAACAAAGACTCTGTGAGGCCCTCAACATCCAAGTCTCCACATCCCATCGCTTGTAGATCTCTAGCAAGTTCTTGCGTCTTTTCATATGTTACTGCTAGAATTCTTAGATATAATAGAAGTCCACCTTCCTCCATGGAAGGAAGGTAGATTTACAAGAGTTGGCCTTACTAAGAATTTGTCCAGAAGGGCAGTGACTCGCTGCTCTAGAACTCGCGGAACTAAAATCGACATAACCTCATTGGGTGAAGGGAATACACTTTTTTGCTGCTGAACAGTATCTGTGATTTCTTTGTACAATGACGAAAGCCCTTTAGCTACATTACTAGGACTAGCATGTGCCCCATCGTCACCAAGAACCAACCTAGTATCAGCGTTCATGACTTCCACATCAATAAACATTGGACGTGTTGCTACATAATGTTGCATGGCACTTGTACCCCTATTGAACTGTGACAAAATTTTGGCACATTCAGACAAATCTCTTTTCTGTGATGCTGCATCAAACCGAGCCAGAAATCTATTCTCCAATTCATTGCAATACTCTTGTAGATTAGTAACAGCAAATTCGAATCTTTTGCTAGCAGTTGCATTTCCTATCATTGATGGGGCAGCTATGCCGTGTCCTCCAATATCTTCTTCAGCAAATGACCGTAATTTTTGGGCAACCGAAGCAGCCTCAGCAAGTACGGCTGTCATCAGAAAATAGAGGAGAAAGCTTTATTAGGTCGCCTGGGCTGCTGTTGAACTCCATCAAGTACTTTATCAGCTCAATCGTTTGACTGGCTGTAACCCGTTGAGCATCTGCACTCTGAAGTTGATCTCCTATCTTTGCAGCTGTCTGGCCAACACTTGAAATACGTGAATCTAACCTTGCAAAGCTATCAAACAAACCATCTACACCTGTTTCTAGCTCAGCAAGTGTCTTACGATGCTTAGTGTCTTGGACAGAGACATCTTTCTTAAGATTGTAGAGTCTGCCATCAATCTGTTTACGAAGCTCAGCCAGCTCCTTACAAGAGTCCTTGAACAAAGATAAGAGCTTCTCAACGTCTGGGAATAAGGGAGTAGAAAGAGCTTGTGCATACTTTGCTGCATCAGATGGAGCCTGCTTATGTCCATTTGGAAAAGAATCACCCCCACCGACGTTGCTGTGTCCTTATAATAAATCTATTGCTTCTTCTTGGCATCAAGCCAGCCCTTATTCCTTGCATCAACAGGCAATCCCGCATAAAAGAAAGGCTACTGACTTGGCTGATTCAACAAGGGAAAAAGGCATCCATTCAAACAGCTCCCATTCCTATGTTGACACCAAGAGAAACAAACCCTGGAGCCTTCCTCTCTATCCATTCCTTTTTCATAATCATAAAGGAAGAAAATGCTTAGCTTACTAAACCAGCAACAGCGGAGTAAGCTCCTATATCCGTGAAGGACTGCTTTCCAGCAGAGGAAAACTTCTCGTTGCTGAGCTTGCCGTTAAAGAGTAAGATGCTGATTATATAGCAGCTCCGATTCCTTCACCGAGAACGAGAAGGAAGTATTATATTACGAACAAGCGCTAAAGAAGGGGGTGGGATCTCTCCTAAAAGAAAGAATTGACCTCGAGCCTGTCCTACTTATTCTTCTTTTCCCGTTCCTGACCCTGAGTGTAGAGGGGTTAGCCTTGAGCCAGGTCTTGATTGTTTATTCCATTTTTTCAGTTCAAGTACTGGAATGGGAGTTACGGATATTCATTCCTAAACTATGTCACCGATTGGTGACCTGATCCCGCTAAGCAAGAACAGCTACCGACACCGACTCTATCTTAACGACCGGTAAAGCCCTCTCTCTAGGATATGGCACTTCACTGCTCGGAGAGGAATTCATTCTTCTCCAAATCATCTCTTCCTTTAAGAAAGAAGTCAATTACGTTCTAGCTTTTTGTCAACTGATTCAACTCAAGCAATAGAAAGAAAAGCTATCTCCTCTAATCTCTAACTATGCTGAGTTCAATCAAGCTAAGAACTAGTCGACCTCCTTACTTCTTTACCGCTCCTGCCCCGAACCCTCAAGTCACGACCTAATGTCAGTTCTTTCAGTACTTTTAGAGCTAGCATAGCTGCTGATATGGAATAGCCTTTCTCTAGCCTGGAGCCTGGCAAAGCAAAGTCCGATCTGCGATACGATAGGGGCCCCGTCCCGAGCCTTCCATTGGGATTCGTGCAAGCAAGAGCTCGATAGGACGTCAACAGCGGGAATGCGAATGCCAAATCAAAGAATGCCGACTCTGATCTTTATTTCAAAAGATCGTGATTCAAAGGAGAGAGAAAGTTCGAAGATCAGGATCAGGATTTGATTTGAAATCTCCTCAGCATCCAAGACCTGGCCGATGGCTACTTCAAATTCAAGTGCCACTTATCTTAACACAACTCGGGCTAATCGACTCCCAGCCTAGCTAGACCTGGTTCAAGCTATCCAAGCAATAAAGCCAGCGGTTCATCGATATCTCTCAGTCACTTCCTTAGAGGAAGTAGCCCCACTTTATTCATCTACGAAAAGAGCAATCACTGCTTATGAAAGAAGAGACAACGCTACTGGTTCTGTTTAAATGGATCCATGTCATTGAACCCCTAAAGAAGTGAATCAGTAAGTGACTTCGCTAGGCTAGCCTTGGCTTGGGGCTTCAAAAAGAGTTCTTTCTACGATTCCGAACCCCTTCTGGGATAAGGATAAGTTGAATATGAATGGTTTCTAATATCCCCAAATGAAAGGGATGTCGCGTCTCCCGCTGTTGGTGCTTTAGGTTGAGTACGGGCAATAGGAATAGGAATAGGAATTGGCGTAACCTAGGAACATAAAATGTTCTCTGGAGTTGAGTGATCTTTCTCTTTGCCACCAACTCTGATAAAGCATATCGCTAACGTGCGCTCAGTCCCTTGCTTGTTCGTCTAACGGCTTTCGCGCGTTTGCGCTCAGTCCGTTGCTTGTTCCTCTCCTCTACTTTAAGACTTTTTGGTCTAGCTCTCACTCCTGTCAGTGAAGTGACTTCTTTAACCTCTCATTCAGTATCAGTCTCTTTCTTAGTAGAGTAGTCAGTATCGGTCACCCCAAGTCATTCCTATATTGCCTTTTTTCGCCTTTTCTTGACATCATTAGTATCGCTCTTCGAACCTTCCCTGGTGAAATAAGATTGATTTTCTTTCCTTCCTTCTCCCGGGCGTATCGGTACTGGTACAGTGTCTTTCGCTTTCTTAGCACCTCTGTCTTAGCTCCATAGCCTAACTATGTTAGTGGTCTCGGTCTCAACACGCTTCCGTAGTCGATAGGACTTTCTTCTCCGACTTTCTGACTGAAGCAAGCAAGCAATTTCATTTCAAAGAAATTGCGTATATAGAGAAGATCTTCTATCATATCTAATCATCTACTCTTTAGAGTTTATCGATTGAGAAAGCGCAAAAATGATAAAAAGAAAATGATTGACAAGAAAATGCAGATGCGCTTAAACAGAATAAGAATAATCCGATCTTTCATCCACTGAATCATACATAACATACGCATTTGAATCCGCAGAATCATAGAAATCAGAAAAAGCAGCCACTAACACATCTGTAGAAGCAGACAAGGAAGATGCCGTTGAAAAGAATAAGTTCAAGCTTGAGTGCCCCTTTTTAGGATGGGGTTTTAGTGTAGTAAAAAAAATGCATTTTTAAGTTTCGTGGAATGATGAAGGAAGACCATGCCATTAGAGGAAGGGTGGTTTGCTGCTCTTCAAGTTAGAGAAGGACTTACACCATCCGGGGACCAAGGCTGCGTAGCCTATGCGAAGCAAGCCTACCTAGCTCCGCGAGACCATTTCGATCCACACTGGAGAAGTCCTCTCTCGGGCTAGGCTCTATTGGGCGGAGGTGATCCTTTGCAATCTTGAAAAAAAGCAATTGTGAAACCATCTGGTCCGTCAGCCTTATTTCTACTCATTTGAGTGTGTGAAGCAGGTTGGAAGGATGGGAGAGAACAATGGTACTAGGGTTTCTCCCAACGGTGAACCAGAAATCGCTGAGATCGAACCATCAAAATAGGTTGAACAGATCAACGATCCCTCTCCTCCTATTGATCAGGATGGAATGGGGGAACAAAGCCCCGTCGTAGCTTCAGACTCTGCTCCAGTGGACAGGGGTACGCTGTTAATACCCCGGTCGTTCTTAGAGGTTTGTGAGACTATAAAGAAGAATTTTTGGATTGAGATGTTGAAGTTGCGCATGAAGTAGTCTCTATCTCCCGGTCGGAGACAAGGGATGGATGTCGCTAGGATAGGTCAACTCTATCATTGGTTTCATTATCCCTATAACGATCACTATAAAAAGATATGTGCTACTACTATCCCGATGCAGCGAAGCTAGGTGGTGCTATTATGGCGGGGGAAGGGTCTACTTCTGCTCCATCGGAATGCTTTTGGTGGCAGGTCTTTCTATTACCGATATGGACCTCACTAACGGGTCTCATTCTGTACCTAGGTATAGATCTATATCACTAAGGTCAGTATATGAATCTGCTGCGTCTTTTATCTCTGGTGTTGGATCACCTACTAACTACTGCGCTGCGACAAGGACTGGAACTGCCTCCGCGTTTGGACCTGGAACCGGGGGTATAGGTCTCGATCACGTGGTTGGGGTGCATTGGGGTATCGATCTGGAGCTACTGCATATGCGACTGGGTCACCCGGGTATAGAAGCTATGTATGGATCACTGGCTAAGGCTGGCTTAGGTGGGCTTGACTTAGACGGCTTAATAGATGGCTTAATCTGCATAATCCACTGAATCCACTTAAGCTTAGTGAACTAAGTCAACTGCCTATAGCCCTGTTCCTTTCCCCGCCCGGGTATGGATCTTTAACCTTTTAAATTCAAAAATTTATGGCATTAAATAAGCTCTGTACGGTGAGTAAGCCATATAATAATTGGATAATGAAAGAGATCTGTAAATGTTAAAGTATACTGCTGGATCTTGGTATGGGTCTACTAGTCATAGGTTGATATGCTGTTAGCTCTATCGGAGATAGGTATGGAAGCCACTATTAGTATATATATATCCAGGCTTCTAGATAAGGAACTTAACCTCACGCCATAAACTGAATCCCTATCATGAGCGCGAGCATAATCAACTGGATCTACTGGGTCTATTGTACAGGGAAAGCCATCACTTGTCTCTAGCTCTTGATATGGAAGGTATGCTACTACCACTTCTACCGCTTCTGGATCAACAACTGACTCAACCCTATCTACTAGTTCAGTACCAGTCCTTTCTTTATTGTAAAAAAAAAGGCTATGCCGGTACTGATGCTACCACTGGTGCTTTGCCTCCTCCACTAGAGGAGGTACCCCGGATAAGCTACTGAAGCCGCTACTCGTGCTAGTTAATCCATAATGAAAGCACGAGTGCTAAAGAATCTGCCGCTAGCTCAACTAATGATGCTATAGGTTACAGATTTAGTACGATATGCCGCTATCCCTATCTAGTCTAGTAAGGGCTTTGAAGCCAGCTTCGAAAACGGGTTCCAAACCTGAGCAGAGTCTATTCTAACAAAGATGGGATCAAGTAAGGACGCAACTACAACTGATTCACAAAAGCCAGGATGATTTCCAGCTCCATTCCCTCCTTCACTTCAGCTTCAGGTCGACAAAGGAGGATTTCATTGCTTGATCATTCAGATCATTCGCTACCTGCTCTTTTCTCTGGTTTAACCAAATATAGTTGGTTTCCCAGTCAAAATCTGAGCTCACTAGGTGCTTTCGGGCTTTGATCTCCCTTCTGATCTTTTTTTTCCCAGTATTGTAAATAAAAGTGTGCTTTTTCCATCTCTTGCTTAGCTTGGGTCTGCGCTTAATGGCTGGCTCTCCTCAGTACCAAATGCTTAAGGTGGATAGTCTTTGCGAGCCCTTCCTGTTTCTACATCCTTTTGGATGATAAGGCATGCCTATCCATTTTTTTCCAGCCTTTGTTCCACTATCAACCACCGGAATGGTTATTTTGCTTGCCCCGCTTTCCTCTCCCGCGGCAAGAGCTCGTTCGCCAAGTCCGAACTCCCACTTTATCGTCGATGACGGCTCTCTTCGATGCTAGCAACCGCGTTTGACCTTTTTCCGCGCTTCTTTCAATTTCTTTACATTCTAGCTGAAGGAGAGACTTTACCTTTACTTAGAGAGGGGCAGCGGTACCACGCTCTTCCGTGCTCGTAGGTTGACTTCCCTATGCATCCCGACTAAGGTCTCACAAACGTGCACTTCCCTTATGCATCCAGCCGCTTTACTAATGTGAATAGGTTATACATAAGGGTGGGTTGGTTATATACTCTTATGCGCGTTCCTTCTTCGAACCTTTTGGTATGTATTGCCCCCTAAAGATCAGATCCACCAGACGAGAAAGTAAATTCCGCACTGCTGCTGAGTCGTCGGACTTATCCACCAAGGGATTCGTGGAATTTCTGTGGATTGCGTTGGGGGAAATCTACCAAAGCTAGGCAGATAGATAGACTCCTTTCCCGCTGCTAAGGGAGAGTAAGAAAAAAAAGAAAAATGATTGTTTTTTAATCAGCGCCCCCTTTTGGGTATGCAGGTACTACGAGTCCTCTCACTACCAACCAGCAGACATCATCTGGCTGGGTCTTGCCGGTATCAACAACAAGAAAAAAACAACAAAATAGAAACAGCAACTAACTATGGCTCTTGGCCCAGACAACGTCCTAGGCGTAGGGGAGATCGGAGCAAGAGGGAAGGCCTAGACGACGTTTTTATTCATTCCTGGGCTGCAGTAAGTAGATCGAGAGGTCGTTCCGCCCCTTGTCCCCGAATATGGGTAATATGTTCTAACAAATTATTGCTCCAATCTGACCTAGCTGGCGAGCGATCCCAGTTCGCGGCAGAGAACAAGACAGCAAGCGAGCGTACCTTTGTTCGCTTCTTCTCCACCAAGCACGGAAGTTTAAGGATAACTGTAGGTCGGTGGCTACCTAAGGAAACTCCGATTCGATCCGCCCCCCAGCTGGGAGGCATCTACCTCATCCCGATCACAAGGAGAGGTTCACCATGATGGGGGTACTTTTTTTTTCCCTTCCGGAAAGAATGAAATGCATAGGGGACCATCCTTTTGTTGCGGCATGCTCCTCAGATTTATGGATTC
>Ga0157365_10000263_pt1 | contig 24223 bp, 19 predicted proteins | sample AttsexASBM3_FD_111478 | JGI IMG/M metagenome (GOLD analysis project Ga0157365, IMG submission 111478) | Fungus gardens microbial communities from leaf cutter ant in Ribeirão Preto, State of São Paulo, Brazil - Atta sexdens ASBM3 | ecosystem: Host-associated > Fungi > Mycelium > Unclassified ... | reverse complement strand
GGGGTGCCACTGCTGTGGCCCTGCCGCTGGCGCTTCCGCCTGCCGATTCTGCGCAGCCAGAAAGGCAATCAGCTTGAGCGGGTGTTGTGTCTGGGTCTGGTGGGCTATGCGCTCTGGTTTCCGGTGGGAATGCCTTCCTTTGGTGCAAACGGCTGGCCGACCCAGCTGTTCGATACGCTGCAGAATGGGGTCGGACGGTTAATTTCCAGTCATACCGCGCAATAAACCCGCAAAAATCAACAGTTAGTTATAAACCATGCCATTTGGATATAAGGCAGCCTCTCCGGCTGCTGTTACCATTCCTGCTGTCTTAATTCGTGATTAACATTATGCGGCCTCTCCCGGACGACAGGCCGCATTACTCTGGAGTTTCGGTATGGGCCTTCCTCTTACGCTTAATATCGCGGCCTTCGTGGTGCTGCTGGTATTACTCTCCCGCTTCAGCCGCCATAGCTGGAGCCTGTCGAAGAAAGTGTTGATCGGTCTGGTGATCGGTGTACTGTTCGGCCTGGTGCTGCAGCTGATCTACGGTGAAAACAGCGCCGTGGTCAAAGCGTCGATCAGCTGGTTTAACATCGTTGGCAATGGCTATGTCCAGCTGCTGCAGATGGTCGTCATGCCGCTGGTGTTCGTCTCGATTCTGAGTGCGGTCGCCCGTCTGCATAACGCCTCGTCGCTGGGAAAAATCAGCGTACTGACCATTGGCGTACTGCTCTTTACCACCGCGATTTCTGCGCTGGTCGGCGTCTTCGTGACCGGTCTGTTTGGCCTCAGCGCGGAAGGTCTGGTGCAGGGTGTCCAGGAAACCGCACGCCTGAGTGCGATCCAGAGCAACTATGTCGGCAAGGTCTCCGACCTGAGCGTGCCTCAGCTGGTGCTCTCCTTTATCCCGAAAAATCCGTTTGCCGATCTGACCGGTGCTAATCCGACCTCCATCATCAGCGTGGTCATTTTTGCCGCCTTCCTGGGGATGGCCGCTCTGCAACTGCTGAAAGATGACCAGGAGAAAGGTCAGCGGGTGCTGGTGGCGATTGACACCCTGCAGTCGTGGGTCATGAAGCTGGTGCGTTTAGTGATGAAGCTGACGCCGTATGGCGTGCTGGCGCTGATGACTAAAGTCGTGGCCGGTTCTAACCTGCAGGACATCATCAAGCTGGGCAGCTTTGTGGTCGCCTCTTACCTCGGCCTGGCGATAATGTTTGCGGTTCATGCCCTGCTGCTGTCGGTAAACGGCATCAACCCGCTGCGCTTCTTCCGTAAAGTGTGGCCGGTGATTACCTTCGCCTTTACCAGCCGCTCCAGCGCCGCCAGCATTCCGCTGAGCGTAGAGACTCAGACCCGTCGCCTGGGCGTGCCAGAGTCTGTGGCGAGCTTTGCAGCCTCCTTTGGTGCCACGATCGGCCAGAACGGCTGTGCCGGTCTCTATCCGACCATGCTGGCGGTGATGGTGGCGCCTACGGTTGGCATTAACCCGTTTGATCCGCTGTGGATTGCAACGCTGGTCGGGATCGTCACCCTGAGTTCAGCCGGTGTGGCCGGTGTCGGCGGCGGTGCGACGTTTGCCGCCCTGATTGTGCTGCCTGCGATGGGCCTGCCGGTGACCCTGGTTGCGCTGCTGATCTCTATCGAGCCGCTGATCGATATGGGCCGTACCGCCCTGAACGTCAATGGATCCATGACCGCCGGTTCACTCACCAGCCGCTGGTTAGGCCTGACCGACAGGCGCGTGCTGGAAAGTGACGACCACGCCGAACTGGCGCACCGCTAATCTCTGCTCAACCTGGCGCATCCGCGCCAGGTTAATCCCTTCCCGCTCTCCATAATCTTCCCTGTTCATGGCGACGCCGTTAAGAAAGCGTTAAGCGTGGTAAACAGGCGAAAATCCGCCGCTTTAGCGCTTGTCTTTCTTCTGTAAAAAGCGAATTCTGCCTCCACTCGTCTGTGGAGAATGCCCGATGAAAAAAATGATCGCCTCACTTCTGACGCTGACACTCTTAGCGCCCGCCCTGGCTTCTGCGCATCCCGGCGGCTGGGGCCCGCCAGGAGGATGGGGACCGCATGAGGGATGGGGCCGGCACGGTGGCCCCGGTCCGCGCTGGGGAGGGCCAGGTCCGTTGCGCTTTCTGCCCGAGGCCGCCACCGCCGTATTGATTGGCGGGCTGACCTACTACCTGCTCAACGGCAACTATTATCAGCGTCACGGTGAGGAGTATGTGGTGGTGGCGCCACCGCCAGAGACACGGATCAGCGGTGAGATGCGGGTGCTGGATTTTAACGGCAGGCGTTTTTATGTGCAGGATGGCCACTACTACCAGCGGCAGATTGACGGCGATTATGTCGAGGTGCCGCGCCCGGCAGGATTGTAACGGCAGGCTTGCCATCCACTCTTCGCGCCGGAGGGCATGAAACAGTGCCCCAACGAAAAACGGCCCGTCATGAAGACGGGCCGTTTACCATTCAGAAGCAGCGATTACTGCTGAACCTGCGGATCGGTGTCATATTCCGCGCAGCTCTGGAAGCCGTAGTTCATAACACGGCCGGTGTCGTTATAGCTCACGAAGTAAGTCTGTGCTTTACCGTCGCGCTGACCCAGAACATACGTCTGGCAGGTGCCGCGCGCGTGAACCATGGTAATTTCAGTTGAAGGCGAACCGGCGATCTGACGAACCTGATCGCGGGTCATCCCCTTTTTAACATCCTTAACGACTGGCTTAGTCACGTAGCTTTCCGCACGATCGTAAGTCGTACAACCAGACAGTGCCGCCAGTGTCAGCGCCGCAGCGATACATCCCATCACCTTCTTCATCTTGTTGTTCCTCATTTATTGTCCATGTGGCATCAAGCCTGGAACATAAATGCAGGTTTATCAAGTTTATGGCGGCCTTTTTGTGGCAGACGGAATGTCAGGATTCCGTAAAGAAGGCTGTTTTGCTGTCAGCAGAGACGTATACTCCCCGGCATCCGAACCCTCTGATTTTGCGCCGTTTCCGTGACGCTGTCCTGCGCGGATGCCGATCAGGGTGCCCGCCGCACTGCCGGACGCTCTCTGGCGCAGGCTGGCCCGCTTTCTCTTCACCCCATCGCTGACGACCCCGAGGAATAATGACTCCTGCTCACTCTAACCGCCTGGTTTATGCCATCACGCTGGGCCTGCTGGCCGCACTGGGCCCGCTCTGTATCGATCTCTATCTGCCCGCTCTGCCTCAGATGGCGCGGGACCTCAACACCGAAACCGCCACGGCTCAGCTGAGTCTGACCGCCGGCCTGCTGGGGCTGGGAGTTGGCCAGCTGCTGTTTGGCCCGATGAGTGACAAGTTCGGCCGTCTGCGTCCGCTGACCCTGTCACTGGTGCTGCTGTTTATCGCCTCGCTGGGCTGCGCACTGGCGCAGGATATCCACCAGTTGCTGGTGGCGCGCCTGTTCGAAGGCTTAGCCGGGGCCGGTGGCGCGGTGCTGTCACGGGCGATAGCGCGCGATATGTACAGTGGTCATGAACTGACGCGATTCTTTGCCCTGCTGATGCTGGTCAATGGCCTGGCCCCTATCGGCGCGCCGGTGCTGGGCGGCGTGCTGATGACGATCGTCGACTGGCGCGGCATTTTTATGGTGCTGGGCGGCATTGCCATTCTGCTGATCCTGCTGGCGCGCTGGAAGCTGCATGAGACGCTGCCGGAAGCCCGCCGCAGCAAAGGATCGATCTTCTCCGCTTACGCCGCGCTCGGCCAGGTGGTGACCCATCGTCCTTTCATGGGCTTCTGTCTGACCCAGGGCTTTATGATGTCGGGCATGTTCGCCTACATCGGCGCCTCTCCGTTCGTGCTGCAGCAGCTCTACGGTCTGTCGCCACAGGCGTTCAGCTTCTGCTTTGCGGCCAACGGCATCGGTCTGGTGATCGCCTCCCAGACCAGCGCCCGCCTCTGCCCGTTGTGGGGCGAATATCGGGTGCTGAAAGGCGGCCTGACGCTGGCCTTTGTCGCCTCCAGCCTGCTGCTGCTCTGCGCCCTGTTACAGGCCCCGCTGGCGCTGCTGCTGGTCGCGCTGTTCTTTACCATCGCCAGCAATGGGGTGATTGCCACGACCGCCTCCTCACTGGCGATGCAGAGTCAGGGCCATCGCGCTGGCAGCGCCTCTGCGGTGATTGGTGTCACCATGTTCACGCTGGGGGCGATTACCGTGCCCATCACCGGCATCGGCGGTACCTCGGTGCTGAGCATGTGCGGCACGATCTTCGGCTGCTTTATGCTGGCCATTTTAATGTTTACCGTGCTGGCGAAAAAACCCGAGCCTCAGCTAAAAACTCACTGATTTCGCAATGGTTAGCGCGAATCAGTTAGCGCTTTGGCTTGTTGTTTTCGTGAAGGCACGTTAGCTTTAATAACACGTTCGCATCGAGCCGACAGGCCACTGACCTGAGGAGAAGTTCATGTCACTGCAGCAGGAAATTATTGAAGCCCTGGGTGTGAAGCCCACTATCGACGCCGACCAGGAAGTGCGGGTCAGCATCGATTTTCTCAAAGCCTACCTGAAACGCCACAGCGGACTGAAAACGCTGGTGCTGGGGATCAGCGGCGGCCAGGACTCTACCCTGGCGGGCGCGCTGTCGCAGCGGGCCATTACGGAGCTGCGTGAAGAGACCGGCGATAACGACTACACCTTTATTGCCGTGCGTCTTCCCTATGGGGTGCAGGCGGATGAGCAGGATTGCCAGGACGCGCTGGCCTTTATTCAGCCTGACCGCTCACTGGTGGTTAACATCAAAGAGTCGGTCCTGGCCAGCGAGCGCGCGCTGAAAGAGGCCGGGATTACCCTGTCAGATTTCATCCGCGGCAATGAAAAAGCGCGTGAGCGCATGAAGGCGCAGTACAGCATCGCCGGCATGACCAAAGGCGTGGTAGTCGGTACCGATCATGCCGCGGAAGCGGTGACCGGCTTCTTCACCAAATATGGCGACGGCGGCACCGACATTAACCCGCTGTTCCGCCTTAACAAGCGTCAGGGCAAGCAGCTGCTGAAACATCTCGGCTGTCCGGAGCACCTCTATCTGAAGAAGCCGACCGCCGACCTGGAAGATGACCGTCCGGGCCTGCAGGATGAAGTGGCGCTGGGTGTCACCTACGAGATGATTGATGACTATCTGGAAGGAAAAAGTATCCATCCTGACAGCGCGAAAATCATTGAAGGCTGGTATCTCAAAACCGAGCACAAACGTCGTCCGCCGATCACGGTTTTCGACGATTTCTGGAAGTAATCCTGCGCCTCCTTTGCACGGGCAAGGGAGGCTCCTTTCACTCACGCTGTTGATCGCTGCATGCCTGCCACCGTTTCACGCGCCACCCTGATCGGGCTTATCGCCATTCTGCTCTGGAGCACCACTGTTGGCCTGCTGCGCAGTGTCAGCGAGGCCTTTGGTGCCACCGGCGGCGCGGCGCTGATCTACACCACCACCGCCTGTCTGCTCTGCCTGACCCGGGGTCTGCCCAGGCCAGGGGCGATGCCTGCGATCTATCTCTGGATCGGCGGCGCGCTCTTTGTCGGCTATGAGATGGCGCTGGCGCTGGCTATCGGACTGGCGAGCGATCGCCGTCAGTCGCTGGAGCTGGGGATGATCAACTATCTCTGGCCCTGCCTGACGATCGTGCTGGCGATCCCGTTTAATCAGCAGCGTTTCCGCGTCTGGCTGTGGCCCGGTCTGCTGCTGTCGCTGCTGGGTATCGTCTGGGTGATGAAAGGCAGCGGCAGTGGCGCGCCGGCGCTGCTGTGGCAGAACATGCTGCGCAATCCCGTCGCCTATGCTCTTGCCTTTCTGGCCGCCCTGACCTGGGCGCTCTATAACAATTTCACCCGCCGCTATGCGCGCGGTGCCAACGGCGTCACGCTCTTTTTTATCCTGACCGCGCTGGCGCTGTGGCTGAAATTTGCCGTCAGCCCGACGCCGCTGACCTTCGCGCCGCTGCCGCTGCTGGAAGTCCTGTTTGTCGGCCTCTCCACCGCCATCGCCTACTCCGCCTGGAATCACGGCATTCAGCAGGGAAACCTGACGCTGCTGGCGACGGCCTCCTACTTTACGCCGGTGCTGTCGGCCCTGCTGGGATCGCTGTGGCTCGGCCTGACGCCGCCGCTCGCCTTCTGGCAGGGCGTGGCGATGATCACCCTGGGCTCCCTCATCTGCTGGCTGGCGACACGGCCGCGCTGATCAGACGGCTGGCGATCATTTCACCGGTTTGTTATGCTGTATGGACAACCAGTAAATGGAGTCCACTTTGGTCAGACGTGCTGCCTCGCATCGCCTCGAACCCGACGCGAATGCGCTATATCAATATCCCGAACACCTGCGTGAGTGGCTGGAAGGTCTGCCGAATCACCCTGGCGTCTACACCTTCCACGGCGAGAGTGAGTCGCTGCCGCTCTATATCGGCAAAAGCGTGAATCTGCGCTCCCGGGTGATGTCCCATTTTCGCACCCCTGACGAGGCGAAGATGCTGCGTCAGTCGCGACGCGTCAGCTGGATCCCCACCGCGGGCGATCTCGGCGCGCTGCTGCTGGAAGCACAGATGATCAAAACCCAGCAGCCGCTGTTTAATAAACGCCTGCGCAAAAACCGGCAGCTCTGTTCATTGCAGATCACCCACGGCAAACCCGAAGTGGTCTACGCAAAGGATCTCGATTTCAGCCAGTCACCTAATCTCTTCGGGCTTTATCGCAGCCGGTTTGCTGCGCTGGAACGGCTCAAGCAACTCGCCGATGAGTATCAGCTCTGTCATGGTTTGCTGGGTCTGGAAGCCCTGAGTCCGCAGCGGGGCTGCTTCCGTTCGGCGCTGCGCCGCTGTGCCGGGGCCTGCTGCGGTAAAGAGCCGGTCAGCGATCACCAGGATCGGCTGCTGGAAGCGCTGGAGAACGTGCGGGTCTTCTGCTGGCCGTGGCAGGGTGCCGTGGGGCTGGTGGAAGAAGGCAAACAGATGACGCAGATCCACGTCATCGACCACTGGTTCTATCTGGGGTCGGTCAGCAGCATGGAAGAGGCAAAAAAACTGCAGCGGCCCAAAGGGGGATTCGATCACGACGGCTACAAAATCCTCTGCCGTCCTATCCTCTCGGGTGACTACCCTATCCTGCCGCTGTAAAAAAACCGCCGGTGCTGTCCACTTACCTGCAGTGGACAGCACCGGCGGTCTCAGATGTATCGCTTAGCTCAGATTATTCAGCCGGTGGTGCCGGTGGCGCCATGTTGCCTTCGCGCGGGCCTTTTTCGGTCAGGCGCTGCTCAAAGTTGGCGTTGTACTGTTTCTTCTGCGCCGGCGTCAGCACGTTATAGAGCTTGTTCTGGGTTTCCAGCATCTTCAGCGCATGCTCTTTACCGTTGGCAGACATCTTCTCTGCCTGCGCTTCGGCTTTGCTCTTATCGAAGCTGTCAGCCGCGATGATGTCGTGCATCGCACGGCGATCATCCTGTGACGGACGCTGCATATCTTTGTGGCTCTCTTTCATGATGTCGCGCATCTGGGTTTTCTGCGCGTCGGTCAGATTCAGACCGTGGAACATCATCTCCATGCCGTGGCGCATTGGCGGCTTATGCATCGCTTTTTCGCTGCCGGCTGGCGGAGGCGTCAGGGAATCCGCGGCGGCATGGACGGCGCTGGCTGCACCAAACGCCAGCGAGGAAGCCAGTAACAGGGAAGTCAGTTTGCGCATAATAGTGTCCTTATGATTCATGATAATGACGACAGCACTCTGTCGCGTCTTCGGAAACAAGAATACGACGCTGAACGTCAACTACTCAGAGCCTGAGTAAAGCCGTGAAAGCATAAAAGACAAAAATCCGGCAATCATGAAGAGAATGAGAAGAAAGGCGTGAGGAATTGAAAAACTTTATGAATTTACAGCGAATTTCGCAGAAATCGTGGAGGAGTGTAAGGGTTTCGGCAGGAAAGCGGAAGAGGATCTCCCGCTTTCCTGCCGATTTTTAGCGCGGATCGCTGTAACCCGTCAGCTGCCCCCCGTCAGAGAGGCAGCGCCTGGGTCTGTTCGCCCTCTTCAATCAGCATCAGGCCGGCACGCAGTCCGGCAGCAACGCCGGGATTCGGGAAAAGCACATATTCCTGTGCCTGCTGCACGTAGTAGCGGGTATCCCCATCCTCGGCCAGCAGCGTGCCCTGAGGAAAGGCGGTAAAGTTCAGCGTCTCCGGCGTCATGTGCAGCCTGAAGTGCTCACTCAGCCGGGTGATCTGCTGCGCAACCCGATAGTGGCGCGGCTTCACGCGGGTGGCGGGCATGGGGTCACCAAAGAGCAGCGCCGCCAGCGCCTGCTGTACCGCACTGAACTGGCTCAGGTCGTTTTCGCCAAACGGCAGCGCCTTCCCCAGCTCCAGGGTGCAGCTGGCCGCACCGAAATGTTCACAGCTGAAATGGGTAAAGGTTCCGCCCGGTGCGCGATGAAAGACCAGCGCCTCCAGACCGGCAGCCGCCAGCCAGTCGAGAAACGCGGGAGGCCAGGGACGATCGTTTTGCGGCATGACGCCGAACTGCGGATGGTATGAGCCGCGAATCGCCGTGTGCATATCGAGATGCCAACGCGTCTCATCGCATTCGCCCAGCAGCCAGAAGTTCTCCAGCGCCTGCTCCAGCCGCAGCACGCGGCGCGCCTCATCGCCATCGTCCACCTGCTGCCAGCGTCCGCCAAACAGCCGGTTAATATCATAACGGACATAGCGTTTGCCGGTGCGCAGCGCAGAGGGATTGCCCAGAATCACCAGCATCCGCTGCTGTAACGGCTTTTCGCCGCGAAGCAGCGCATTGACCAGCTGATTCATGATTTCCACCGGGGCCGTTTCATTGCCGTGGATCCCGGCGGAGAGCACCAGCGCCTGCTTAACGGGCACTACCGGCTCCATCAGCAGGATGCCGTGATACAACCACTGCCAGCGAAGATGCGCCGTTTCCCCCCTGCGCTTTCGCGGCGCCTCACCGGACAGCGTCTGCTGCAAAAAGTCCTGCATCGTTCCTCCTTTACGCCTCAGGCAGGTGGCAGCCCGTGCTGCCATCGCCTTCACTGCTGAAATGCATACACATTTCCTAAGTCTAGCAGCTTCGTCAGTTCATCCAGCGCGTCACGACCCTCCCGCAGCAGCTGCGGATCCACCAGGTCGGCCTGGGTCAGCCGATCGCGGTAGTGCCGGTCAACCCAGCTGTTCAGGGCGGCGAACAGCCGATCGTTCATCAGCACGGCGGGATTGACGGCCTGCTGCTCCTGAGGCGTCAGCACCACCCGCAAACGCAGGCAGGCTGGCCCACCGCCGTTGTACATGCTTTCACGCAGATCAAACACCTTCAGATCTTTCAGCGGCCCATCCCCCTCCACCTGCTCGCACAGGTAACGCCAGACCTCCGGATGCTGACGCGACTCTTCCGGCAGCACCAGCATCATGGTGCCGTCGGGACGGCTCAGCAGCTGGCTGTTAAACAGATAGGTGTCGACCGCATCTTTAACCGACACCCGATTGTCCGGCACTTCAAGCGCCACAAATCCGGGCACGCGTGCCCGAAGCTGCGCCAGCAGTGCAGGCTGCTCGACAAACGCCTGCTGATGGCAGAAGAGCATCTGCTGGTTACTCACCGCGATTACATCGTTATGAAAAACCCCCTGGTCGATAACCGCCGGATTCTGCTGCGCAAACAGCAGGTGTTCAGGTGAGAGCTGATGCAGACGGGCGACCGCTTCACTGGCCTCGCGCGTCTGGCGCGCCGGATAGCGCTGCGGGGCTTTCCCCTCATGGCTGCTGTCACGGCCATAGACAAACAGCTGTACGCCCCGCTCGCCATAGTCGCCCCCCAGGCGGTTGTGATTTGCGGCTCCTTCATCGCCGAACATCGCCACCTGAGGCAGCGCATCGTGCACCGCAAAATGGTCTCTGTCGCGGAAGATGGCGCGCAGCAGCCCGGCGGTTTCCGGGGCTTCCATCGCGCGGTGAAATTTATTGTTCAGGTTGGCCACCGTCAGGTGAACCCGGCCATCACCGCTGTCGGCTGACGGCGACACGGTGGCCGCATTGGCGACCCACATCGCCGAAGCGGAACTGGCGGCAGAGAGTAAGCCCGGCGCGGTTTTCCCGGCCGACGCCAGTACCTGCTCGTCACTGCCACCGAAGCCAAGCTGGCGCAGCGCCGCGATATTAGGACGCTCATGCGGGGGGATCACCCCCTGCACAAACCCCATATCGGCCAGCGCCTTCATCTTCAGCAGCCCCTGCTTTGCCGCCAGACGGGGATTCGAGGGCTGCAGCTGATTGCGGGTTGAGGCTTCGTTACCAAATGAGAGCCCGGCATAGTGGTGGGTCAACCCCACCAGACCGTCAAAGTTCGCTTCGGTGGCTTTCATAGCAACGTCTCCGAGGGTGAGAAATCCAGGCCTGGTGAGAGCGTGGCGGGCAGCGTCAGATCCGGCGACTCCAGCGAGGCCATCGGCCAGGCGCAGTAGTCTGCCGCGTACCAGGCGCTGGCCCGATGGTTACCCGAGGCCCCAATGCCGCCAAACGGCGCGGTACTGGCGGCACCGGTGAGCGGTTTGTTCCAGTTGACGATGCCGGCTCGCGCCTCCAGCAGCAGCTGATCAAACTGCGCGCGCAGGGGGGAGATCAGGCCACACGACAGGCCGTAGCGCGTCTGGTTCGCCAGTGCTATCGCCTCGTCAAAGGTGTCGTAACGGATCACATTAAGCAGCGGGCCAAAAACCTCCTCATCCGGAATGCCCTGCACGCCGGTGATATCCATGATGCCGGGCGTCAGGATCGCGCTGTGGCGATCCGGCCAGCGCATCGCCAGCAGCACCTCGCCGCCCGCCTCCACCCGCCGCTGCCACTCCGCCATGATCTTCTCTGCCGCGCCGGTTGAAATCACGCTGCCCATAAAAGGGGGCGGTTCGGCATCCCAGGCTGCTGGCTGCAGCCGGCCTGCAACCTCCACCAGCCGCTGCAGAAACGCCTCTCCCGCCGCTCCGCGCTTCACCAGCAGGCGACGGGCGCATGTGCAGCGCTGTCCCGCCGTAATAAAGGCGGATTGCAGCGTGATGTTGACCGCCGCATCCAGGTCCGCCGGATCCTCGACAATCAGGGCATTGTTGCCGCCCATCTCCAGCGCCAGCATCTTTTCAGGCTGACCGGCAAACTGGCGATGCAGCTGATAGCCGGTATGGGCGCTGCCGGTAAACAGCAGGCCGTCGATCTGGCTGCAGCTGGCCAGCGCCTGGCCCGTTTCACGTCCGCCCTGCAACAGCCCCAGCACACCGGCAGGCAGGCCTGCCGCCAGCCAGATCTGCACGGTTTTTTCGGCGGTCAGCGGCGTCAGCTCACTGGGTTTGAAGACCACGCAGTTTCCCGCCAGTAGCGCCGGCACGATGTGGCCGTTTGGCAGATGACCGGGGAAGTTATAGGGGCCGAACACCGCCAGCACGCCGTGGGGACGATGGCGCAGGGAACTTTCGCCCTGCTGCTGTTCACCGGTGCGGCTATGGTAAGCCTTCACTGAAAAGCCGATTTTATTGATCATCGCCGCCACTTCGGTCAGTGCTTCCCAGCGCGGTTTCCCGGTTTCACGCGCAATGGTGTCGGCCAGCTCCGCTTTTTGCGCGTCCAGACCGGCCGCAAATTTTTCGATGATCGCCTGGCGCTCCGCCAGCGGGCGGGTTGCCCAGCCCGGAAACGCGCCGCGCGCCGCCTCGCAGGCGGCGGCGACCTGCTCTGCCGAAGCCGCCTGCCCCTGCCAGAGCGGTTCCCCTCTCACCGGGTCCGCTTTCGTCAGGTGCTCTGCCTCACCGCTCTGCCACTCTCCCTTAATCAGGTGCGTCATGCTGTTTTCTCCTCTTTGCAGAGCGTCACCACCCGCAGGCTGTCGCCCGGCTGGCAGTGGAGCGCCCGCATCTGTTCGTCCGTCAGTTTTATGCTGTCACCGTCGGCATCTGCCGGGATCAGCGCCACACGGAACTGGCGGTAATGGTTATTGGCGACCAGGCAGAGCGGTGCATCCGCCGGATTTTCACCCCGCTCTGCGCCGCGCAGCCGGCTTTTGCGGATGGCGCGGATGCGGTCAATGTCGCACTCCAGTGTCGGGCCGCCATCAAAGATGTCGATATAGTTGAGGTAGCGGAAGCCCTCCGCTTCCAGTACGGCCCGGGCAGGTGCCGTCTGCGGGTGAACCTGGCCGATGACCGCCTGCGCCTCCGGGGTCAGATAGTCGATGTAGAGCGGATGTTTCGGCATCAGTTCGGCAATAAAGGCTTTCTGGCCGGTGCCGCTGAGGAAGTCCGCTTTGCTGAAGTCCATTGAGAAGAAGCGGCTGCCGACGCTCTCCCAGAAGGGTGAGTGGCCCTGCTCATCGCTGACGCCCCGCATCTCCGCGACTACCCGCTCCATAAAACGGTCACGGAAGTTAGCCATAAACAGAAAGCGTGATTTGGAGAGCAGATAGCCATTTTTGCCGTCACGATACTCAGGGTCGAGAAACAGGGTGCAGAGCTCGCTACTGCCGGTGTGGTCGTTACTCAGCGACAGGGTCGGCAGCGCGGCGTAGACGTTCAGCTCTTTCGACGCGTGCACCTGGGTGCCGACGCGGAAGTTATACCAGGGGTCCTGCAGGCCCACCGCCACTTCAATGGCGCAGATGCCCACCGCGCGATTATCTTCACTGTCGGCCAGCACAAAGACGTAGCCCTGCTCAGCGCGCGGCAGCGTATCCTGCCAGGTTTGCAGCGATCGATCGATTCGCGCCTGAAGCGTGGCGCTATCGACCGGCAGCGAGGTCAGCCCGCCGCCGGTTTTGCCTGCCAGCGTCATCAGCTGGCTTAAATCATCGCGTTCAACCGGACGGATTACCATCATGATGCGGACCCTCGTACCAGGCTTTCACAGGCCTCGGCAAAGCGTGCCATACCCAGCTTCACCTCCTGCTCGCTGATGTTCAGGGCCGGGGCAAAACGCACCACGTTCGCGCCCGCAATCAGCACCATGACGCCCATCTCAGCGGCAGCCAGGTTAATCGCTTTGGCTTTGCCGGCATACGCATCGCTCAGCACCGCACCTATCAGCAGGCCCAGGCCGCGCACCTCTTTAAACAGCTGCAGACGCTGGTTGATCTCCGCCAGAGCCGAGACGATCCACTGGTGACGCTCTGTCACTCCCGTCATAAAGTCCGGCTGATTGACCAGTTCCATCACTTTACCGGCCACCGCGCCCGCCAGCGGATTACCGCCATAGGTGGTGCCGTGTGTGCCGACACCCATCACGCTCGCCAGATCGTCGCGCGTCAGCATCGCCCCAATCGGGAAGCCACCGCCGAGCGCTTTGGCGCTGGTCAGGACATCGGGTGTGACGCCGTAGTGCATATAGGCATAAAGCGAACCGGTGCGGCCCACGCCGCTCTGCACTTCATCAAAAATCAGCACGGCCTGATGCCTGTCGCAAAGTTCACGCAGTCCGCGCAGGAACGCCGGATCGGCAGGCAGCACGCCGCCCTCCCCCTGGATGGGTTCCACAATCACTGCGCAGGTCTGGTCATTAATGAGTTCCGCCGCGGCCGCCAGGTCATTAAACGGGGCATGCTGGATGGCAGGTGGCAGCGGGGCAAAATCCTGAGAGTAAGCGGGCTGTCCCCCGGCGGTAACGGTAAACAACGTGCGGCCATGAAACGCATTCTTAAATGCCACAATGCCACTTTTCTGCGGGCCGACCCGATCGTGGGCCACTTTGCGCGCCAGCTTCAGCGCCGCTTCGTTGGCCTCCGCACCGGAGTTACAGAAAAAGACCCGGTCAGCAAAGGTGGCATCAATTAACTGCTTCGCCAGTCGCAGGATCGGCTCATTCGTGTAGCCATTGCCGGTGTGCCATAAACGGGCGGCCTGCTCCTGCAACGCCTGTTGTAATGCCGGATGCGCATGCCCTAACGCATTCACGGCGATGCCACCGGCGAAGTCGACGTAGTCTTTGCCATTCTGATCCCAGACGGTTGAGCCCTCCGCGCGAACCGGGACAAATGTCGCGGGTGCATAAACCGGCATCATCCATTGATCGAAATCGTGACGTGAAACGTGCAGTGCCATAACCCATTCTCCTGCTTTCCCGGTCGGGTAAAGCTATTGTTTTAAAATTGTTAAGGGATGTTGTAATGCAGCCCTACTGTAGAGTGCAGTTAACGTGCCAGCCAGAGAATTAACTGCATAAAATCGATGCCCTGACGCAATATCAATAAGTTACACGCCGCCGCTATTCACTTTTTTTGCATATATAGTGAATAATTGTCTAATTGCAGCGGCAGAGCCGGGTTTTAAATAGCGGAATTATGCAATCGCGGGATGAAATATCGCTTTTGTGATCGCTGATAAACAATCACTCCGCAAAAGGCCCGAAGAGTGCCCTGTTTTAGCGCAGCCTGCCTCGCAACGGTGCAGGATGAGGCGCAGAATATTCAGCGAGAGAGGGTGCCGACATGCCAGGATTTAACAGAATCTTTTCATTTAAGCGGGCAGATCGACGTCTGGACTGATTATTTTTTAAGCGGATAAATAAAATGAAAACGATTTCTTCTGCATTATTCCCGGCGTGATGATTGGCAGCGGAATAACCTTTGAAATAAAGATGAACAGATATTGCTACGCAGGCTAATGGTTAGAATAAAACCCTTATCGCTTATTTGCATTAATGCTTTATCCATAATTTAACCAGCGGGATTGATGATTTAAAAACGTACAAACTGCCAGGGGCAGAAAAGCTACACCTAAAAACTAACCACTGATAATCATCACTTTTTTATTAAATCCGGTAAAATTCATCAGAAGAAATACTTATTACTCCAGAATTTAATCGTCTTTCAGACACGTATTTTCCTTTGCTGAATATGCATATCACATTTTGTTACTTTTATTGCACTTTGTGATTTTAACTTTTTGTGTCATTTTCTTTTCACCCCGCAGCCGGGGCATAATAATTAATGAATACAGGGTAATGAATAGATGATGAAGCGCACTTTACTGGCGGCTGTCATGCCGTTACTGCTCGGTCTCTCTTCAGTGCAGGCCGCAGAAATTTATAACAAGGATGGAAATAAGCTGGATCTGGTCGGCAAGATTAACGTGTCGCACCTCTTTTCTGACGACGATAAGAACAACGGTGATACCTCCTCTTATTCCCGCCTGGGTTTTAAAGGCGAAACAAAGATTACCGATCAGCTGACCGGCTACGGTTTCTGGCAGTATCAGTACAGCCTGCACAACTCAGAAGGCAGCGATGCGCAGAGCGGCAACCGTACCCGTCTGGGTTACGCTGGCCTGAAGTTTGGCGAAGCCGGTGCGCTGGATTATGGACGTAACTACGGCCTGGTGTATGACGCGCTGAGTTACACCGATATGCTGCCCTTCTTTGGCGGCGATTCCGGCTACACCGACGCCTTCCTCTCTGGCCGCTCAACCGGCGTGCTGACCTGGCGTAACAGCGATTTCTTTGGCCTGGTTCAGGGGTTAAACGTTGCCGCGCAGTATCAGGGTAAAAACGATCGCAGCGCTAACACCGACGGCGTACGTCGTTCTAACGGCGATGGCTTTGCCCTCTCTGCCTCTTATGACTTCGATTTCGGCCTGAGCTTCGCCGGCGCCTTTGCCAGCCTGGATCGCACAACGGCGCAGAACGCCGCCCCACGCGGTGAAGGCGAAAAAGCGCAGCACTGGGCGACCTCAGTGAAATATGATGCGAACCAGGTTTATCTGGCCGCGATGTATGGTGAAACCCTGAACGCCACGCCGATCACCAACGGTTTCGCAAACAAGGCGCAGAACTTTGAAGCCGTTGCTCAGTATCAGTTCCTGAATGGTTTCCGTCCGTCTGTGGGTTACGTCTCATCGAAAGGTAAAGAGATTGAGAATATCGGCGACGCCGACATTGTCAAATACACCGCGGTGGGTGCGACCTACTACTTCAACAAGAATATGTCGGTCTATGGCGAATACCGCATCAACCTGTTGAAAGACAACAACCCGCTTAATCTGGCCACGGATGATATTACGGCCGTGGGTCTGATCTATCAGTTCTGATGCCCGTGCGGCCCGGCACACGCTGCCGGGCCCGTTTTTTTATCGCTGTGCCAGCTGAGCCTCCGGGTCTGGCTCAATAACGGAGACGGCGGCTTCCTGGATGAATCCCTCTGCATCCGCCGACGCCAGCAGCAGTGTAGCCTGCTCAGCCGGTATCGGACGACTGAAGAGATAGCCCTGACCGTAGTCACAACCGCGCTTTCTCAGCCATCTCAGCGTTGAGACATCCTCAATACCTTCTGCGGTAATAATGACGTTCAGCTCCTGACAGAGCGTCAGCAGGGTTTCCACCACCTTGCGCTGCTCCGACCCGGTGACGATCCCGGCAATAAACGACTGATCGATTTTGATTTTGGTAATCCCCAGCCCCAGCAGCACCGACAGGTTGGAGTAGCCGGTGCCAAAATCATCCAGCACGACCCCAATCCCCTCCTCCCTGAGGCGTCTGATCGCCTGACGGGCATCGTCGGAGATCGCCATCACGTTCTGTTCAGTGATTTCGAGCTCCAGCATCACCGGCCCGGCCTGCTGCATAATGGCGGAGAGGCAGTTGGTCAGCGCAGGTCTCAGCAGCTGCTCCGGGGTGATATTCAGCGACAGACCGAGCCCGGCAGGCCATGCCCGCGTGGCGCTGACGGCATCCTGCAGCAGCGCCACGGTCAGGCTGTCCATCAGCCCGAGCCGCTCCACCACGGGCAGAAACTGAGCGGGTGCCACCGTCTGACCGGAGGCGGTGATCCAGCGCGCCAGGATCTCAAACCCGGTGATGTTGCCGGTGCGCAGCGAAACCAGCGGCTGCAGGAAAGGCACGATGGCGTGCCCGCTGACGGCGGCGGCGACCTCATGCTCCAGCTTCTCCCGCTGCAGGAAGCGCAGCGCCATATCCGGCGTGAAACGGGCCAGACAGGCCTCTTTATTGCGCTTCGCCTCACAGAGCGCCAGATCGGCGGCCCGCACCACATCCTCCTGTCCCGGACAGTCAGAACTGGCAATACCGGCAGAGAGGTGCATAACGGTATGCGGCCCGGTGCGGATGGATGAGGCATGCTCACAGATCCTGCCGGCCTCCAGCAGCGCCTGCTCGGCCTGAGACGCCGCCATGACCAGGGCAAACTCATCGCCACCGATGCGAAACACCTGACTTTCCGTGCCAGCCGACGCGGTCAGCATCGACGCGAGCGCCACCAGGATAGTGTCCCCCTGACGATGGCCGTTGAGATCGTTGATAGTTTTGAAATCATCGATATTAAGCAGCGTCAGGGTATAGGGCATCCCACAGGCATCCAGCGCGGCGATATGCGCATTGAACGATCGGCGATTGAGTACGCCGGTCAGCGCATCGGTTCCGGCCAGCCTGAGCGCATTTTTTTCGGCCAGCAGCATTTTGCGGATCAGACCCGCAATCAGCAGCGCCGGAATCACCATCGCCAGCCCGGCGAAAGCGGTCGATGTCAGGATGAACCGTAAGCGTTCGCTGGTTTCAAAATCCAGGTTATAGCTCAGGCCGAGCAGATGAGCGAGGTGCGCCTCAAGCCCATATTCCCACAATGTGGAAAGTAAAAAGATGGTCGCAATATTCAGCATTGCGAGCCAGAAAAGTTTCAGGCGCATGCGTTAATTCCTGATGATGAAAGGTGTCAGAGTGTTGTTTTAATTTTTCTGTAAAAAACGGGGCGTGATGGTTAAACACGGTCTGCACGTGGCTGACAATAATGACCCCTTTTGTTCTGCCTGGTACCAATCAGGCGTTCTCACTGGCTGTGTGACAGTGAGGCAGAGGATCGCTCCTGACCGGCAGGGGCAGAACTGATCACTCATACCAGTCAGGGATCTATCGGCAGCGGCGGGCGTTTTAACAGGTCCGACCGGATAAATTAATCCCCCTGCGGGGTTTCTTCCCGGCAAGTCACTGAATAGCACGGCAATAAATAGTGCTCAATTTAGTTAATAGCAACCCTCCAGAATTGCCGCTGACGGCCGATACCGTCTTAACTAATGACCCCTTCCGGAAAAACACATGAAAATCTCAACGCGTCTGAGTGCAGGTTTTGGTTTACTGATTTTGCTGTTAGTTATCTGTGCTGGCACAGCGATTCACGCCCTGGACAGTGCCCGCGATGGCATGAACGAGGTGGTGAATGTGCGGCTGAAAAAATATCAGACGGTGCTCGATATGCGGGGCGGCGTCCGTGATATGGCGATTGCCGTGCGCAACCTTGCCCTGCTGACCGATCCGAAGGCGATGCAGCCTGAGTGGGAACGCCTGCAGAAACAGCGGGCGCTTTACATCAGCAACCGCGAAGCGCTGGCACGCATGATGCAGACGGACGCCGGGCAGGCCGGGCGGGAAGCGATGGAGCGGATCGAGTCCAGCGAGGGTGCGGCCCTCTCCACGCTGATGACGGCGGGGAAACTGGGGCTGGAAAACCGTCAGCAGGAGGTCACAGATTATCTGTTAAACGTCGCGCGACCGGCACAGCAAAGCCTGCTGAAGGCGATAAACGATCTGACCGAGCTTGAGATGCGCAGCAGCCAGGAGACCGTCGTGGAGAATGGCAACAGCATTGGTCGCACCACCCGCATACTGATGATCCTGACGGTCATCTCTCTGCTGGCGGCGGTCGCCACCTGCACATTCATTGTGCGGATGCTGATGCGCCAGCTGGGCGGCGAACCGATCCAGGCGCAGACGCTGGCGGCAGCGATCGCGGCCGGTGATCTCACCTCGCCGGTCACGCTGCGGACGGGTGACACGACAAGCCTGCTCGCCTCACTGAACAGCATGCAGACACACCTGCGCGGCATGGTTACGCAGATTAAAGATGCGTCGGCGTCGGTTGCGCTGGCGGCCGATGAGATTTCCCAGGGCAACACGGAGCTCTCTTCACGCACCGAAGAGCAGGCCGCGGCCCTGCAGGAAACCGCAGCCAGTATGGAGCAGCTGACCGCCACGGTGAAAAGTAATGCCGCAGGCGCGCAGCAGACAGCGGGTTCTGCGCGCGAGGCGGCCATGCTGGCCCATGACGGCGAAGCGGATGTGCATCGTCTGGCGCAGACCATGCAGGAGATTTCGCTGAGTGCGGTCCGGGTCCGGGATATCACCGCGGTGATTGAAGGGATCGCCTTCCAGACCAATATTCTGGCGCTCAACGCCGCCGTGGAAGCGGCGCGCGCCGGTGAAGAGGGTCGCGGATTTGCGGTCGTTGCCGGTGAGGTCCGTTCACTGGCCCAGCGCAGCGCCACAGCAGCCCGTGACATCAAACAGCTGATTGAGCAGGCCGTGACGCAGGTCGAAGGCGGTGTGAGCGTCGCGGCGGGAACGGGTGAACGTATTCTGAAGATTGTCAGCCGCGTCGGTGAACTGGCCGATGCGATGGACAACCTCTCACTCTCCTCCAGCGAGCAGATGCAGGGTATCTCTCAGGTCAGCGTTGCGGTAAGTCAGATGGATGGGGTTACCCAGAACAACGCCGCGCTGGTGGAGGAGTCCTCGTCAGCCTCGCAGTCACTGCTGGCCCAGGCGCGCGATCTGCGCGGCATGGTCGAGACCTTCACGGTTTAACGCTCTCCGGCAGACCACGCCGCACCGAACGTGGCGGGTGGAGACGTGCTGAACGCGCAGCCGCTTCAGCACGTTGTGCACCCGGCGTGGCTGCCGGTTGGGTTGACTTCAATTTAATTTGACTCAATACTGGTTTGCCTTTCCATCCGGGGGCAACGGAACCGGTTTCTTCCCGCCGCAGCGGCCCCCGACAGTGCGGGTGCCTGACAGCGTAAAGCGAGGTGGCCGCCAGGGTTGCCAACCCGGAGCAACTGCGGTGCCCTTACAGCGGAGACGCATCAGGATGCCGCCCCCCGTCCCCGACTCAGAATGAGTAAACATATGAACGATGAAACCACGGGGATCTGTGAAACGCCGCCTGGCGCAGCACCGGAAACGATCGATCAGTTTCTCTGCTTTGCGCTCTACTCCGCCTCCCTCGCGATGACGAAACTGTATCAGTCACGGCTGAAGCCGCTGGGGCTGACCTATCCGCAGTATCTGGTGCTGCTGGTGCTGTGGGAAAAAGATCGCCTGACCGTTTCCGAAATCGGGGCGCGCGTCCGGCTCGACTCCGGCACGCTCAGTCAGCTTCTTAAGCGGCTGGAGAGTGCGGGCGTGATCTGCCGCCAGCGTGATACCGGCCAGGATGAGCGCCGGGTATGGGTCTCCCTGACCGAGCAGGGCCACCAGCTTAAAGTGACGGCGGCGGGCGTGCCGGCAGATATGATTTCGGTGATGGACACGGCCTGCCATGAGCTCGTCGATCTGACAGCCCAGGTCGCTACGCTGCGGGACAAATTAGTGAAGGCGTTGCCATGATGGCCGCACACATCAGGGCGGCGGCCAGCCCGGGCCTGCGGCATCGCTTCGGCAGACCGCTTTCAGAAAACATTCAGCAACACTGTTGCGCGGGGGTCGCCTTTGAGCACGAATAAACCGGTCGACATGGATGAGGTGCATGCCGTGGTCGGCCACGCGGTCGCCAGCCTGCTGAAGTCTGGCCAGCCAGCGGGCGCGGAGGAGATCCTGGCGTTTCTCCGGCAGCAGGAGGCGCGCTCCGTCAACGGCCAGAGAGATATCTATACCCATGCATTACGGGTGGTGATGGCCATCGTGCGCTGACAGACGCGCTGCCGGACGACAGGCTGACGGGATGCAGGCTATGCCGGGCCGCTGTTGCGGCGGACTGTTCAGCCCGCCTTTTATGCGCGATTACTCGCCGTGTGCCGCCCGGGCAACCTCACGCACGGCGCTCTCGACCCGCTCCGAATCTTTCTGAATGCTGGCGATAACCTCGCCCGCCTCACGCATCAGGCTCACTCCCTGACCGGTACTTGCCAGCGACGTTTCAATGCCACGCAGCACCTCTCGCGCCAGTTCGTTATTGCCCGCCACAACCCGTTCGATCTCCTCGGTCGCGCTGCTGACGCTGGCGGCCAGGGTGCGCACTTCGGCCGCGACGACGGCAAAACTGCGGCCCGACGCGCCTGCCCGCGCCGCCTCAATGGCGGCATTGAGGGCGATCAGTCGGGTCTGCATTGCAAAACGCCGGATGGTTTCTACCATGCCATCGATGCTGGCAGACTGACTGTTGAGGCGCGAGACATCGGCCGACACAACGCCCATCTCCTGAGCGATCTGGCTGATTTTCTGAATGCTGTTTTCAATCACATCGGCCCCGGCCTGCGCACTGCCCCGCGTCTGAACCGCCATATTCCAGGCGTTCAGCGCCGCGTCATATTCCTGCTGATTACGCAGCACCTGCTCCGTCACATCGGTGGCGAACTTCACAATTTTGTCGAGCTGCCCGTCGCTGTTGAAGACCGGATTGTAAGTCGCCCTGAGCCAGAGCGGTTCGCCCCGCCGGTTGAGCCGGGGAAACTGCCCCGAAAAGAATTCACCCTGATTCAGCCGCGCCCAGAACTGACGGTACTCCTCGCTCCCTGAAAGTTCCGCTGAACAGAAAAGCCGGTGATGCTGTCCCACCACCTCCGCAGCCTGATAGCCGGTGGCCTGGAGAAAGTTGTCGTTTGCCTCCAGCACAATCCCGTCAGGGCTGAAAGCGATCATCGCCATCGAGCGGCTGATCGCGTTTATGATGGATTCTTTCTCCAGCGACGACTGCATCCTCTCTGAGATATCGGCGGCGATCTTGATGATTTTGAACACCCGGCCGCGTCGATCGGTCACCGGAATATAGCTGGCCTCCAGCCAGACCGGGCGCATGCCGTTAGCCAGCCGCAGATATTTGTCGCTGAAGCTCTCCCCTGCCGCGAGGCGCTGCCAGAAACGCTGATATTCAGCCGAGTTCACCAGCGCAGGCGGACAGAACATGCGGTGATGCTGACCCACGATCTCCTCCGCCCGGTATCCCATCGTTGCCAGAAACAGCGGACTGGCCCGGCGGATAATGCCAGCCGGGGTGAACTCAATCACGGCCATGGCGCCGCCCAGCGACGTGAACGACGCGGCAGCGTGCAGGCCACGCTGACGGATAAAAGAGGGAATCAGAGTTTTCAGTACATTCAGGCGCATCAGCAAATCCGAAAAGGAGTGGGAACTGCTGTAGTTATCGGCATTTTCCCGTCACGCCTTATCCATTGCTGCGATAGTTGCGGCTGATGATTGCAACATGATGTTACTGCTTTTCAGCCCCCGCCCGGCTCAGGCAGCGCAGGCGGGGCAACGCCGCCGCAGAGGCCGCGGTGGTGGTTACAGCGCCGCGCCGGGAGCCATCAGATCGAAGCGATCGTTCTGCGACACGTCATCCATCGGCATCGGTGGCGCAATCTTCAGGGTGATCCAGTTCGAGGTCACGCGCTGCTGTTTGCTGTCCTCCAGCGTTACCGACAGGCGATATTCGTTGCTGGCATCGGGTGACGGGTCCCACTGCGGCAGGATCACACTCCAGCCCTGCGGATCGGCATTGTTGGCAGGCGGTGTCAGGCTCAGTGCCTGCGTATCGCCCTGCCAGCTCACCGCCCGGATAGCATAACTGGCGCGCACCTGCAGCTTCAGCGGCAGACTCTCGCCACTGCTTAGCTGCCAGGGCGGGGTCGCCAGAAAGACCGACAGGGTTTTACGCTGACGGAAGGCGAGCACCGGCGTCTCACTGCGGGTCACCGTATCGTAGCGGCTGCCGCGCAGCGAGTGCGCTTCGGCGACGTTATCGGCATCGAGCTGGCGGCGCAGCGCCACGCCGAAACGGTAGTTGAGCTTCAGACCCAGCTGATCCTGGCTCTCGCCGGCGCTGCTGGTTTTGTGGGTGGCGGAGAGCGTCACCAGAGGCACCGGCGTGTAGGAGAGACCAAACGACATGGCGGAAGGGTTGTGATAGCGGTTGCCGCTGTTAAACAGATCGACATTCTCCCCCAGATAGCGCTGATAGCTGACGGAGACGCCGAGCTGCCGGTAGAACGGCAGATAGCTCTGGCTGGTGATGTCATAGCCGCGCGCCATCCGCTGCTGCCGGGAATCGCTCAGGTTTTTCCAGCCGGAGAGAGGCTGATAGTAGTTGGCGGAGAGGCGCAGCGAATCGCTCCACGCCTCTGTGCCGACCGAGGCGCGCTGCAGGCCGCTGCTGAAGGTGCGGTCGACAAAGCCGTTGTAACCCAGCAGCCAGTTACCCGCCTCCCAGCGCTGGCCCAGTCCGGCGTTGCCGACCAGCCCATCGTCCGTTTCGTGCAGGCCAAGCTGGCTGAAGGTGAGCAGGCTGTTTTCATCGGCCAGGGCGCTGAAGAGATCGCCGCCGGTGCCGGTGAAGTTTCCGTCCATGTCCACTTTCAGATCGAGCTGTGCAGTGCCGTAAGGCGACAGCAGCGACTGCCCTTCGCTCTCTACCCGTTCGGCCACCTCATCCCGCAGATGATTGAACGCCCAGATGCCCGCCTGCTGGCCAAACGTGACGTTGCTGTCGTTTTTGCTCGCCTCGCCGATACTTTTGGCGACGGCCGCCAGCTTTTTGCTCCACGCCTCATCCTGATCGCTGGCACTGCCGAGGGTCGGCAGGGCGTCGCTGTAGCGCGCAGGATCGTCGAATGGCGTCTCTGACACGGCGGTGTCGGTCTGAAACGCGTGCGCGGCAGGTATCGCGGAGAGCGACAGCGTGATTAAGGCGAGAAAACCCGTTTTCCGTATCATGTCACCTGGTAAATTGATTGATTCGTTGCTGCAACAAAAGCCAAATTATCAATCATTACCTTAACATATTGTGACGGCGATGCAGGACAGCAGCGGCAAAATGTGCATATAACAGAAAAGTCTGGCTGAAAAAGCCTGCCTGCGCGGCAGGCCAGCCGCATCCGACACCATCAGGAGAAGATCAGACCCCCATCCACATTAATGGTCTGACCGGTGATGTAGCGCGCATCCTCGGAGGCCAGAAAGGCCACCAGTCCGGCCACATCCTCCGGCTGTCCGGCGCGCTTCAGCGGAATGTTGTTGACCCACTCCGCCATCAGCTCACCTGTGCTGTAGGTTTTCTTTTCGCTGCTGAGGATCGCTCCCCAGACCCGATCGTTATAATCCCACATCTCACTCTCAATGATACCGGGACAAAAGGCGTTGACCGTGATGTTCCACGGGGCCAGCTCCAGCGCCAGGCTCTGCGTGAT
>Ga0157365_10000262_pt1 | contig 24252 bp, 27 predicted proteins | sample AttsexASBM3_FD_111478 | JGI IMG/M metagenome (GOLD analysis project Ga0157365, IMG submission 111478) | Fungus gardens microbial communities from leaf cutter ant in Ribeirão Preto, State of São Paulo, Brazil - Atta sexdens ASBM3 | ecosystem: Host-associated > Fungi > Mycelium > Unclassified ... | reverse complement strand
TTTCTTTAATATAATTATCTTCTTCTATATTATACTTAGAAGGGTCTTTTTGCCAGAAAAAGCCAGGAATCCATGGATATGGCTTGGCATATTTTTGTGTAAAGTCTATTATTTTTTTATTGTTATTAATGATAATAATATTTGAATCATCTTTTAAATTTATTTGGTAATCAAATTCTCCCATGTGTTGTATGGCCGTTTTATCATATATTTTTGCATTGGGGCTTTGTGCATATTCTTTCCATTCATTATTTTTTGCACACCATAACCCATTAGGTTTTCTATCTATGATATTAGTATATTGATTTTCTGTTAAAGTAAACTTCCTCTTAGAACTATGTATCCACTGATGGTCCATTATAAAAATCCTTTTATCTTTATGAAGGATTATACTATAGTAATAAAAAAGGGATTAATAGGATATAGAATATGATGAATGTAATTTTTGAGGCAGTCGCTGGTTCCAGATTATTTGGAACACAAACACAATTTTCGGACACAGATTTGAAAAGAGTCTTTATTCCTTCTGTGGATGAAATAATTTTAGGTGAATACAAAGAATATGATGAGAGACATGCAGATAAAGTAGAAGATAAGAGTGGCTGTATTGAATTTACGGATTATTCTCTTAAGAATTTTTTACAAAGTTTATCTTCCGGAGAGGTCATGCCTATTGAAATGCTTTTTATGAATAACATAAAACAATCAGAATATTGGGATAGATTATTAGATCAGAAAGAAGATTTATTTAATCAAGATGTTTTAAAGTTCTATAATTTTCCTTTAAATATTTTAAAGAATTATAAGAAAAATTTTGACAGAATTAATTTCTTGAAAAATTTAAAAGAAAATCTTGATATCCACAAAACTGTCAGTGATTTAAGTCCTGATATATTAGAGAGTCCGTATATTAAAACTTCGGATAACCAAATCTCGATATTTGGTAAAAATTATCGTAATAATGCCTCTCAACGTTTTGTTTTGCAAGGAGTCGATATTGAATTAAATAAATACACATCATTGGAGATGGATGAAACAGTTCGTCGTCAATATGTTGTATTAGCTCACGCTTATCGTATAGCTGAAGAGGGGTTAGAATATTTACAAACTGGAGATATTCTCTATCCTAGATATAATGCGGAATATCTTAAGGAAATAAAGAATGGTTTGATCTCTCAGAATGTTTTGCAAAATCAGATTATGGATATTTTAACTCAAGCTCAAAAATTACATAATAATGCCCATTTTAATAATAGAGATTTACAAAAAGAAATATTATTATCTATACATAAGGATGTGATTGAGAAATATTATAAAGTTGGATTAACTTTTAATAAAGATTCTTTTAACTTATGAGTCATATCTAAAATATAATTTGGGTCTTTATCGATAATAGCTTGATAGATATCTTTATTAAAGGCTAATTGTAAACATTTAGTTTGATTAATATAAATTAGAAGATAAATATAATTTTGATCTGTTATAGACATTGTTAAATGGGAGAAATCAGAATACTCATAATTTTTTAATAAATTTAATATTCTGATTTCCATTAATTTTTCAGGTATGTCTTTTATCAGATGAACATGTTGTATGATATCATCATTATTAAATAAATCATCAATAATTTCTGATATTTGAACCTTTTCTGGTGAAGTATAAGAGATATTCATCACGATAATATATGGTTCATGATTTTCTTTAAGTTCACATGAACTCAAAAAGTTATTATTATACATATCTTCCTTGAATTTATAGAGAGTAAAAGGGTTTAAAAAATCTTTAGAAGATGAGTACATTTTATTTAATGATATCTGGATATCTAAATGCTCATCTTCTAAAGATTTTTGGAGGTCTTCTTCTAGATTTTCTATATTGATTACAGGACTGTTAATTAATAAAAATATTGTTTTAAATAAGAATCCTTTTTGATTGGAATCGAATAAAGAAAATGAAGACAGCCAAAGAATAAATTGATAATATAATTCATTCGGTATCTTTTTTTTAAAGAATGACAGAATTAATGGAATGATATTGTCATCATAGGCTATATTCGCAAGATAATAATGAATAAATTCTTCATCTTTCTGGGAAAGATTAGAGGTATTCGATTTATAAAACAATTTTATAATTTCTAAAGAATATTCTTTTATATCTTTTGTTTTTATTTTATTAGGTAAAATGACTTCTTCGAAAATATCACATATGTAATCAATAATCATGTACCTAAATCCTTATTATAATTTTATTATACACAATGAATATTGTAAGATCATGAAAATAAAAATAAAAAAGATTGCAATCAATATGATTATGGTATAAATAAAAAATAAGGAGAACAAATTATGAAAATTACAAACCTTTTAAATACCTATGCTAAAAAAGCAACAACCGTTGCAACTGAAGCTTATAAAACAATGCCAAGTATTGATTTGAAGAAAGCAATTATTCAGAAAGAAAAGCCTTCCGAAGACGCAATTGAAAACAAAATTGTCGAATCTACACCTGTTGAAGAGATTACATGGAAGGATACCTTTGATAAAATCCGTAATATATATAGTGAATCTGTGGAAAAGTCCAAAGAGGTAAAGTCAGACCTTCCAAAGGATACAGAAGTTGATAAAAAGGCTTTTACAGACCTGTTGCAAACTATTCATAGTACTGTTAAGTCTACTCATCAAAATATCTTGAATCCAGAGAAGAATGTACAGGAAAAAGATGCAGAAGTCTCAAAGGTTGTTGAAAATAGTGTTGCAAATGATTCCCTTAAGGATAGCAAGACGCTGAAAGAAAAGATTCTTTCTAGTAGTGTTACTACTGGTGCTTTAGACTATTCTGTCTCCGCTCTTCAGAAGAGTGGTACGCTTGGACGTATTGTTGCTGTTGGAGCTGCTCGTGAAGTTTTAAATAAGAACCCTATCACTCATATTGCGTCCACTGCTATTTTGGGAGCTGCAAGAGCTACCCTTCCAGAGAATAAGGTAACTAAGGGTATTTTGGACCTTTCTCATGAAATCGTTCATGGAGAAATTCCGAAAGTAGATGATACTGAAGATTCTCATAAGAAGAAAGGATTCTTTAGTAAGTACACAAAGAATCTTTCTAATAAGACATCTATTGCTTTTATTTTAGGTGCGATATTTATGATTGTGATAAAAAAAATACTCTAATTTGATTTTTTTTATCTTGTATTTAAAAAAATAGTGTATTATAAGAATTGAGACCAGGTAGCTGGCGAATAAAGGATTTTAAACGTGCTTAAACAGAATAGACAACCAGGGACAAGAACATGGAACATATCTTATCAAGATATGTTGGTGGATAATTGCGCTCTAGTGTCTGAACATAAAGGCCGTTTAGTCATTAGTTCACCAGCATTATTTACATAAATAAGGTCCGTTTACCGGGCCTGTTGCCCGGTTAGATTGCGTTTTATATCTCCGGAGGAGCAGGCTCTTCAGAAAAAGAATAGGAGATTTAAAATGAAGAACAAAACTAACACAAACGATTTAGAATTACAGGCTGATGCTTTTCTTGCAATGTATGACACGGTTGATTCAACTCCTATCCAGAGTGAAGCTGATCGTGAAAAAGACATAATCAGAAGAACAAGAGCGGATAATGAATTCAGCCTGTATGCCCGTAAGTACGGTGGTTCTTTTTCTGATAATGATTCAGCGAACATTCGAGACCCTGAAGTTGATAGAATGATTCGTCGTGCTATGTCTGATAGAGTAAAAGCCGACAAAGCTGCTAAAAAAGCAGAACGCTTTGAATTAATGCGTGAGGCAAATGCTCGTATTAAGAAGCGTGGAGTCATTACAAAGGGTAATGCGGCTGAAGCTGAGGAAAGAATCCTAACATTATTAGGATTAAACCGGTAGTTAAATGGATGTCAGGGAGTTCTAACTTGACATCCTCATAGAAATGTGTTAAAGGATAGATATTATGAGTACTAAAGATTTAGATAAATTCAGTACACTTGTATTGAATGCTGATTACAGACCAATGATGGTTAGCACGTGGAGGCCCGCTGTTGAGGACATAATGTCTGATAAGGCATATGCCATTGCACATCATGAAGGGCAGTTTATTCACAGTGAAAAGATGAAGATCGAACTTCCATCTGTTATTGTGAGACGACACCAGACTGACATGTATAGAACAGCATCCTTCACAAGAAAGAATGCATTCATTGCTTACTGGTGCAAAGACCCAGATAACAGGAATAAAAACTGGGTTTGTGGTCTTTGTGGTGGTAGAATGGGAATGTCTGAGGTTACATTCGATCACATCATTCCTAGAAGTAAGGGTGGTAAAACAAGCTGGGATAATATTATCTTTGCTCACAGTTCTTGTAACTGTCGTAAAGGAGATAAATATCTTCATGAAGTTGGTATGCATTTACATGTTCCAACTTTGCGTCCAAGTGAATCTGATATTAATATCCAGAAGATACTTATCAGATTCAATGGTGGCGGAGAAGTTATTCCAGAATCATGGCTTGATTTTATCGGAGATAGCTACTGGAATACTCCTTTAGCAGATGATTAGGGATTACACTCCAATCTTGTGTTAAATCTCATATACTCCTGAAGCTTTATTAATCCAATGGATAACTCCTCTTTCCATTGAGATTGTAAAGCTTCTTTATAATAAGTATTCCATATTTGATCTTTATTTTTACTCATTTCAATTTCTTCGATAATAAGAAGAACTTCATCAATTGGCATACGCAAAATATCAGAACATTTTTTCATAGCTTCGATTTGATCGCTTTCTTCCATAGAAACGATATCTTTAAGAGCCTCCCAGGATTTATATTTATATGCCTCTATTGGCTCACCATTTCCTGAATGACAATTATTTAAATAAATAATATCCCGCATGAATGGAAAACTTTTAATAATATCCTCTTTTGTCATCTCTTCACCATCTCTATCTGCGTTAATTCGGATAGAGTGTAAAATATTCTCAGGGTTGTAACCAGTTAATGGACTTTCTATATGTAAATTTATAGTTTGCCCGACAACTACCTTTTTAATATGTAATGTCATAGACTATTATTCTCCTTGAAAATTATTCTATAACATTCTTATGCTTAAAAATAAAGTTTTTTATAATGTATATATAATTGACTTTTAAATCAAAAGGGAGTATAAGCTTTCTTAATTCAACGAAGGAAATTAAAGAGAGTGAAATGAAAAACAAAAACAAAGTCATCCGACCACAAAATGTGGCGGCAATGTCTCTTAGGCTACCACAGTTTTCTAAACGTGTAATCCCTAACAAAAGAAAAAACCCTGTCAAGTTCGATAAGAGGAATCCCTCTCACGATTAACTTGACAGGGTTTTTTTATACCATATCAATGGTTTTCATATATGTCGTATTCATAGAAACAATACAATGAATGCCATTAAAATAGAAGTCACTATCATTAAATGATTGATGGATATCCATTAACTGTTTAAAAAATACAGGCTCAAGAAAATTAATTTTCTCCGATGGCATTTGAAGATTAATAGAAAATCCATTCTGTTTAATACTGATAAGAATATTATCGTGGATATAGGCGAGACTAATCTTTTGAGAGAAATTATAAATATCTTTAATATCAAGAATATCCATCATAATTGACTCAGGTAGATAATATTTTTGTTCTTCTCCAAGCCCACCAATCGTAGAGACTCCTGGGATTAACATTCCATTAAGTTTAATTTGTAGAACTTGTTGAGATATAAAATCATCTTCTGTCCGCATAAGAATTTCTAATGATTTCACTGCCATATAATCCTTATAAGAACCAATATATGCAGATTCAAGCATTGCGATAATATTCTTTAGACGAGTTAGAACCCTTTCATGATAATTATAAATTTCTCCAATAAATAGTACAATCTTAAGGTTGTTAAAAAGATTCTTAACTTTATCCATAAGAGACATATTGGGAGAATAAAGAGGATTATCCAGATAATCTTCTTTAAAACACAAATGCATATCCATACGATAAAAGGAGGAGACCTTTTCAAATAAAGAAATAAGGTCATCCTTTGACTCTAAGAAAGTATTAAAAACCTTTTTATAGTACAAAATATACATTTGTATTAGCTTTGCTTAATTTAAATTTCAAGCTGTAAGTTCATCAAGAATCTTTTTGGCTTCACCCATATCGATACGGTCTCCACCTGCTTTCTTAATGAATCCCATAGCAGGACCACTCTTCATCTCTCCTGCCTTGATCTTCTCAGCAATAGGAGAAATAATTGCAATCATTTCGTCACGAGAGAGACTCTCAGGAAGGAACATCTTGATAACATTGATTTCATTCTGCTCTGCCTGAACGCGATCTGTCGCACCAGCCTTCTCATAAAGAGCAATAGAATCCTGTCGAGACTTAATCATAGAACGCAGGGTTGCCATAATATCAGAATCAGTAAGCTCCTTATTCTTGGTGCGAGCATCAATTTCAGCATTACCAATAGCAGAGGTAATCATACGTGCTGTTGCAAGGGTTTCTTTATCCTTTGCCTTCATTGCGGTAATCTGAAGTGCCTTAACAGCTTGCTTAATAGACATTTTATTCTCCTTTTGTGTCTGAGAATGGTATATATATTAAAATGTCTAAAATGTCAACTCCTGATAGGATCATAAGGAAAAGTTATATTTCTATATTCAATCCTTTCTTGATATCTTTTTTTAAATCTCTTTCATGCGCTAGATTCATCACAAAAGTTTCCATCTTATACGAACGTGTCATTTTAACAATATCTTCTGCATCTGCATCTTCTAATATCACAAATCCTGCACTACTATAGATATCAATCAGTTTTTGATTGTTCCTAACTTCCAACTCAATACAAAAACCATGCTTATCTAATTGTTCCATAACTTCTTTGAGATAATAAAGTCCTTTACCACTTGAAGTGTTTTCTGGTTTCTCAAAAGAATCTAAATATAAGATGTTATCATCATCATAACTTGGCGAGATACTAATAGAGATATTATCGGGGTTGTCTATATCTCTGATAATATCCATTAAATCTTCAACAGGAATTGAGTTTTCATAAATTTGATCTGTATCAATAATACCATCTGTATTTGTAGGCATTAAATTGTCTTTATAAAACGCCAATACATTCGTAAGTGTAATACTTTTATCCAAAAAATTATTAAAGAATACTTTCCCCTCAAAATTGATAGAAAAATTATCTAAAGTAATATCCTTTATTTGAATAGTATCCTTATCATCTAATAATGCATTAAATGAGGATAAAGCTTTATGACATTTTTCGATAAAATCAGGAACCTGAATATTATTTTGAGCAGATTGAAGTAATGTCTTGAATTCTTCATCTGAATTAATATTCAAAGATGCATTATTGAAATAACATGGGAATCCATTATCAATACGAACAAGTGCATGATCGTTATCTAATCTAATAACTGAATATACATTTGGAGTTGTACTGTAACCAGTTCTATAAAGTAGGTCAGCAAGTTTATAATCCATAATAGCCATTTTATATTCCACATTCACATCGGACTCAACAAATTGACCATTTTCATAAACATTCATCAAACCAAGTTTGTTGGAAAGTTCTTGTACATTATATTCTGCCATATATATACTCCCTGTTTTATTTATCTTAGCATTGGTCTAATATTAGAATACATAAAACAGTATTTTTCCATATAAAAAAACATAATTTTATGTATTTGAAAAAAAAACTTGCATTGAATACAAAAACCATTATAATACGACACAAAGGAGATATTCTATGAATATTAAAAAAATTGCTTTGATTACACTTTTATCTACTACCCCATTAAGTGCATTTGCATCTACTGTTACAGGCCCATATATTTCTATGGGTGCAGGTTATGACTTAACACAAACACAGCACGGCCATACATCTCCCGGTTCTTTTGCTAACGGAACGGGGTCTGCTTCTGGCGCATCTTCACGTTTCCGTCATCATGATGGTTTCTCTGGATTTGGAACGGTCGGTTATGGATTCGGAAATGGATTTAGAGCTGAAATTGAAGGTGGATATTTTCAGTCCCAGATTAACCAAGTAAGTCATACTGCTGCACCTGGAAAAACAAGTGGTGTTGACCAGAATTATGGTGCGTTAGTTAATGTTCTTTATGATATTGATTTGAAAAAGAATTTTGGAATTGATAGTCCGATTACTCCATATGTTGGTGTTGGTGCAGGTTATCTTTGGTCTGGTCTAAATGGAGTTAATACTGGCTTTGCTAATCAGAATACTCGTTGGTCTGGAACTCGTGGTAGTTTTGCATATCAGGGTATCGTTGGTGCATCCTATGATGTTCCAGGTGTTCCCGGTCTTGCGTTAACTGCTGATTATCGTATGATTGGTCAGGATTTCTATAATGGAGCTTATAATTCTGGAACGTCTGGTCGTGGCGGTTTTCATTCTGGTCATGTAAATTTTGATCCAAGATTTAATCATCAGTTTAGTGTAGGTTTGCGTTATGCATTTGATACTGCACCACCTGCTCCTCAGGCAACAGTTTCTCCAGTTATTGTTCCTCCAACTCCTGCACCTGCAAGAACATATTTGGTATTCTTTGATTGGGATAGCTCTGTATTAAGTTCTAGAGCTAAAGCAATTGTTGAAAGTGCAGCAGGAGCTTCCACTCACATTCAAACAACAGTAATTGAAGTGAATGGTTACACAGATAATACGTCCATTCATGGTGGTGAACGTGGAGCAAAGTATAATCAGGTTCTCTCTCTCAAGAGAGCAAACAGCGTTAAAGCGGAATTGATTAGGGATGGTGTTCCTAGCACTGCTATTGATGTCCATGGTTATGGTGAAACACATCCATTAGTTTCCACAGGTCCAAATACCCGTGAAGCTCAGAATAGAAGAGTAGAAATTATTCTTAAATAATAAGAGTAATTAACGAATACCAGACAATATATGAATAATTTCAGTATTGTCTGGTATTATAATCCTTACGTTACAAGGATTATAATAATGCACAATTATAAAAATTATAAAAGAGGGTTATCATTAATAGAAACGCTCTTTGTTTTAGGGATAATGGCTATCCTTTTAGGTATGATTATGCTTCTTTACTCTCGTTCTGTAGAGAGAGAAAAAATAAATAACACAATGATAGAAATCGGTGAACTAAAAGAAGTTGCCAATGATCTATATAAAGATCAAATACAAAATATTCCAGAGGATACTGAAATATCTAATACTCTTTTAAAAAGTGGATTAATCCAGAATAATTATAATAATAATGGAACCCTAACAACTCCATTTGGGCAGACAATCTATGTAATGCTTAATCAATGGGGAGGGAAAATAGCTTTTCAAATCTATAATTTAAGTGTAAGTCAATGTGTTGAATTAGCGACTATGGATGCAGGTCTCCCTTCGGGAATACATGATATTAATATTAATGATGCAAGTAATGGAACATATGGAGTTTCTTCGATTTCTCCATTACAAGCCACACAACAATGTAATCTAAATCAAAATACCAATTTTATTATTTGGAATTATTATGACTTATAAGAAAAGGAATATATTCATGTTGAAAAATGATGAAACCGTAATATTTTTTGATACAGAGACAACTGGTCTTGATGCACAAAAAGATAGACTCGTCTCTCTATATGCCTCAAAAAAGAGAACTGTGGTAGAAAACGACAAATATGGTTTTGAAACACTCTCAGAATTAAATTTGGTTATTGATCCACTTATTGTTATACCAGAACACATAACTAAAATTAATGGATATGTTCGTGATCCATTAATTTTATCTGAGAACAATCTTTTTGGCAAGCCAACCCTATTAGATGTCAAAGATGAAATTATTGATTTTTTTGATGGATCAATTTCTATCGCTCATAATATTAGCTTTGATACAAAATTTTTACAATCGAATATTTCTGTTCCACTCTTCAATGAAGTTATTTGTACAAAGAGAATATTTGCTGAATTGTTAGGATTGGAAAAATCATTTGATTATATTCCCAATACATCTCTAGATAAATTATGTGATTTCTTACAAATAAAAAGAGATATTAGAGATAATAAACATACAGCTCCAATTGACACTGAATTATTATTTTTATGTTTTGAAAAACTTATTAATATCAATCCTGAATTAATTGAAATTTTAGATTCAAAAATGATACCAAATTTGTATCATACAAAATCCATGAGCTATTCATATTAAAAATAGGGCTTGATTTTTATAAAAAATATGCTATATAAGAGGAAAGGAAAAAAACATGTTGTATTATAAAGGTATCTGGGTCTGTTGAATAACTTTTGATAAGGATTTTTATTTATAAGTCATCATCAAAGGAGAAAAAACATGACTATACGCCTTTATAATACTGTAGCAGGAGAGCTACAAAATTTCACCCCTATTAATCCAGAAAATGTCCGTGTGTATTATTGCGGTCCTACTGTCTATGATTATGTTCATATTGGCAATTTAAGGGCATTTCTAACAGCCGATATTCTTGTAAGAACACTTAGAACTCAATATCCAGTAACATTCGTTCGTAATATTACTGACATTGATGATAAGATTATAGACAGGGCCCATGAAAATAGAGAAAGCATTCGGAGTCTTACGAATAAAACAATTGCGTTATTCCATGATGATATTCAGAGAATGGGATTGATTCCTCCAGATATCGAGCCAAGAGCTACAGATCATGTTGATGGTATGATTAAACTCATTGAAGAGCTTATTCATAATGGACATGCTTATGTTTTAAAAGATGAAGATGGTAAGTCCGTTTATTTTGATACCTCAACATATGAAAATCATGGAAAAATGTCTAAACGGGATCATATGGAAGGTGAAAGCTATATTTTAAAGTCTGAAAAAAGAAATACGGCAGACTTTGTATTATGGAAGCCTTCTCTGGCACATCAACCTTATTGGGATAGTCCATGGGGAAAAGGTCGCCCAGGTTGGCATACTGAATGTGTTGTAATGTCCAGACAGTATTTAGGAGAGCATTTTGATATTCATGGCGGAGGACAGGATTTGTTATTTCCACATCATGAAAATGAAAATGCTCAAGCCTCATGCTCTGGACATCATCATGACATGATGGCAAATTATTGGGTCCATAATTCCATGTTGTTAGTTGATGGCAAAAAAATGTCCAAATCAGAAAAGAATTTTTTGACCATTAATGAAGTTTTAGTAACGACACATCCTGAGGTTTTAAAAATGTTCTTACTTTCAGCTAATTATAGGACTCCTATTAATTTTACATGGGATTCAATTCATCTTATGAAAAAACATTTAGACAGATTCTATAAGGCTATTGAATTAAGGGATAAACTTACTGATATTAATACTTTAAGTCCGACAGCATTAGAATATTTATATGATGATATGGATACTCCTGGTTTGATTTCATATATGCATGTGTTATCAAATCAGGCATTTAATGGAGATATTGATAGCGCAAATGAATTATATATTATAGGTCGTTTCCTTAATATATTTAATGAATTAAATTGGTTTCAATCTGTTGATTCTAATCTATCCGCCTATATCGAAAGTATGATTGCTTTGCGTGCTGAACATAAATTAAATAAAAGATGGCAAGAAGCTGATGGAATAAGGGGTAAACTCTTTGAAAATGGAATCATCTTAGAGGATAGCAAAGATGGGACGACATGGAGAACCAGATAGGGACTAGTCCCTATCTGGTATAATTAGATAACTGGAGTAATAGAAGGATTTTTACCATTTAATGTTTTTTTATTTTTATTATAATCATAACTATCACAGATTATTTCGCCATCACTGCCTTCTATAGACCAATTCTCTTCATTTAATGATATTGTTTTATTATCTAATAATTCAATAATTATTTGATTCTCTAATACATCATAAAGTTGTTTAGGGGAATTGTCCCATGTTTGCTTTTGTTCTTCTGTTATAATAGCTTGAAATTCACAGGACTGTATAAGATTATGTGAAAATAAAATTCTAACATATCCTTCCTTACAATGTTCAGAAACAGGATTTGGATTATCCCATTTCATGCGATCAGAATATATTGCATGACAAACAGGAATAGTAAATGTTTTGTCATTCTTATATTCATATTGATATTTATCTTTTTGAACATCAATAAATAACCAGTTGTCTTCCATATTTTTATTAATTTGTTCAGATGTTTTATTTAATCCAATTTGTTTAAGTTCTCTAATTAAACTATATTCTTCAACTTGTCTGCCAAAATCAGGATAATTAAAATTAAGTCCCGTTTGTCCCATATTATCAATAACTTGTAAAAAATCTAATAGAGGTGTAATTTTTTTTACAAATTCCTCTTGTGTCTCTGATTCTTCTAAAGTATTTAATAAGGTTAAAGATGTATCATAATCTTGAGATAATTTTGATGTGATATTAACAAAGAGATTTATAGATTTTGTAACATTATCATCATCAGAATTATACATATGATTTTTGAAAAAGTTTTCAGGGTTATCTCTAGAGCGTTCATCCATTGTCTGAAGTTCATCTTTTAATTCCCACAAAACAGAAATATCAGGATGATTATAATTTTTGAGTGCATGATAAGCATCTAGATGCATCATTACAAAATATGCCCTCAAATCATCGTCTTTTTTATATTCTCTTAATGTATCTCGATCTATAAGTTCTTCATTATCCGCATTAACAGTTGTGTTTTTAATTGTTCCATAGTGGTCATATGTTCCAAAAAATGGCTTAGATATTTCTTTTTCATTTAACATGGAATATAAATGGCTAAACCAGCCATCATATTTAGCTTTTTCTTTAACCAGAAATAGTGCAACTTTATCCCCATTTACAATTGGAGTGTTTGTAGCAGAACAAATATAATTAAAACATCCCATGATTTAAATCTCCTTTGAGTTCTTTTTTGCATATTTTAACAGATATGTTATTTAATAATTGAAAAAGTTCGTAATCTTCTTCTGATTTACCATAAGGTTTGGGATCAAAATTCAAATTAACTTTTTCCATATTTCTTATAAGAGTCATTTGATTTAGATATTCTTGTGCTAAATCCAGAAATTGTTCTTTATCATCATAAAATAATGAGTTAAATATATTTTGAATAATTTCTGGATTTGTTTTTACATAAGATTTGGATAGTAAATAAAATGAATCGCTTATAAATTCATTCCGTTCTGTTTCACTATTTAAATATTCCATACTAGATAATAAAAGCATTCGTCTCGTATAATTTACATTGGTAATTGCATTTTTCAATGACAATGAATCATCTTCATTTATAATATGTTTTTTAAACATGGAGGACCAATTTAAGAATTCATCCTCTATTGGGCTTTTATGTTCCCATATATTAACTGCCTTTAATGGATTATGATTAACAATAGAATGGTATGCTTGTTCATGCATAAATATTAAATAAGAATCATTTGAAATATCATATTTAAGCTCTTCTCCTACATTATTATAAATATTTTCATCAAAGCCTATAATATTACCATATCCATTATATTCTCCAAAAAAAGGAAGAGATACAGTCTTTTTATTAAGAAGAAACAACGTGTTGTTTTCTGTTTCATTCTTTTTGACAATAAATAGTGCAACTTTATCTCCTTCTTTAATAGGTGTATTCGTTGCACTGCAAGTATGATTAAATAGTCCCATTTTATTATTTCCTTCTCATAGAGAAGAATATCACTAATTATAGAATATAGGCTCTATTTTGAAGAAAGCCATGATGATATTTCTGTTTTTAATTTTAGAGAGTCTTCTTTAGAAATATAAAAATGATTTCGAATTTCTTTTATATTATATTGATTTCTGAGATTATAATTCTCCTTGGGATTTAAAAATGACGGAACCAAGGCCCAACCATTCTTTTTTAAATCTTCAATTTTCTTATCTTCATCATCAAATTCCATTTCACTTGCATAATGTCCCATTATTTTCTCCTTTTTAATGGAAAAATAAGTTTACAGTTTTTATTAAAAATTTGCAAGCTTTTAATATTATTCCAATAAAACAAATCATATAGATGGCGTTCTAGAGATATATCCTGTTTCTACAGCATTGATGACTTTTCTTTTCATTGTTGACATTCTGTTGTCATAATAGTTTTCCATAACATATAAGGCATCATCAAAATATTCTTGATCCCTGTTTTCTAAATTAATTTGATTATAATGCCCCAATAATGGTGTTAACAAAAGCCTCATTTCATAAAGACCTATAACACCATCTAATGATTGAATCGCTTCTGATATCTTATGAGTTGGTTCTAGTTGATTTAGGGCTTTTCCCAAAACATCTCGATTGAAGCTTACCTGTGATGAAGAATTTTTAGGAATGTAATTTGTGCATTTTTTTTCGATAAGTGACAACATTTTTTCTTTTAAATCATAACAGAACGATGGATATCCATATTGAACTCTATCATCATTAACAAAATCTACGAATAGCATTAAGTCGTATAAGAAATAATCCTTTTCTTTATTTTTGATTTTATTTTTCAGGTGTGATGGGATTCCATAACTATATTCATCATCCAAATAGAAAATATTATATAAATTTTCTAGCATTTCATCATCTATCGTTAATAGTCCTTCTTTATTTAAATCCTTATAAGATGAACCATTAATCGTAGATGACATTAGTTTATTTTGAATATTTTGAGTCATAAAAAATACTCCAGCAATGTTTAATTAATTCTATATTATACTCCTAGTAAATAATTATCAGGTGGCACTCCGGTATTTTTATTTGCATACCAGCTCCATATTTTTAAATCCAAATCCTGCATGGAGAGATTCATACTCTCAGCTTTATCTAACATGTATTTTTCAAGCCTTAAATAATGTTTACCAGTCGGAACTGTATCTGGAATATTAGGATAATTTTTACCTTTAAGATATTTCAAAATATGTGTATCAATTATAGCTATATTTGTATTTTTTCTGGAATGAAGAATAAAGAAACGACTGGTCTTCATTCCAATACCTGTGATCTGTTCTAAATCCTGAGGGGAGCATGTATATAAATCTAATCCAGATGTTGCCAACTCATAAAGACCGCGTTCCAAATAATTATATTTTCCTGTTCTTGCCCGTATCAAATTATCACGTAATATACCATGCTCATACATTGTAATAATTTGTTCAAAAGGAGTACCTTCTATTCCTGAACCGGAAAATAAATTATTCACTGCGCGTGCAATAACAACCGCAGTTTTTCCAGCAACACACATACAAAATACAGCAAAAAGCTCCATCTCTTCTGGCGAACGTTCATCATCTGTAGCATTAAATGGATCAAATAAATAATTCATATGTTATTCCTTATGTTGTGATATAATATACCTTAACATAAGGATATTGATATGTCATTCCAAAAAATAAAAATTGTTTTAGACCATGTTAGCAAGGTAAAAATAACAAGAGGTGAAGTCTTTAATTTTGTTAAAACAGGAGAAGACTCTGAACTTGTAAACTACAAAAAAGAGGGTAGCATTCATTATATTACAGGAGGGCTTAAAAATACTGGTATCAGTAAACATAACCAAATTAATGGAATTGTAGCCGGAGGAGACATTGTTATAAATAATGTTAATGGTTCATCTTATATTAATGGAATTTCTTATAATGGTTCAACATCATCCGCAGTTAAAGTAGATATTAAATTAGAAATTACTGTCCCACCAGAATGCGATGTATCCATATGTTCTGAAGGTAAAGGGAATTATATGGTTGATATGGATAATAAAGATGTTTTAAGTATCGTAGAAAATGGAATAGGCACATTCCTTATTGAAAAATCTATAATTGATGAGTTCGATATGTTGGGGTCAGGTCATATTAATGTTGATAATGGAACGATTACATCTGATATAGTATCAAAGGGGACTGGGAAGATAGAGATTGATGGCACAGAATTATTAGGAGATATCAGAGCTTCTGGAACAGGAGATATTTTATTGGCTAATGTTAATTTTGATTCAGATGTAAGAAACAGTGGAACTGGAAATATATCTTTTGAAGGTACAAATAATATATCTATAGGTTTACTCCAAAACTCTGGTACTGGTGATATTAAAATTAAATGTCCTGTGTCTGATATTAAGGAAATTAAAAACTCTGGAACAGGTGATATTAAAATAAATCAACTTGAAAAATTTACAGACCTTAAATCAAGCGGTACAGGTGATATTAAAATAAAAAATTGTGCAAAACCTGGGAATGTTAAAAATTCAGGAGTGGGGGATATTTCAATTCCTGGAATTAAATCTAAAGGTTTTTCATTTGGATTTTAATAAAAATAAAAAATAATAACATAGATGTAAAAAACACTTGACTTTTAGAAAAAAGTGTTCTATAAGTCTTTTTATGAGCCGAACTGAAGGCGGTTATTTCACTGTTAATGAAAACCCAACCCGCTTTCTAATAACATGCTCATATATAAATATTTCATCGCTGAAATATCTCAAATGGATAGGTGGCCGAGTGGTTTAAGGCGACGGATTGCTAATCCGTTGAACCTGTAAAAGGGTTCCGAGGGTTCGAATCCCTCCCTATCCGCCAAAAATAATTTTAAAAATTGACTTTTCTGAGCTATACTGATAGACAGAGTTTGTTAAGGAGATTTTTACTATGCCCTCAAATAAAAAACAATTAGCAATCGGTATCTTATATGGGATTTTTATTAGTTGTCCTGTATTTCTATTATCTCTGTTGTTGAAAGATAAAACTAAATGAAAAGTAATCATGTCGCTTTTTATATAGGGCGTTTCCAACTTTTAAATAAAGCCCATTTATCAAATATAAAGAGTGGGTTAGAGCTTGCAGATCATTTGATATTATTTTTAGGCTCTGCAAACAAGATAGATCATAAAAATCCCTATTCTGTAGAAGAAAGGGAACATATGATTAGATTGTGTTTAACAAAAGAAGAAAATAATAGAACATCATTTATAGCATTAAATGATATGTCTTCAGATGAAGAATGGGTACAATATATTCAACATTCATTAGGAGAACATAAAGAAAGTGCAGTTCTCATTGGAACAGATAAGGATGCATCTAGTTATTATTTAAAACTGTTTCCCAATAAAATAATCGAACTTCCTGTTCAAAATTATGGAGATATTCCTGTTTCATCAACCTTAGCAAGGGAATACTTAGCTAAAAATGATATGGATAACTTTAAAAACATTGTGCCTTGTGAAATTTATAAATATTTTTTGAACAAATAATTATTTTTCTTCTTGATTTATACGGCATTTTCATCTATTGTATATTCAAGGAGTTATTACATGCATAATGTAGATTATAGTAAAGAGGCTATACAAAAGATCAAGGAAGATGTTATTCCTGATCTTTTGTTAAATCCTAAAAATATTGCTTTATATGGTAATCTGGATTTTGATGGTTTGGATATTCCACATTCAGTTTACACGGGGGATGATTTAAAGCTAAATCTTATTTCCCTGCTCAATAATGTTAAGAAATCTGATCCATCTAATATTGTCAGGAACAATACCATTCTTCGAAAGATTAGTGGTGATTATGATATAGCGATATTGGAATATGAAAAATCCAGAAATGAAATTCCTACGCATATTAATATTGGAAAGAATATGATTGTGGAAATGAGTGATGCTATTGATACCGTTCATAAGAGAATTGAGAGTGCCTATTCTTATCAGAGAAAGGTAATCGAACACATTATAGCAGCTCGTGAGTATTTAGATGAGAATCCAGATGCTGGCATTCAGGAACATGCATGGAATAATACTCAAGATTCATCTATTCGGAAAAGAATGATGCAGAGAATCGAAAGTTTAAATCAGGTTGCAACTCTAAATCATGCAACAATAGAACAACTGAATATGAGTATGGAAACAAGCGTTAGTATTTTGGAAGTCTTTAATAAAATATATTCAGTATTTTATCCTATCTGGCATAATGAAATGACAAGAATTTCATTACAAAGCATTATGGGATTAAAAACACTTGACAATCAGCCTAAAAAGGCTCAAGATAACTTTGTTGACGTGTTAGAAAAAGCTAAAAGTCATTTAGGATAAAAAGGATAATATGATGACAACGCAAGATGTACAAGTTTCAAAGTCAAAAACAAATAGTGAAATGGGTGATATTCTTTATCGTGTGAAGAATATGACTTTGGATATTCATTCAGTTAAGCAGATTGGACTTAATGAGGTTGATTTGGCTGATATTAAAGATAAGATTGCTGTAATTGATATTAAGGATCGTATTGTTCCTAATCTCTCTGAATCTGTATCTGAAAAAGCATTCTCTATGATGAATGGTGGGCTGGAACAATGTAAGCTATCTTCTTTGGATGAGGTTGGCGAAGAAATTGTTAATCTTATGAGTTTTGCAGAAGAGGGAACTGTAACCCGCATTTTAAATAAGACTCCTGTTGTTAATCTTGTGATGCGGAAGGTTGTGAACCCTGTTAAACGCTATAAGAAAGAAGGTGAGACTCTGGTTCAGAATATTCATAATCTTGTTGATGCTGTTGATGCAAAGAGTGCGGGGCTGGTTGCTCGTGTTAGTATGTTGGATACTGCATATAATGATATTTATGAAAATCTTAAGCAGATTTCCAAAAATATGATTGTAATTAAAGGGGTTATTGATAAAACCAATGAACAGATCAAAACCCTTCAGTCAGAAGAACAGAATGAACATACTGCTCTTGAAATTCGTGATTTAGGTGATTATGTTTCACGTCTGGAAACACGTTTGAAGAATATGATTACACTCTATACTGCTGTATTTGCTACATTACATTCTGTTAGAGAAAGTCAGTCCACATCTGAGTCTTTGATTGATAAGTTTGAAAATATCCGTGAAATTGTTGCTCCTATTATGGTTTATCAGGGATTTATTGCGGAAGCCAATCATCATAATGCTGAGGCATTAACTTTAGCAAATAATATTGATGATGCCGTAAACCGCATGCTTATTAAGAACTCCTTGAAGACAAAGGAAAACGCCGTAGAGAGTATGGCTGCAAGTCAGCGTTTGACCATTCGAATGGAAACCGTTGATACAGTCTGTAAAAATCTTCAGGCCACAAGAGAGTCTATTAAGACGTTGCAATTAAATTCAAGAAAAGAATTAGTTGCATTGACTCAACAGGCAGAAAGTGTTAAACGGTTAAACATTCAGTAATAGGATAATATATTATGGACAACAACACAACATATGCGAACCTTGAACAGATACATCTTTTAAAGAAGAATGTGTCTGAAAAAATTAAACGTTATTATGTAGCGTCTGGGGCATTGTGTGTCGCAGCATTAATTCCTTTTGGTTTTAATGCTGTCAATTATTTAAATTATAGCTCTGCGAAAAACATTAATTCTGAAGTTCAGATTAAAGAGAACAGTCTTGATGGCGAAAATCATAAAGCTCAAGTATTGCTTTCTCAGTTGTCTGGTGATAAATCTGTACATCAACATTTGAATAATGTGAAAAATTTTCTCAACTCATTTTCTCAAAATGATGGCAAGCAATATTATAAATCTCTACCATATAAAGATGATAGGGATTACTCTGTTCGTTATGAGCCTAAAAATAAGATGTTTTATAAGGATAATGGTGAAGGGATATCATCTCTTCCTGGAGCCTTACATTTAGAAAGTGCCAACTTGGATCATAATATAGATAATTCTATGGATTCTCTGTATGTTTCTAGTCCAAATAAGTACATTGCACCTTCAGATTATTTTAATGGAAAGATGACATCTGTTGATATGCATAATGAATATGATATTTTTAAATCATTCCCATCATTTTCTTATGATTATAAATCTGATCCTATATATTCATCTGTTACTCAATTAGAGGACGCATTAAAGTCTAAGAATATTGCTATCCCAACGATTGTCAACTCATATTTGAATAAATATGTGACAGGATATTCTGATGCCAATAGCAAAATAAATCAGTATATTGCTTTTAGAAATGGTAGCCTATCTTTGAAAGAAATCAAAGAAGACCCAGATCATAAAAATGTTGATATTGAATTTAATGCTCATTCAAATAAGGATTACCCTTATAATATGAAATTATCATATCCTAAAATTAATAGTAAAGTTTTGGACTATATGAAGGATTATTATAATCTGAATCATACTTTTCCTTCTTATTATGGATATAAGAACAATCATATGATTACAATGGATGACATCAATGAAGCCTCAGATGTAAAATATCTGTTCCCTAAGAACCAAGAAAGGCAATATAAGGAATATATGTCTGACATGGAAGATTATCAGTCTGGAAAACATCATTTCCATGAAATGTTATTAGGTGACATATTTATGGTAATAATTTCTGGTATTTTTTCATTTTTTGGCATTCGTCTTTCTAAGAGGCTTAAACTACTCTAATAATCATGTTATATTAATTATAGATAAAGGTATAATACAATGAACAACAATGATACATATGTGAACCTCTTTTTAAATAATAAGGTTTTTAATACGACTGAATCTACTGTAAAAACAGATGTTTTAAGTCAAGCTTTAGGTTGTTCAACAAAAGAGATAGAACACTGGATTAAATCCGCAAGGATTCGTCCAGTGAATTTTGGGGTTAGTGGGGAACATTGGCTTTTTGAAGAGTCCTTAATTTCATTAGATGATGATATCATTAAAGAGTGGAGAGACCAAGATTTAAATGAAGGCATTGTGTTTAAACGTAAGCGTAGAAATCTAAATATTATTCGTGAATATGAAGCAAAAGAACAAAATGGTATTAGCTTCATGGGAGAAATCTCTTTTGTAATAGGCGATACACGTTTGCGTCGTCGTATTCATTTCTTTTTAAAGAGTTCACATGGTGAAGAAAAGAAGAAAAAGATTGCTTTAAATGCTGTTAAAAACATACAAGAATATTATAACTCCATTCTTCAAGAAATGGATGAAGATGATATAAAAAAGATTTTTCATGAACTTGTCATCGAAAGAATTAATCCAGAAAGAGGGAATGGAGATAAGTTAGAAGAATTTGAAGAAAATTTTATTAGCTTTATGGAATATTGCAAGAGTAAAGCTTATGCTAGGTTTGCTCAGGATATTACTGATTTAGAGACTATAGAGCGTACTGGAATTGAGAACTATATTAATCTTTTCCCATTGGCCCGCAAAATGCATAGAGAGTTTATTTTCCATGCAGGACCAACCAATAGTGGAAAAACTTATCATGCTATGAAAGAGTTAACAGCTAGTGAAAAAGGGATGTATTTAGCTCCATTACGCCTTATGGCAATGGAAGGGTATGAAAAGATTAAATCTGCTGGACTGCCAGCAATTCTTAAAACAGGCGAAGAACTTATTGTTGATGAAGGCGCAACCCATACTGCCTCTACGATTGAAATGATGGATATGTCTGAAGTTTATGATGTTTGTATCATTGATGAAGTGCAGATGCTATTCGATCCAGATAGAGGTTGGGCATGGACTCAGGCAATTATTGGGTGTCCAGCAAGAAAAATTATTATGACAGGCTCACCTGAAGCAAGAGAAGCTATTGAACGTTTGGTTTCATTAATTGACGATGATTTTGAATGGAAGGAATTTAATCGTTTAAATGAATTACATGCAAGAAAAGACATTCTTAAAGTTAATGATTTAAAGCCTGGTGACGCCATTATTGCATTTTCAAGAAAGAGAGTATTGGAAGTACATAATATGCTTACATCCAGAGGTATTAATACCGCTTGTATTTATGGTTCTTTATCTCCTGAGATCAGAAGGCAGGAAAGTAAAAGATTTGCATCTGGAGAGGCTGATATTATTGTAGCAACTGATGCAATTGGTATGGGATTAAATCTACCTGTAAAACGTGTTTTATTCTCTTCAGTCAAAAAATATGATGGAAAAGAAGTCCGCTATTTAACACCATACGAGTTGCGTCAGATAGCAGGTCGTGCAGGTCGCTATGGTCATGTTAATGAACGAGGAGAAGCTGGATTATTTTTGGATGAAAATGATCGCTACCCTGTTAGTAAAGATGACTATTCTTTGTTAAAATCAGCGATATCTGGTTTCAGCTTTTATGAGATGAAGAATATTGATAAATTCTTTGTTATGCCAACACGAAACTTGGTTGAATACGTTTCTGAAAAATATTCAACGAATCTTCTGAATACTCTTTTAGTTTGTCATAGGTTGCTCTCATATAGTCAAAATCATTTTACTTGTGAGATTACAGATAATCATAAAGAAATTGCTTATCTCGTAGATTTTGCGGGTAAAGATATGCCTGTTGTATTGCGTTATCAATATATGGGATGCCCAGTAAATATTAATAGTATTTTTATCGTTCAAAAATTTGAACAATGGATGGCTAATCATGGAAGTGGAGAAGAAAACAGCTTGGCTGAAATTAATTATAAACGTTCAGACATGGAGTTCTCTGAACAGATGGTTAATCTCATGAGTGCATATATCTGGCTGTCAATGCGTTGGCCTGAAATCTATCCTGATAACGATAAAGCTAGAGAATTAAGAGAGCGTTATAATATTGATGTGGAAAATTATATTGTTAATCACAATAAAGTGAAAAAAGAAAAAAAATTAGGACTTTAAAATAAAAAAGGACTCTACCGCAGAGTCCTTTTTTATTTAATCGTAAGCACTTCTTCCATTCTTGACTTTTCTATATCTTAGATAGCTATCAATACTTAAGCCCATAAATAATGTAATTAATCCAAATGAGCCTAATAGAAAATTAAAAAATTCACTCCAGCCTCTGATAAATCCAACCAGAGAATCATAAGCGATTATAAGAGTTGCACAGCCTATAAAGATTAACATGCTTTTCTGTTCTATTTTTAAAGATAAGTTGTTTTGTCTAAATACATTATTCATATACAATCCTTTATTTAATAGAAAGATAGGCTTTATACTGTATAGAGTCAATAATTATTTTTTATTAAGTTTATTGACCTGACTTTTTATAGATTGTTTTTCGCTCGCAGAATGTTTTTCTTTACTAGAAAGTGATTTAAATAATAGTTCTATTTTTTCCATCTTCTTTTGTTGAGCTGGAGTTAGCTTGCGTGTTTTGAGTTCGCTTAACATATTGTTTAATTTGTTCGTTTCTTTTTCTATAAGAGATTGAAATTTGTTTGACATATAATATGTATCCTTGCTTTGAGAATAACATGTTAGCATAAAATTTCATTTTATGCATTTTTTATCTTGACATTTATAAAAAAATATCCTATAAGTGTTTTTAACAAATAGCCGAACTTCAATCGATTATTGCATTACATCAGCGAAAGGCGGGGGTTCGATTCCCTCTCTCCCAACCATAAACATTGACGGGGGATAGTTTAGTGGTAGAACGTTGAAACCCGGTTGATAATAACATGTTATTTGTCATTTTAAAAGCTCCCTTGAGGAGCTTTTTTTATTATATAATGTGAGATTGAAAAATGTATAAATCGACTGGAGAGCTTATTTATAATCCGACGAGGAATAACAAAAGTGAAATCAATCCACATTGGATTCTCCTTATGATTGATGATGAAATCACTCGTTATTACCGACATGTTATGAAAACTCGCTTTTTCAAAGAGCTTTGTGTTCCGTCATGGGGGAGTCATATCTCAGTGAATCCTGGGAGACCTATTCCTAAAGAAAAGCAGTGTTTTTGGAAAAAATATGAGGGAGAAATGTTTAATTTCTCATATAATAATCGCATTCGTTCTGTTGATGATAAGAATGGTGGACAATTTTTCTTTATTGATGCTTTTTCAGATGATTTAAATAGTGTCTTATCTGAATTAGGATTGCTGGACTCAGATAAACACCATTATCATATTACTATTGGTAGAACGTATAATAACTTCAATAAAATTAATCTGCCTTAAGCTTATTGAAGTTATGAGCTAAATCACTTTTAATCGCTAAGATATTCATAACTTTATTAAATTCATATAAATCCTTTTGCATTGGAGTTCTAAAATCTCTATCCTTGGTTTTATATATATTTTCTAGCTGGATGCACAAATCCACAATTTCAATTTTAGTCATAGTGGTATCATTCAACTCAAGAAGAGTTTTGATTTTAGAGCTTTTCATATATAATAATCCACTAAATGAAGAGAAGATACAGAATATAATAATATGCCTCCACTCTAAAGTTTCTATCACCCCCAATAATCCTATAATATAAGAAAAGAAG
>Ga0157365_10000261_pt1 | contig 24342 bp, 23 predicted proteins | sample AttsexASBM3_FD_111478 | JGI IMG/M metagenome (GOLD analysis project Ga0157365, IMG submission 111478) | Fungus gardens microbial communities from leaf cutter ant in Ribeirão Preto, State of São Paulo, Brazil - Atta sexdens ASBM3 | ecosystem: Host-associated > Fungi > Mycelium > Unclassified ... | reverse complement strand
CCGTTGCGTTCTGGCGGGTGCGCTCTGCTTACCTGCCCGACAATTCACTCAACCTTCACGTAGGGTGGGTAAGCGGCCAGCACCCACCGTTGTGTTCTGGCCGCTTACCCGCCCTACAAAACAAAAACCGGAAGGGGCCTGATCCTGTACAACATGGCCGGAATTTACTGTCGCACCAGCAGCGTCAGCACCTCGTAATGCGCGGTATGCGGGAACATATCGAAGAGTTGCACGCGTGCGATGCGATAGCCGGGAAGCTGTCTGATATCTTTCGCCATCGTCCGGGCGTTGCAGCTGGAATAGATAATGTACTGCGGCGCCATGCGGCTTAAATAGTCGCACAGCGCCTCGCCGATGCCGCGCCGTGGCGGGTTGACGAGCACCAGGTCCGGCACCGCCTGCTGGCCTGTCGCGAAATCGGTGGAATCGAGCGCCTGAAAATGCACGTTACGCAGCCCAAGCTGCTGCGCCGAGGCGCTGGCGCTGGCGATAGCTTCCGGCGCGATTTCAATGCCGGTCAGCGTCATTTCAGGCGTCGCGCAGTGCAGGCCAAAACCGCCCACGCCGCAGAAGAGATCCCACATATGGTGTACCGGCAGCGCGCGCACCCAGTCGCGGGCCGCGGCGTAAAGCGCGCTCGCCACCGTCGGGTTGGTCTGGAAAAAGCTCTGCGGGCGGATCCACAGCGGCACGCCGTTGAAATTCTCGGCCAGCGCCTGTTGCTCTGTAAGCCAGATTTCCTCGTCGCCTTCCATAATCGCCATATGCACCGGCTGAATATTGGCGGTCACCACCCTTAACTGCGGCAGTTGCGCCAGCAGCGCAGGCAGCGCGGCGCGCAGCGCCTCGAGTTTGGTCGTCGAGCGCAGCACAAAGCGCAGCATCAGCCCGCCGTCGAGCGTGCTCTCGGTCAGCAGCAGGTATTTCAGCTCGCCGCGCTTGCGGGCGACGTTATACGGCGTCAGCCCCGCGCGGGCGATAAACGGTTTTAAGGCCGTGAAGACTGCATAAAACGACGCCGGGTAAAGCGGGCATTCGGTCAGATCCACCGGCGTGCCGTCGCGCTGCAACATCCCGAGCAGCGGTTTTTCCACGCTCCCGCTCACCACCATTTTGGCCTTGTTGCGAAACGCCTGCTCCGGCCCGCTGACCGGCGCGCACCAGTCGCCCACCGGCAGTTCCGCCAGCAGCGCTCGCAGATCGGTCATTTTGTCGGCAAGTTGAGTGTCGAGGGGCTGTTCAATCCACTGACAGGAGCGGCAGCGCCCGGCGTCATAGAGTGCGCAGTGCATAGCTAAAAACCTTAAGAAAAACGCGGACCGGCGATTCTATCACGCCGCAGGATTACTGTAGTCGGAAAAAGCGTCGGCTACGGGCGGGAATAAATAACAGAGAAAGCACCAGCAGATCGGGCAGTTTTTGCATCACCAGCGAATGGAATATCTCGCGGCGCGAGCCGCCCGCGATGCTGAAAAGCTCAGGGTAGCCCCAGCCGAGCGACGCCGCCCAGAGATAACCCGTGGCGATAATCTGGGTGAGCAAAAAGACCCAGCGGCCCCAGGCGCGGCCCTGCAGAATGACGAACGCGCAGCGGAATTCGATGCACAGCAGCACAAGGCTTGCGAAGAAAATCAGCGTCAGGCTCCAGGTCTGCACGCTGCGGTGGATAAAGTCCATCACGCCGCGCACGCCCAGCAGATTGAAAATCATCAGCAGATCCAGGCAGCGCGTAGAAATAATGCCTATCGCCGCCACCTGTACCAGCGTAGGAGCGTTCATTCGGGCGTGTGATTGTCGCGCTTTGCTGAAAATGTCCAAATCTCGCCTTCCCTGTGAAGCAGCGCCGCGTCATACGCGGCGCTGGGGGCACATGATTGCAGATTTTAGGCGGTTCAGCTATGCCTTGCACGCTGGATGTCGCGCAGTCGCTGCTTTTCTGCCCGCGCCATGAAAAACCAGGCGATCAGACCGATAACGCCGACCACGGCGAGGATGATGGACGCCAGGGCGTTGATCTCCGGGTTGACGCCCATTCGCACGCTGGAGAAGACCAGCATCGGCAGCGTCGTGGCGCCCGGCCCCGAGACAAAGCTTGCGATAACGAGATCATCAAGCGAGAGCGTAAAGGCGAGCAGCCAGCCGGAAACTACCGCGGGCATGATCATCGGCAGGGTGATGACGAAGAACACTTTCAGCGGCGCGGCGCCGAGATCCATCGCCGCCTCTTCAATCGAGCGGTCGAGCTCGCGCAGGCGCGAGCTGATGACCACTGACACATAGGCGGTACAGAACGTGACATGCGCGAGCCAGATGGTCAGCATTCCACGGTCCGACGGCCAGCCGATGGCGTGGCCAAGCGCCACGAACAGCAGCAGCAGCGACAGCCCGGTAATGACATCCGGCATGACCAGCGGCGCGGTGAGCATAAAGGCGAAGCCGTTCGAGCCGCGAAAACGCCCGAACCGCACCATCACCACCGCCGCGATCGTGCCCAGCACCACCGCCATCGTGGCGGCGCAGGCGGCAATCGTCAGGCTCAGCCCTACCGCGCTTATCATCGCCGAATCGCGGAACAGCTCGCCATACCAGCGTGTGGACCAGCCCGCCCACACCGTCACCAGTTTCGAGCTGTTAAACGAGTAGACCACCAGCATCAGCATCGGCGCGTAGAGAAACGCGAAGCCGACCACCAGGATCAGAATGCGCCACGGCGAGCGCACCACGGGCAGATTGTTCATGCATGGTCTCCCATCGTTTTGTTCTGATACTTGTGGAACCACATGATGGGCACGATAAGCACCACCAGCATGGTGATCGCCACCGCCGAGGCCACCGGCCAGTCGCGGTTGTTAAAGAACTCCTGCCACAGCACGCGGCCAATCATGATGCTGTCCGGGCCGCCGAGCAGTTCCGGGATAACGAACTCCCCGACCGCCGGGATAAACACCAGCATCGAGCCCGCGATAATCCCGCTTTTGGTCAGCGGCACGATAATGCTGAAGAAGGTTTTCACCGGGCGCGCGCCCAGATCGAGCGAGGCTTCCACCAGCGAATAGTCGATGCGGGTCAGCGCGGTATAAATCGGCAGCACCATAAACGGCAGATAGGCGTAGACGATCCCGATATAGACCGCGAGATTGGTGTGCAGAATCGCGAGCGGCTGATCGATAACGCCGAGCCACAGCAGCACGTTGTTCAGCACCCCGTTCTCTTTGAGAATGCCCATCCAGGCGTAGACGCGAATAAGAAACGACGTCCACGACGGCAGGATCACCAGCAGCAGCAGGATATTGCGCGTCGAGGGCTTGCTGTGCGCGACCGCCCAGGCGAGCGGATAGCCGAGCAGCAGACAGAACAGCGTCGAAATCGCCGCCACCTGCAATGACTGCAAATACGCCTCGAAATAGAGCGGATCGTCGGTCAGCTGCAGGAAGTTGCCGATATTCAGCGTCACCGACAGCTGATCGTCCGCCCAGCTCACCAGATCGGTATACGGCGGAATAGCCCGCGCCATCTCCGCCAGGCTGATTTTAAAGACAATCAGGAACGGCAGCATAAACAGCAGGATCAGCCATACGTAGGGCAGCGCGATAACCAGCTTGCGGCCATGCGCCATTTGCAGGCGCGCGAGCCATAACCGGAACCCGCCGGGCGCGGCGGACGGCGGCTCGCTTTGACGTTCAAGGGAACTCATGTTTCGCCTCCTTACACCGTCAGCACAACGCAGCTGTCCGCATCCCAGCACAGGCGGACTTCATCGCCCCAGGTGGGCGCGCCTTTGCGGTAGCGGTGCGCGTTCTGCAGCTGGGCGCTGATCATCTGCCCGCTGTGCAGCCGTACATGGTAGATAGAAAGGTCGCCGAGATAGGCGATGTGCACGACCTCGCCCACGCCAAAGTTAAAGCCATCGGCGGGCGGTTCGTCGCAGAGCATGACTTTTTCCGGGCGCAGCGCTACGTGTACCGGCACGCCGTCCACCACCGAGGCGTCGGGGTCAACCTTCAGCGGATGCACCAGCCCCGGCGCGTCGATGATTAACCCGTCGTCGCGGCGCTCGCGCAGCAGGCCGTCAAATACATTGACCGAGCCGATAAACTCGGCGCTGTAGCGCGTCGTCGGGTGCTCGTAGATCTCTTCCGGCTCGCCTATCTGCACAAACTTGCCGCGGTTCATAATGGCGATTCGACCCGCCATCGTCATCGCCTCTTCCTGATCGTGCGTCACCATCACGCATGTCACGCCGACGCGCTCAAGAATATCGACGACTTCAAGCTGCATACGGTCGCGCAGTTTTTTATCAAGCGCGCCCATCGGCTCGTCGAGCAGCAGCAGTTTCGGGCGTTTGGCGAGACTGCGGGCGAGCGCCACGCGCTGACGCTGGCCGCCGGACAGCTGGTGCGGCTTACGTTTGGCGAACTCCTGCATATGCACCAGCCCGAGCATCTCTTCGACGCGGCTTGCGATCTCCGCCTTCGGCAGTTTGTCCTGCTTCAGGCCGAAGGCGATGTTCTGCTCGACCGTCATATGCGGGAAGAGCGCGTAAGACTGGAACATCATATTGATCGGGCGCTGGTAAGGCGGCACGTGGGAGAGATCCACGCCGTCCAGCACGATCTGCCCGGCGGTCGGCGTTTCAAAGCCCGCGAGCATACGCAGCAGCGTCGATTTTCCGCACCCGGAGGCGCCGAGCAGCGCGAAAATTTCGCCTTTATAGATAGTCAGACTGACGTCGTCCACGGCGTGCTGGCCGTCGAACGATTTGGTCAGGTTACGGATTTCCAGCAGCGGGGTCAGCGCCTTGCGGGGTTTCGCCTGTGGGCGGGGAATAGCGTCATTCACTACATTGCTCTCCGGCAAAAAGCAAAAGTACCTGTGCGGCCCGGTCGCCGCACAAATGGCAGAACAGAGGCGCATGTCCTCTGTCCTGTTGTGGGGCAGTTGCACCGCCCCGATGCAGACCGCTTACGGTAAGGCAGCCTTATTTACCGCTTTTCACTTTGGTCCAGGCGCGGGTTCTCACGCGATCCAGCTTCGGCTCCTGCACCTTGAGGGTAAAGAGCTTGGCCATCACGTCCGCCGGTGGGTAGATGCCTGGGTTATCACGAACTTCTTTGCTTACCAGCGGTGTGGAGGCTTTGTTGCCGCTCGCGTAGTAGACGTGATCGCTGATGTGCGCCATGACGTCCGGGCGCATCAGGTAGTTGAGGAACTCATACGCTTCTTCTTTGTTTTTGGCGTCTGCCGGCATCGCGAAGACGTCAAAGAACGCCAGCGCGCCCTCTTTCGGAATGGAGTAGGAGATGTTGACGCCGTTCTTCGCTTCTTTCGCTCGGTTCGCCGCCTGCCAGACATCGCCCGCCCAGCCGATGGCCACACAGGTATCGCCGTTCGCCAGATCGTTAATGTACTGCGAGGAGTGGAAGTAGCGAATGTTCGGGCGCAGCTTCAGCAGCAGGTCGGTCGCAGCCCCGCTGTAGTCGTCCGCTTTGCTGCTGTTCGGATCTTTGCCGAGGTAGTTCAGCACGGTGGCGAAGATCTCTTCCGGGGCATCCAGGAACGAGACGCCGCAGCTTTTCAGTTTTTCGAGGTTTTCCGGCTTCAGCACCAGATCCCAGCTGTTCACCGGGGCGTCTTTACCGAGCGCGGCTTTGACTTTGTCCACGTTATAGCCGATACCGGTGGTCGCCCAGAGATACGGCATGGCGTATTTGTTATCCGGATCGTGCTTCGCCACCAGCTTAAGGATTTCCGGGTCGAGGTTTTTCCAGTTCGGCAGTTTGCTCTTGTCGAGCGGCTGGAAAACGCCTGCCGTAAGCTGGCGCTCAAGGAAGCTTGCGGAAGGCACCACCAGATCGAAGCCGGTGCTGCCCGCCATCAGTTTGCCTTCGAGGACTTCGTTGGAATCGAACACGTCATACACGACTTTAATGCCAGTCTCTTTGGTGAAGTTCGCAATGGTGTCCGGGGCGATATAATCTGACCAGTTATACACATGCAGCGTTTTCTGTTCAGCCGCTGAGGTCGTCGCACATACGGCCATCAACGCACCGGCAACTACACCCGATAACCATTTTTTACTCTGGGTGGACATATCTGTTTTCCTTCTGAATAAAGGGTAAAAGTCCGCGCAGGCGCGAACTAAATTTACGCAATTAAACATATGCAAGATTCATGCATAGATGGTCATTCTGCGCAGAAAAAGGAGAGCGACTCTCCCGGCAGATGTTGCACGCTGTATGAAGCCTCGCAAGGATAACTGTAGCCTGACCCCGAGGCTATAGCCCGGAATAAAAAACGCCTTTTAACAATTTTTTAGTCAGATTTGGTCTATGTGATAAGCCAAAACGGGACGGTGAGCGGTGATTTATGCTATCGCAACAGTTTCAATGCAGAATAAAAAAGCGAAATACGCAGTCGCCCTGGTGGCGACTGCGCTAAAAACAGGCGGGATCAGTGAAGAAAATGGTTATTCACTACGGGTTCGCCTTTTTCGTCCTCTTCAGGCGCGTAAATCAACTGCTGCGCGCGCGCTTCCATAATGACCATCGAGGTTTGCTGTTCGCTCTGGCGATAAAACGCCTCGAACTGCTCCACCGTCACGCCGACCTCGGTCAGCAGCGTCTGGCACACTACCAGCTTCGGCAGATTGTCATCCTGAATGTCGAGAAACGCTTTTAACGTCAACGAACCGGCGTTGATAGTCGAGAGATCGGAGGCGACCGTAAGCAGCGCCGAGGGCTTGATTTCCGCCATCGCAGAAAAAAGCACCACGTTATCCACCAGATCTATCTTGGCGTCGAACACGCCGTCGAAATTCTGCATGTGCGGAAGATGGAGCGCCTGGCAGGTATCACACTCGAAAAAGCTCACGCCGAGGTTATCGAGCCAGCGGCGCAGGGTGTCCAGCGTGGGGACGACGAGTGAATCCATAAACCTGTAGCCTCTTTTAGTAAACAAACATGTCAATCGGATAGCTTACGCAAAAAACGGACGTTATACCATGACGCGCGTCAGCCGCCGGTTTTGAGGCAGTAGTCGGGCCGCGCGTGGCGCTCAATCCAGGCAATCATCTGGCCGGCGATATCAAGCCCCGTGGTTTTTTCAATGCCTTCCAGTCCCGGTGAGGCGTTCACCTCCATCACCAGCGGGCCGCGTTCGGCGCGAAGAATATCGACGCCCGCCACATCGAGCCCCAGCGTCGCGGCGGCTTTAATGGCGATTTCCCGCTCGCGTTCGCTTATCTCAGCAATGCGCGCCACGCCGCCGCGATGCAGGTTCGAGCGAAAATCGCCCTCTTTCGCCTGCCGCTCGATGGCCGCGACGACGCGGTCGCCCACCACCAGACAGCGAATATCGCGCCCTTTGGCCTCTTTAATATATTCCTGCACCAGAATGTGCGCGTTAAGCCCGCGAAAGGCATCAATCACGCTTTCGGCGGCCTGGCGGGTTTCCGCCAGCACCACGCCGATGCCCTGCGTGCCTTCCACCAGCTTCACCACCAGCGGCGCGCCGCCCACCATGTCGATAAGATCGCTGGTGTCGTCCGGCGAATGGGCGATGCCGGTGACCGGCAGATCAATGCCCTGGCGCGCCAGCAGTTGCAGCGAACGCAGCTTGTCGCGCGCGCGCGTGATGGCCACCGATTCATTGAGCGGGTAACTGCCGAGCATCTCGAACTGGCGCAGCGCGGCAGTGCCATAAAAGGTGATGGCGGAGCCGATACGCGGGATAACCGCGTCGAAATGCGGCAGCTGACGGCCCTTGTAATGCACACAGGACGCCGTCGGGTTGATGGTCATATAGCAGGAAAGCGGATCGAGAATTTCCACCTGATGGCCGCGTCGCGTGGCGGCTTCGCGCAGGCGTTTACAAGAATAGAGCGTACCGTCCCGGGACAAAATGGCGATTTTCACCCTGCACCTCTCTGAACACGTCGTGAAAACCGGCCTATCATACACGCCCCCGCGCGGGCGGGGGAATGTAAAACGGCTTAGCGCGTCGCCCAGCCCTGCTTATGCAGATAGTCGAGAATAAACGGACGGTTCTCTTTGATAATGGTGCGGCGAATCTGGTCGCTCCAGGTGTCGCGGCGGGCGTTGCTGTCGCGGTGCATATAATAGTCGGCTATCTGTTCGTCATACTCAGCGAGCAGTTCGCGGTCAACCGGCTGGTAGCGGTTTTCATGCACCATCAGCCCGGCGGGCATACGCGGCTTCACCTGCGGATCGTCCGCCGGCCAGCCGAGGCACAGGCCAAAGAGCGGCAGCACATGCTGCGGCAGGCCCAGCAGTTCGGTCACCGCTTCAATGCTGTTACGAATGCCGCCGATGTAAACGCCGCCGAGGCCGAGCGATTCCGCCGCGACCAGCGCGTTCTGGCCGAGCATCGCGGTGTCCACCACGCCGAGCAGCAGCTGTTCGGCAAGGCCCAGCTGCGCCTCAGGGCAGATTTGCAGAAGCCGGTTGAAATCGGCGCAGAACACCCAAAACTCGGCCGCCTTCGCAACGTGCGGCTGACCGCCGGTAAGCGTCACCAGCTGCTCGCGCATGGCGCGGTCGGTAATGCGAATAATCGAGCTGCATTGCAGGAAGCTGGAACTTGAGGCCGACTGCGCCGCGTGAATAATCGCTTCGCGCTGGGCGTCGCTGATGGGCTCATCGGTGTAGTGGCGGATAGAACGGTGCGAGCAGAGCAGCTCAATCGTTGGCGTCATTACGTTTTCCTTATTCCTGGTGGTGTTAAAAAAGCCCGCTAAAGGCTGGCTTCAAAACTCATCAGTATAATCGTAATGCGCCGGATGGCGGTTAACGGAACGTTGCGTTTAGGAAGAAGATGAAACCGGCTGTTACAGCCGGTTTATGCCATCACGACGACGCAGCAGCGTCAGCAGAAACAGCCAGCAGAGCGAGCCGAAAGAACACCAGAACAGCGCGCTGAAAATCCACGCCAGCTCCTGCCAGAATGACCGCCCCGCACCGCCCCACAGATGCAGGAGAACCAGACAGACCGGCGCGGCCACCAGCGCGCCGAGCAGCGGCTTAAGCTCGCGTCCGCGACGGGCGAACACACCCGCCAGCGCCCCCGGCAGAATAAAAAATAAGATGCCTAAATCCATTGAGCCTGTCAGCGGCGTGAACGAATTCAGCACCCTTTTCTGCGCAATGAACACCGCCAGAAACAGAATAAAACAGCAGGCGGTCGCAGCCCGGCTATGACGTCGCATCAACAGATATCCCCCTGATAGTGCCTGTATCAACCTGATCTCCTCTCCGCCGCTGCGGATGTTTAGTCAGATAAAGCATGGCGGCAATCCGTGCCTCATAATTAACTGCGGGTAATAGAATATTCTTGCTGGCCGATACTATACATAACGATTAAACTAGCGGCGGCTAAACGCTTATGCAGACGAAATAACTGCGCCGGCAAACGCACCTCCGGCAAACATAAGCAAAATCCTAGCCCAGAAGTCTCTCCCTTTCAACAACTTACTGGTAAACAAGAAGTTAGCCTCCGTGAATATAAACGTCGCAGATTTGTTAAACGGGAATTACATCCTGTTATTATTTGTGGTGCTGGCGCTCGGCCTGTGTCTTGGTAAATTACGCCTGGGTTCTGTGCAACTGGGTAATTCCATTGGCGTTTTAGTGGTTTCATTATTATTAGGCCAGCAGCATTTTTCGATTAACACCGACGCGCTTAACCTCGGCTTTATGCTGTTTATTTTTTGCGTCGGCGTGGAAGCCGGGCCCAACTTTTTTTCCATTTTCTTTCGCGACGGCAAAAATTACCTGATGCTCGCGCTGGTGATGGTGGCAAGCGCCCTGCTTATCGCGCTCGGCCTTGGCAAGGCGTTCGGCTGGGATATCGGCCTGACCGCCGGGATGCTGGCGGGCTCGATGACCTCAACGCCGGTGCTGGTGGGCGCGGGCGACACGCTGCGTCACGCGGGCATGGAAGGCGCGCAGCTCGCCCAGGCGCTGGATCACCTGAGCCTCGGCTATGCGCTGACTTATCTTATCGGTCTGGTCAGCCTGATTTTCGGCGCGCGCTATCTGCCGAAGCTTCAGCATCAGGACCTGCAAACCAGCGCTCAGCAGATTGCGCGCGAGCGCGGTCTCGACACTGACGCCAACCGCAAAGTCTATCTGCCGGTTATTCGCGCCTATCGCGTGGGGCCGGAGCTGGTCGCCTGGGCTGATGGCAAAAACCTGCGCGAGCTTGGTATTTATCGCCAGACCGGCTGCTACATCGAGCGTATCCGCCGCAACGGCATTCTCGCGAACCCGGACGGCGACGCGGTGTTGCAGATGGGCGATGAAATCGCGCTGGTGGGCTACCCAGACGCGCATGCGCGCCTCGACCCGAGCTTTCGCAACGGTAAAGAGGTGTTCGACCGCGACCTGCTGGACATGCGCATCGTCACCGAAGAGATCGTGGTGAAAAACCACAACGTGGTGGGCCGTCGTCTCGGCCAGGTGAAGCTCACCGATCACGGCTGCTTCTTAAACCGCGTCATTCGCAGCCAGATTGAGATGCCGATTGATGACAATATCGTGCTTAACAAGGGCGACGTCTTGCAGGTGAGCGGCGACGCGCGACGCGTGAAAACCATCGCCGACCGCATCGGGTTTATCTCCATTCACAGCCAGGTGACCGACCTCCTCGCCTTCTGCGCTTTCTTTATTGTCGGCCTGATGATCGGGATGATTACGTTTCAGTTCAGCTCGTTCAGCTTCGGCATCGGTAACGCGGCGGGGCTGCTGTTCGCGGGCATCATGCTCGGCTTCCTGCGCGCCAACCATCCGACGTTTGGTTATATCCCGCAGGGCGCGCTGATGATGGTTAAAGAGTTTGGCCTGATGGTGTTTATGGCGGGCGTGGGCCTGAGCGCGGGCAGCGGCATCGGCCACGGCCTCGGCGTCGTGGGCGGCCAGATGCTCTTCGCGGGGCTGCTCGTCAGCCTGCTGCCGGTCGTTATCTGCTTCCTGTTCGGCGCGTATGTGCTGCGCATGAACCGCGCGCTGCTCTTCGGCGCGATGATGGGCGCGCGTACCTGTGCGCCTGCGATGGAGATCATCAGCGACACCGCGCGCAGCAACATCCCGGCGCTCGGCTATGCGGGCACGTATGCGATTGCCAACGTTCTGCTGACCCTCGCCGGTACGCTTATCGTCATCATCTGGCCCGGCACATAAAAAAACGAGAAATTTTGCATAAGGCGCGAACTTTTCGAAAAAGCGCCAGTCTCAATTAGTGCCACTGCTTTTCTTTGATGTCCCCATTTTTGTGGAGCCCATCAACCCCGCCATCTTGGTTCAAGGTTGATGGGTTTTTTGTTGTCTGGGGCATACGCTAAAAATCTCACTCCCGGAAATCAGATTTAACGCACGCAGTGGTGTTTACCCATACAACCACCTCCCCGCCTTCACCGACTCCACAAACATCCTGATTGTCAAAGGCGCTTTATCCTGTATCACGGGCTTGCGTGAAAACAGTCCTGGCGTTTTCCACGGAAAGTAAGTGGTGAGATCGAAGTTGCTGTGTTCTGTCCCGAAATGGCTGAAAAGGGACTGAGCCATTTCTGCGATATCTTCGACTTCAAAGATATCCTGCAAAGGGGCGTCGATATCAGGCTCTTGCTTCTTAAGAGTGAAAGACGTTACCCGCGGCAGTTCGTTTAAAATCGTTGCCTTAATGTCTTCATCAGAAATTGTTTTCATCCGCGCCTTGCCTCCATGCACACATGTGTATTCGAGTGAAATACCGTTTTTTTAGCCCCGGTCGATTAGAAGTATCGTTGTCTGCCTGAACCCCCACCTTAACCCTGTCACCCCTCCCCTACAATTCTCCCCACCGTCGCGCGGATCGTCTCGCGGCTGAGCGGCTCGCGGTCGATGACGTAATGCAGCGTCATCCCTTCGACAAACGCGTCGAGCGCGCGGGCGGTCGCCGGGTCGAACCAGGTTTCGAGCGTCTGCTGGCTGCGCCGCATCCAGTCCTGCATGATGATTTTCAGCTGCGGCTGGCGGCCCGCGTAGGCGTAAAGCTGGTACATCAATTCCATGTTTTCAGGCGTCGTCACCTGCGCGCCGCAAATGAGCGCCGTCACCGCCTCGCAGGCCTCTTCGCGGCTTTTCGCCTGCGACATCAGCGCCTGATACTGGCATGACATCGTCTCGGCGAAACGCGTGAACGCCTCTTCAAGCAGGGTTTCCAGCGTTTTGAAATAGTACGTGACGGAGCCCAGCGGCACGTCCGCCTGCTGGGCGATTTTGCGGTGCGTAATATGATGAAAACCATGCGCGGCGATGCAGGCAAGCGTCGCTTCCAGGATACGCTCGCGGCGCTGCGGATCGTTTTGTCGTGTCGCCATAGGGTGTCGAACTCTCAACCGGAAATAGCCTTTTTAGCATGTGTACAAATGTACACAACCTTGCTACGTTTTAAAGGTTTCTTTTTTCACTCCAGGCGAATGGGCTATGTCATCCGACGTGAATCACTCTTCCGCGCTGCGTCACAGGACGTGGGCGCTGTTTCTGTTTTTCTTTCTGCCGGGCCTGCTGATGGCCTCCTGGGCGACCCGCACGCCGTCTATCCGCGACGTGCTGGAAGTCTCTACCGCCGGGATGGGCATCGTGCTGTTCGGCCTCTCGGTGGGCTCGATGAGCGGTATTCTGTGTTCCGGCTGGCTGGTGAAGCGGCTCGGCACGCGTCCGGTCATCCGCAACGGCATGGCGCTTGGGGTTGTCGGGATGCTGCTGATGGCGCTTGCGCTGTGGCTCGCCTCGCCGCTGCTGTTCGCCTGCGGGCTGGCGGTGCTGGGCGCGGGTATGGGCTCCGCCGAGGTGGCGCTGAATGTCGAAGGCGCGACCGTTGAACAGTTACAGAACAAAACCATTCTGCCGATGATGCACGGCTTTTTCAGCCTCGGCACGCTGATTGGCGCGGGCATCGGCCTGAGCCTGACGGCGCTCAATTTCCGCGCCGACCTGCACCTCACCATCGCCACGCTCATCACCGTGATCCCGATTGTCGTCGGGCTGCGCGCCATTCCGCACGGCGTTGGTAAAGAGGCGAAAGAAGCACGCCAGCAGCGCCCCGCCGGGCATATTCCGTTCTGGAGAGACAGCCAGCTGCTGCTGATTGGCCTGATTGTGCTGGCGATGGCGTTTGCCGAAGGCTCCGCCAACGACTGGCTGCCGCTCCTGATGGTGGACGGCCACGGCTTCAGCCCCACCTCAGGCTCGCTGATTTACGCCGGTTTTACGCTCGGCATGACGCTTGGCCGCTTCTTTGGCGGCTGGTTTATCGACCGCTACAGCCGCGTTAACGTAGTGCGCGCCAGCGCCATGATGGGCGCGCTCGGCATCGGGCTGATTATCTTTGTCGATAATCCGCTTATCGCGAGCATTTCGGTGCTGCTGTGGGGATTAGGCGCGTCGCTCGGCTTCCCGCTGACGATTTCGGCGGCGAGCGATACCGGACCGGATGCGCCGGTGCGCGTGAGCGTGGTCGCCACGGCGGGCTATGTCGCCTTCCTGGTGGGCCCGCCGCTGCTCGGCTTCCTGGGGGAACATTACGGACTGCGCAGCGCGATGCTGGTGGTGTTGTCGCTGGTGGTGCTGGCGGCGCTGGTCGCCCGCGCGGTGGCTAAACCCGCAACGCCTGTCGAGCCGGCGCGTGAGGTTATTTAAGCAGCGACAGCACGCTTTCCGCCTGCTGGTTCGCCTGCGCCAGCACGGCGTTCCCGGCCTGTTGCAGGATCTGCGTCCGGCTGAGGTTGCTGGTCTCCTGCGCGAAGTCCGCATCCTCGATGCGGCTGCGCGCGGCGGTAGTGGCGACGGTTTTCTGCGCCAGCCCCGCTTTCGCCGAATCAAACGTGTTTACGAGGCTGCCATAGGTGCCGCGATAGCTGCTCACGGTATCCAGCGCGTGATCGATGGTGTCTATCGCCTGCGACGCCCCCTGCTGGTTATCCAGCCGCGCGGCGTCCAGGCCGAGCGTTTTGGTGTCCGAGGGCGTCGCCGGGATAGTTTTATACTTCACCGCCTCGCCGTAGTCGGCGCTCATCACGATGTCGGTGTCGGTACTGACTGGCCCGTCGGGCTTATCGGTCGGCAGCGGCAGTTTGGACCAGGTCATCTGGCCGAAAAACGATCCGTTGCCGACAACCATGATGATCACATCTTCCGTCACCTTATCGATGGAGAGCCGCTCCAGATAGTTGCCCGCCGACACAGTGCCGTTATTGGCCCAGCCGGTCGCGGGCGTCTCGTAGCGGTCGCCGTCGCCGCTGTAGGTGATGGTCATACCGTTGTAATTCTTCACCGCGCCGCCGCTCACGTTATAGGTGGCCGGGCCCTGCGTCAGGTTCGCGTCGCTGTAGCTGGCGCCAGGCAGAAAGCCGTTATCGGTGGAGATGACTTTGGTATTGGCCGTCGCGGTACTGTTCACCCCGTTATTCGTCCAGGTGAAATCGCGGGTAGGGCCGTTCAGCGGCGTGCCGACCAGATGGCTGCCGTCGCGGCTGAAGAGCTGGATATCGTCATCCATCCAGCCGGAGTTAATGGTCAGCGTAATGTCAGTCGCGCCCGCCGGAATATAGGCCAGCGGCACCAGCCCGGAACTGAACGTGTATTGCTGACCAGGCACCGGGAAGCGCTGGTTAATGGACGGAATATTGCCGAGCTGCGGCGCGGGCGGCTTCGGGGGGGCCTCGGGCGCCAGCGGATATTTGCCGAAAATCGTCGTCCCTGTGGCAATGGCGTCAATCTGCGCTTTAATTTGGCCAAACTCGGTCGAGATAGCCGCGCGGTCGCTCGAATCAAGCGTACCGGTGGCCGCCTGTACCGCCAGCTCTTTAGCGCGCATCAGCAGCGCGCTGACTTCCGAAAGCGCGCCTTCTGCGGTCTGGGAGAGGCTAATGCCGTCGTTCATGCTGCGCGTCGCCACATCGTTAGCGTTGAGCGTCGCGGACATACGGTTGGCAATAGCCTGCCCGGCAGCGTCATCCTTCGCGCTGTTAATGCGCATGCCGGATGAGAGCCGCTCAATGGACTGGCTTAAGCTAGCGGCCGTTTTTTTCTGCTGCGTCAGGACGTTACCTGACATCAGATTATTGAATATAGTCGCCATAGGGTTGCCGTTTCGCACGTCGGAGAGTCGTTAACAAGGCTACTATCGGCCCCCAGGCAATTTAGCTTTAGGTTTAAATTTGAATTAAGTGGAAATTCTTTTAATAACCACAGCTTATGTTAACAGGCATAAATCCGCACTTTTACGGCGCGGCGCCTGAAAATCCTTAAGGAGCATTTATGGCAGTGAAGTTAATCGCCGTGGATATGGACGGCACCTTTTTAAGCGATGCCAAGACGTACAATCGCGCGCGTTTTCTCGCGCAGTACGCCGAGCTGAAAGCGCGCGGCATCCGCTTTGTGGTGGCAAGCGGCAACCAGTATTACCAGCTGACCTCGTTCTTTCCGGAGATAGCCGACGAAATCGCCTTTGTGGCCGAAAACGGCGCGTGGGTGGTGTGCGAGGGCGACGATCTGTTTAACGGCGAGCTGACCAAAGAGGAATATCGCCACGTCATCACTCACCTGCTGACGCTGGAAGACGTGGAGATCATCGCCTGCGGCAAGCGCAGCGGCTATACGCTTAACCGTTACGACGCGCGTTTCAGGGAGATGGCGTCGCACTACTATCACCGGCTGGAGTTGGTCGACGATCTGTTCGCGGTAAAGGACATTTTCTTTAAGTTCGCGCTCAACCTGCCGGACAGCCAGCTGCTGAAAACAATGGACGACCTGACAGAGGCGTTTGACGGTATTGTGGTGCCGGTCTCCAGCGGCCACGGCTCTATCGATCTCATCATTCCGGGCCTGCACAAAGCGAACGGCATTCAGATGCTGCAACGACGCTGGGGCATCGCGGACCATGAGGTGGTGGCGTTCGGCGACGGCGGCAATGATGTCGAGATGCTGCGCCACGCGGGGTTCGGGTTTGCAATGGAAAACGCGCCGCAGGCGATTCACAAGGTGGCGCGCTACCGGGCGCCGGCCAATAACCAGGAGGGCGTGCTTGAGGTGATTGATAAGATCCTGAACGGCGAAGCGCCGTTTGCGTGAAACGGCGGCCCGTGAAGGCCGCCTCTCGTCACATCAGCCTTCCCGGCTGGCGCCAACGGTTTTGTCTTTGAGGAAAATAACCGTCAGGCCCAGCCACAGCAGGCCGCTTGCGAAGTTAAACAGGTTGAAGAGCCCGTTGCCGCCGCCCGTCCAGGCGTGTTTGCTCACCTCGATGCCGACGGTAAAGATGGTCATCTGCAACATCCCCATCGCCGCGGAAACGGTGCCTTTGGAGATGTCGCTTGCAAACAGCGTCAGGCGCACCAGGCCTGCGTTGGCGATGCCGATACCGAAGGCGTAAATGCTGAGCCCCGCCGTCATCCAGAGATACGCGTGGGATGAAATAACCGTGGCGAAGGCCGCCAGCGCCAGCCCGGCCATAATCGGCCAGCCGCCCATCACAATCAGCGAACGCACGCTGCGCCGCGCGGTAAGCTTCGCCAGCACCAGGTTGCCGATAATCAGCGCGCCGAAAATCGGCACCTGCAACAGCCCATATTCATAGGTGCTCATCTGCTCGCCGCTGATGATAATCACCGGCGACTGGGCAATCCACGCCAGCAGCGGCAGGCTGACGAAACCGATCGCCAGCGCGCCGGACACAAAGCGCAGGTTTTTCAGCACTTTTTTATAGTCGCGGCCGAGCTCGCGCAGCGACAGCTTTTCGCCAAGCCGCGTCGCGGTTTCCGGCATCGCGCGCCACAGGCCGAAGAACGAGATGGCCGCCAGCACAGCGAACAACACAAACATCATCTCCCACGGCGCGGCATGTACCCAGGCCGCGCCCACCAGCGGGCCGAGCAGCGGCGCAATCAGCGCGACGTTCGCCATCAGCGCGGTGATTTTGATGCACACCGCCTCTTCAAACGATTCCTGGATAGCCGCGTAGCCCACCGCGCCGATAAAGCACAGGCTGATGCCCTGCAGGAAGCGCAGCACGGTGAACTGTTCAATATTCTGGGCCAACAGCGTGGCGAGGCAGGTCACGATAAACCACACCACGCCCGCCAGCATCACCGGGCGACGGCCGATGCGATCTGAGAGCGGGCCGAGCAGCCACTGTAAAAACATGCCGCCCGCGAGATAGGCGGTCATCGAGGTCGGCACCCATTCCACGCCCGCCTGATACTGCTCGACGACCGCGAGCATTCCCGGCTGGATCATGTCGTTGCAGATATAGGTAGAGAATTCGTAGAGCACCAGGCAGAGCGGGAACAGCAGCGCCTGGCGTCCGAGACGTCCGGTTCGGTTTGCGTGAGTTTGCATGAGTCATCCATCTGTAAAATCGCGCTGAGTGTAATGAATTGACGCGCCGCGCGATAGTGAATTATGTGCGACAACCGGGCTTCGCGCGCCTTTCGCCGGGGTGTTTAAGGTTTTCTTAAGTTAGCCGTTCTATGCTGGCCGTTTTCAGCTCGCAGAGGGCGCCGTTATGCGCACGTTATCTCCGCTCCTGTTGCCCGCCAGGCCCCGGATAAATAAGACAATCTCCCTTTATTCTCTGCCTCTGCGCTTTTATGTTGGTCAGCTTGCGCTGTTAACGGCGCTGGGCGTGCTGTTTACCTGGCTTTCGCGTAACGAGGCGCTGGACCGCTGGCTGACGCAGATGTGGTTTGATGCCGCCGCGCAGCGGTTCCCCTGGCAGAACAACCCCTGGCTTGATCTGTTCAACCACCGGCTCGCCAAATATGGCGCGATTGCGATGGCGGTCGCAAGCCTGCTGTACGGTCTCGTGCGCCGCCACCCGCGCTGGATAATGGTGGCGCTGCTGATGGGGCTTGGCACCGCCGTGGTCGGCGTGCTGAAAGCCACCAGCCATCACAGCTGCCCGTGGGATCTGGTCGAGTATGGCGGAAAAGCGCTCTCTTATCCGCTCTTCGGCGCGGTGCCCGACGCCAGCGGCCCCGGACGCTGTTTCCCCGGCGGCCATGCCTCCAGCGGCTTCATGGTGATGGGGCTCTGGTTCGGGCTGCGGCGCGAACATCCGGGCCTCGCCCGGCTGGCGCTGGCGGCAGGCATTGTGCTCGGGCTCGCGATGGGCTTCGGCCAGGTGATGCGCGGCGCGCATTTCTTCACCCATAACCTGTGGGCAGGCTGGTGGGTGTGGCTCACTCAGGTGGTGACGTGGGGCGTGACCACCACATTGATGAATAAGGAACCCGCAACCCTATGATGGAAGCGCTGAATCACTTTCTCTTTTTGCAAATCAACGCCACGCCAGACTCCGCGAGCTGGCTTATCGCACTCGCGACCTTTATCGCCCGCGATCTTATCTCCATCGTGCCGCTGCTGCCCGTCGTGCTCTGGCTGTGGCGCCCCACCGAGCGTCGGCTGGTGGTGAAATTCGCGCTGGCGCTGCTTATCAGCCTCGCCGTCTCCTGGATTGCCGGTCATCTGTTTCCGCACCCGAGACCGTTTGTGGTGGGCCTCGGCCATCAGTTCCTGCCGCACGCGCCGGACGACTCCTACCCAAGCGATCACGGCACCGTGATTTTCACCTTCGCGCTGGCGTTTCTCTTCTGGCACCGCGTCTGGTCGGGGCTGGTGCTGATGGCGGTCGCCTGCGCCATCGCCTGGTCGCGCATCTATCTGGGCGTCCACTGGCCGCTCGATATGGCGGGCGGTCTGCTGGTGGGGCTGCTCGCCTGCCTGAGCGCGCAGATCCTTTGGGCGCCGCTCGGCGAGCCGCTCTACCGCGCGCTGCGCCAGCTCTATCGTCTGTGCTTCGCGCTGCCTATCCGCAAAGGCTGGGTGCGTGACTAACCGCAGGGCCGCAGGTAAGATTGCACGACTTTTCAGGCGCCGCGCGACGGGCGTGGCGCCGGGTTGAGCAAGAGGCTTTATGGAAACGCGGCGTGACGAGCGAATAGCGCAACTGCTACAGGCGCTAAAGCGGCAGGATAAAATTCATCTTAAAGAGGCGGCGGCGCTGCTTGGCGTCTCTGAGATGACGATTCGCCGCGATCTCCAGGGCCACGACGCGCCGGTGACGCTGCTCGGCGGTTATATCGTGCTGGAGCCGCGCGGGGTCACCGTCAGCCGTTATCTACTGAGCGACGAAAAAACCCGCCTGGTGGAAGAAAAACGTCACGCGGCGCGAATTGCCGCGGCGCTCGCGCGCCCGCACCAGACGCTTTTTTTCGACTGCGGCACCACCACGCCGTGGATTATCGAGGCGCTGGACGACGCGCTGCCCTTTACCGGCATCTGCTACTCGCTGAACACCTTTCTGGCGCTGCAGGAGAAACCCCAGTGCCGCGTTATTCTGTGCGGCGGCGAGTTCCACGCCAGCAACGCCATTTTCAAACCGCTCAACTTTCAGGAGACGCTGCGCAACCTCTGCCCGGATATTGCCTTCTTTTCGGCGGCGGGCGTGCATCCGCAGTATGGCGCGACCTGTTTTAATCTCGACGAATTGCCGGTGAAGCACTGGGCGCTGGAGATGGCCCAGCGTCACGTCATCGTGGCCGATCACAGTAAGTTTGGGCAGGTGCGGCCCGCCTGCATGGGGCCGCTTGAGGCGTTCGAAACGATCGCAACCGACCGCATGCCCGACGAGGCGTTTATCGCCTGGGCGCAGTCGGCGAAGGTCGAGGTGCTGTGGTAAGCGCTCCCGCCGGGCGGGAGCGTGTTTTTACGAGAACCAGCCGCCGAACCACTGATGGAATTTCATCAGGACAAAATCCCACATCCGGCTGAAGACGCCGCCTTCATTCACCGCCTCCATCACCACCAGCGGCCGCTGTTCGATGCTTTTACCGTTGAGCTGGAAATCAATCGTGCCGACCACCTGGCCCGCCTTCAGCGGCGCGGTCAGCTGCGGCGAGCTCAGCGTATAGGTCGCCTTGAGGTTTTTCAGCTGCCCTTTCGGGATGGTGACCGAGCCCGCCTCACCCGCGCCGAGCTTCACCTCGCTGCTGTCGCCGAACCAGACGCGCTCGCTGACAAACGTGGCGTCAGGCTTGATGGGCGTGACGGTTTCGAAGAAGCGGAATCCCCAGGTCAGCAGCTTTTCCGACTCGCGAAAGCGCACGCCGTCGGTTTTCGCGCCGAGCACGACTGAGATAAGGCGCATGTCGCCCTGCGTCGCCGAGGCGACCAGGTTATAACCCGCGCCCGCCGTGGTGCCGGTTTTCATGCCGTCGACGTTCATGCTGGTGCTCCACAACAGGCGGTTGCGGTTCGGCTGGCGGATTTTATTAAACGTAAACTCTTTCTCTTTATGTACCGCGTATTCGTCCGGCACATCGTGGATCAGCGCTTTGCCGAGCAGCGCCATGTCGCGCGCGGTACTGAACTGGCCCGGCGCATCCAGGCCGTGCACCGTTTTAAAGGTGGTATTGGTCAGCCCCAGGCGCTTCGCGTAGCCGTTCATCAGGCCGACGAACGCATCCTGACTGCCCGCCACGTAATCGGCGATGGCGATGCTGGCGTCATTGCCGGACTGAATAATCACGCCTTTATTAAGATCGGCCACCGACACCTGGTCGCCGGGCTTTAAGAACATCAGCGATGAGCCGCGCAGCGCCGGGTTGCCGGTCGCCCAGGCGTCTTTGCCGACGGTCTCTTTATCGTCGAGATGAATTTTTCCCGCCTTGAGCGCCTGGCCGACCACATAGCTGGTCATCAGCTTGGTCAGGCTCGCCGGGTCGAGCTTTTCATCGGCGTTCCCTTCCGCCAGCACCTTGCCGCTGTGATAGTCCATGAGGATCCAGGCGCGGGCCTCGACCGCAGGCGAGGCGGGCGCGATGGGGTCGGCCGCGTGGGCGGCGGAAAGCGAGATAAAAAGAAACGCGCCTGAGAGAGCACGCGCGCAGGAAGCGCCGGAGCGTGAGAGTGAGGTCATAAAAGCCACCTGAATATCCATTCCAGAAACTACTACAAATCAACCGTATCGGTTAAAAGGTGAGTAATAACGCACAAACGCCCTCAAGGAAACAGCGCGCGGGTAAAGTTTTTAAAGTTTCACTTTCCGGTCACAAACCGGCGCGCTGCCAGCGCCTTTTCAGGCGGTTGCTAAAGCGCGGGGATTATTCCACCATGGGCGTTCACTCGTGGCGCGCAGCGTCCGCCGTCGCGGCATCGTTCATCAGCAAAAGGAGCAAGTCATGATAACCGTATGGGGTCGAGAGAATTCCACTAACGTGAAAAAGGTGCTGTGGTGTCTGGAGGAGCTGGAGCTGCCGTATCACCGCATCCCGGCGGGCGGCAAATATGGCATTAACCATGACCCGGACTATCTGGCGATGAACCCGAACGGGCTGGTGCCGTGCCTGCGCGACGATGAAACCAGTCTGGTGCTGTGGGAATCAAACACCATCGTGCGCTATCTCGCGGCCCAATATGGCCAGGGCCGCCTGTGGCAGGAGAGCCCCGTGGCGCGCGCCCGTGGTGAAAAATGGATGGACTGGGCCATCAGCGTGCTGCCCGCGCCGCATCGCGGCGTCGTTTTCAGCCTGGTGCGCACGCCGCCCGAACAGCGCGACCCGGCGCTGATTGAAGAGAGCAAAAAGCAGTGCGAGGCGCTCTTCGCCATGCTGGACGCCGAGCTTGCGAAAACCCCGTGGCTCTCCGGCGACGCGTTCGGCATCGCCGATATGGCCCCTGCCCCGCACATCTATAACCTGTTTAACGTCGGCATTGAATGGACGCCGCGCCCGCATCTGGAGCGCTGGTATCAGCAGCTCACCGAGCGTCCGGCGTTTCGCAATATCGTCATGATCCCGGTGAGCTAATCACGACGCCGGGCTGACTTTCAGCAGCTGGCCGTCGGTTTCGTCGGTCAGCACATATAAGAACCCGTCCGGCCCGACGCGCACGTCGCGGATCCGCTGGTTCTCTTTCTCCAGCAGCCGCCCGTCTTCCGTTACTTTATTGCCGTTGACCGAGAGCTGGATCAGGTTCTGCTCCTTTAGCGCGCCGATGAACAGTTTGTTTTTCCACTGCGGGAAGGTGTCGCCATTATAGAACGCCATGCCGCTCACGGCGGGCGACACCTTCCAGTAAAAGAGCGGCTGTTCGGTGCCTGGCGCTTCGCCGCCTTTGGCTTCCGGGATCGGCTCACCGCTGTAGTTAATACCCCAGGTGGCGAGCGGCCAGCCGTAGTTTTTGCCCGCTTCGGGAATATTAATTTCATCGCCGCCTTTCGGGCCGTGCTCGTTAAGCCACATCGTCTGGCTCCACGGGTTCAGCGCAAGCCCCTGCGGGTTGCGAATGCCGTATGACCAGATCTCCGGGCGCGCGCCCTCTTTACCGACGAACGGGTTATCGTTCGGCACCTCGCCCTTTTCCGTCAGGCGCACGACTTTCCCCTGTAGCTTGTCGAGATCCTGCGCCGTCGGGCGCTGGTTATTCTCGCCAAGCGCGATGAAGAGATACCCTTTACCGTCAAACGCCATACGTCCGCCAAAGTGATTGCCGGTGGAGAGCTTCGGCTGCTGGCGGAAGACGACCTTAAAATCCTCCAGGCGCTGCATATCGTCGCTGAGCCGCCCGTAACCCACCGCGGTGCCGGCTTTGCCGTCGCTGCCGCCTTCGGCATAGCTCAGCCAGACCCGGCGGCTCTCGTTAAAATCGGGGGCCAGCACCACATCCAGCAGCCCGCCCTGCCCCTGATGCCACACCTCAGGCACGCCCGCAATCGCGCCAGAGAGCCCTTTGCCCGGCTGCCAGCGTTTCAGCTCGCCGCCGCGAAGCGTGATTAACATGCCCTGGTTATCCGGCAGGAACGCCAGCGACCACGGGTGGTTGAGATTATCCTGTAACACTTCGACCTTCGCAGGCAGCGCGGCGGCGGCGGTGGCGCTGACTAATAACAGCAGCGCGAATAAACAGGGCGAGCGTGGCGGCATGGCGTTCTCCTTATGGCTGTTGCGATTAAGGGTAGCCAGCAGTCGCGGCGGCGGTCTGACTTTTACAAAAACTTTAACAAACCGGCAGGCAGAAGATACCAGTACAAATTTCCCGCCAACCTCTGTAAAATCCCCGCCCTGATAACTCCATAAATGATGAATTTTTGACCTATGAGCAATGTAATGCAGCAGCCTAAGATAGGCTTCGTTTCGCTGGGCTGCCCTAAGACTCAAGAAATAAAATCCGCCTGATAAAGATTCATTCAACGTTATCTATCGAAAAGACAAAAAAAAGAGGCCGTTGGCCTCTTTTTGTCATACATGAGCATCAACCTTTAGGCGGGAACGGATCCTTCCCATGTGAGTCGCGATCTCGAATCTGTCCGTTAGGGCGATGTATGACTAGTTCGCTCCCCTGATTACGAGAAATAACTCGCCCAGCATCTATAGCTTCTTGCTGAGTACGGTGAGTTGAAGTCACTTTTCCGTTGCCTGCACCTCTGACAGCCCATTGTCCGTTGTGAGGTACTACATGTTGGTTTTTACCCATAATGTCACTCGCTACATGAAGTACACCATATGGTGTCACCTTTAATTATAGGCACTATATGTTGCGTTACGCTTGCTTAAAATCACATTTTTAGTACTCAACCGTCACGACCTCACAAATGACCGTTGTACCATTCCATTCATCCTTGTAGATACTGGTATCAATCCTCATCCTAGGTTGAAACGTGTACCCCGTATCATCCACGTCACCTGCCCCGCTTGCCACATACCTAAAGTACTGGTTAGTGCGTCTGCGGTTAATCGACCAAGTTTCATATCGGCGTTGGCCTGAATCGCTGTTAGCTGATCCTGGTACTCCTGGAACCCAATTACTTTGGCATCGTATATAGCTTTAGCCCCATCCTGGTTCTCTTGCTGTTCAGTGTTTACTTGCTGTACTTTCGTTGGATCTGGTGAGAAGTCTAATGGGTTTGTATACCCTAATCCCTGACCTGCTGTGTCACCTGTCCACGTCTTACCCGCTGCTACTGCTTTGGCCTTAGCTTCTGGTGTGGCATTCGGATCACTGGCAATTGCGGCAATGTTTTGTGCTTGTTTTAAACGGTCTGTTTCAGCAAGCATTTCATCAACCATAGTTTTGTACTTAGTCGCACGGCTTTTATATTGCTGATCTAACATTGCTGTAATTTCAGTTTCACTCTTACCAGCTAATTTACCTGCTGTACTGATACTGACCTGCCCCCAGGATTAGATACAACCTTCAGTTAGTAATGTCGGTTGGTTTTTCTTCATATTTCCTGTTTCGCCAGTCCGTTGCAAATTCAGATGGTGTCTGGTAATCCAGCGATGAATGG
>Ga0157365_10000260_pt1 | contig 24354 bp, 24 predicted proteins | sample AttsexASBM3_FD_111478 | JGI IMG/M metagenome (GOLD analysis project Ga0157365, IMG submission 111478) | Fungus gardens microbial communities from leaf cutter ant in Ribeirão Preto, State of São Paulo, Brazil - Atta sexdens ASBM3 | ecosystem: Host-associated > Fungi > Mycelium > Unclassified ... | reverse complement strand
CGGGTTCTCGCTGGGGAAACCCAGTGAATGCAGGGCGTACCAGAGTGGCCGGTCGATCAGCTTGGTGATGGCAAAGGCGGGCGGCGCGAGCACCCCGGCCCGTCGCCGGGCTTCGGTGAGCAGCGACATCAGCGCGGTCACGGTCCAGCCGTGGGGCGCACAGACCGCGTCGATCGTGCTCCGGGCCGCGGCGCGATCTAGTTCGGCCAGTGCGCGCACCAGCACCTCACGCGGGACACCCAGGGACTGCTTGGGGCCGTTCGCGCCGTCCAGGCCAGCGCCTTCCAGCGCGGTCGAGAGGTCGCCGAGCACCCTGATCGCGGCCTGCCGCTCCTGTGCGTGATGCAAGGCAAACGCGGCGAACAGAATCTGCTCGATCGGACTGGCCTGTTCCAGACTGGTCCAGTGTCGGCCGAGCTGCGCCGTGAGCGCCGAGCGGGCTCCCACGGCGCTGTAGTTTCCCTGAGCATCATGCGCGTAGCACGCCCGCCATTCCGCGCATGTCAGCGCCGGGTCGGCGGGCCACGGTGCTTCGGCCTGCGGAGCCACGAGCGTGTCGAGGCGGCGACGGGCAAAGCCCTTGAGCGTTGGAAACATCTCGGCCTGGAGGGCAATCAGCCCGTCCAGATCCAGCGCTTTGGTGAAGCGACCGGGTGCGGCGCGCAGCATGCAGGCGGCGCCCAGACCGGCGATGCCGATCGCGATCGGCCATTTGATGGCGGCCCCCAGGATGGCAAGCCCATAGTAGAGCTGGAGGATGCGGACCAGATCGGGACGATACTGTGCCGCCTGCATCTGGGCCCGGAGCTGCAGGAGGCTCGGGTTGGACGTGTGCAGATGGTCGATCTGCCAGAGCATGGTGCGCAGGTAGAACGCCGTGATTTCGGCATGCCACAAATTCCACACCATCGCGCCGAGCAGGCCACAGCCGGCGACGAGAGCGATGAGGGAAAAGAACACGTAGTCATCGCTCGATGACCACGGCACGCGTTGGTTGGTCATGACGGTTGCTCCTTGCGTGCCCGCGTCATCATCGCTTGGGAAATGTCATAGAAGCGGCGCAGATAGGCCTCGCCGTAGCGCGGCGTGTGCGAGTGGTAGTAGGCGACCGCCTGCCACAGATCGCCCTGGGCTTCGCTTAGGGCCTGCCCGAGGATCCAGCTGCCCGCCTCGATGTTGGCGCAGGCATTGTCCCGCAGCGCCGCATACGTCCGATCCGGGGTGCTGCGCCAATGCGTGGCAATCCTGCCGATCCAGCTCGTGTTGACCTGCATCGGGCCGAGATCGGCGGTGCCGTTGCTGTTCGGGCTGACGGTGCCGGGGCGACCGCCTTCCACATAGAGCAGCACCAGCAGCACGCCACGCGGGACATGCGCCGCGGCGGATGCGGCCTGCAGGCACGCTGCCACGTGCTGGCCCGCCTCTTCATCGCTCTGGGCTCGGGCGGTCGGGCAGGCGGCGAACAGGGTAAGGGCGGTCAGTGACAGGCAGACAGATGCTCTCACGGGCCCGCTCCCGCCAGCACGCTGGGCACATCCATGACCCGGCCTTCATAATCGGCCCAGAGGTCGATGAGACGGTCGAGCCGCAACACGCCCGGCTCCTGAGCGCGTGTCACGACGTCGATAAGGCAGAGCATGACCGCGCTCACCGATCCGGCCCGGATGGCGCGCAGCGTGATGCCGACCGCGCTGTGGGCATCGAGTTGCAGGTCCAGATCAAAGCCGGAGCCGGTCAGGTCGAACCACAGCGCCTCGGCGCAGACGACGAAGACCGGCAGATAGCCGGCGGGCGCGACGGCATCCTCGAGTGTGACGGCCCGTGGATCAGCGCCAGCGAGATCGGACACCTCGAGACGAAGTCGAGTGCGGGTCAGGAGCCGCTCAAGCGTCTGGCTGACCGCAGGCAGGATAGCGGCGCTCATGAGTAGCGCCTCCGATGCCAGGTCGGCAGTGCAGTGCGCACTGGTCCGGCGAGGAACCGACGCATCGCCCGCACGGCGGCGGGCAGCGTCAGCCCGAAGAACGAGATCGTGCCAAAGAAGGCGATGCCGAAGATCGCGATCATGAACGTCATCCAGCTCCAGTGCACGACGAAGAGCAGCAGCGGGAAGCAGCTGCGGGCGTCGAGGATGAGCACGCGCACCGGGTGCGCCGTGGCCCGCCACATCAGGAGTCTCTCTTCTGTTCGAGAAGGGCGGTGTCCTCGGTGATCAGGTCGGCCTCGAGCAGGCGGGTGATAGCCTGGCCAAAAGTCTGTCCCTGCACCTCGACCGCATCCTGGATCAGGTCCTGCCAGTCGGTCGGTTCGGTCCGCGCCATCTTGCGCCGCAGGTCGCGGTCGAAGGTCAGGAACTCACGGATCGCGACCCGACCACCGCCCTTGCGCGGCACCAGGCGCTGATTGATGCAGAACCGCAGCACCTGCCCAAGCGCCGAGACGAGATTGTCGCGTTCGGCACGCGGACACAGGGCAATGGCGCGCACCACCATCAGGGCCGGACTGTCGGCGTGGATGGTCGTGGAGAGTTTGCCGCCGGTCATCGCGAGATTGATCGCGGCTTCCATCGTTTCGCCCTCGCGGCACTCGCCCACCACGCCGTCGGTCATCTCCCGGCGCATCAGGCCGCGCGTGAAGCGCGCGAAGGTCATGTGCGGGGGACGCATTTCCGTCTGGCTGATCTTCGAGCCGTTGGGCGGACGCAGGTCGTCAAACAGGAACTCGATCGGCTCCTCCCCGGTCGCGATGTCCGAGTAGGTGGTCGGGTTCATAAGCTTGTCGACCAGCAGGCCGCCTTGCAGTGTCGTCTTGCCGGATCCGGTCGAGCCACCGAACAGAACCATGCCGCTGCGAAGGGCATTCGTAGCGCGGATCTCGGCTTCAACCCGCTGGTCGTCGAGGCTAGGCGGACGGGCCGGGATCGGTCGCATGACGACATGCGCGCCGTTGCCGCGACCAACGGTGATCGGGGTGATATTGATCCGGAAGCGCAGGTTCTCGCGGCGGTTCAACGCGACGCTATAGGCGGTGTCGAGATCGTGGCCGATCCCGAGCATGGCCATGCCATCGGCGGCATAGATGTGGCCCACGATCTCCGCCATGACGAGTGAGTCTGTCGGCTGGAGTGTCGCCGGACGGATTACGCCATGCACTTTGATGGTGACCAGATGGCCTGTCTTGAAATCGATCCGCGACGCGCCGAGGCTGTGGGCCCAGCGCAGCAGGGCGTCCAGCCCCGGCGCGTGACGTCGACGCTCTTCGACCCAGCGATGATCGGTCTTGCCTTCATCCGGCCAGCGTTCGAGTGACGGCGCCAGGGGCGTGATCATGTTCATCGGCAATACTCCGGATAGTCCGCACTGAGCGCGCCGCGCGGACGGCTCTGGAGACCGGGCTGGCTCATGATGCGGATGACGCGGTCATTGAGATGCAGCGTGTCGCCGCCACCGACCGCAGCCGCGTGCTCGAAGACGACACGCGGCTCCTCGACGCGGCTGGCGTTGAGCAGCACGCGGTAGCGGGCCATGCCGGTGATGTCGCGCTGCAGGCGGGACAGGTCGGAGAGGAAAATCTCGGTCGCCTGTTTCTCTCCGTCCGCCCAACCCTCGGCGACCCAGCTATTCCAGTGCGCAACCTCAGCCCTGGTGGTCGGGAGCGCGGCCGCAGCCGGATGGCGCGGCGCGTCCCAGCTTCGCACCAGATAGGTGCGCCAGTTGGGCGGCGCTGAGGTCAGCTGCGCCTCGCGCGTAATCTCGAACACGCATTCGCTCTCATGGGCGACGGTGCCGGTATCGTTGAGCGCGAACGCCATCTGCGCCTCGGTGACGATCGGGGGCTGCATCAGGGTCTGCCCGCCGCCGATCGGCAGGACGATCGGTCGGAAATCGTAAGTGGCGTCGAGCGTCGGCTCATAGCGACGCAGCATCTCGTTGATGGCGAAGGACCGGGCGGCCAGCCCGCCCTGGGCGCCATAGATATGCGCCGCCTCCTGAAGCTGCTCGCGCCGGCCGGGCTTGATGTCGTCGTCCGGTTCGTCATTGGGACGCGTGTTCTGGAGCGCCTCGAGGGAGGGCGGCGCCTCGCCGCCGATGATCCGATCAAGCTCGCTCGCGCCGGTGATCGGTTTGTTGATCGGATTGGCGAGTGCGGGCTCGGCCGCATCGAGCTGGTCGGCGCCTGGCTCAGGCGGCTGCGGGATAGGTACGAGGGTGCCGCTCGGGGCTGGTGGCGGCACGCTGACCGTCGGACCGATGATCTGGCCGTTAGCGAGATCGGCCGCCTGAGCGAACGAGCCGCAGGTCAACGCGCTCAGCATGGTGGCCGTAAACAGGGCGAAGCGGTGCTTATGCATGGTAGGTCACCGCGATCTGGTGGTGAAGCGGATCGAGCGAGACCGTGGCCTGATCGCCCGCCTGGTCCCCGAGACCACGCAGGATGTCGACGACCGGTGCGACGCTATTGGTGACGACGCGAACCTTATGCTCCGGCCCAAACACGGTGACGGTGTAGCCGATGTCCTGACCGAGCTTCTGCACGGCGCCGGTCAGCGACCCGCTCCAGGCAAACCAGATCCGTCGTGTCACATCGTCCGGGAGCGGAGACGACGAGGCGACGTCCGTCGGCGCCGGGCGCAGGCTGCCGAGCGACCGCATATCGGTGGTTGTGGCCGCGATCGAGCGCTGCAACGCCAGCTCGGGGCTAGCCATGCCGGTCGTGTCGACCGGATGGGGCAGGGGCTCGTGGGCGCAGGCAACAAGAGCCATCGGCGCCAAAAAGCACAGGAAGGTGCGTCTCATGGTCTTCTCCAACTGATGGGAGAAGCCTCGACCAACATCATGCGACCAAAGAGAGAAAAACGACGATCCGAGCGTTTTTAATGCGGTCCGTCCCGCAACCGTGTTCGGTCGGGACTGTACTTCCGGCGGCTGCTTGCTAGATTCGGTCCTATGGAGACACGTGCGACCACGAGCACAGCGGAACACAACGCAGAGAGGCTCCGCACAGGGTCACGGCCGGATGAGGTCACATTGACGCGGATCCGCCCCGAGCGAGACGAATGGCGTTTCAACCGCCTCGACGTTCAGCCGGATCTCTTTGGCCAGATTCTTCTTGTCCGCCACTGGGGGCGGATCGGCACCCAGGGTCGAATACGCATGGACCCTTACTCCGACGGGGTTACCGCGAATAAAGCTCTCGCGCACCTCGTTCGAACGAAACACAGTAATGGATACGGCCTCGGAAGCGGAAAAGTTGGCGCCGCTCCATCGGACGGTGTGTAAAAGCTTAGGTGCGAAGTATAATCGTGGTCATAATAGTAAATGTGACGTATGTTTCTATATCGACGCGATAACCTATTTCCGGTCTCGAAACGACAAATTGGCCAGACAAAACTTTCAGAATCTAATCGAATCCGATATTCTCTTATAGATTGGAACGAATGGCAGGGTTGCTCCAAAAATCAATGTTTTACCTCGATATTGACGCCGGTTCTTCCTAATTCTGGCTTTGTCCTCAGATGAGGATAAACCACCGCAGAAGGAGAGTCAGATCATGCGTTTTCTTAACGTTCGTACGCTTGCCGCGACCGCATTGGTCGCTGGAGGCCTGTTTACCCAGGCTGCGATTGCGGCCGACAGCGTTTCCGCACCCGCCGCCACGACCGTCTCGTCACCAAGCTGGGCGGACCGTGTGCAGACGCTCGTGTTGCATATCGTTCGGCCTGGCTGAACGATACAGGCCACGCCGTGATCAGCAACGCGCCCGGCGTGGCCAACCTCTTCGGTAAATTTTCCGGCAAGTTCTTTGGAATACAGGGTTTCCAGTGTTATCTGTGGTAGTTCTGCCATGGGCAGCTGTCTACTCTCTGGAACCGCGTGGGCCGTGATCACTAAAAGCGTTTCTATACTTTTCGTTTTTATCGTCACCGTATCGGTTTTTTGCCAGGTGGCCGAAGGGCAGTCCTTATCATTTCAATTATATGATCAGTCATCGGGTCTGACGAATCTCGATCCAGACCATCTTATCGAAACCAGATCTGGCATCCTGTTTGCAGCGACGCAAGGCGCGTCGTTCGTTTTCGACGGGCACAGTTTCCTGCCGCTCGGAGCCGCGCAAGGTCTACCTGAATCGAGTGCGTTCGACGACATTACGCTCGGACCCGGAAAGACCACGATCGTCGGATCGCAGGAAAATCGTCTTCTTGTTGCCGTGGATCCAGTTCCGTTTCAAATCGATAGACTGCGCTTCCGCTCCGTTCCTTTTCCGGATGCCGATCGCTATTCGCAGTCGAGCAGCTTAACCGCTTATCGAAATGGAATCGTGCTTTCAACCGGCAAACATCTCCAGTTTCTCGACCTGAGAAATGTCGACGCGCCGCGTTTCATTGCCCCGCCCGACGTGATTGCGCGGGTGAATCGCCTGTTGAAAGCTCCTTTGGTTGTTTTCGGCGACGGTCAGTATCTTTGGGTCAGCGACCGCGATGGAAGAATATGTGCTTTTTCTACCGTGAACGACCGTTGCTGGTCCCCACGCGAGGATTTACCCGCGCGCCGCTGGGGCGGATTTCTGGCGTTAGGTCAAGGCGCCATTCTCGCCCGCACCGGCACTGTGGCGGTTTTGCTCGATCCGCGCGAACCTAAAGCACGCATAGAGCCGCTTCCTGACACGACGGTCGGCATGGACAGCCTGTCTCGCTATTTGCGGATCGTCCGTGACACCTCTGGGAACGTGCTTTCCCAATCGCAACATGGTGTCGTCGTGCGCGGGCGCAATGGCTGGCATGCACTGGCACTAACGAACGGAGATGATTCGATCCTGCCGTTCGAGATTGATCGTAAAGGCTCGATCTGGCTCGGGATCGTTGGTGAGGGCATACGGCAATATGTCGGCTGGGGCGCGATCGAAAACTGGACGCGGCTTTCCGGATTGTCTGCCGGCATCGTCTGGAGCATCGACCGCGCCACCGACGGGCGCCTCTGGGTTGGAACCGATGGCGGCCTCGATCTGATGCAGCGTGATGCTCCGCCCCGGCAGATACTTGAAAGCCGCACCGTGTCGTCGATAGCCAGTGGGAGGAAGGGCGTGCTTTGGCTCGTTCTGAACTGGTCGATGCTGGAGCGTCTCGATACGATTACGGGAGCAAAAACCGAGTATTCTTTTGCAAACGTGACTTCTGTTCGGAGTGATTCCAACGGGACAGCGTGGGTCGCAACCTCAAGCGGTCTGTATCGGCTCGAAGATAATGAAACGGCCCCCCCCAAGCCAGTTCTGTGTAGCTCCGCGGACGACTCCTTTACCGACCTTATAATAGATCCGGATGGCACACTCTGGCTGACCGGAAACGGCATGCTCTGGCGCAAGCGGCCAAACGAGGCAGTCAGCCCATTTGTCCGCAAGTGGGGCCAGTCCGAAGTGCAAACAGAGACCCTGGCCCATCAGCCTGGAGGGCCGATCTGGGTCGGCGCAGTGAACGGTCTGTTTCGCGTCGACATGTCGGCGGACCGCCCTGTCATTACGAAGATCCCCGACGCCGATCTGCCCGAGCACACGGTCAGCGCTGTTATGATCGATCGCGCGGGCAACGTCTGGATCGGCACGTCCAACGGTATCGCTGTCCTGCATGACGGACGATGGATTTCGGCGGATATCGGCGATGGGCTGGTCGGTAACGACATCGGCCAGGATGCTATCTTTCAGGACACGAACGACAGCATCTGGATCGGCACCAGCCGTGGTCTGTCACATATAATCAGGCCACAGGTTCTCTGGTCCCGGCCGACGCTCCATCCCACGCTGCAAACCGTCTCCATCGACGGCACTCCCTATTACGGACAGCTTCTCGCCCATGGCGCTTTTCGGCTCGATGCGCGGATAGCCCTGTTCAACGACCCCCACGCCAGCCGCGATCGTTTTCGCTACATGCTCGAAGGGATCGGCAAGGGATGGCAGGATCTGGCGTCGGACCATCTCGTCTATACCGGTCTTCCACCGGGACGACATCGATTGCTGATCGTCGCGGTCAACCCGGATACAAAAGCGGTATCCGAACCGATCGGGCTTATGATTGCGATCGCAAGGCCGTGGTGGGAGCAGCCATGGGCATTTTTTGTGGCGTTTGCGCTGGGCATATTTGGCGTCTGGCTGCTTCTCCGTCTACGGACGCGCCTCCTCGTACGGCAGCGTGCGGCTCTCATTCAGGAGGTACGGACACGAACGGCGGAACTCGAGCGTGCCCGCGCGGAACTCGAGGTGCAGGCTCGTCACGATACACTCACGGGCCTTCTGAATCGTGGCGCGGTGCAGAAATCGCTCTCCGCAGCGCTCGCAGCGGACGACAAACCCCAACTTGCGGTCGCTCTGATCGACATCGACTATTTCAAGCAGATCAATGACACGCATGGTCATCTCTGCGGCGATGCCGTCCTGGTCGCGATGGGACAGCGCTTTCTGAAGCAATTGCGGATCGGCGATCTGGTGGGCCGCTTCGGCGGCGAAGAATATGTCCTTGCCATTCCGGAAGGCGACGGCACCGGCACCCAACGTATCCGCGCGATCATCGACCGGGTGACGCGCGATCCGATCGCCTACAACGGTGAGCTGATTGCCGTAACAGTCAGCGCCGGGATCGCGCTGGCGGAGCCGGACGATCTCTGGGGTGACATCATCGGGCGCGCGGACGCAGCTCTCTATCGCGCCAAGCGCGAAGGGCGAAACCGGGTGGTGGCGGCCTAGCGGCCGCACTTCGGAGCCTATTCCGCCGCCATGGCGAAACCTTCCTCTCCGTCCATGGCCCGAAGAGTGTCGTAGAGTCCGGCCGCGACGCCGCGCCCGTCGATGATCTCGTTGGCGAGTTCATCGAGCACGCTGTCTTCTGCCTCGTCGGCACTGGCGCCGCCGCGCGTCAGGCGAGCCTCCTTGCGACGATCGATTTCTGATTCGGCAGAACCGGAGGGAAACACGATCGCAAGCATGCGGAGCGCCCGCGCGAAGTGCGTACGCTGAAACAGGCGGGAGCGCAGGGCCGTATTGGTCGGCGTCGTGCTGAAGGACCAGAGTTCGATCGGTCCCAGCACGTTGATGAGCAACTGCTCATACTTCGCCTCCCCGGCAACCATCTCCAGCAGGAACGGCGCTCCGTTCTTGCCCGGTCCCGGCAAGCTGTTACGCACGATGTAGGCGCTGGCCGGCGACAGCTTGAAGCGGGCGATCAGACTGTCAGCCGTTTCCTGATCGCCGCATTTGAGGATCCAGCGCGCTGTCGAGACCTTGTAAAGATCCTCGCTGAAGTCGGTGTGGTTCTGCGAGATGAAGCCGAGCTGCACATTGTGCTTGCGACCCTCACGGCCATCGCGCACCGCCTGGCGATCGACCGCCGGCGCAGAGGCCGCGCGGTGCCATTCGTCGAAATCCACCCGCTTGACGGTCTCCTTCATCTCGGTGAAGCGCGCCAGATGATACTCGCGCATGACGGCCGGCATTGCCGGACTGTCCGCGTCATCCGGATGCAGGAAGAAATTGCGCGCCAGCAGATGGCGGCCGAGCATATACATCAACGCTGTCTGCCGATCGGCAGCAGGCGACCCCTGGGGCGCCACGTCGGCCAGATCGAGGATGATGATGCGCGCGTCGCCGAGATCAAGCTTGGTCGGCGCCGCCAGCGTCGGGAAATTCTTGATCGCATTCATGATGTAGCGATCGAAGGTATCGATCAGTGTTTCCTGTGTCGGCAACACGATCCGCGAATAGCGCTTCTCGATCTCAGGACTGCGCGCCGCGCTCAGCAGATCCTGCAACAACGGCACCGCGTGGCGCTGCGCAAACCCAGCAAGACGATGTTCACCGCGTGCAATCAGGGCGGTCACCACGTCGCGCCACCAGGTCGGATCCTCGCCGTCACCATCATGATGCGGGAGCTGGATCGCGAGACGCGCGATCGCTGCATCGACCTCCGGTTCAACGCCCGCGGTATAAACCTTCGGCATCCCGCCCGGCACGCCTGTGCAGAGGCGATACGCCTCATCGATCACATCCTCGATCAGGTGATCCATGCCCTCCCACGGCGCGCCTTCCAAGGGTGTCGCCAGAAGAGAGACAAAATTCTGCTGGAATACGCGCTCAAGCTGGAGCGGGTATTCCAGCCCAAGTTGCGTGTCGAAGACGTTGACCTCGAAGCCTGGCCGCGTCTGCATTTTCACAAACACCGCCAGATGTTCACGCGAGCGGCCGAGCGCGTTGCGCAGCATGTCGACCAACCCCTGCGACGACGGGCCGATATCGAGTTTGCCGATGAAGGGCAGTTTGGTCCCGTTCGTGCTCATCGAGGCGCTGCTGAGCAGAAGGCCGAGCAGAATGGTGTTGCTCAGCACGCTCTTGCCACCGCCGGGCGGGGCCACAATGATGTCGACCACGGCCGGACGCAGCGCGGCTCCGGCCGGATCATAGGGCCAGATGGAACCATCGGGCTTGCGGAAGATGATGGAGCCGCTGCGATAGGGGGACGCGCTGCGCGCCCATGGCATCATCGCCAGCGCATCGCCCAGCAGGGCGAGTGACGGTGTCGCGGTGCTGCCGAGCGCCAGACCCGGGACCGATCCCATGGCGGCCTCCAGCGGATCACCGGAGATGCGGGTGGCGCGGCAGTTGCCCCAGGCTTCCAGTGCCTGCGCCAGGTCCGACGCCTGACGGCGGAGCCGAGGCTCCTCGCCAATTGGCGCCCAGGTGGTCGCCGTCATGCGCATCCGCACCGCGTTATGATTGTTCACCTTGCGCTGTTCATGCAGCGCCGCGAAGGCCCGCCGGATATCCCCATTGCCGGGAAACATCGACAGAAAACCGGCGCCAGCTTCCTTGATGCCGAACGCCGCCTTACCACCGCCTTCCAGAATCACCGCGCTGCGCCACGGCACTCGCTTCTTGCCGAGCGTTGCCGACAATTCCCCAAAGGGTCGGGGGTCTTCCGGCCCGACCATCATGTCGACCGGAGCATAGGTGTAGTCGCCAACGGCGACCAGCTGACCGCCCTTGGTCTCGGCGTCCGCGTTGAACATCTGGTCGCGGATCGCGGGCCAGAGCATGTTGCCGGGGTGGGGATTGGGCTCATCCACGTCGGGAAGGCGCGGCATGACACGGTCGCCCATCAGTGTCGGCTTCCAGCGCGACCCGGCCGTTTCGCGATACAACGCCTCGCGCGAGACCCGCAGCGCCGCGTGGGGCGAGAGGAATTCAGTCGCGATGTCGAGATCGCGGAGCGCGGACTGGACACGGGCGATAAAGGATTCATGCCGGGCGGCCATGACCTCCGAGCGCAACGCAAAACGCTGGCTGTCGCCGACGCGCGGGAAGGCTTTGGCCAGCGCCTTGCGTTCCTCGGCGGCCTGCTTGCGCTCCTCACGGGTCAGGACGCTGGGTCGCGTCCATAACACGTAATAGGTTGCCTCCCAGCGCATCACCGTCGGCCACCGCCGACCGCGCTCGTTCAGAACGTCGTCGAGGTCCGCGCCCAGCTGCTGAGTGATCGTGCGACAGGCGTCGAGACAGAGGCGGTCGATCTCGATGCCGGATCGCTCCGGATCAGAAATATACCAGCCGACGATCGCGTGGCCGCGCTCCTCGAGCAGGCCTTGCAGCTCAATGCGCTGCTGCTCCGCCAGGGCTTCGATTTCCTTGCGCGTGCACATGCGGCGTAAGCCGTCGATCCGCAGCATGGAAATGTAATCGCCGCGCTTGCTGACGAGGTGCTCGCCGTGTGTCGTTTCGACGTCACAGAATGCGCTCAGCGGCTGCCGCAGCGCCAGGCTCGCGCCGGCGAGCAGATTGGACAGAATTCCGACCATAGGATCACCTCTATCGAGAAGGCGTTAGGCCTCGGCCGTGAGCCAGGCGCGCAGGAGAGACGGGTAGATGTCGGTCGCGCCGGCATACAAATGACCGAGCGGCAGCAGGCGCAGCCCCTGCCAGAGCGCCGCGACGTTTTCGGCGACCTGAAACTGTGTCGTGTCGGCCATCAGCAGCGCGGTCGCCAGATGTCGTGGAGAGGTGGTCAGTAACCGCCGACGCGCTTCTTCGGACCGGGCACGCAGGGCGCGCAGAATCGCCAAAGGGCCGCGGGCCGCGACCGGAAGCGGTCCGGGTTCGGTCTCGGTGTTCAGCGCCATGACGACGCGTTGCCAAAGGGCGCGATCCTTGTCCGCCTGCCCGCTGATGCTGGCGAGCAGCGTCTGATGCGCCATGCGGGTCAGCGTCATCAGGTCGGCCTGGGTGTTTTCGGGCCACCAGATCAAAGCCGCCTCAGATTCGATGCCGGGACGGTTCAGGTTCTGCAGCAGGTCGCAGACCGGGCAGACGACGACAGGCAAAGTCCCGTGTGCGTCGTGCCACGAAAAGCGCGCGCCCGTCGTGAGCAGGGCACAACAGGCGCAGGTATAAGGGCCGACATCCCCCACCTCCGCCACGACGGGCTGCCACGGGCGCGGCAGGATCCGGAAGCGCGGAAGGGGAGATGTCATGTCACGCGGCTCCTCAGTTGCCGGTGAACTGGTAAGCCTGGGCCTGGGTGCCCACGGTGGCCGAGCTGCCGGTGATCGAGTTGGACGCCTTGTTGACCCAGCTCGGACCGGTCGCGAACAGGCCGCACAAGACAATGCCGGCGGCGCCCATGCTGATCTTGCCCGGTGAGCGGTTCTGCTCGTTGCGGCTCTGCCACAGCGCCCAGACCCCGCCGATGAGGCAGATGAAAGCCGCGACATACATGGCCGCCGCTGCGATGAAGCCGCCGGTGGTCAGACCTTCCTGGGCGGTGGACTGCAGCTGCGCACCAATGCCGTTGCTGCTGGCGGTCTGCGCGAGCGCATGGCCGGCCAATGCCAGCGTTGTGGTAAGCGCACCGACCGTACCGACCAGAGAGCGGCAGTAAGGAACACGGCGGGCGGCGCGGGGAAGGAGGCGCACCGGCGCCGACTTGTTGGACAGAGAGAGGTTCATCTCGAGAGCTCCGTTGCGGGAGGGACCATTTCCCTCACGCCCAACTGTCCGAGCCCATCATGCGACCAAAAACAAAAATCGCACCGAAATCGAAAAATAATTCGCGGCGTTTATGTCGTGGTCCAATGGCTCAGGATCCACGTCGCCTCGGTGACGGGATTGAGCAGGATGACGCCGAACACGAACTGCACAAAGCAGCTCAGCTTCGAACGGTTCGTCTTGCCGGTCACTGACGCGTTCCACGACACAAGGGCGAAAAACGCTGCCCAGGCCCCAAACATTTCGAAGAACAGCGAGAAGTCGGAGACGATGGCCAGAATGGCGGATTCCGGATCCGTGCCGAGAGAAGTCGTGGTGCTGCTGTCCGTGTAGCCGGTCACCGAGGAGCCGAGCGAGACCTGGGTATCGGCCCCGACTGACGCCGCCGACTTGGTCAGGATGCGATCAAAGGATGCGAATGCGCCCGACAGCACCAGTGACAATCCTGGAATCCACGGCTTGCCGACGAAAGGGTTCTGCGGCTGGCGCTGCTGCCACAGACCCCAGGCGCCGAACAGAAACGACATCCAGGCGGCAATGGCGCACGCGGTCGGTAACAGCCACGCCATGCCGAGAGCCAGATCGTCGACAAGATTGATCAACCCCTGCATGGCCGCGCCCCTTACTGAATGACGCCATGGTCAGTTTGAATGACCCAGAGCGTGCCCTGCTGCGCGATGGCGCGGACCCGGCCGTAGCCGGCCAGCTGCGTGCCCACGACAATCTCATACTGGCTGGGCCGGCCGGCTGGCGCTGCATCGTCCTGAACCATCGCCAGCTGCGGCGATGCAGCGAGAATGCGATAGTGTGGCGACCAGGCCGGGATTTCGGTGCGCGGCGTGGCGCTCACGACAGGCGGGGTGTCCGGCGCGGAGCGGGCAGCCAAAACGGCCTCGCGCGCCTTGTGCAGCGCCGTGCTGGTATCGAACGCCGGATCAGCCGGGGGCGCGCTCGCCTCGGCAACCGCCCTCTTGGCCTCCAGCATGGTCACGCGCCGCGTGAGGTCGCTGACCTTGTCGGTATCACCGCCTTGCAAATGCGCAAGGTCGTTGCGTACGCTCGCGATTTCGGCGCGTTCGTGCTGGACCAGGGCAGCGACTTCCGTCACGAGCTGAAGCACCTGCACCTGTTCCGGCGCGCTCATCGGCGCGGCCTGCAGATGCGCTGTCTGCGTCAGGGCATCGGCTGGCGCTGTGACCGTTTTGGTCACAGCCGGGCTTTTAGCAACGACGACTGTCGGCGCCGCCGGTGCCGCGATCACAGGCTTGGGCGCCGGTTTCGGAGCCAGTTTGGCGGCCAACATGAGCTTGAGATCGGAATCACGCGCCAGATTATCCGCTGTCCGAGGGTGCGCCGTTCCGGGGGCGATCGGAGCTGCGACCACCCCGACCTCGTGCACGACAGGCGGGACGGCCGGGTGATGGGGGCGGGCGACGAGGAGCGCGGCACCGGCGACCAGCACACTTCCGGCGGCGCCCGCTATCCAAAGGGTGCGGCGGGGATGCGCCTGCGCCCGGCCCACCAGACCGGGGCGTTCGGCAACGAGGGAATCCGGCCCCTCTCCTGGGGCGCTTACGGGAGCGGAGCCGCTCGGCTCCGGAAATTCAGGGCTGCTAAGCCGCCGAAACGGACCGGCGCTGGCCTGCTGTGGAAACAGGGACGCGTCGTGGGCGGATACGGCTGATGTCATGGTGGATCCTGCCTTCTGCTTGAGAAAAGGCAGGATCGCCGGACATCATGCGACCACAGCGAAGAAATTAGCGGCTGGTCGCAACATTCGAGAGAAAAAGCACACCGACATTCACGTTCGCCGCAAGATTGATCCGCGGCTGGTTCGGCATCTGCTGCATCATCGCCGTGTTGAGCTGATTGGCCGCCGCTCCCGCTGCGACACCAAGCTGCTGCGGCAGGCTCAGGCTCTGGACGTAATTGACGTTGCCCAGCGCGCCAACGCTGCCGACCGTGTTGGACGTGGTCTCGATCGCCTGGCCGAGCCCTTGCACGAAGGCCGCGGCTGCCGGCAGCACAAAGCGCTGCACGTAAAGCTGGTCCACGCTCGAGGCGACGGCCGCCTCCATCGTGTCCGGTGCGACGACCGTGCCCTGGGTCTGGATCACCTCGCCGTGGTGCATGATCTTGTCGACACGCACGATCAGCCGGTTGAGATGGCCGCCTGCGCGCGACACCGTGGCGATCATCCGATCGCCGGCGATCGGGCCAGAGTCCGCCTCGAGAATGATATTGCCGCCCAAATCGCTGTTAGTGGCCGACACCGTATGGGCGTAAACGCCGCGACCGGCCGGGATCAGGATGGTCTGAGCGCTGACGGTGGAATGCTGTGATGCGGCTGACGCGGTATTGGCCGATGCGGCTTTCTGCCGCGCATCACTGACCTTTTGCAGATCTTCGGTTGTGTACAGCACATCCGTCACGGGCGGACGGCCCTCGATCCGGCCCTCGAGATCCCGCAGCGCCCGATCGTAAAGTGCGGTCTCGGCCTTCTGCTGCTGCGGATCGACGGGCGTTGCAGCAAGTGCAGGCTGGGTAACGACCGGAAGCACGGCCTGGCTTGGCACCACCGTTGGTGCGGGATGAGGCGGCGTGCTGGGCGTGCCGGGTGCGGCACGCTTGGCCATGGGATCGCCGTCCAGGCCGACCTCGTGTGGGCGGTCCGGCTGCAGCATGGCGTCAGACGGGGGCGGATGGGTGGCGACCCCAGGAGCGAGATCGGGTGTGTAGGACTGACCCACCTGTTGCGCGTGCTGCGCCTGATCGCGCATTTCCTGCTGGCGCAGCGCGTCCTGGTTCGGGTTGGAATTCAGGCCGCCTGGCATGGGATTGACGGCCGGCGTCCTGCCCGCGACCGATTGCGGCATCTCCTTGTGATGAATGGATGAAATTGCGATCGTGGCAATCAGAAGGGCGACCACGCCGCCGATGATCGCCAGAAGGCGCCGATTGCCGCCGCGCGAGGACGGGCTCAGGACCTGCTTGAGATTAGGCGCCATCACTGTGCCTCCTTGAGGCTGGCCGAGACCGTGCGCCCGGCGTTGGAAAGCAGGATGTAAGGGGTGTCCCGGAAGGCGTAGAGCGTGTAGCCGGCCTCGCCGTGTTCGGAATTGTCCCAAGCGGGCGTCATCAGAACGAGCCGTGTACGCAGATACATCTCATTGCCGATCTTCCAGGCGCGCACGTCGTCCGGCGAGACCCCTTCCACTGACACGGGACGCGCGGCGGCAGGCGCGACACCACTGAGCAGGGCGTTCATGAACGGCTCGCCTGTGGCTGGAGCGCCCGGACGCGTGTCGATCGTTTCCTTGGCATTAGGACCGCTTTCCGCTACCCGCACGGTCAGGTTGTCGTCATACGACCCGCGCCCTGCGATCAGCAGGAAAGAGATGGGTTTCGGGGCGTTCTGCAGCGTGATCAGAAGGCCACCCCGCGGTTGGAGCGAGATGGGCTCGATGTTGATGGTGTTGCTGCCCTTGAACGGCACGCAGGTATAGAACCCCGACGTCTGCACGGCAGGTCCGCCGTTGCTGCCACCACCCTTGACGCTGTCGCAATTGGTCGCACCGTCGGCATAGGCCGCATTGCCCGTGCTGTTCCACGCGATTGGCCACGGCTGGCCCGTGCGGTCGACGAACGACAGTGCAGTCGGATAACCCTTGGTTGTGAAGATCAGGCTGGTCTGTTGTCCCGGCGCAAACGAGACCCGCAACGCTGCGCGCGCATTCGGCGCCGCGAACTCCGTGCCGATCTCTTCCTTGGCCCGGCTGACTTCTTTCAAACGAGCGCCAAGACGTCGGATTTCATCGGGCGTGAACGGAATGGCGTCGTGCTCAGCGGCGGTCTCGGCCTGCTGTGCCGGATCGGGCGCGCTGACCGGAGCCGGTGGCGCGCCCGGCGCGCCGACCTGCTGCGCGTAGGCGGCGACCGGCGACAGGATCAGGGCGAGCGGAAAGAGAAAAAGACTTTTCATGACGATGCTCCTCATCCTGGCCCCACGACGAGCTGCTGGATGGCCAGCCCGTCGCGATGATCGAGATCTTCGACCCGATCGATCGTGGCGGTGGCCATCAGCATCTGTGTGTTTTGCTGGTTGACGTTTTCGCAGGTCTGGATGAACGGAAACTGCACGACATACCGACTATGACCATCGACGATGCTCTGCGCCCGCACGGTCGCGGCGCGGGTCGGCTGCGCATAGCAGAGGAGCTTCGCCGACCGCAGTTTCGCGAGATTGCCGGCCTGGATGAACGAATGTGCGAACGTGTTCCACCCGTCGAGCGTATAATGCGCACCAGCAACGTTCAGCTGCTGCGGGAAATCGCGATAGTTGATGTTGTAAGGTGCAATCGACCATTTGACGGCCCACGACAGCAGTTGATCCTGTCCCAGGATCGGGCTGGTCAGTGGCACGGCGGGGCGGGGCGCGTTTTGTCCGTCCACGAAAAAGAACAGTGGCTTGGGACTGTGCGTCCAGATGTAGGCATCGTGCAGCGTGAACGCCGCGAGAGCCGTGGCGAGCACCATGTTCAGCAGAAGTGACCGGTCCACGACGACACCTTGAAACTCGGGGTCGTCCAGACGGCGCAAGACCGCCGCATTACGGATTTTCATCAAACATCCTCCCGGTAAGGGAGGAACAAAGCACGGCTGTCATGGCTTCTGCCCTCACGGTTTTCGATAGGGGCAGTGTCTGCGTGAATCTTGCGACCAGAGCTTTTTTTTTGAGAATTCTGTTCGCCTGGCGCGCTATCAGGCGGCAATGCCATGGGCTGCGGAAGCGCTTCGACGATAGCGTCGGCTGACACGATCGCCACCGATGCGCTTTGTCCAGAAGAAGCACCCGCTTTTAGCGAGGCACTCGCGCCGGATGTAGTCCTGCTCCTGGATATAGACGTCCGCGCGCGTGCGGATGAAGTACGGGGACTTCTTGCCGCGACGCGGCGGAAGCTGTTCCCAGCTGCTGTGCGATTTCAGCGAGCCCTCATTGAGCAGAAAATCCTCGGTGATTTCTCTCGGTTCCTGAAATGCGAAGTACCGATGGGCAACTTCTATGTTCGCTGCCGCATGCCACCGGACCTTGGAGGCTTCCTTATGGGCAGTCATTGTAAGTTCGTCGAGGGCATTGCGCACGTACCACGTGCGCCCGCGTCGCTCGTCCATTGTCATGAGCGACGCCTGCTGCCAGGTGAGGATGACGGCAGGGTCAGTGGGGATGGCGGCTTTCTGCGAGGCCAGTGTATCCTGCGCCAGCTGTCGGCTGATCCGCCTGCGGGACGGCAAACCAAGTCCTCGTCGCTTCGCACCAACGCTCGCTGCGGATCGTTTCACGTGCCGTGCAATGTCGGCCAGTGATTTGCCGTTGCTCCAGAGCTGCCCGAACACCAGAAGGTCGTCATACGACCAGGCTCCGCTCCAATCGGGCTTCACGTAGGTTCCACATTCCGGACACTGAGCCCAGTCGCCCAAGGCAGTTTCGACCTCGTTTCGCGCAAGACCCAACATGGTCGCGACGAGGGTCACGTCCTTCAATCTCGCGAAAAGGCTCCTGACGTGCAGCAGGGTAGGCAGGGTCTGCAACCAAAACATGCGGCTACGCTGGATCACGCGAACCGTTTCTGATGTCTGTCTCATCGCCATTTTCCCACGCTGGCAACCGGAGAGGTCACCGGAACCTACGCACTCGGCTAAGGTTGCGTCAAGGAATAAGATGTCCTCGAAGTAAGGCGTTTTGAGATGTTTTCAGCGATCCGGTTTTCCGAATCGCTCAAAACCTGCCGTAAGACGGGCGGTCATGTTGCATCCTTCTCGTGTGGGCGAGGGCGAAGCGAAATATCGTCCTCCGTGCACCAGACACCTTCTACTAGGAAATTCTGCCGGATCGAGCTGCATAGCTCTTCGTGATGAGCATGATGCAGGCTGTATGGGCCAGTGATCCGTGGGCCGAGATGGGGGCCTTCGACTGAGACTGCTCGTACGAAGGGGAAGCCACCGCCGCGAAATCGACGAAAGACCGTGGCGGCAATCTTCCGGCACGTTATTTCCGCCGCATTCCGACCTTAGCGGCCTGTGGCGCTACTCTTGATCGTGCTTGTGACGGCACGAAGCTTCGGACTCACCACAAGACGGCGGGAGCGGCCAATGAGGGCATTTCGGGGGGCGCCGACGCGATCGTGAAGCGCATGGCTGCTCGCGTAGAGGCTTTGATACCAAAGTCGGCATACCTGGGGACGGGCGCGGCAAAGCCCAATCGCGTACCCTCCCGCCAGGCCAGGCCCATGATTTGCCTTGCGTCATGGCACGTCTCGACGCATTGCCGCACGCCCCGCCCTGTGTCGGCTGCGATCGGGGATACGCCTAGAACTGGTGCCGAGAGGCCTTCTGGTTGTCCCAAATGGGACGATCGACATAGACGCCTTTATGAAAACCTGCGGCGCGTCTTTCGGAAAGGAGAGTCGTCGCCATGGGACACGGAAGACAGCCACGCCGCCGGAGCTGCGGACTGCATCAAGCCCTCACAAGGTCGAGCTGCGCTACGTCTGGATCAATCGTCACTCACTGGCGCGTAGACAGATTCGGCAATTTGTCTGAGGACGTTATGCATCAGCGCGATCTCACGGCTTGCCTGCTGACATGAAACTGTGAGGGATAGAAGGTCCAAAAGCTGAAGATGTTTGAGGTCGTCGTGTTGACCAGGCATGAAGAAGAAAACCGATACTTTCGCGCCCTGCGCAATCTTGTAGATTGTTTCGAGACTCGGATTTCTCAACCCGGCTTCGAGCAACATGAAACTCGTAAGAGAAATATTACACCTCGTTGCGAGCTGGCTCGACGACAATCCCTGGAGAACTCGGCAAATCTCTATTCGGCGACCGAACGAGGCCAGGATCTCCTCCCGGCTTTGCGGGCGATAGAGAGCATATTGTCTTCGGTCAGGCTCTGAAGGCTGGTCCTCCTGCTTCGGCAGACCAGAGGCCTGATCCAACGATTGGATGAATGCCTCCAGCTGTTCAATTGGTTGCTGGAAAACCGCCGAGTTTCGAAAAATACGCCTATAGTCGGCGAGAAGCCTGCGCCGATCAGGGAGGCTAGGCTGCACGATTACACCCGAATGTTCCGGCATAAACTCTTTAGGCGAGATTTCGATGGTGCTCGCGACCAATGTGATCGTTTCGAGCGACGACGGCTTTCCGTCTTCGAGATTGCGAATGACGGTCAAGCCGAGATCGGCGTTCCGCGCTAGCTCGCTTTGTGTCCATTGAAGCGCTTCGCGCCGATCTTTCAAATGTGCGCCGACGATCTTGTAAAAAATCCCCTTCGCGAAGAGGACGTCGGCCTGCATCCCTTTTATTTCATTCGTCATTTTCGTTCACTTTCTCAGCAGGCGGAACTCGAGAACATGCATTCTCGAGAGACAAACATACCTGCACGCGTCGCTGGCGCAATTGCGAACCATCTGGGGAGCCAATGTGCAACGAAACTTAATATCTTTCTGGTCGCACGATTCTCCGCTTGGCTGGCTGTCTTCCTTGGGAGGCAAATCATGCCGTTTATTGCAGCCGTCTATCTAGGCCTTTCGCTCCGCCAGCCACGTCCGCAAGCCGCAAGCTTCGAGGTGGTCCAGGCTCCCGCGAGCGCTCCTGTTTCGTCGCACGCTGACCCCGTGCCCGGCGCAAACACCGTGATGGATGCGGCCACACCGCCTAGCCGAATGACGCCGGTTCGGCATTTTACCGTGGCAAGCGGCTACGGACACCAGGTGCCCCTTGGTTTCGCGATCAAGCAGAACGTTCCTCGTGGCGTACGCGTGACCTTCGCGACGGGCGTCGACCCGGATGCGCGCGTCGATTGGGTCGGTGGTCGCGCCTGGAACAAGGTTCTGGCGACAACGGTCGCCGAAATCGGCGATCGGATCGACGTCGGCCACAACAAACTGACGATTTTGCGCAGAAATCCATAATTGGTCGCATGATGTTCGCGCAGCCTTCCCGCAATCGTCATCGAGGAAGGCCGTCATGTCAGCATCCGTTTCTGCGCCATTTTCGGGAGCCCCGCGTCAGAGCGCCACTGTAGCGCTCGCGCTGGGAGGATTAGGGGAGGGGTGGCGGCAGCGCAGCAGCGCGGCCATCGTCGCCAAACTGAACAGCGATTCCGATACACGCGCGGCATGGGATGCCGTGCTCGAGGCGGTTCCGCCGGTCGACTGGCCGGCTCTGGCCGCGACGCTCGAGTTGCTGCTCCCCGGGCTCAGCGGTCGTCCTGACCTCCTGTCTCCCGCCAGCCCTTTCGGACACTGGATCGCGCAGGGCTGCCGGAAGGAAACGATCCTGCGCCTCTTGTCGCCCGAGCGGATCACGCTTCTCACGGAGATCACCGCTCCCGCTGATGCGAGGACTGCCGCATGAAAGCGATCCTCGGCGCCATTCTGGCCAGCGTTGCGACGGCTCTTCCGGCTGGGGCTTGGGCGCAGTCCACGACGACCTCGACGTCGAGCACCACCAGCAGTGTCGGCTGCGCGGCCCTGACGCAGGCGGCACAGAATGCGATCAACAACACCGTGCAGGCGAACGACGCCTATGAGGCGCAGCCTGACAGCGTCGGCGCGCTGTCCTGCCTGAACAGTTTCTTCAACGGGACCGGCCTCAATCTCATCACCAGTGGTCTCGACCCGGCGGCGCTCCTGTCAGCTGTGGAAGGAGAAGCAGGCAACCAGCTGTGTTCGGCGGTTCAGAGCGCATGGGGAAATGCCATGGGCGGTGTGCAATGCGGCCTGAGCATCACCGGCATCAATCTGGGGCTCGGTTTCGGCAGTAGCAGCGGCGTGATGTGCCCGACATTGAGCTTCGGTGGCGGTGGACCGCCCATTGCCAATTCGTCGATCGGAACATCAACAAGCAACAACCTGTATATCAATGGCTCGGCGGAACTGCCGACCGGATACACGGGCAGTGTTCTGGACGGGGTGTTCTAATGCGCACCTATAAAGCCGTCCTGATCGCCGGCGCGACCTGCATCACCGTCATGGCACTCACGCCGCGCCCGGCGCACGCCATCATCGGCGAGGCCGCCGTCGTCGCCGCCATCAAGGTGTTGCAGAGCTTCACCGGCGACGCGCTCAGCTCGATGACCAAGTCTTTGACGAGCTCGATCGAGTCCAACCTGACGGATCTCAGTAATCCCAACTCCGTCTCGGCGCTGCTGACGGCTGGCTTCACGCAATCGGCCAACTACGCCAAAGCCCAGGTCGGCGCGCAGTCCCACCTGATCGACGCACAGGACAGCGCGATGGCGGCGTTCCTGAGGCGTCAGCAGGAAACGCAGATCCGCGACGATCACATGATGAACCCGGAATTCTGTGCCGGGCTCGATGCCCAGCAGTCGACGCTGGCCGCATCGAAAGCCGCACGCACGGCCGTCAATGCCGTGGCCGTGATCAGTGATCCGCGTGGCGAGGCCGGGCAGGGAACGCCGTCCTACTATGGGCGGTCGCAGGGCGTGGACGCCAATATGAGCCTGCATCTGCAGCGTTACTGCTCGGCGGATGATGTTGCTCAGGGTTTGTGCACCAGCGTCTCCACCCTGCCGAATGCCGACCAGCGGGCAAGCAGTCTCTTCGGGGTCGACACGTTCACCGCGACCGGGGCGGTGGATGCCGCCAATGACTACACGACCACGCTGATCCAGCCGGTGGCGCCCGCTGCCTTGCGCGGCGAGCAGTTATCCAGTGTCGCCGGCAAGGACGCGGCCGCGCGTCGGCGCGCCTACAACGCGCGTATGTCGCTCTCGCGCTGGATCATGAGCTTCGTCTTTTCGCTGGAAGTTCCATCGGTGACGCTGACCAGCGATCAGAAGGCGGAGATGACGGCGGAGGGGCTTACGCCGCTCGACAAGGCTTCATGGCTGCAGGCGATGAGCCTTGAGGTTAACCGCCGCGTCTCGAGCGTCACGTGGAACGCCGCGCTGCAGACGATGCCGCAGGCCTCGGTCATGCGGGAGATCGCGACCGAACTCGCGCAGTCAAACTACCTGGCCATGCAGAATTACCGGCTGAACCTGCTGAATGCGTCCGCTTCCGCGACCCGCGTCGCCCAGCAGGAAGAAGCTGCCTTCAAGAGCGGCGCGACCGCTCTGCCCTCTCCCACCATCAACCCATGAAAGTTCACCGTCATGTCTGAGACGATCGAAAAGAAGACTGCCCTTGCGGATGTGCTTCAGCACATTGACCGCGTGCAGACCGAGTTGCAGCGCGCCGCGCCGGCAGTGGCCAAGGCCTATGAGGCGTTGCGTGACCAGGCCTCGCGGCCTGGTGCGGACCAGGATGACGGCATTCGCCGACGGGTCGCGTATGCCCTGCAGGATACGGAACGCGCGGTCGGCGTCGCCTTGCCCGACGCGCACCCGCTGCGCCGGGAAATGACACAGCTCGCCACCCAGTATCCAGGGCTCGCCGATGCCAAGACCGCCGAGCTGCTCCGGGCAACTCCGCAGCTGCAAGATCAGCGCGATGTCAATGCAATCCGCGGTTTGGCACGAGAGATCTCTATCCAGGTAGAGCATCCCGATCATCCGGATGTGGCGTTCAAGATCGACCGGTTGCATGCCCGCATTCTCGGGCAACCGGAGCCGGAAGCCTCTGCGAAAAGCGGCCCGATGCATGCCTCACCCGGCGGTGGTGGCGCGCCCAACGCGTCTCAAGCGCCCGACGGACCGGCCGAAACCTCGACTGCCAACAGGCAATCCGCATCGCACCAGAGCGCGACGCCCGGCAGCGACCCGGCACGAAACCCGTCACACAACGGGGCCTCTGCTCCGCAAGATGCTGACGCAAGAGCCGCCCAGGACAGTGCCCGCGCCGCACCGCAGACAGATCAGGTCGTGCGGATGAGCGGGATCTCGCGTCTGGCGCAAGCGATTGCCACCCGCATCGAGGCCCGGCCCGCACAAACGACGCCGGGTTGGCTGGATCGTGCGGCTGACTTCAGTGCGCGTCAGCACGACGCCCGAGACGAAAACAGTCTCAACGCCACGGAGAAGCTTGGCCGAGATGCCCTGAGCGCGTTGCAGACAGTCCGGGAGCGTCCGGCCTCTTCTGTCTTGAGTGCCATGAGCGAGCGCGCAAAAGGCGACCCAAACGGTCTGCCCGGGGTCATCGCGGACATGAAACCGGGCGGCAAGAACGAGGATCTGGACACGCAGCTCGTGACCGAGCGCCAGAACAATCGCGCATTTGCCGCCCAACTTGAAGACGTGGCCACAAAGCTTGAGGCGTACGGCAAAGGCCGCGAGGCCGCCGTGGGTGCTGCCGCACGTCTTGGCAAAGCCGACGCG
>Ga0157365_10000259_pt1 | contig 24372 bp, 22 predicted proteins | sample AttsexASBM3_FD_111478 | JGI IMG/M metagenome (GOLD analysis project Ga0157365, IMG submission 111478) | Fungus gardens microbial communities from leaf cutter ant in Ribeirão Preto, State of São Paulo, Brazil - Atta sexdens ASBM3 | ecosystem: Host-associated > Fungi > Mycelium > Unclassified ... | reverse complement strand
ACGCATTGGCGCCCATTATGGCCAGCGCGGGTTCATCCGACAGGGTCAGCCGCAGCGCACGCGCCAGCGGGCGGAGGGAAAACCCATGCAGGATCATGGTCGACGCGATCAGCGCGAACACGGCGGGCGTGATCAGGTCGCCGCCGGGATACCCAGCTTCGTGCAGTTGCAGGCCCACGACGCCCGCCACTGCCGCCGCCACGATCCCGCGCGGCGCGATCCAGCCCACGAACAGCCGTTCCTGCCATGACATGCTGGCCCCGATCGTGGACAGGAAAATGCCCAGCGGCCGGACCACGAACATGACGGTGAACGTCAGCGCCATGATGGGCAGCGACAGTTCGGTCAGCAGCGCGCGCGGCAGGTCGGCCGTCAGCAGCACGAACAGGCATGACACCACGATCACGCCCAGCGATTCCTTGATCCGCTGCAGTTCCGACATGCCGGTCACATGCAGGTTGGCCAGCGCCATGCCGAACACGGTAGCCGCCATCAGCCCCGCCCCCTGCATAAGCAGGTTGCACACCGCCGCCACCCCCATGGCAAAGGCAAGGATCATGGGAATACGCAGGATTTCGGGCAGCATGTCGCGCGCGGACAGGAACTTGATCAGCACGGCGGGGAAAATGCCGCACGCAATGGCAAACATGGTGGCGAACAGCAGGTGTGGCCCGATTTCCATTGCCGCCAGCGACATGCCCCCCGTATGCAGCGGCCGGATCAGCAGGCATTCCAGCACCAGCGTCGCCAGGATGGCCGCAATGGGGTCATTGACGATGGCTTCCCACCGCAGGAAGGCCGCGACCCGTGGCCGCAGTTTGGTATGACGCAGCAGTGGCAGCACAACCGTCGGCCCCGTCACCACCACGATCGCGCCAAACAGCCATGACGTGCCCCATGGCATGTGCCCGACATAATGCGCGGCCAGCGACCCCAGCACCCAGTTGATGGGCAGGGCCGCCGCCGTCAGGCGCAGCACGCCCTCGCCCGATTCACGCCACTGGCGGAAATCAAGCGCGAGGCCGCCCTCGAACACGATGAAGGCCACGGCCATGGACACAAGCGGATGAAAATATGGCCCGATCGCCGCACCGGGGTGCAGGATGCCCAGCCCCGGCCCGAATACCAGCCCCAGGGAAAACAGCAGTACGATGGCCGGCAGCTTGAACCGCCACGCCACCCACTGGGCCGCGATCCCGCCGCCCAGCACGCACAGAATTCCAATTGCCAGGTTTGTTGCCTGCATTCCCATGTCCCGCGTTGTTGCATGTGCAAACGCAAACGCCCCTGCCGCGCGCCAGATTTATGTCATGGCCCTGGAATGCGATCGTAGCGTGTCGTTTCGCCTGTTGGATTATATCAGGAATCGCGCTGCATGATGGCAGCAAAAAAACCATCCGTATGATGCTGTCGCGGCGTCAGGCACACCTGCCCCGCCTGCGCCAGCCCCGGTGGCAGGTCATCGTGCACCCCATCAGGCGTGACCAGTGAAAAAGCGGGGTTGCGCGCAAGGAAGGCGGTGATCTGGTCGCCGTTCTCCTCACGCAGGACGGAGCATGTGGCGTAGACCATGCGCCCACCGGGGCGGACAAGGGCCGCCGCGCGGTCCATGATGTCGGCCTGCTTGGCTGTCAGTTCCAGCAGGTCCTGTTCACGCAGGCGCAGGCGCGCGTCGGGATTGCGCCGCCATGTGCCCGTGCCGGTGCATGGCGCATCGACCAGCACCCGGTCGAAACTGCCGCTGCGCCGACGCGCCCAGCGGTCGCCCGAAACCAGCAGGTGACGCTCGGCATTGTGAACGCCCGCACGGCGCAGGCGGCGCACCGCGCCCTCCAGCCGGGGTTCGGAAACATCGCACGCCACGATATGGCCGCGATTCTCCATGGTCATGGCCATACCCAGCGTCTTGCCTGCGGCCCCCGCGCAGTAATCCAGCACGCGCATGCCCGGCCGCGCGCCCACGGCGGCCACCACAAGCTGGCTGCCTTCGTCCTGTATCTCCACCATGCCACTGCGGAATGCGGCGCATGATGTCACGGCCTGACGCCCCGCAAGCCGCAGCCCCCACGGCGACAGCGTGGTGTCCTGCGCCGCGATGCCCTCCGCCTCCAGCGCCGCGCGCGCGGTGGGCCGATCGGATTTCAGCAGGTTGACACGCAGGTCCAGCGTCGCCTCCCCCTCCATCGCGGCGAGTTCGGCCTCCAGTCCCTCGCCAAACGTCCGCTCCAGCCGGGGCAGCAGCCAGTCGGGCACTTCCAGCGCAACAGCACGCGGCATGTCGGGGTGGGTCATCTCCCTGTCCCGAAGCTGGTCGTACAGCCGTCTTTCCGGCCCGGTCAGGCCCAGCGGGGCGTAGCGTTCGCCCGTAAACAGGTCATCGGGGTTTTCGCGCCCCAGCGGTTCCACCGCCATCATCGCCAGCGCCAGCAGGCGTGGCGTCGGGTGCATGTCGACACGTTCAATCCACCACTGCAACCGTCGCCAGTGCCGCAGGATCCGCCACACACGCGCCGAAATGGCCCGGCGGTCGCCGCCGCCGATATACCGCCGTTCGCGGAAAAAGGCATTGGCCAGCGCATCGGCAGGCCGCTGTGGCGTCTCCTCCATTGCGGAAAGAAGGTCAATGGCGGCGGAAAGCCGTGCGCTGGGTGTCATGGATTATTGAACCGTTACTGTCATGAAACCGGCAGGATCAGTCCTGCCGGTAGTTGGGGGCTTCACGTGTGATGGACACGTCATGCACATGGCTTTCACGCAGGCCGGCCCCCGTAATGCGGCGGAAACGCGCACGCTGCTGCAGGTCGGCAATGGTGGCCGAACCGGTATAGCCCATGCCCGCGCGCAACCCGCCCACCAGCTGGTGGATGACCGCGCCCATGGCCCCCTTGTAGGCCACGCGCCCCTCGATCCCTTCGGGGACCATCTTGTGCGTGTCCTTGATGTCCTGCTGGAAATAGCGATCGGCCGACCCGCGGGACATGGCCCCGAGGCTGCCCATGCCGCGATAGGATTTGTAGGTCCGGCCCTGATACAGGAACACCTCGCCCGGGGCTTCTTCCGTCCCGGCCAGAAGCGAGCCGATCATGACCACGTCGGCCCCGGCCCCGATCGCCTTGACGATATCGCCCGATGTCCGCACGCCGCCATCGGCAATGGCGGGCACATCCAGTTCATGGCAGGCGGCGGATGTTTCCATCACGGCAGAAAACTGCGGCACGCCCACACCGGCAACGACGCGCGTGGTGCAGATCGACCCCGGCCCGATCCCCACCTTCACGCAGTCGGCGCCCGCGCCGATCAGCGCCTGCGCGGCCTCGGGCGTTGCGACATTGCCCGCGATGATCTGGATGTCGTTTTCAATCGCACGGATCCGCTCGATGCTTTTCAGCACGCCTGAGGAATGGCCATGCGCGGTGTCGATCACCACCACGTCCACCCCGGCGGCGATCAGTTCGCGCGCACGCGCCACGCCATCATCACCCACGCCGGTCGCCGCTGCACACAGCAGGCGGCCAAGGCTGTCCTTGTTCGCCTGCGGATACTGCACCGCGCGGTCCATGTCCTTGACGGTAATAAGGCCGATGCAGCGGTCTTCGTCATCAATGACCAGCAGCTTCTCGATGCGGTGGCGGTGCAGCAGCTGCCGGGCCTGATCGCGATCGACACCGTTGCGCACGGTCACCAGGTTTTCGCGCGTCATCAGTTCATAGACCCGCTGTGCCGGGTCGGTGGCGAAGCGGACATCGCGGTTCGTCAGGATGCCGACCAGACGGTTTGTCTCGCGCTCGACCACCGGGAGGCCACTGATCCCGTGACGGGACATGGTCGCGTTGACTTCCGCCAGGGTCTGGTCGGGATAGACCGTGACGGGATTGACCACCATGCCCGATTCGAAACGCTTTACGCGGCGGACCTGCTCGGCCTGCTGTTCGATCGTGAGATTCTTGTGAATGACGCCAAGCCCGCCGTTCTGGGCCATGGCAATGGCCATGCTGTCCTCGGTCACGGTGTCCATGGCGGACGAAATCAGCGGGATATTCAGCGTGATCCTGCGCGTCAGCCGGGTTTTCGTGGATGTCTGCGACGGCAGCACATTCGATTCGTCGGGAACAACCAGCACGTCATCAAAGGCAAGGGCTTCGCGGATGCGGTCCTCAAGCCGGGGAACGGATGTGTTTTTGGGGATGGAAGACATGATGCAGGGGCCTCGTCAGCAGATGGCGGCTTCCCCGCGCCTCGGGTCACCGACCGTTGGCGCTCCCTCTTACGGGGCTGCGTGCCCGCTGGCAAGCCTTACGCGCAGGCCTGATGCGCTTTATTGCGCAAAATACGCGACGGAACGCCGCCTTTGGTGAAAAAAAGGCAGCACCCGGAAACGGTCATCATTGCCTGTCACGCGCCCTTACGCATGCAGGCGCAGGCCATCATACGCGGCCTCGACACCGTCGGGCAGGTTGGCCTGCATCCAGCCCCAGTCCATGTCCGGCCCCATATGGGTCAGCACCGTACGCCGTGGCCGGATGATGTCGCGCCATTCCAGCACCCGCGCCAGCCACCCGTGGGAGGAATGGGCATCACGCTGGAAACAGTCGACAACCCACGTATCCACACCCCGCAGCGTATCCAGCGCCGTATCATCCATTTCCGCCACATCGGTGCAGTAGGCCATCGGCCCCACGCGCAGGCCCAGCGTCTCGGTCCTGCCATGGCACTGCCCGAACACGCTGACCTCCATCCCCGCCATGACCTGGGTGGAGGGAAGCGTCACGTGATTGACCTCCAGAATGGGACGGAAGATGTGGGGCGGCGTCCATGGGCGGAAGGCGTAGTCAAAGCGGATGCTGATTTCATCCATCACCTGCCGCGTGCCGTAAACCGGCAGCGCGCCGCCAATGATGCGGTTGATGGTCCGCAGTTCATCCAGCCCGGCAATATGGTCGGCATGGGCATGGGTGTACAGCACCGCGTCCACCACGCCGACCCGCTGCGCCAGCAGCTGGTCACGCAGATCCGGCCCCGTATCCACCAGCAGCACCCGCCCCGGCCCGTCATTTATGATCACGGATGAACGCGTGCGGCGGTTACGCGGCTCGTTCGGGTCGCATTCGCCCCAGTCCCCTGCCCCGTCCGGGCCGCCCAGCATGGGCACGCCAGCCGAGCCGGCGCAGCCAAGAATGATCATTTCCATACGTCAGGCCGCCCGGCTGAACAGGCGGCTGAAATTGCGCGTGGTCAGTTCCGCGAACGCGGCATCCTCCATCCCGCGCAGGTCCGCCAGCACGCGTGCGGTGTAGGCCACGTATCCCGGCTCGTTCCGCTTGCCACGGCGCGGCACCGGGGCAAGGTAGGGTGAATCGGTTTCAACCAGCAGCCGGTCCGCGGGCACGTCCTTCGCCACATCACGCACCGACTGCGCGCGGTTGAACGTCGCAATGCCGGAGAAGCTGATATATCCCCCCAGTTCCAGCGCCCCGCGCGCAAGGTCCGGCCCGGATGAGAAGCAGTGAATCAGGAACGGGAACGCCCCGTTGCGCGCGGTCTCGTCGCGCAGGATGCCCAGCGTATCATCATCGGCCTCACGCGTGTGGATCACCAGCGGCAGGCCGGTGCGGCGCGCGGCGTCGATATGCACGCGGAAGCTTTCGTGCTGTCTGGGCCGGATGTCGGGCTGGCCATGGCAATAGTCCAGCCCGCTTTCCCCGATGCCCACCACGCGCGGGTCATCGGCCATCGCCACCAGGTCCGCAACGTCAGGCAGCACTTCCTCATCCACATGGTCGGGATGGGTGCCGATCGTGCACCACACCCGCAGGTCGGGCGCATCCAGCGTGGCCAGCTTCTTCTGCTGGTCCGCGCGTGACAGGCGGGTGCCGATGGTCACCATGCCATCCACCCCGGCCTGCCGCGTGCGGGCCAGGATGTCAGGCATTTCCTCATCGGAAAAATGGTCGAGGTGACAGTGGGAGTCGGTCAGTCCCGTACGGGTCATGAAGCCTCCGGTTCGACATAACGGGGGAAAATACCCTGTGGCGCAGGCAGTTCACGGCCCGCAGGCAGCGGGGTGTCGAGGGATGCGAAGTCCCGCGCATCGTCCGGCACGCCAAGCTGGGTCAGCATTTTGTCCATGCTGCCGGGCATGTAGGGCTGCAGCACGGTCGCGATGGTGCGCAGCGCATCAGCCAGCACGCGCAGCACGTCGCCCATGCGGGCGGCATCGGTCTTCTTCAGCTTCCACGGGGCCTGATGGTCGATATAGGCGTTGCACGCGCGGATGACCTTCCACACTTCCTCCAGCGCGTCGGTCAGGGCCTGCCTGTCGATCTGGTCATGCATGATCTGCGGCAGCAGGCTGGCGGCGGCCAGAAGCTTCGTATCCTCGGCCGTGCGGGTGCCCTGTGGCGGCAGCCTGCCATCGCAGTTGCGCGCGATCTGTGACAGGGTGCGCTGGGCCAGGTTGCCAAGGTCGTTGGCCAGTTCGACATTCATGCGCGAAATGATGGCGCGGCGACTGAGGTCGCTGTCCCCGCCAAAGGGCATTTCGCGCATCAGGAAAAACCGGATCGGGTCGAGGCCGAATTCCGTCACCAGTTCGCGCGGGTCCACCACGTTGCCCAGCGACTTGCTCATCTTCTGGCCTTCGATGGTCCACCACCCGTGCGAGAACACGCGGTCCGGCAGGTCCAGCCCCGCCCCCATCAGCAGCGCGGGCCAGTAAATGGCATGGAAGCGCAGGATGTCCTTGCCCACCAGGTGCAGGTTGGCGGGCCAGAAATCCCGGCGCGGGGCCGTCTGGTCCGGATACCCCACGGCGGACAGGTAGTTGGCCAGCGCATCCACCCACACATACATCACATGCTTCGGGTCGCCCGGCACGGGAATGCCCCAGTTGAAGCTGGTGCGGCTGATGGACAGGTCGCGCAGGCCCTGTTTCACGAAACTCGCCACCTCGTTCCGGCGGCTGGCGGGTTCGATGAAGCCGGGGCGGGTTTCATACAGTTCCAGCAGCCTGTCACCGAATTCGGACAGCCTGAAGAAGTACGACGGTTCCTTCACCCATTCCACGGCGGCGCCCGTGGGGGCGACCTTCTTCCCGTCCGGGCCGTCGATCAGTTCTTCCTCGCCATAGAAGCACTCGTCACGCGTGGCGTACCAGCCTTCGTACGCGCCAAGGTAGATGTGGCCGTTTTCCTCCAGCTTCTTCCACAGCGCCTGCGCGCCATCGGCATGGCGCGGTTCGGTGGTGCGGATGAAATCGTCGTACGAAATCGCCATTTTATCGTACATGTCACGGAAATCGGCGGCAACCCGGTCGGCAAAGGCAATGGGGGTCATGCCTGCCGCCTGCGCCGCCTGTTCCACCTTCTGCCCGTGTTCGTCCGTGCCGGTCAGGAAGAAAACGTCAAACCCCGCCAGGCGCTTGAACCGCGCGATCACGTCGGCCGCGACCGATGTATAGGCGTGGCCAATATGCGGCGCCCCGTTCACGTAATAGATTGGTGTTGTGACGTAGTAGCGCCGTGTCATGTTCCACTCACCCGCGCAAGCGCCGTCAGGACCGCCTGCAGTTTATCCAGATTGAATTGTTCGGTTTCCGCGCGCAGCCGTACCATGTCCTGCCACAGCAGGGCCAGTCGGGCCGGATGCGGATCCCCCTCGCGCCCCCGCTCCGCGCCGAGGGCCAGATTACGCGTCCTGTCTGATATGGCATCACACAGCAGATCGAAAAAGACGCAAAAGCCATTTTCGCGCCGGACCACCTGTTCGGCAATGTCATATCCGTCCGCGTCCCCCACCGCGCCATCCATCACGGCAGTCACGATATCGGCCAGGTCCGCCGCATTCCCCGCCAGCAGGCCAGCCGCCCGGCCCGGGGCGCCATGGGCCAGCGGCAGGATGCGCGCGACCTGTTCCGCCGGGGGGGCGGATGGAATGTCCGTCAGCACCGCGCGCATGGCCGCGTCATCCAGCGGGGACAGCGCCAGCACCCGGCAGCGGCTGCGGATGGTGGGCAGCAACCGGCCGGGCACCGATGTGGTCAGGATCAGGATCGCGCGTTCGGGCGGTTCCTCAAGGATCTTGAGAATGGCGTTGGCCGCCGTGCGGTTCATGTATTCCGCGCCATCAACAATCACGACGCGCCAGCCCCCTTCCGCCGCCGTGCGGCGCAGGAAGGCAGATATGGGGCGGATGTCATCACCCACGATCTCGCGGCGCAGGCGATGGCGCTTTTCATCCATGCCACGCGCAACCACCAGCAGATCGGCATGGGTGCCCGCCGTAATACGCCGGCCCACGGGGCTGTCATGGTCCTGCGCGCCCAGCAGGGTACGCGCCATCATGAAGGCCATGGTGGCCTTGCCGATCCCCTCCGGCCCGGTCAGCAGCCAGGCATGGTGGAGCCTGCCGCTGCGGATGACCGACAGGAATTCCCGCCATGCCGCGTCATGCCCCAGCAGCCGGCGGCAGGCGCGTGGGTCAGGCATTGGCGACCCGGTTCAGGTACGGGGCCACAATGGCGCAGATGTCGTCGTGCACCGCCCCGGTTGCCGCACTGGCGTCAATCCGGCGGCACCGCGTGCCGTCCCGTCGGGCAATGGCGTCAAACCCCGCCGCCACGCGGGCGTGAAAGGCGGTGTCCAGTGCCTCATACCGGTCCGTGCGGCCATCGCCGCGCGCGGCCATGCGGGCTGCGGCAATGGCGGGCGGCACCTGCAGGACAAGGGTCAGGTCGGGCACGACCGGGATCAGCGCGCGCAGCCGGGCAATCATGTCCAGCAGCGCGGGCTCCCCCTGCCCCAGACCGCATCCCTGATAGGCTTCGGTGGAATCGGTGAATCGGTCGCACACCACGACCTTTCCCGCAGCAAGCGCCGGGGCGATGCAGCGGTCGACATGGTCCGCGCGGGCGGCGAAATGGGCCATGACCTCGGCCCGGGGCGACAGGTCGTGGCCGCCAAACAGCAGGAAGTCACGCAGCGCCTCGGCCCCCGGCGTGCCTCCCGGCTCCCGTGTCAGTTCCACATCCAGCCCCAGCGCGCGCAGGTGATCGGCCAGCAGCCGGGCCTGCGTGGACTTGCCCGCCCCCTCGCCGCCTTCAAACGTAATGAACAGACCGGACATGGCCTATCCGTGACCCAGCTTGCGGCCCAGTACCGCCGTCGCACGGCCCATAAGCCCCAGCTTGGGCACCGCCGCCCCCGCGACCAGCGGAATCCGGATTTCCGCAAGGCCCGTATTGGCAATGACCAGTTCACCAAGCTGCTGTCCCGCCGTGACGGGGGCCGGCACCGGGCTGCGGTAATCCATGCTCACATGCACCCGGTTCTGCCAGCCATGGGGCAGCGTAAGGGTCACGTCACGGGTGGCGACCACCGGCACGGTCGGGGACTGTCCCAGCCAGACCGGGATGTTATCCACCACCGCGCCGTTATGGATCAGGGTCGCGTTTTCAAAATTGACGAATGACCATTCAAACAGCCGCTCCCCTTCATTGGCGCGGGCATTGCTGCTGGGCAGGCCATTGATGGCCATGACCACGCGGTTGCCGCCCCGTTCGGCACTGGCGCACAGGCCGAAGCCACCGGCATCGGTATGGCCGGTCTTCAGCCCGTCGGCGACACCCCTGACCACCAGCGCGTTGCGGTTTTCCTGAGATATCTTGTTGAACGTGAAGCTTTTTTCCGAGAAGAAATGATAATACTCGGGGAAGTCGTGGATCAGGTGCATGGCAATGGTCGCCACATCCCGCGCCGACATGTAATGCCCGTCCATCGGCCAGCCCGTGGCGTTCAGGAAATGGCTGTTGGTCATGCCCAGCTGCGCGGCCTGCGCGTTCATCATGCCGACAAACTGGTCTTCCGATCCGGCAATGCCTTCGGCCAGCACGATACAGGCATCGTTGCCCGACTGGATCACCATGCCCTGTATCAGGTCGGACACCGCAACCGACCCGCGCAGCGGCACGAACATCTTCGACCCCTGCATGCGCCATGCCTTTTCACTGACCGGCAGCATCTGCTCCAGCGTCAGCCTGCCCGCGCGCAGCATGCTGAACACGACATAGGCCGTCATCATCTTGGTCAGCGAGGATGGCGGCATGCGTTCATCTGCCGCCTTTTCCAGTATGACCGCGCCCGTGGTGTAATCGACAATGCACGCCCACCGCGCAATGGTGTCGATCGGCCCGATCAGGCTGTTGGCCGGCGAGGACGGGATAACGGGCGCCGGTGCGGCGGCCGCGGCGGCTGCAGGATGGCGGCGGCGGCCGGCGGCCCATGCCGGGGTGGATACAAGAAGGCTGGTGGCGCCAGCCAGAAGGAAACGTCGGGTGTGCATTGTATCCTTGGTCCGGTAGATACCGGCCGGGCGCGTGGCCACGGCCGGGGTGACAGGGTCCGTCACGCGATTTCGTTCCCCAGCAGGCCGACGGCCAGCGCATAGAAATCGGATGGATTGTAGCGACGGATCGCGGCGAAATTGCGATAGACCATGAACGCCTCGCCCCCCGGCCCGTCGGGCCGCAGCACGGCGCCGGTATCGGCGGGGCGGTCGAAGGGCGCGCCCCCCATCTGGCGCACGCCCATGGCCATCCATTCCGCCAGCGTGCGCGTCTGGGTACGGCCCAGCATGGACTGCGCCACGGTATCGGGCACGATTACCTGCTGGCCCCAGCTTTCGCCCCCCACCCAGCCTGATCCGGCAAGGTAGTTGGCGATGGAACCGAATATGTCCGGCACGGAATGCCAGATGTCGCGCCGTCCGTCGCCATCGATGTCGACGGCGTATTTCAGGTAGGCCGACGGCATGAACTGCGGCTGTCCCATCGCCCCGGCATAGCTGCCGGTCATGAGATCGGGGGCAATGTCGCCTGCATTGAGGATCGACAGCGCGTGAAACAGTTCGTCATGGAAGAATTTCGCGCGCCGCCCCTCAAACGCCAGGGTGCACAGCGCGTCCACTACCGCGAATTTGCCGGTCAGCGCGCCATAGGCCGATTCCAGCCCCCATATGCCCATCACCGCGCCGGGGGCCACGTCGTACCGGGTCAGCACCTGCTGTTCCAGAATCGCGCGCTGCTGCGCGAAGGCGGCGCGGCCATCCGCAATCTTGCGCTGCGTCACCACGCGGTCACGGTACTGCGCCCATGTCAGGTGGAATTCCGGCTGGGTGCGGTCGCGCTGTATGACCTGCGGGTTGGGCGCGGACAGGTCCAGCGCCCGTGTCACCGCATCCGCCGTCAGCCCCTGGCGAATCGCATCGCGCCGCACGGTGGCGAGGAACGTGGCGTAATCGCCCGTTCCGCCGCCCGTGGCGGGCGTGGCCGGCGCATGGTGGTGCGCCGCGCGCGCAGGCAGCAGCCATGAGGCACCAGCCCCGGCAATCGAGGCGGCGGCGGCATGAAGAAGGCGGCGACGTACAAGCATACCGATGCTGTGCCACGGCCTTGCGCCCGTTTCAATGTCTGACTTGCATCCGGGCGCGGCGGCCATGTCCATGATACATCCTGCGATACAATTTCACATTTGTGACGACAGGCGAAGCATGTCACAAGAACGCCCACCGCTATTTCCCGTTGGTCGGTTCATGGCCAATGTTTCCCCTGCCCGCATGCCGGGCCGACTGAAGGGCTTGTGCTTGCGTAGTTACGGTTTTCCTTTCCCGCATGATCGGGACGCGCTGGAACTGTCCGCATGCCAACGCTGACCGCCTACATCATGGCGGCCGGGGCGTCGCCCGTCATGCAGGCGCTGGCCATCATCATCGGCACGTTCATACTGGAAGACGCCGCAACCATCATGACCGCCATGCAGGTGCGCACCGGGCATGTGGATGTCATGGTCGCCCTTGTGGCGCTGTATATCGGCATCGTGGTGGGGGACATGGGGCTGTACGGCATGGGCAGGCTGGCGGCGCTGTGGCCCCCTGCCCGGCGGTGGATCACCCTGCCCGGTGGCGCGCAGGAAGGCCAGTGGTTCGACCGCAACGTATTCCGTATCGTGTTCATCAGCCGCTTCGTGCCCGGCGCACGCTTGCCGCTTTACACCGCGTGTGGTTTCTTCCGCGCGCGGTTCGGACTGTTCTGTATCGCGGCGGTACTGGCGACCCTGATATGGACCTCCATGCTGTTCCTTGTCTCGCTGCAGGTGGGGCAGTTCCTGATCGACCATCTGGGAACATGGAAATGGGCGGGCATGGCCGGTTTCGTCCTGACCATTTTCCTGATCAGCCGCATGATCGCACGTTTGCAAAGTAATGAGACCCGATGACCGACGTAACCACAGCCATTGACAGCAGGCCAGCCAGACAGGCGGGGGGACCGACGGTTTCCTCGTTCGAATTCTGGCCGGGGTGGATCTTCTACACCCCCATCGTGCTGTACTGGATCATACTGGGGCTGTGGCACCGTGATTTCAGCCTGCCCACCGCCGCCAACCCGCGTATCGAGACCGGCGGCCTGTGCGGGGAAAGCAAGAGCTCGATCCTGGACATGGCGGGGGACGAGGCCCGCAGATGGATCGCCCCCTATGCCGTGCTGACCACGGGGCATGACGACCTGCCGCGCGCGCGGGCCGCGATGAAGGGGGCGGGGCTGTCCTTTCCTGTCGTGCTCAAGCCCGATATCGGGTGCAATGGCACCGGCGTGCGGATCATGCGCGACGAGGACAGCCTGCGCGCGGGCCTGGCCGCATTCGGGCGCGACGTGCCGGTCATGCTGCAGCACCTGATCCCGTACGGGCATGAGGTCGGGCTGTTCTACATCCGTCACCCCGATGAGGCGGAGGGCCGCATCACTTCCCTGACCTACAAGGAAGTGCCGTGCCTGACGGGGGATGGCACCTCCACGGTGGAGGAACTGATCCACGCCGATGCCCGCACCCGCCTTGTCCCCCACATCTACCTGCCCCGGCTGAAGGCGCGGCTGCATGAAGTGCCGCCAGCGGGCCAGTCGCTGCCGCTGGTTTTCGCGGGCAATCACTGCAAGGGCTCGATCTTCCATGACCGCGCGGTAGACATCACCCCCGAACTGAGCGCGCGGGTGAACGCGATCATGCGCGATATTCCCGATTTCCATTTCGGCCGGATCGACGCCAAGGCCCGCAGCCTGGCCAGCCTGCGCAAGGGCGAGGACTTCCAGATCATCGAAATCAACGGCGTCGGTTCCGAAGCCACCCATATCTGGGACGCGCGCACCACCCTGCGCGATGCCTACGCCACGCAGTTCATGCATTACCGCGAGACCTTCCGCATCGGCGCGAAAAAGCGGCGCGAAGGATGGAAAAGCAGCGGGGCCATGGCCATGCTGCGCGCGTGGCTGCGCCAGCGCAGGCTTATGGCGTCCTACCCGCTGAATGACTGAACGGGCCGGATACGCCCGCCATCAGTTGGCGGGCAGGCCGCCATTTCCGAAGATGTAATTGCTGACCTGCTGTTCCAGGCTGAGCGGCTCACGCGTATTTGTAATGACCGCGCCGGGCTTCAGCCGGTCCGCTGACTGCCCCGGCTGCACCAGCAGGGCAGTATCCGCCGTCAGCGTCGGGCTACCTATTGAAAGGGTTGTATCTTCCGGCAGCGGCAATGTACGGTCCACCGTGAAACCCACATTGGCCATGTAGGTTGTCGGGTCCAGCGTGATGGAGGTCACGCGCCCCACGGGCACGCCATCCATGTCCACATCGGCCCCGACCGCCAGCCCGTTTGCGGAAATGAAGCGCGCGGTGACAGGGTAACGGTCCTGTGATCCACCGCTTTGCGATGCCCGGGCGTAGATACAGAACCCTCCCGCAACCAGAAGGACAAGCCCGCTGGATATGATCGCGCCACTTCTCTGCCTTGCCATGATGGCTCCCCGCCCGATACGGCCACGCGCCATCCCGAAATCCGCCGCAATGCCGGGCAATGTGGGACCGGCGCTACGCCTTGCCTTCTCTTTTCATCCTACTGCGTCATGGACGGGGGGACAATGACACTCATCCAAGCTATTATCATTGCAATCATTCAGGGTTCCACAGAACAGTTTCCCATAAGCAGCCTGGGGCACGCGGCAATCGTGCCCGCCATCCTGCACTGGCCGGTCGACCTGCATGGGGAAATGTTCCTGCCCCTGCTGGTCATGCTGCACCTGGGCACATGCATTGCACTTCTGGTTTTCTTCTGGCGCGACTGGGTGGCGCTGTTCACCGGGGCTGCCGGACGCCATGGCGTCACCATACAGATGGACAGCATCCGTATCCTTGCGCTGCTGATCGTGGCCACCATTCCCGCCGTGCTGATTGGTGGACTGTTTGAACACGCCATCCGCAGCCTGTTCGGCACGGCGCGGTACGCGGCGGCATTCCTGACGCTGAACGGTGTCATGCTGCTGCTGGTGGACCGGATGCGCGCGGGCCTGCTGCCCGACAGCAACCGCTCCCTTGCCTCGCTGGGGTTTGGGGAAGCGCTGGTGATCGGACTGTTCCAGTGCCTGGCGTTCTTCCCCGGCCTGTCACGTTCGGGGGCATGCATCGTGGGGGGACTGCTGCGCGGGCTGTCGCATGAAAATTCGGCGCGGTTCGCCTTCCTCATGGCGCAGCCGGTCATTCTGGCCGCCACCGTGCTGGAGGCGCTGAAGCTGCGCCATGCGCCCCCCCAGCCCGAACAGATGCACATGGCCATCATCGCCTCCATTGTGGCGGCGGTCGTGGCGCTGGTGTGCACCGGCATCCTCATGCGGTATTTCCGCGACCATGAGGACTGGGCCCTGCGTCCGTTCGGCTGGTACTGCATCGTGGCCGGTGTGGCCGCGTTTGCCTACCTGTCCTTCTGACAGGCAGCGTCAGGACAGGTTTCCGGGTGCCGCCTTTTTTCAAAAAAGGCGGCTTTCCCTGAAGCCTCCTGAAGGGGCATCACCAAAAACGTCTTCATTACTGTTTACTGTCCTGATGGTTCAGGGGCCGGGCGCGGTCAGCCGTGACCCTGCCCGCCATCGGTCGATCCCATGCCGCCCCCGCCCGCGCCATTACGCGGCCCCGGATAGGCACCGGGCGGCGGACGCCGGATGGGCGGCGACAGCATGCCCGGATCCCCCATTACATCCAGCCCCGAGACCGAGGCCACGTGCGATACGCGCTCACGCGGCAGGGCTTCGGGGCATTCATCGCGCAGGAAGGCCAGTATCTGCTCACGGATCTCGCACCGCAGATCCCAGCTCTGCATGGCCGAGCGTGCGCTGGCGATCACGCGGATTGTCATGACCTGGGCATTGCAGTCCGCCACCTGCACCGCGAATTCCTTGCCGTCCCATAACGGGGCGGAATGCACGATTTCGCGCAGGCGTTCGCGGATGCGGTCCATGGGCGCGTTGAAATCCACATACAGGAACACGACCCCGATCAGGGCGGCTGAATTATGCGTCCAGTTCTGGAATGTGTTTTCCAGGAAATAGGAAATCGGCACGATATGCCGCCGCCAGTCCCACACCCGCAGCACGACATAGGTGGAGGTGATTTCCTCCACCCATGCCCAGTCACCATTGATGATGATGAGGTCTTCCATGCGGATGGGCTGCGTCATGGCGATCTGCATGCCCGCGAACAGGTTGGTCAGCAGCGGACGGGCCGCAAGACCGACAACCAGCGACGCCGCACCGGCCGAGGCGAACAGGCTGAGGCCATACTGCCGCACCGGTTCAAACGTCATCAGCGCCGCGCCTATGGTCAGCAGCCCGATCAGCAGGTCCGTCGTGCGCCGCAGCACGCGCACCTGCGTCATGTGGGTGCGCAGCAGGATGTCGTCCTTGTCGTCCTTGCCATTGATCCGCTTGAGGTAGGCATCGGACAGGATACGGGTGGCGACCACCGCCGCGTATCCCAGCATCAGCACGAACAGCACCACCAGCGTATGCGTGGTGGCCTGCATGATGTCATAGGGCAGGCCCGACACCGGCAGCGCCGTGCCGACAAACACGATCACCAGCATGATGCGCACGGGGCGCTGCATGGCCATGGTGAATGAGCGCACGAAGGCCCCGCGCTTCTGCCCCGGTATGCGCAGGATCAGCTTCGTGATGAACCGGCTGAACATCTCCGCCACCAGTCCCGCCACGCACAGCATGAGTATGGAGGACAGCAGTCCCGGCAGCCACCCGAAGAGGTGCCGGATCTTGGTCAGGAGTGCCAGGAATTCTGTTTTCACGAAGGATGCGTAGCCTTTTCCGGTTGTTTGCAGGTGATGGGTGGATCGTCACTAGTACCCCCTGTTGGGGGGATGTGACAAATCGGGGCGGTTTTTGCGTCTTTTCAGTCCTGTTTTCAAAACACGGGTTGACTTGCCCCATCAGCGCGGGTATTTCGCACTCATCCTAACGCGATGGCGGTGTAGCTCAGCGGTAGAGCAGGGGAATCATAATCCCTTGGTCGGCGGTTCAAATCCGTCCACCGCTACCATCTGCGTTAGGATTGACCCTCCTTACATTTTCAGACTTTTTCAGGGCCAGTATCTGCCCCTGTTGCATGCTGTTTGAGCACTCCCCTGTTCCAAACGATAACGGGTGACCTTTGTTGCCGCGCTTTGTGCCCGCCGTTTCTGGCCTGCTGCACGCACATAGCGACTGACCATGGCAATGCGGACGTGGCGCGGGAGCCCGTAAAAAAGGGACATGGATCAGCCCGTCGGACATTTCCATGGCGCGCTGACCACGAAAATCCGTGCAGTTATAAATGCCGCCGGGGCAGGACTATGGTTTCAGAACCTGCGTATCCGACTGCCGCCAGGCCGGTGCGGCGGCGACATAGAACACAAGGGTCGATACGGCGTTGATGCTATGCGGAACCCGGGGCGGCAGATAGATGACCGATCCCGCCGTCACGGGGCGGACATCATGACCGACCTGGACACTCCCCTGCCCGCTGACGACAAACATGACTTCATGTCCCTTGCGGGTCATCATGCCGGGCATGCCGTGCCCGGCCGAGATGACAAACCGCGATCCGCTGATCCGGTCCGAGTGTTGTGGCGCGGTCCGGCCGACCAGTTCCTCAAGCTGCACCGGTGCAGGTGTCGCCGCAGCCGTTTTCATGTCTGCGGGCCTGCTCAGGGCGTCCTGTCGCGTCAGTTCGGTAATCTGTCTGGCAAAATCGGGATAGCGGGCAATCAGGTCATCACGATAGCCCTGCTCGTAATCCGCATAATCGAAACCGGGGGAAAGCATGTTGCCGCCAAAAGTATAGGCGGTCCGCGCAGCGCCCCCAGGCATGGCCCCCATCCATGTGCCACGCGGCACGAGAATCTGCGGTTCTTCCCCGGCCAGAACGTTGCTGCCCCAGTGTCTGGTCTCGCCATGCCCGTCCGGATAAAGCAGCAGCAGCGTGGCCGGCTCGCCCCCGTAGAAATGCCAGACCTCATCCGTCGCCAGCCTGTGCATGGCTGAAAAATCATGATGCGTCAGAAGCAGGTAGATCGCGCTGTAGGCCCGACGCTCCCCCGGTGCATCCGTGGCCGGTCCGCCGCCGGCCGCTTCACCGCTTTTCAGCGTCTGCACGAACCATGCCCCTTCATGCGGGATCTTTTCCATGTGCAGGCGCGTGATAAGCGCCCGTGCGGCCGCGGGGGGCCGATCCGCCGGAACCGCTCTGGCGCTGGCGCCAGCACCGCAACCCAGCAGCAGGGCACCGCCCAGCAGAAGCACATGTTTCAAATTCATTCTCCCCGTGACTCGATGGGACACCCGGCTTTGCCCCTTATGCGGACTCTGGATACAGGAAATTCCGCACGGAATGACGGAAAATGCCCTGACGTCGTTCCGCCCCTGTCCTGCAGGAATGCCCCTGCCCCCGATTTGGATTGCACCCGGCCCGGTCAGGGCAATATGCAACCTTGAAGTGACATGTCGCATGGCGTGATGGACATGGCGTTGAAACGGAAATTCCCTGGTTTCACGCCCTGGCAGCGGGGGCGGCTGGCCCCTGTCGCCTGCGGTGACACCGGGGGGCAGGCATACCAGCCCTTTGGGGGCTGTTTGGCTGGCAGGCGTTCGAGACCCGGCATGGCGCATGGCCCGATGGCCTGTGTTTCCTGTGCCTGCTGATCGCACTGCATATGGGCCAGGACAGGATCATCCTGCACCAGCGCTGGTGCGCCTTAATCGCAGGGCCGAATTGACGGATGAAAGCCCATAACGCCCTCAAGGCGTGTCGCACGGCGCGGGGGCTGATACGGGCGGCCCTGCCTGTCCGGATGGGGCGACAGGATCATGCCCCCCTTCCCCATCCGCTCGGGCATTACCCGCGATACGGGGCGGCAGCCTTGGGCAGGCCGTCCTCGATCGGCAGGGCCGGGTTGCGGGACCATTCGTTCCACGATCCCATATAGATCCGCAGGCGGCTGAACCCGGCCGATGCCAGCGCGACATAGGTATTGGCCGCGCGCGCGCCCTTGAAGCAGTAGATGATGATGTCATCATCCGGCCGCAGGCCACGGCTGGCGGCAAGGGCGCGGATGTCATCCGCATCGCGGAAGGCGGCATGGTTGTCGGTGACTGTCATGAAGTCATACCACTCGATCCACACGGCCCCCGGTATGCGGCCCTTGCGCGGGGCGAAATCAACGCCGTAAGGGGACGAACTTTCCGCTAGCCATTCCACCCGGTCGCGGTTGTCCAGCAGCCGGACCGTGGGCGACCCCAGCGCCGCGCGCACGTCTTCATACGTAGCCATGAGAGCGGCATTGATCTGCAGCGGGAACGTGGTGGGCGTAGGGGTGACTGTTTCGGTCGTCAGCGTCCCGCCGCCCCTGCGCCATGCGCTCAGCCCGCCATCAAGGATACCAACGGACGGATAGCCGAGATAGCTGAGTATCCAGTACCCCCGGCATGACGCGCCATAGCGCGTATGCAGGGCATCTTCATAAACGATGGCGGTCTTTTTGCCATCCAGCCCGTAATCGGCGAACAGGCTGGCGAAGGTCTGCTGCAGCGTGTGCAGCCCATCCTGCGTGGTTTCCGCCAGGTAGGTGAAGATGTCGGGCATGTTGACCGCGCCGGGTATGTGGCCTGCGTCAAAATCCTTCCGGTCGCGCACATCGATCACGACCGCATCGCCAGCCGTAAGCAGCCTGCGCACATCATCGGGGGAATAAAGAACGGTTGTCGGCATGGTGGCTTCCTGCATGGTTGCGGACATGCCATCCGCACTACCAGAAATCGGGATGGAGGTGAAAGTTTATGCCCTTCCCCCGATGCAGGTCAGGATCAGCCACATGGCCAGCCAGACGCTTCGCCCCGGATGATGTCGGGACAGCATGTACCGAGCCGGGTCTTATGCATTAAATGTTTGTCAGACATGCATTAACTGTTGCGCCTTCATATGCATCATGCTGTTGTCTGTCATGCGTATGACGCAGCATTCCTTATCCTGAACGGGAGATCAGCCATGGATCGTTTCAAGACGATGCTTACCGGTCGCACCAACATGCTGCTTGGCCAACTGAAACAGGAAATCGGCTACGCCACCGGACTGCGGCGGCTGGAACGTCGGGGCATCGTGCAGGAAATGCGCGGCTTTTCCCAGACCGCCCGCCTGCACCGCATGACAACGGAACAGCCCGAGCAGGGATGAACGCCCCGCGCATCCCGCATGATACACCCCACATGATGACGAACGCATAACCGCATCGCGCACAGGGAGGTTGCCGGGAAACCGGCAACCCGTACGATGGCCGCCTTATCTTATTCATTCAGGAATAACGGCCATGAGCAAAGACCAGATCATCGACATGCCCTTCACCACGGACGCCATGAAGGCGGCCATTGAACGGCGCATCATCCAGGCGCCGGGCCTGTCCGATGCCCAGAAGCATGACCTGAGCGTAACGCTGGCGGGCATGGATGCCGGGCATCTGGCCACACTGGTCGAAACCGTTCTGGGCCATGCCATTGAATCCGGTCCTGAAATCCTGCCCTACCTGCAGCGCCTTGGCCAGCGCGGCTGAAAAAACCGGGAAACCGTCACGACAGGCCGCGTTCATCCCGGGGATGAAGGCGCGGCCGTTCCAATGTTATGACAACCTGCCATGCCCCCGGCCAGTCACGCAGGCAACCGTTCCGGTCATGGCGTGACAGCCGACACGTCCTGCCGGGCGCCCCACAACGCCGCCAGCCGGGCATGGAGGCGTGGGTCGCTGGCATAAATATATAGCCCCCGGACACCCCGCGTCATGAGGACGTTGATGGAATTAAGGATGATCCGCTCCATCACCGCCTGCGGGTTGTCCACCCCGTCGCGCCCGGTAAACGCGGCCCTGTCCTCGTACCGGGACGGGTCGATCACGATCCGGTCGGTTGCGGGATCATAGGTCACGGACGGGCCAAGGATCACGCCCGCGTAATTCAGGTCGAACCCCTGGATGGTATAGACCGACCCGACTTCATCAATCGTATCGGGCCGTTCCGCCCATGGCAGGCGGGCCTGTGGCATGGCGCGATCCCAGCGCAGGTGGAAACGCCCCTCCGTAATGAAATGGTCGTGCCCGTTCAGGGTATAGGGATAATCATACGTCGCCAGCATGCGACACAGCCCGTACTTCGCGTTGCGCTGCCTTATGGCGTCATACATGGCCTGCGCGTCGTCAAAGATACGGAAGTCAAAGGGTTGTGGGGCCGGCAGGGGCAGCAGCCTGCCGTCACGCAGGGCATGGATCCACGTCATGACATCCGCATGGGCATGCACGCGAAACTGCTGCTCCAGCCTGCGGGTCACCACCGGATAGCCCGCGACCAGACGGCGCAGGCTGGCGTCGTTCCACAGGCTCTTGAACTTCAGCACCTGATACGCATCGAATACGATGACCACGACATGCGCGTGGCGGATGATTTCCGCCAGCTGGTTATCCTGCCGGAAACGGTTGTAGGGATCGCTGCGGGTCAGCAACAGGTGCGCTTCATCCACCAGCACGATGTCGGCGCGATCATGGCGGGCCGACATCTGATTGATGAAGGTGGTCGGACGTTCGAAATCCTTCTTGCGCAGGCTGCTCAGGGATTCGGAAATATTGCGGTACAGCTTGATCATTTCCGGGTGGTTGACCAGCAGCCAGTTGCGGGTGCCATGCAACGGGTCGTGGCCGTCGCACCCCCGCGCCGCCTGCTGTATGGCGGCGAACAGGGTGTTCAGCAGCAGGCTCTTGCCCGTGCCCGCATCCCCTTCAATCACGAACAGGGCATGATCGTCCGCCCGGTGCCCGCGACAGAAGGCCAGGACCTCGGCCTTCAGCGCCTCCTGCTGGCCCGTCAGCGCCATGGTCGGGGCAAGGCGGGCAAGCGCGCTGTCGGGTGCGCAATGGATGGGGTCTGGCATGTGTCTCCCTCTCTGTGCCGTCTCCCTTTTATGTCGCGGGGCGGCGGAGCAGATATGTGAAATATGACGCAAGGGCATGTGTACCCTATTGGTTTTCCTGCCCTGTCATACGTTATATCATCCCTTCACGCGCATACCGCGCATCATTCAGACAGGATTGCCCGATCATGACCGACAAGCCCACAGCCGCCGCACGCGAACACATGCACAAGCTGGCCGACAGGGGCCTGAAGGAGCCCAAGCTGCTGACGAAGGACGAGGTCATCTCCCTGGGCCAGCACGTCGCCAAGGAACATAGCCGCGCCACCGAGGCCGAGCATGAAATCGCCAAGAAGGCCCAGCACAACCCCGAAGGCATCACGGCGGAAGAAATCAAGACCCTGTGCAGCCACGTCACCGGGGAACGCACGGCCCGCTGAGGACCGGGGCCGGTCCATGCGGCAGGCGCGTATGCCCCGCATGGCCCGGCCCGTCCGCGCGCATGGCCTGAAACGTTTCTGACAGGACGTCTTTCAGGGCGTTTCAGGACATGCCGCCGGTTCGGAAAAGATGGCCCCTGAAAACTTTTATTTTTATCAGATCTTTATTCAGCAGGCGGTCTTGCGCCCCGCATGCGGGATGTCTCATGCATGCATGATCTTTTTTGCATATATGGAAACAGACTTATTCATTATACGGGACCGGACCTGCGGAAAAATAAGGAGTATTTTCCGCCGCCATGAATACCCGCACGCGTTTTCCCATCTATTCCCTGTCCGAACGGGCGGCCGACCTGCTGGTCCATGTGACGGGCGTGGTGGGGTTGGGGTATGGCGTGCTGTGGCTGCTGCATACCGCCATGCTGTCGCATTCGGGGCTGGAATCCGGGGTAACGCTGCTGTACTGCGGGTCGATCCTGGCAACGTGCCTGTCCTCGGCGGCCTATAATTTCTGTCCGTCATGCCGGCTCAAGGGCGGGTTGCAGCGCATTGACCAGTCGGTGATCTTCATCGCCATCGCCGCAAGCTACACCCCCTTCATCCTTCTGGGTGGACACGGCATGGGCAGCGTATGGTTCTGCGCCCTGTTATGGACCATGGCCGGGGCGGGTGTCGTGGCCAAGATGTGTTTCTTCACATGGTCGCGGCGGTATCATGTCGTGCCCTATCTATGCGTGGCGTGGGTGTTCTTCCTGTGTCCCGACCCGACGGTGTGGGCCCTGCCCGCGCGCGTGTTCTCCCTGATCATGCTGGCGCTGGTGTTCTACTGTACTGGCGTCGTATTCTACATGCGTGAGAACATGCCATTTTCCAATGCATTGTGGCATGTCATGGTCGTGCTGGGTGCTGGCACGCATATGGCTGCCGTGGGTTCCATGCTGCTGTATTACAGCCACGGGCCGATGCGCGGTTTCTAGGATTGCAGACATGGCAGGACCAGTAACCTGCGGATAACGTCAGGCCGCCGGGGCCATGACCCTTGCTGGTTTTGGAAATGAAATATCCTGGCCACGCCTGAAAGGCGCAGGTCAGCACCACCGGGCAACGCTGGTCACTGGCAAACATCAAAGCGCTGTTTGCACGTGAGGGCAGCCGACGTCCTGCTTTCAGGACCTGCCAGACCTTATGGGGCAGGCCTGCCGCCATCACGGGACAGAAACCGACCACCGCACCGGCTGGCGATGGGATTGTTCAGGTGATCCATCATGGATTACAGTGGCAGGATACATACAAGGGAGATACCATCAGTCAGTATATGCGGGACAGACCGGATATGTCCCACCTTCCCGGCAGGGACAGCATATTTTCGGCTGACGCCGCAGGCGGTTCCATCCTGCAGTTTTCGTATATTATAAAAAACCATCATAATTATACCAAATCATAGGCGCGTAATGATCAGTAAATTACCGAACAGGAAATATATTACAGATTCCCTTTCTATTCTTGTTCAAGGCCCCCTGAACAAAAGTAACATCATTCAGACAGCCCGGATCATATCAGGCTGGAGAAAGATATTCAGTTCGTGCAGGATCATTTTCTCGATATCCCAGACAGATATCGTCATGTTTGACGGTCCCGGCATTATCTCCGATCCGCGCCTGGTCAAGAAATACCGGGATAATGGCCTGTTTTATGATGCCCTGGAACTGATTGCAGAATGCTGTGACGTAATCACCCTGTCCGGTGCGGCGGTTTCCATGCCCCCGGTCAAACGGGGGTTAGGCAACAATCACTGCAACCTGCAGATCGAAGCGGCAAAAGCAGGGCTGGATCATGTCGGCACGGAATATGTTCTAAGAACACGAAATGATATTCTGTTCGTTGATGACAGTTTTATTGATTTCTACATTAAAAACCATGCACTCCCCCGGCACCGTTTCGCAGCGCTGAAACAGCGCGTGCTGATTTCGGAATTCTTTACGCTCAATCCCTATACGTTTGAATCCCTGCCTTTTCATTATAGCGACTGGTTCCATTTCGGTCTGACCGAAGACGTTCGCTGCCTGTGGGATGTGCCGCCATATGATATAATGGACGCAACATATTACGAAAGACATCCATATCAGAAATCCACCGGCCTTAGGGAAAGGGCGTTCTTCAGCAGGTACGCGGTGGAGCAGCACCTGTCTTTCACTGTATTTAAAAATTTCTTCCCGAAATTGACGCTGGACTATCATGATGACCGGACATCTATAAAGGAATCAATTGGTGTCCTGGCCGATAATTTCGTGATCGGCGGTCCTACCGAAGTCCAGACTTATTTCAGGAAGTACGAAGATCTAAAAAAGGATGAATTCATTCATTCCATATGCATACCCTATAGCCTGTGGAAGAAAATCATAAAAAACAATGAAAAAATTGATTATGAATTCCTGTTCTCCAAAGACATCGCAATAGCCAAAGTGGAATTGGTCCATGAAGATGATGAGAAAGGGTTGATCACCCCGAATGGCATCATCCTAAAACTATTCGTTTTTATCCTACTGTCCTGATTCTGAAGTTTCACTGATTTTGATAGTACGGAGGCAGAATCGCTTGACGGCCTGCAGGATGTCGTCGGCGGACTT
>Ga0157365_10000258_pt1 | contig 24386 bp, 22 predicted proteins | sample AttsexASBM3_FD_111478 | JGI IMG/M metagenome (GOLD analysis project Ga0157365, IMG submission 111478) | Fungus gardens microbial communities from leaf cutter ant in Ribeirão Preto, State of São Paulo, Brazil - Atta sexdens ASBM3 | ecosystem: Host-associated > Fungi > Mycelium > Unclassified ... | reverse complement strand
GCAGCTTTCTCACCGGCATCCCCGCCCCGCTCGGCCTGGGCAAGGTGGAACTGGCCGATGGCAGCTGGGAAACCGGCTTCATCTGCGAGCCCTACGGCCTGGCCGGCGCCGAGGACATTACCGCCCATGGTGGGTGGCGGGCGTGGTTGGCAAGTCGCAGCGCCCACTAGCACAGCCCCAGGCTCGGGAACCCGGATCGGGTCCCGAGCCCGGTGGGAAGCCCTCAGCCGGCGTCTACCTCACGCACCACCAGACGCTCCCCCTCCTGGATCGCCAGCAACCGGACGGCCAGCGGCTGCGCCAGCAGACAGTCTGCCACTGCCGGCTCCAATAGCCGGCGCAGCCGCCGGACCAGATCGCGCGCGCCGAAGCGGACATCGTGACCACGCGTCAGGAAGGCCCTGGCGCTGTCGTGCAACTCCAGGCTTTTTCCCCGGCGGCCCAGACGCTGATTGAGCTTGTCCAGCTCGATGGCGAGCAGCCCGGTTAGCCAATCCTGGTCGATGTGCTCGAAGGCCAGGATCCGCTCGATACGATTGAGAAATTCCGGATCGAAGTGCCGATGCAGCGCCTCTTCCAGGATCGCGCCGGGATCCGCCGACAGCTTGAGCCAACGACGCCAGCCGCGCGCGAAGCGGGCATGCTGCTGCTGGACGGCGCGGGCGCCCAGGTTGCTGGTCATGAAGATGAGGCTGTTGCGAAAGTCCAGGCGCTTGCTGCCGGCGCTGAGCACCAGTTGGCCGCTGTCGAGCACGTTCAGCAGGGTACGGATGACCTGGCGATCGGCCTTTTCCAGCTCGTCGAACAGCACGATGCCAGGGCGGCCGTAGCTGCCGGCGATAGCCTCGGCATCGAACAGCGTGGTACCTTCCTTGCTGCCCACGTAGCCGGGCGGCGCGCCGGCCAGGGCCGCAGCATAGTGCTCCTGGGCCAGGGTGTTCATGTCGATGCGGCAGAGGGCGTCCGCGCGGCCGTGGATGGCCTGGGCCAGCAGGCGCACGATCTCGGTCTTGCCGACGCCGGTGGGGCCAAGGAACAGACTGACACCCAGGGGCCTTTCCGGATCGCCGATGTCGGCCTTGACCACCTTGAGCAGGGCTTCCACCTCATCGAGCACTCTGGCCTGGCCCAGGATGCGCGCTCGCAGCAGGGCCATGACCGCTGCCGGCTCGAACAGGAAGCGCGAGGGCAAAGGCCCCTGTCCCTCGCGGGCGAGCTGGCCACGGTTATGCTCGATCAGGTCATTGACGAAAGGCATGGCTCGCTCCTCGCGCCGCCAGCGCTAACCCAGCTGACGTTCCTGACCGGGATGCGGCAGCTCGCCCACCGGGCAGTCCGCCACACCGATGGTAGAGCGAGTCATCCGCTCGACGTCCGCCTGGGCCTTCTGCGCATCCAGGACCCAGGTGCGATAGAAGTCGAAGGGACAGTCGGCCACGCCCTTGTCGCCATCGCCGGAGTTGTAGATCCCGGTGTAGCCGCGATGCAGCAACTTGAACAGGTGGTTCTGCGACTGGTCGTTCGCGCGCGCATCGCGGATCTGCGACACCGAAAGCTGGGCGTACTGGATGCCCATCTCCTCCTCCCCGCATTCGCCCAGGGTGCGGCCATCGAAGCCGATCAGCGCCGAATGGCCGAAGTAGCTGTACACCCCGTCGAAGCCGGTGGCGTTGGCCACCGCCACGTAGCAGTTGTTGGCCCAGGCCATGGTCTTGGCCATCAGTACCTGCTGCTCCTTGGCCGGGTACATGTAGCCCTGGCAGCGTACGATCAGCTCGGCGCCCTTCATCGCACAGTCGCGCCAGATTTCCGGGTAGTTGCCGTCATCGCAGATGATCAGGCTGATCTTCAGGCCCTTGGGACCCTCGCTGACATAGGTGCGGTCACCGGGATACCAGCCTTCGATGGGGCACCAAGGAATACACTTGCGGTACTTCTGCACGATCTCGCCCTGATCGTTGATCAGCACCAGGGTGTTGTACGGGGCCTTGTGCGGGTGCTCCTCGTGCCGCTCGCCGGTGAGGGAAAAGATCCCCCAGGTCCTGGCCTCGCGGCAGGCGGCGGCGAAGATCGCCGTCTCCTCGCCGGGAATGGTCGCGGCGGTGGCCATCATCTCGTCGCGGTCGTACATGATCCCCATGGTGCTGTATTCGGGGAACACCACCAGGTCCATGCCCGGCAGGCCGAGCTTCATGCCCTTGATCATCGCAGCGATCTGCTGGGCGTTGGCCAGCACCTCCGCCTTGCTGTGCAGGCGCGGCATCCGGTAGTTGACGACAGCTACGCCGACGGTGTCGGGGCTGCTGGAAATATCGCCATGGCGCATTGGGTTGCTCCTCGAAGGGATGACGCGGAGATCAGTGACTGATCATCCAGGGCCGATTGGACGGACTGGTCTTCAGCCCATGGGGATTGGCCTTGCTGCGCGCCACCGGCTTGCTTTGGGCGCAGCAACTGCAGCCGGTACCGTGACTGCGCTTGGCCTTGTATTCCTCCAGCGATTGGGGGGCGTGGCGCGCACGTTCGTTGGTCTGGTGGGCACGGCGCTGGCCCCCGGCCAAGGTAGCCAGGCCGGGGGCACTGAGGATCACCCGAGGGCTGGGCGCGGCACAGTCGGGGCAGTTGCAAGGATCGTCGCGCTGGGCCATGGGCCGCAGCAGGGTGAAGTCACCGCAGTGCGGGCAGTCGTATTCGTAGATCGGCATGGCGAACTCCTGGCGGGCTGGGCACGGCGGAGGGCCGCGCCCGGGCGACTCACTTGTCGTAGGCGATGGGCATGTCGATGCTGCCGTCCAGGTAGCGGGTCGGGCCGGCGGCAGTGGGGTTGATGTCGAATTCGAAGATGTCCGTCGGCAGCCAGAGGGTGGCGCAGGCGTTGGGAATGTCGACCACCCCGCTGATGTGGCCCTGAACCGGCGCCGAGCCCAGCAGCGAATAACCCTGGGCGCCGCTGTAGCCGAACTTCTTCAGGTACTCGATGGCATTCAGGCAGGCCTGCTGGTACGCCAGGTTGACGTCCAGGTAGTGCTGCTTGCCGGCGTCATCCACCGAGATGCCTTCGAAGATCAGGAAGTTGTTGTAGGTGGGCACGATGGGGCTGGGCTTGAAGATGGGATTCCTGATGCCGTACTTGGCCATGCCGCCCTTGATCAGCTCGACCTTCATGTGCACCCAGCCGGCCATCTCGATGGCGCCGCAAAAGGTGATCTCGCCGTCGCCCTGGCTGAAGTGCAGATCGCCCACCGAAAGGCCAGCGCCTTCCACATAGACGGGAAAGAAGATCTTCGAGCCCCGCGACAGGTCCTTGATGTCGCAGTTACCGCCATGCTCGCGCGGCGGCACGGTGCGTGCGCCGGTAGCGGCTGCCGCGTCGCGGGCCGCGCCGGTGAGCTTGCCCATGTGAGCGGTCGCGGCGAACGGCGGGTTGGCCAGGGGCGGTACCCGGGTCGGATTGCTGTCGATCAGCTCCTGCTCGCGGGCATTCCAGGCGGCCAGCAGCTTGGGATCCGGCAGGCAGCCGATCAGGCCCGGGTGAATCAGGCCGGCGAAGCGCACCCCCGGGATGTGGCGGCTCCTGGTGAACATGCCCTCGAAGTCCCAGATGGATTTCTGCGCCGAGGGGAAGTAATCGGTGAGGAAGCCGCCGCCGTTCTGCTTGGAAAAGAAGCCGTTGAAGCCCCACTGCGACTCGGCCTTGGCGCCGATGTCGAGCAGATCGACCACCAGCAGGTCGCCCGGCTCGGCGCCCTTCACGCCCACCGGCCCGGACAGGTAGTGCACGGTCGACAGGTCGACATCGCGCACGTCGCTGGCATCGTCGTCGTTCTTGATCGCGCCGCCGGTCCAGTCGTAGGTTTCCAGGATGAAGTCATCCCCCGGCTTCACCCAACAGGCCATGGGGATGTCCGGATGCCAGCGGTTGTGGACGTTTTCGTTGTCGGTGGCGGCCTGGTTGAGGTCGACCTGGATCAGGGTGTCGGTCATCGCGCAGCTCCTGGCTGTTGGCGGTAGCGGGAGGGTTCCGGCTCAGTCTCGGGGCTGGGGTCGGGGCTGCAAATACGTTGGATGACGTAGGCGCAAGCCCAGGCGGGACGAGGCGCAGCTGACGTTTCGCGGGCATGCGCGAAGCGGCCGCCGTGCTGCTGCAGGGCGGCCGCGCAGAGCGCCGGAGTCAGACCGACAGATAGCGGCTGATGGTCGCCTCGTCGACCTTGTCGCGGGTTTCCTCGACCACGAAGCGGCCCTTCTCGATCACCAGGAAGCGGTCGGCGATGTCGAGGGTAAAGGACAGCACCTGCTCGGAGACCACGATGGTCAGGTCACGCATGCTGCGGATCTCCTTCAGGGTGCGGGCGATGTCCTTGATGATCGAGGGCTGGATGCCCTCGGTCGGCTCATCCAGCAGCAGCACCTTGGGATTGGTGGCCAGGGCGCGGGCGATCGCCAGTTGTTGCTGCTGGCCACCGGAGAGGTTGCCACCCTTGCGCTGGCGCATCTCGTGCAGCACGGGGAAGAGCGCATAGAGGTCATCCGGTACCCGGCCCCGGGCCGAGGCCGGCAGGCCGGTCTGGATGTTTTCCAGCACCGTCATATGGGAAAAGATCATCCGCCCCTGGGGCACGTAGGCTATGCCGCGCTCGACCCGCTGGTGAGTTTCCAGTGCCGATACGTCTTGCCCATCCACTGACACGCTGCCACTCCAGCTCGGCAGAATGCCCATCAGGCTGCGGAACAGGGTGCTCTTGCCCATGCCGTTGCGGCCCATGACGGCGACGATTTCCTTGTGCGCCACGTCCAGGCTGAGGTCGTGGAGGATGCGGCTCTGACCGTAGCCGGAGACGAGGTTCTGGATGGTGAACATGACCGGGATCTCCCGTGATCGACTGCAGGAAAAGGGCTGGAGGCGAAGGCTCAGTGCCCCAGGTACACCTCGATGACCTTGGGATTGCTCTGCACCGCCTCCATGCTGCCTTCGGCCAGCACCTTGCCCTGGTGCAGCACCGTGACCTTGTGGGCGATGCTCTTGACGAATTCCATGTCGTGCTCGATGACCAGCACCGAGCGCCCCTCGCTGATGCGGTTGAGCAGCTCGGCGGTCTGGGCCCGTTCGGACACGCTCATGCCCGCCACCGGCTCGTCGAGCATCAGGAGTTCCGGGTCCTGCATCAGCAGCATGCCGATCTCCAGCCACTGCTTCTGACCGTGGGAGAGCAGATCGGCCTGCTGGTGCAGCAGGTCGGCGAGAAAGATCTCCGCGGCCACCGCCTGCACCCGCGCGATCACCGCGGCGCTGCGCTTGAAGAACAGCGCGCCGAACACCTTGCGGCCTTCGGGATAGGACATCTCCAGGTTCTCGAACACCGTGAGATTCTCGTAGATCGAGGGGTTCTGGAACTTGCGGCCGACACCTGCGCGAACGATGTCGAATTCCTTCATCCGGGTCAGTTCCCTACCGTTGAATTCGATGCTGCCGGCGGTGGCGCGGGTCTTGCCGCAGATCAGGTCGAGTACCGTGGTCTTGCCGGCGCCGTTGGGGCCGATCACCACGTGCACCTCGTTGCGGTCGACATAGAGGTTGAGGTCGTTGACCGCCTTGAAGCCGTCGAAGGAGACGGTCAGGCCTTCGATGGCCAGTACCGGCTTGGCGAGCTGGAAACCGACGGGACTGGTATTCATGGCGTGGTCTCCAGGCGGGAGGCTTTGGTTGCCGTGGGTGGCGCTGACGAGGCGGCGGGCGCGCCCGCCGGCTGGCGTTTCAGACGCGCCACCAGACGCTGGCCATGGCTCTTCCACAGACCGGCCAGGCCATTGGGGAAATAGAGGACGACCACGATGAAGAGCCCACCCATCAGGTACAGCCAGAGCTCGGGGAAGGACTCGGAAAAGTAGGTCTTGCCGAAATTCACCAGCAGCGCGCCGTACACCGCGCCCAGCAAGGACAGCCGCCCGCCGACCGCGGCGAAGATGACCATCTCGATGGAGGGCACGATGCCGACGAAGGACGGCGACATGAAGCCCACCTGCAGGGCGAACATGGCACCGCCCACCGCGGAAAAGGCCGCGGCCAGGCAGAACACGAAGATCTTGAAGCTAGCCACGTCGTAGCCGGAGAAGCGCACCCGCTCCTCCTTGTCGCGCATGGCCACCAGCAGCCGGCCCAGCTTGGAGGCCAGCACGAAGCGGGCGAGCAGGATGCAGCCGAACAGCAGGGCCGCGTTGACGAAGTAGAGCACCACCTTGGCGCTGTCCGAACGGATGTCCCAGCCCAGCAGCGTCTTCAGGTCGGTGATGCCGTTGACCCCGCCGGTGAGGCCCTGCTGACCGATGATGAGAATGGTCAGGATGGCGGCGATGGCCTGGGTGACGATGGAAAAATACACGTCCCCTACCCGCCGCTTGAACATCGCCAGGCCGATGATGAAAGCCAGCAACACCGGGACCGCGATCACCGCCAACAGGGTGAAGCCGAAGCTGTGGAACGGCTGCCAGAGCCAGGGCAGTTCGGTGATCTGGTTCCAGTCCATGAAGTCCGGGATGCCGGGCGTGGACTGGATCCGGGTGCTCTCCGGGTCCGAGGCCTCCAGTTTGAGGAACATCGCCATGCAATAGCCGCCGAGGCCGAAGAAGATGCCCTGCCCCAGGCTGAGGATGCCGCCATAGCCCCAGCAGAGCACCAGCCCGACCGCGACGAAGGCATAGGTCAGGTATTTGCCGACCATGCTCAGGCGGAAGATATCCAGGGTCAGCGGAAACACCAGCAGGATCAGCGCGGCCAGTACCAGCAGGCCGAAGGCGCCCTGCCGGCCACCCAGCAGGTTGTCGATTGCCTTGTTCATCATGGACTCCCTACTTGCGGACTTTTGCCGAGAACAGCCCCTGGGGCCGCAGCATCAGGATGAGGATCACCGCCGACAGGGTCAGCACCTTGGCCATGGAACCGGACAGGAAGAATTCCAGCAGCGACTGCGCCTGGGCGATGCCAAAGGCCGAGGCGATGGTGCCGAGCAGGCTGGCTGCCCCACCAAAGACCACCACCAGGAAGGTATCGACGATGTACAGCGAGCCCGAGGTCGGGCCGATGGAGCCGATGGTGGTGAAGGCCGCGCCCGCCACCCCGGCTACGCCGCAGCCCAGGGCGAAGGTCAGGCGATCCACGCGGCGGGTGTTGATGCCCACGGCGCGCGCCATCACCCGGTTCTGCATGGTGGCGCGCACCTGCAGCCCCCAGCGCGAGCGATACAGCATGAAGAACAGGGTCAGGGTCAGCAGCGCGGTCACGACCATGACGAACAGGCCGTTCTTGGGGATGTCGATGCTGGCGGTCGGACTCCAGGAGCCCATGATCCATTCCGGCAGTTCGGCGCTGACCTCGCGGGCGCCGAAGACCGAACGAAACACCTGCTGCAGGATCAGCGACAGGCCCCAGGTGGCCAGCAGGGTGTCCAGCGGGCGCTGGTAGAGCCGGCTGATCATTGCCCACTCCACCAGCCAGCCGATGGCCCCGGCGACGAAGAACGCCAGGATCAGCGCGAAAAAGAAGTAATAGGGCTGCAAGGCCGGAAACAGGTGCAGGGTCAGCGAAGACATCACGTAGGTGGTGTAGGCCCCCACGGTGAGAAATTCGCCGTGGGCCATGTTGATCACGCCCATCTGCCCGAAGATGATCGCCAGTCCCAGCGCCATCAGCAGCAACACGCAGAACACCGAAAGGCCGTTGAAGCCCTGCATCACGGCGATCGCGCCGAAGTCGGATAAGCTTTCCATGGAGATCTCCCCGCGAAGGTGGACGGAGGCGTCGGTGAGGCGACGCCTCCGGTCAGGCAAGGCTTATTGGTAGCCTTTGGGGAAGGGATTGGGCTCGATCAGATCGGCGGATTCGTGGACCACCTTGAAGGTGCCGTCCGGCTGGATCTGGGCGATACGCGAGCGACTCCAGAGGTGATGGTTCTCGTGGACCTTCACATAGCCTTCCGGGGCGGTTTTCAGCTCCAGGCCCGGAGACGCCGCAACCACCTTGTCGACATCGAAGCTGCCGGCCTTCTCCACCGCCATTTTCCACAGCCAGGGACCGAGATAGGCCGCCTGGGTGACGTCGCCCACCACCGCATCCTTGCCGTACTTGGCCTTGAAGGCCTCGACGAAGGCCTTGTTGTTGGGATTGTCCAGGGTCTGGAAATACTTCATCGAGGAGTAGAAGCCGGCCATGTTCTCGCCGCCGATGCCGAGCATCTCATCCTCGGTCACCGAAAGGGTCAGCAGATTCTGCTTGGCCGAGGTGATCCCAGCCGCCTTTAACTGCTTGTAGAAGGCGACGTTGGAGCCCCCGACGACCGCGGCAAAGACCACATCGGGCTTTTTCAGCTTGATCTTGTTGGTCAGGGAGCCGAACTGGGTGCCGCCCAGCGGGTAGTACTCCTCCCCCACCACCTCGCCATGCAGCACGTTCTCGATGTGCTTGCGGGCGATCTTCATCGAGGTCCGCGGCCAGATGTAGTCCGAGCCCACCAGGTAGAAGGTCTTGGCGCCCTTCTCCTTGGCCAGCCAGTCCAGCGCCGAGAGAATCTGCTGGGTGGCTTCCTGGCCGGTGTAGAAGACGTTCTTCGACTGCTCGAGGCCCTCGTAGAAGGTCGGGTAGTAGAGCAGGCCGTTGTCCTTTTCGAAGATCGGCAGCACCGCCTTGCGCGACGCCGAGGTCCAGCAGCCGAACACCGCCGCGACCTTGTCGGCTTCCAGCAGCTTCTTGGCCTTTTCGGCGAAGGTCGGCCAGTCGGAGGCGCCGTCTTCCTGGATGATCTTGACCTGCCGCCCGAGCACCCCGCCCTGGGCGTTGATCTGCTCGATGGCCAGCCGCTCGGCCTGGATGGCCCCGGTCTCGGAGATGGCCATGGTGCCGGTGGCGGAATGCAACTGGCCGACGGTCACGGTGGTATCGGTCACGGCAAGACCCGTGGTATTGGCGGCGTCCGCCATCACGCCCTGACTGAACACGCTGGCTGCCAACAGGGACAATGCCGCGGCGCCCAGTGCCAGGCGTCGCGGAAGACTGGATTTCACGCCCGCTGATCTGTGCATCTTGTCGCTCCTCTAGGTGATGTGCCGGTCGCCCCCGGGGACCGGGACTGCGGCTTGCGCTGCGGAGCAAGGATGGGCTGGGACAGCCGGCCCGGAACATACGCAGGATGACGTAACGGCCTACGTCATCTGACGTACAGCCCGCTGCAACGCCCTGAGGCATGCTCTGTCTGTCGCGCGCCCGCGCGGGGCACGCCAAGCCGGGCAGACCGTGGCCACGGAGGGGCAGGACGCCAGGACGACCGAGGCATGGAACTTGCCTGAACACCGCCACGCAGACCCCAGGAGCCCTGCCGTGCAGCAGACCGGGACGCAACGCATCGCCAAGATCCGCAGGGACTACAACAGCTGGGTGGCCGACGAGACGCTGGAAGACTACGCCCTGCGCTACACGCCCCGGTCGTTTCGCAAGTGGTCGGAATTCCGCATCGCCAACACCGCCTTGGCCGCCGTGTCCTTTCTGGCCCTGGAAGCCATCGGCGGCGCCCTGGCGATCAGCTATGGCTTCACCAATACCCTCTGGGCGGTGCTGGCGGCGAGCCTGGTGATCTTTCTCACCGCGCTGCCGATCAGCTACTACGCGGCGCGCTACGGGGTGGACATGGACCTGCTGACCCGGGGCGCCGGCTTCGGCTACATCGGCTCGACCATCACCTCGCTGATCTACGCCAGCTTCACCTTTCTGTTCTTCGCCCTGGAAGCGGCGATCATGGCGCTGGCCCTGGAACTGTACTTCCGCATTCCGCTGGCCCTGGCCTATGTCATCTGCTCGATCATCGTCATCCCCCTGGTGACCTATGGCATCACCCTGATCAATCGCCTGCAGCTCTGGAGCCAGCCGCTCTGGCTGATCCTGCTGCTATTGCCCTATGCCTTCGTCATCGCCAAGAATCCCGGGGCCCTGGCGGACTGGACCACCTTCGCCGGCCGCGAGGGCGAGGCCGGTGCCTTCAACCTGCTGTCCTTCAGCGCCGCCTGTACCGTGGCCCTCGCCCTGGTGACCCAGGTGGGCGAACAGGTCGACTACCTGCGCTTTCTGCCGGAAAAGACCGCGCAGAATCGCCGGCGCTGGTGGGCCGCGCTGCTGATGGCCGGTCCCGGCTGGATAGTGCCCGGCGCCCTGAAGATGCTGGCCGGCGCCTTCCTGGCCTTTCTCGCCCTGCAGCACGAGATTCCCCTGGAACGCGCCGCAGAACCCACCCAGATGTACCTGGTCGCCTTCGGCTACGTGTTCGCCTCGCCCGGCTGGGCCATGGGGGCCATGGTGCTGTTCGTCATCGTCAGCCAGGTCAAGATCAACCTGACCAATGCCTACGCCGGCTCTCTGGCCTGGTCCAACTTCTTCGCCCGGGTCACCCACAGCCACCCGGGACGGGTAGTCTGGCTGGTGTTCAACGTGCTGATCGCCCTGATGCTGATGGAGCTGGGGGTGTTCGAGGCCATCCAGGAGGTGCTCGGGCTCTATGCCAACATCGCCATCGCCTGGATCGGCGCCGTGGTCGCCGACCTGGTGATCAACAAGCCTCTGGGGCTGTCGCCCCGGCACATAGAATTCAAACGGGCGCACCTCTACGACATCAACCCGGTCGGCGTCGGCGCCATGCTGCTCGCCTCGCTGCTTTCCGGTCTGGCCCATGCGGGGCTGTTCGGCGCCCTGGCCCAGGCTGCCTCGCCCCTGGTGTCCCTGGTCTCCGCCCTGATCTGCGCGCCGCTGCTGGCCTGGCTCACCCGGGGTCGCTACTACATCGCCCGGACCAGCGTGCTGAAATTGCTGCACCCCGCGCAGGTCCATCTGGAATGCGTGCTCTGCACCAACGCCTTCGAGCGCGAAGACATCGCCTTCTGCCCTGCCTACGGCGCGCCCATCTGCTCGCTCTGCTGCGCCCTGGATGCGCGCTGTGGCGATCTCTGCAAACCCAGGGCGCGCCTGGCCGAGCAGGTCGACACCCTGCTGCGCTGGCTGCTGCCGAACACCTCGGTGCCGCGCCTGCATACCCGCCTGGCGCACTACCTGGGCGTGCTGCTGGTCTTGGTCGGGCTGATGTTCTGCGCCCTGGCGCTGATCTACAGCCAGGTTTCCCAGGGCTTGCAGGTCGATGAACGCCACCTGTTGTATCAGGGCTTCTTCAAAGCCTTCATGGTGCTCACGCTGTTTGCCGGCGCCCTCGCCTGGTGGGTGGTGCTGACCCGCGAGAGCCGCCATGTGGCGCTGGAGGAATCGAACCGGCAGACCGCGCTGCTGATGCAGGAGATCGAGGCGCACCGCAAGACCGACGAAGCCCTGCAGCGGGCCAAGGAGGCCTCGGAAGCCGCCAATGCCGCGAAGAGCCGTTACGTCACGGGCTTGTCCCACGAATTACGCACGCCGCTGAACAGCATCCTCGGCTACACCCAGATCCTGCAGCGCGATCCGGCCAGCAGCCACCGTCAGTTGGACTCCCTGGCCACCATCTACCGCAATGGCTCGCACCTGCTCTCGCTGATCGACGGCCTGCTCGACGTGGCTCGGATCGAAGCGGGCAAGCTGCAGCTAGAACCCTCGGAAATCCCCTTTCCGGAATTTCTCGAACAGCTGCAGCAGATGTTGACCCCCCAGGCCCAGGACAAGGGCCTGAGCTTTGCCCTCGAGGTCGACGGACGCCTGCCCGCCGTGGTGCGTGGCGATGAAAAGCGGGTGCGGCAGATCCTCATCAATCTGCTCGGCAACGCCGTGCGCTACACCGACCAGGGCGGCGTGATCCTGGCGGTCACCTATGCGCGGGAAACCGCCACCTTCGAGGTCATCGACAGCGGCCTGGGCATCGCCGCGGAACAGCTGGAGCGGCTGTTCCAACCCTTCGAACGGGGCGATCCGCTGCGCCAGGACAACGGCCTGGGACTGGGCCTGACCATCACCCGCATGCTAGTGACGCTGATGGGCGGCGCCTTGGACGTGACCAGCACACCCGGCCAGGGCACCCGCTTCGTGGTGCGCCTGTTCCTGTCCGAAGTACGGGTGCCCCGGGCGCTGGTTCACGTCGAACACAGCATCAGCGGCTATCAGGGCCCGCGGCGCCGGGTGCTGCTGGTGGACGACCATCTGGATCACCGCCGGGTGCTGGCCGGCATGCTCGAACCCTTGGGCTTCGAACTGGCGGAGGCCGCCAATGGCCAGGACGCCATCCGCCAAGTGGCCCTCTGGCAGCCGGACCTCATCCTCATGGATCTTTCCATGCCGCTGCTGGACGGGTTGGAGACCAGCGCGCTGATCCGCCGCAACGGCCTGTCCAGGGCGCCGATCATCGTCATTTCCGCCAATGCCTTCGCCGTCGATCGCGAACGCAGCACCGCGGCCGCCTGCGACGATTACCTGGCCAAACCGGTCCATACGCCGCAGCTGCTGGAAAAGATCAGGACGCACCTGGACCTGACCTGGCTGGAGCGGACCGCCGAACCGCTTGGCAGGCGATCGGTGTCGCTCCAATCACCGAGCGTAGCCAATCTGAAAGCGTTACAGGAGCTGGGTGCGCTGGGCTATGTGAAAGGCATCCACGCCTGCCTGGATCGCATCGAACGCGAGGAGCCAGCCAGCGCTGTCTATGTCGATACCCTGCGCGCACTGGTCAAACGCTTTCAGCTCAACGACTTCAACCGCCGGGTCAAAGACGCGCTGCAGCCGGCCGACCTGCCCCTGGAAGGAGAGAATCCATGACCGCCGCCCTACCGCCCAGCGTGGTGCTGATCGTCGACGACACCCCGGACAACCTCGCCCTGCTCTCCGACGCCCTGGACGCCAGCGGCTACATGGTGCTGGTGGCCCTGGACGGCGCCAGTGCCCTGGAGCGCATGCAGCGCCGCCGACCGGACGTGGTGCTACTGGATGCCATGATGCCCGGCCTGGATGGCTTCGAGACCTGTCGACGCATAAAGGCCCAGGCCGAACTGGCTGATATCCCGGTGCTGTTCATGACCGCCCTGACCGAAACCGAGCATGTGGTGGAGGCCTTCGCCGCGGGCGGCATCGACTACGTGACCAAGCCACTCAAGACCGATGAGGTCCTGGCACGGGTCGCGGCCCACCTGCGCACGGCGCGCGAACTCCAGGCGGCGCGCAGCCTGCCAGCGAGCCGCCCGCACGCCAGGACCGCGCTGGACCTGGCGCCGCTCAGCAGCCGCTACCAGCTGACCGGGCGCGAAGTCGAGGTGCTGCACTGGGTCGCCTGCGGCAAGACCAATCGCGACATCGGCGACATCCTCGGCCTCTCGCCCCGCACGGTGAACAAGCACCTGGAGCACGTCTACGTGAAACTCGGCGTGGAGACCCGTACCGCGGCGGCCACATTGGCGATTGCGGCGTGTCGGTAGAAAAGAAACGAGGCGACGCTAGGCACGCTCGTCCTTGGCCGTGTCCATGACGATGTAGCTGACCACCGAGTTCACGTGCGGCAGCACGCCAAGTACCTGGGTATGGAAAGCGCGGTAGGCCAGCATGTCGGCCACCTCCACCCGCAGCAGGTACTCCACAGCGCCGGTGACGGTGTGGCACTCCACCACGGCGGTCGAATCGCTGATGGCCTCCTCGAAGGCATCCAGCTCTTCGCGACCATGGCAGGACATGCCCACGGCGACGTAGACGATGAAGCCGATGCCCATCCGCGTGCGGTCCACCACCGCCCGATAGCCCTTGATGATCCCGGAGCGTTCCAGCTCCTGCACCCGCCGCAGGCAGGCCGAAGGTGACAGGCCGACCCGCTCGGCCAGCTTCACGTTGGTCTGGCGCGCATCCTTTTCCAGCTCACGCAATATTCGACGGTCAAGACGGTCCAGATCAGTCATTCATTGCACCCAAGAAGTCTTATTACTTATTTATGCAATCTTAAACCGATGGGTGCGCAATAAAATAGCCATCCAATATCGTCACTCCACAACAATCTTGTCCATGACTGACCTCAGCGTTCTCCTGCCCTTCCTCCTTTTCGGCCTCATCATGACCGCTACGCCCGGACCCAATAACGCCCTGGTACTGGCCAGTGGCGCTCAGGTCGGGATACGCCGGACCCTGCCCCTGGTCCTCGGCATCGCCCTTGGCGTGGGCCTGCAGCTGGTGGTAATCGGCCTTGGGCTGGGCGCGTTTTTCCTGGCCCTGCCAGGGCTGCATCTGCTGGTGAGTGCCTTGGGACTCGGCTACCTCCTGCTATTGGCCTGGCGGATCGCGCGCAGTGGTCCGATCCGGCTCGACGCGGAACCTGCCGCGCCCATGGGATTGCTCGCCGGCGCGGCCTTTCAGTGGATCAATCCCAAGGCGTGGACGGTGTCGATCAGTACAGCGGCAGCCTATATCCCGGTCGAGCATCACGCCCCGAACGTGATACTGGCCGCACTGCTGCTGGCCATGCTGAGTCTTCCTGGCGTCGGTGTCTGGGCGCTGGTCGGCAGTGCGCTGCGCGGATGGCTCGCGGATGCGCGGCGCGCGCGCCGCTTCAACCTGGGCATGGCAGTCGCGCTGCTGGTATCGACCTTGCCACCGCTCTACCAATTGTTCGCCGCCTGAGTCTTCGCGAACGTCGCGCGCCTTCATACAGGAAACCGCCTAGTGTCCTGCCATACCCGCACCGCCCTTGTCTGCGAAGGTCACCAGGGCCTCGGCGGCCTTATCGCCGAAGCCTTGATCCGCAATGGTGTTAGGGTGATTCGGGCGTCCAGTGACCCCCTGGGCGCCGCCCAGACCGATAGTGTGCAGCTGGATTTCCTCATGCCCGCGTCGGTACGTCATTGCGCCGAGCACCTCGCGGCGATCGGCTGCCAACCGGACATCCTGGTGCTCAATGCCCCCTGCGCTGCCTGACGGCTACAGTGCCGGGCTGGACGACGCTGCCTGGGCGCGGGCGTGCCAGCTGTTGTGGACCGGACCTCTCGCGCTGGTAGGCCGGCTGCTACCGGGAATGCTCCAAGGTGGCAACGGCAGGCTGATCTGGCTCACCTCCTGCGCGGCGCATCGCTTCGTCGCGGGACAGGCCATCGCAACCTCGTTGCAGAGCGGCATCCATGGGCTGGTACGCACCCTGGCCGCCGAATACGATGCCCAGGGCCTTAAGGTCAACGCCCTCATCCCGACCGCCAGGTCGTCACCAACCGCGCTGGCAGGCCAGCAGACCGCCTCCCTCGCCTTTGCTCGCTATGTGGCCTTTCTCGCCTCGGATGCGGCCGCCTACGTATCGGGGCAGTTGCTGGTCGCCGACGTGGATGCCGTCCCGTAGCTCAGCCGCAGCGGGTGGACTGCCTCTTCCGGGCCTGCGATCAGGCCGCTAAGGTGTGTGCCTCGTCCCTTTCCGTAGTCGTCTTTCCGGAGCCTGACCAACCATGCTCAGCCAGGAGCTCAAGGCGTTTCACATGGTCGCTCGGCTGGGCAGCATCACCCAGGCGGCCAAGAAGCTTGGCCTGAGCCAGCCGACGGTGACCACCCAGATCCGCAACCTGGAAGCCCATTACGGCATCGAGCTGTTCCATCGCGGCGGCCGGCGGCTGATGCTCAGCGAGGTAGGGGTGCAGTTGCTGCCCAGGGTGCAGGAGCTCCTGCAACGCGAAGCCGACATCGACTTCCTGCTCCGCAACAGCGGCCAGCTGCAGGGCAGATTACGTCTCGCCGCCACCGCGCCCTATTACATGCTGGATCTGCTGAGCGCCTTCCGGGCGCGTCATCCGCACATCGAGGTGACCCTGACCATCGGCAACTCGCAGCAGGTGGTGGAGGCGCTGGAAGACTATCGCGTCGATCTGGCGGCGTCATCGCAACTGGAGCAGGACCCGCGCTTCAGTCGGCTGGTCCTGGGCGAGGATCCGCTGGTACTGACGGTGCACCGCAGCCATCCCCTGGCCGGACGCCACCTTTTACCGCCCGCCGCCCTGGCCGGTGAGTGCCTGCTGTGTCGCGAAGCGGGTTCCGTCACCCGCCAGCTCACCGAGCGTTGGCTGGCGGCGGCCGGCGTGCAACTGGGCAGCCTGCTGGAGATCGGCAGTCGCGAATCGATCCGCGAGGCGGCGCTGCGTGGCCTCGGGGTGGCGGTGATCGCCCGGCACGAGGTGCCGGATCATCCCGCCCTGCGGGTGATCGAGCTGGAGCAAGCGCCCACCATCACCGAATACCTCTATTGCCTCAAGGAGCGACGCCAGGCACGTCTGCCAGCGGCCTTTCTCGCCGTGGCCCGGGAACGCGCCCAGCGCTGACCGGCGCTACCCAAATTCGCCGATACCACTATCGGCAGGTTTGGCTCAACTGCCATCAAGGCGTCGCGCCCGGCGCCCAGCATTGACCTCGTCTCCCGCTACCCGAGGTCACCGCCATGGCTACCGTCGATCTACGCCTGACTGGACTGCACAAGCGCTTCGAAGACTTCGTGGCGCTGGACGGCGTCGACCTGGAGGTCACTGCCGGCGAGCTGGTCTGCCTGCTCGGACCCTCCGGCTGCGGCAAGACCACCCTGCTGCGCTGCATCGCCGGGCTGGAGCGACAGGACGCCGGACACATCCTCTTCGGCGGACGCGACGTCTCGCGGCTGCCGCCGCAAGCCCGCGACTACGGCATCCTGTTCCAGTCCTATGCGCTGTTCCCCCACCTCGACGTGGCTGCCAACATCGCCTATGGCTTGCAGGGCTGGTCAAGAGCGGACATTCGTGCGCGGGTGGCCGAATTGCTGGAGCTGGTCGACCTCGGCGGTAGCGAGCGCAAGCATCCCGGCCAGTTGTCCGGCGGCCAGCAGCAAAGAGTCGCCCTCGCCCGGGCGCTGGCGCCCCGCCCTTCGCTGTTGCTGCTGGACGAGCCGCTGTCGGCGCTGGACGCCCAGGTCCGCGAGCGCCTGTGCGGCGAGTTGCGCGCCCTGCAGCGCCGACTCGGCATCACCACCCTGATGGTCACCCACGACCAGGACGAAGCACTGCTGATGGCCGATCGCATCGCGGTGCTCAACCGGGGCCGGGTCGAGCAATACGCCGCCCCGGACATCCTCTATCGCCAACCGGCGAGCCCCTTCGTCGCCGCCTTCATCGGCCAGGGCAATTGGCTGCCCTTCGAGGGGCGCGCAGGCGTCGCCTGGATCGGCGAGCGCGCACTCCAGGTGGCGACGGCCCTGCCCACGGGGCCAGGGCGACTGTTCTGCCGACCGGAGGCGATCCAGGTCAATCCGCCGACGCCTCAGCCCAATCTGCTAGCGGGTCGGGTGCGGGAGCGGGTGTTTCTTGGCAATCGCTGCCGCCTGGGCTTCGAACTGGATAGCCTGCCCGGCGTGCCGCTGACCGCCGAACTGCCGCCGGAGGCGGCCAGCCTGCTGCCCGGCGGCGCCCTGAACGTCGCCCTGCCCCCGCATGCCCTGCAGGTGTTCGCCCCATGATCCTCGCCCGGCGTCTTGCCCTGCCGCGTCTCTCGCGCCGCCCCGCCAGCGATCTGGCCGACCGGGTCTTCGTCCTGGGTGGCCAGGGCCTGCTGCTGGTCCTGCTCCTGCTCGCCGTGGTGCTGCCGCTGCTGGCCATCTTCTGGCGCGGCCTGGCCGGCGATCCGGGTCAGGGCGGCGGCCTGCCCAGTGCACTGGAGTTCCTTGTCAGCGCGCACTTCCGCTGGTTGCTGGGCAACAGTCTGGCCACTGCCGGCACGGTGGTCGCCCTGGTGGTGCCGGTGGCCTATCTGTTCGCCTATGCCCTGCAGCGCGCCTGTCTGCCGGCCAAGACACTCTGGCGGGGCTTGTCGCTGTTACCGCTGCTGGCGCCGTCCATGCTGCCCGGCATCGCGCTGATCTACCTGTTCGGTAACCAGGGGCTGCTGCGCGGACTGGTAGCCGACAACATCTACGGCTTCTGGGGAATCGTTCTGGGCCAGGCGCTCTATACCTTTCCCCATGCGCTCATGGTCCTGCTCGGGAGCCTGGCGCTGGCCGATGCGCGGCTGTTCGACGCCGCCACCAGCCTGGGTGCCTCGCCCTGGCGGGCCTTTCGTACCCTGGTGTGGCCGGCGACCCGCCAGGGTGTGTTTGCCGCGAGCTGCCTGGTGCTGAGCCTCTGCATCACCGATTTCGGCGTGCCGGTGGTGGTGGGTGGCAACTACCAGACCCTGGCACTGGAAGCCTACAAGGTGGTCATGGGCCAGCAGCAATTCGGCCGCGGCGCCCTGATCGGTCTCTGCCTGTTACTGCCGGCGCTGCTCAGCTTCGCCGTGGATCTCTGGCTGCGCCGCCAGCGCGGTGCCCTGGATGGTCGAGCACAGGTCTACCGCCCGCGACCGGCGCCACTGCGCGACGGCGGCCTGCTCCTGCTGGTGGTGCTGGTCTGCACCCTGCTGGTCGGGGTCTTCGGCACCGCGGTCTATTCGTCGCTGGTGCGCTTCTGGCCCTACGACCTGTCCCTGTCGCTGCACAACTACGCCTTTTCCGACCTGCCGGGCGGTTGGCAGGCCTATGGCAACAGCCTGGTCCTGGCCAGCAGCAGCGCCCTGCTGGGCGGACTGCTGATCTTCACCAGCACCTACCTGCTGGAAAAGACGCCCCAGACCGCCCTGACCCGTCTGTTGCGGCTGCTGTGCTTCATCCCCATGGCGGTACCCGGGCTGGTACTGGGACTGGGGTACGTCTTCTTCTACAACCTGCCGGCCAATCCGCTGCACGGGCTCTATGGCGGCCTGCCGCTGCTGGCGGTCTGTACGGTGGCGCACTTCCTCACCACGGCCCAGCTCACCGCCGCCACCGCCCAGCGCCAGCTGGATGACGAGTTCGAAGCCGTCGCCCGCTCGCTCAAGGTGCCCCTGGCCCTGCACTTCCTGCGGGTGACCCTGCCGCTGTGCCTGCCGGCGCTGCTGGACAGCATCCGCTACCTGTTCGTCTCGGCCATGACCACGGTATCCGCCGCCATCTTCCTCTACAGCCCCGACAGCCTGCTGGCCGCCATCGCCGTGCTCAATCTGGACGATGCCGGCAACGTCGGCGGCGCCGCCGCCATGGCCACCCTGATCCTGCTCACCAGCGCCGGCGTCTCGCTGCTGCTCGCCGGACTCTCCCGTGGGCTGCTGCGCCACACCCAGGCCTGGCGCGCCCCCACCGCTTCCTGACCCCAAGGACCTCGCCCATGGACTATCAAGCCCCCACCCGCCTGCAGGCCGCCATCCTGGACTGGGCCGGCACCGTGATCGACTTCGGCTCCTTCGCGCCCACGCGCATCTTCGTCGAGGCCTTCGCCGAATTCGACGTCGAACTCAGCCTCGCTGAGGCCCGAGTGCCCATGGGCCTGGGCAAGTGGGATCACATCCGCGCGCTTTGCGATCAGCCTGCGGTGGCCGAGCGCTTCGCCCGCCGCTTCGGCCGCCTGCCCAGCGATGCCGACGTGACGGCGCTCTACGAGCGCTTCATGCCCTTGCAGATCGCCCGGGTCGCCGAGCATTCGGCGCTGATTCCCGGCGCCCTGGAGGCCATCGCCGCCCTGCGCGCCCGCGGGCTGAAAATCGGCAGCTGCTCCGGCTATCCGCGCACGGTGATGACCCGGGTAAATGAATTGGCCGCCGCGGCGGGCTATCGACCCGATCACGTGGTGGCCGCCGACGAGGTGCCCAAGGCCCGTCCCGGACCGGCCCAGGCGCTGGCCAACGTCATCGCCCTGGGCATCGACGACGTCGCCGCCTGCGTCAAGGTCGACGACACCGCGCCCGGCCTGCTCGAAGGGCGTCGCGCCGGGATGTGGACGGTCGCGCTGCGCTGCTCCGGCAATCACCTGGGCCTGTCCTGGGAGGACTACCAGGCCCTGCCCGCCGCGCGCCTGACCGCGGAGCGCACGCGGATCGACGCCCTGCTCGCCCCCAGTCGTCCGCACTACCAGATCGACACCCTTGCCGAGTTGCCGGTGGTGGTGGCCGACATCGACACCCGCCTGGCCCGGGGCGAAAGCCCTCAGGCCAGCTGACCAGCCCTTCCCGAGGAGATCCGACCATGTTCCTGCGTACCGCCCTGGCCGCTACCCTGGCCTGCGCCTGGCTGCTACCCGCCCAGGCCGCCACCGAACTCACTGTCTACAGTGCCCTGGAGGTCGAGCAGCTAAAGCCTTACCAGGAGGCCTTCGAAGCCCAGCATCCGGACATCCACCTCAAGTGGGTACGGGACTCCACCGGCATCGTCACGGCCAAGCTGCTCGCCGAGAAGGATCGCCCCCAGGCCGATGTCATCTGGGGCCTGGCCGCCTCGAGCCTGGCGATCCTGGAAAAGCAGGGACTGCTGCAGCCCTATGCGCCGCAGAACCTGGCGCAGATCGGGGCGCGCTATCGCGACGCGGCCAATCCGCCGGCGTGGGTGGGCATGGATGTCTGGGCAGCGACCCTCTGCGTGAACCGCGTCGAGGCGGAGCGCCAGGGCCTGCCGCTGCCCAAGACCTGGGAAGACCTCACCCGTCCCGAGTACCAGGGCAAGATCGTGATGCCCAACCCGGCTTCCTCCGGCACCGGCTACTTGGACGTCAGCGCCTGGCTGCAAATGTTCGGCGAGGCCAAGGGCTGGGACTACATGGATCGCCTGCACCGGAACATCGGCCAATACACCCATTCCGGCTCCAAGCCCTGCAAGCAGGCGGCAGCCGGCGAGTTTCCCATCGGCATTTCCTTCGAATACCCGGCGGTGCAACTCAAGCGCAAGGGCGCGCCCCTGGAGATCGTACTACCCGCCGAGGGCCTGGGTTGGGAGATCGAGGCGACCGCCATCGTCAAGGGCACCGAGCATCTGGAGGCGGCGCGAAAACTGGCTGATTTCTCGGCGAGCTCGGCGGCCATGAATCTCTACAAGGCCAATTTCGCCGTCCTGGCACAACCCGGTATCGCCACGCCCATGGCCGAGCTTCCCGCCAACTACGAGCAGCGCCTGGCCCCCAATGACTTCGCCTGGGCCGCACAGAACCGCGAGCGCATCCTCGCCGAATGGCGCCAGCGCTACGACGGCAAATCCGAACCGCGCAAACCTTGAATCCGGGAGTCTTCTCATGAGTCAGCACGAATGTGATCTGCTGGTGGTCGGTGCCGGTATCCTCGGCCTGGCCCACGCCTGGGCCGCGGTTCGCCGCGGCCTCAGGGTAAGGGTCATCGAACGCAGCCATACGCCGCTCGGCGCATCCATCCGCAACTTCGGCCAGGCCCTGGTCACCGGTCAGGCGCCCGGCAACATGCTGGAGCTGGCGCAACGCTCGCAAAGACTCTGGGCCGAACTGGCGGGTGCGGCGGGACTATCCCTGCTGCAGCGCGGATCCCTGCTGTTCGCCCGCACCCCTGCCGAAGAAGCCCTGCTCGACGCCTTCTGCGCCGGCCGCGCCCGGGAGCTGGGCTATCGTGTCGAGCTGCTGCGCGGCGCAGCGCTCGACCACCTCTACCAGGGCCGCTTCGCCCACCACCGCGCCGCCCTCCATGGCCTGGACGATCAGCAGCTCCATTCCCGCGAAGCGCTGCCGCAGATCGTCGAGTTCCTGCGCGGGCTGGGGGTGGAGTTTCATTTCTCCACCCTGGTACGCGATGTGACAGCGGGCGCAGCCCTGACCACCGCGGGCCGTTTCACCGCCGGCCACATCCTGGTCTGCTCGGGACACGACTACCAGACGCTGCTGGCCGAGCAACTGGCGACCCTGGAACCCCAGGTCTGCCGTCTGCAGATGCTGCGCGCCCGCTGTACCCGTCCACTGGATCTGCAGCACGCGGTGCTGACCGGGCTGAGTTGCGTGCACTACGGCGCCTTCGCCGATCTGCCGGAAGCCGCGGCGATCCGCGCGGAAATCCGCCAGCAACAACCGGAACTGGCGACCCTGGGCATCCACCTGCTGATGAGTCCCACCCCGCAGGGTGACCTCATCATCGGCGATTCCCACGACTACGGCAGCGATGCGTCGCCCTTCAACGCCGAACACGTCGATCGTCTGCTGCTGGAATTGGCGGAACAGACGCTGGGCGACCGCCTGGAGGTGCTGGAGCGCTGGCAAGGCGTCTACGGTGCCCGTGGACCCGGGCCCTACAGCGTGCTGGAGGTCGATCCGCAGATCACCGCCATATTGATGCATACCGGGCTCGGCATGAGCATCGGCCTGGCGCTGGGGGAGCGAACGATCGCCGAGTTGTTCTGAGCCCCCACCGGTATGAGGCGTTCTCACGCCCTGCAGGAATGAGCTGCAGTACCCTTCGGGCGTAGGGCCTGCTATCTAGGCAGCATGAGCCGTCACGGCATGCTGCCGAAGACCCCCGTTCCGTTAGTCCAGGTTGAAGATGCCTTCCTTTCCCACCGACCGCTACGACCTTCTACTGTCCACCCCTTCCACTCACGCCGCCGAGCGCTACCAGGCCGGTGTCGACCTGCTGCTGTCGCTCTGGCCCGGGGCGGCCGAGGCGCTGGATGAGGCGATCGCGGCCGATCCTGATTTCGCCCTGGCGCTGGCAGCACGGGCGCGGCTGCAGCTGATCGACAACCAGGCCGGCGCGGCCTGGGAGACCATCGCGCGGGCGCAGCGGCTGGTCGAGCGGCTTGGCACGGAGCGCGAGCGCAGCCATGTCGAGGTCCTGCGGCGACTGATCGGCGGGGAAGGCGCGCGGGCGCTGCAGGGCGCGCTGGAACATGCCGAGCGCTGGCCACGCGACATCCTGATCCTTGGCCTGCCTCTGGGGGCCTTTGGCTTGCTGGCGTTTTCCGGGCGGGCCGATCATGACCAGGCGCGGGTCGACCTCTGCGAACGCCATGCCCGCCATTTCGCCGCGGACGACTGGTGGTTCCTGACCTACCGCGGCTGGTCCCATGGCGAGAACGGCGATGTGGTCCGCGGTCGAGTGCTTGCCGAGCGGGCGCTCGAGCTGCGCCGCCACAACGTCAATGCGGCCCATGCCCTGACCCATGTCCTGCACGAATCCGGCGACAGCCAGGCCACGCAGGCCCTGATCGCCGGCTGGCTGCCCGAGTATCCGCGCCACGGCACCCTGCATGGGCATATCGCCTGGCATGGCGCCCTGGTGGCCCTGGAACAGGGCGACAGCCAGGGCGCGCTGGACCTCTATCAGCGCTTCGTGGCGCCGGCGGCGTCCACCGCCGGCCCGCTCAATCGGGTCAGCGACAACGCCTCCTTTCTCTGGCGCCTGGGACTCTATGGCCATGAGGTGCCCGCCGAGCTCTGGCAGGCCACCGCCGCCAGTGCGGAGGGGCTGTTCCAGCAACCGGGACTGGCCTTCGCCGACGTCCATATGGCGCTGATCGCCGCAGCGATCGGGGATCGTCTGGCGGTGGAAGCCCGTATCGCTGGACTGGAAAGCCGCCTGCGCGACGGCGGCCTGGCCGCCGGACCGGTAGTCCCCCTGCTCTGCCGCGCCCTGCTGGCTTTTGCCGAGGAGGACTACCCAGGTTGCGCCCGGCTGCTGGAACCGCTGCGCGGGGACGTCGCCCGCATCGGCGGCAGTGGCGCCCAGCGCGAGGTCATCGAAGACACCCTGCTGGTTGCGCTCATGCGCGCCGGGGAGCACGCCAAGGCGCTCGCCCTGCTGGACGAGCGTCTGCATCGACGGTCCTCGCGGCGGGATGAGCAATGGCGGACGGCATTGGAGAGTCGCAAGCGCGACCGCTAGAGAAGACGAGATCGACGGATCTGTATCTGCAGACACAATATTGATATATTTGAATCTGCAGATTGAGGAGCATTGCCATGCTACAGGCGGCCATCGCGACAGCTGAATTTTCGAAGAGCCAAGGTACCGTTGGCCTCAGGGCAGCGCTCAACATCCTCGACAGGTGGCAGGCCTCCAGCGAACAAAGCTGCCGCATCCTGCGTATCTCACGCAGCACCTATGCGCGCGCACTGCAGAAGGATCCGGCGTGGTCGGTCAGCCTGGATACCGATCAATTGCAACGTATCAGCCTGGTCCTGAACATTCATTCCGCCTTGCGCGTGGTCTTCGACAATCCGGAAAACGTCTATGGCTTCGTCGCCATGGGCAACCACAACGACTTCTTCAATGGCCGGTCGCCCCTGGAGATCATGGCCCAGGGCGATATGATCGCCCTGTACGAAACCTTCCGGCGTATCGACGTGCTGCGAGGTGCAGGGTGGTAAAGCTGGAGGATCTGCCGCTGCTCAAGGGCGCGCCTCTGCAGGGACACCGGCTGGTCAATTCCAAGTTTCCACCCATCGCTCTGTTCGATGACGTAGCCGATGCCGAAGATTTCGAAACGCTCTACCAGCTCCAGGCGCTGACCAACCCGCGTCTGCAGAACGAGCTGGGACGTCTGGAGCTGATCCCGCGTGACCAGATTCCCTTCGGCATTCCTGGCTGTTCCTATGCAACGGCCCCCTTCACCCACGTC
>Ga0157365_10000256_pt1 | contig 24470 bp, 20 predicted proteins | sample AttsexASBM3_FD_111478 | JGI IMG/M metagenome (GOLD analysis project Ga0157365, IMG submission 111478) | Fungus gardens microbial communities from leaf cutter ant in Ribeirão Preto, State of São Paulo, Brazil - Atta sexdens ASBM3 | ecosystem: Host-associated > Fungi > Mycelium > Unclassified ... | reverse complement strand
GCCCCGACTGCCCGCTGAGGCTTCGCAGCACATCGCGCGGGCGCAGGAACGGAATGGGGCAGAGGACCGCGCCGGGCTCGCCGTCGCGGCGGTATAATAATGTGGCCTGGCTTTCCGGCGTGAGCTGCGCGCTGGCGATCACCTGCGTATTGAGACAGGCAAGCAGCTCGCGGGATTCATTCAGCGTCGCGACCGAGTCGTGGTTGCCGCCAAGCACGATAAGCGGGCACTGCGCCGCCTGCAGTTTGACCACAAATCTGTTGTAGAGCTCGCGCGCATAACTCGGCGGCGCGCCGGTATCGAAGATGTCGCCCGCGACGATAATCGCGTCCACCTGATGCGCAATGGCCGCGCCGAGCAGCCAGTCGAGAAAGGCTTCATGTTCAGCCGCGCGGCTTTTGGCATAAAAATTTTGACCAAGATGCCAGTCTGAGGTATGCAGAATACGCATGGGATGCCCTGTGGCGAAAAAGCGAGAAGGGGATTATAAACATCCGGTACGGCGGGTGTCCTGTTTCGTCGCGCCGCGCGGTTTTTTCGCCTGCGCTGACAGGTCATCTTACGGTCATCTTTTTCATAAATCTGTCATAAATCTGACGCATAATGGCGCCGCATAACATACTGTTTACTTTATTTAACAGGGCGAATCATGGCGAGACGTATTCTGGTCGTTGAAGATGAAGCACCTATCCGCGAGATGGTGTGCTTCGTACTGGAACAAAACGGTTTCCAGCCGGTGGAAGCGGAAGATTATGACAGTGCGGTGAACCAACTCAATGAGCCCTGGCCGGATCTGATTTTGCTGGACTGGATGCTGCCTGGCGGATCGGGGATCCAGTTTATTAAACATATCAAGCGTGAAGCGCTGACCCGCGAGATCCCGGTGGTGATGCTGACGGCGCGCGGCGAAGAAGAAGATCGCGTGCGCGGTCTGGAAACGGGCGCGGATGATTACATTACCAAGCCGTTTTCCCCGAAAGAGCTGGTGGCGCGTATTAAAGCTGTCATGCGGCGCATTTCACCGATGGCGGTAGATGAAGTCATTGAAATGCAGGGCTTAAGCCTCGATCCGTCATCGCATCGCGTGATGACCGGCGAGAATCCCCTCGATATGGGGCCGACCGAATTCAAACTGTTACACTTCTTTATGACACACCCGGAGCGCGTATACAGCCGCGAACAGCTGCTGAACCACGTCTGGGGCACCAATGTGTATGTGGAGGATCGCACCGTCGATGTGCATATCCGCCGCCTTCGCAAGGCGCTGGAACATAGCGGTCATGACAGAATGGTACAAACGGTGCGCGGCACGGGTTATCGGTTCTCGACCCGTTTTTAAACCCAAAACAGGAGTGTGACGCGTGCTGGAACGGCTGTCATGGAAAAGACTGGTGCTGGAGCTGATGCTCTGCTGTATCCCGGCGCTGGTTCTCGGGGCGATATTCGGCTATCTGGCATGGTTTTTACTGGCGGCGGTGACCGGATTGCTTATCTGGCATTTCTGGAATCTGCTGCGGCTCTCCTGGTGGCTGTGGGTGGATCGCAGCATGACGCCGCCGCCCGGTAGCGGCAGCTGGGAGCCGCTGCTCTACGGCCTGCACCAGATGCAGTTGCGCAATAAAAAACGCCGCCGCGAACTGGGCAATCTTATCAAACGCTTTCGCAGCGGCGCGGAATCGCTGCCGGACGCCGTGGTGCTGACCACGGAAGAGGGCGTCATCTTCTGGTGTAACGGTCTTGCGCAACAGCTGCTTGGCCTGCGCTGGCCCGACGATAACGGGCAGAATATCCTTAACCTGCTGCGCTACCCCGAGTTCACCAGCTACCTGCGCGGGCAGGCGTTTAACCGCCCGCTGCATCTGGTGCTCAATAACGGGCGGCATCTGGAGTTTCGCGTGATGCCCTACAGCGAAGATCAGCTGCTGATGGTGGCGCGCGACGTGACGCAGATGCATCAGCTCGAAGGCGCGCGGCGCAACTTCTTCGCCAACGTCAGCCATGAGTTGCGCACGCCGCTCACCGTATTGCAGGGCTATCTTGAGATGATGCATGAGCAGGTGCTCGAAGGGCCGCTTCGCGAGAAAGCGCTGCATACCATGCGCGAGCAAACCTACCGGATGGAAGGGCTGGTGAAACAGCTGCTGACGCTCTCGAAAATCGAGGCGGCCCCCGCGATGCAGCTTAACGAAACCATCGACGTGCCGATGATGCTGCGGGTGGTGGAGCGCGAAGCGCAGACCCTGAGCCAGCAGAAGCACACCTTTACCTTCGAGGTAGACCCGCAGCTTAAAGTGCTCGGCAATGACGAGCAGTTGCGCAGCGCGATTTCCAACCTGGTGTATAACGCGGTCAACCATACGCCGGCGGGCACGCATATCACGGTACGCTGGGAACATGTGGCTCACGGCGCGCGCTTTAGCGTGGCGGATACTGGGCCTGGGATCGCCGCAGAGCATATTCCGCGCCTGACCGAGCGGTTCTACCGGGTGGATAAGGCGCGCTCGCGCCAGACCGGCGGCAGCGGTCTCGGGCTCGCGATTGTGAAACATGCGCTGACGCACCACGACGCGCGCCTTGAGATAGAAAGCACGCCCGGCAAAGGAACGACGTTTTCGTTTCTGCTGCCGGAAAGACTTATTGCCGCCGCGCCTGCCAGCGCCGATTCTGCGCCGTAGTTTGTAACGTCTGCTTTCCAGGGCCAGCCATAAGCTGGCCTTATTCATTTTTTATCCGCCCTTCAGCGCTTTTTTCCTCGTTTGCTGCTTTTTTGCTCGCGCGAATCGCCGGAGGTTTTTTACGAAATCAGATTTTATCACTGCCCTGAAACTTAGATCTGGCATAAAGGTCTGGTTTTACGATCCCGTCTTGCCTTTAAACGTTATAAGCGTTTAAATTGCGCCCCTGCTATTGCCAGACCGACTGTTTTTGCGCGGTAAACCGAAAAACAATTCTTCGCCAGCGTGATCGGGAAGCATATCCCGCTGTCAGCGTCTGAAATGGCCGTGTTTTCGTCAGCAGGCTGACGATAAAAATTATTCAATTTCAACACCACATCCACAGGCAGTAAATCTTATGACCCATCAGTTAAAATCGCGCGACATTATCGCACTGGGGTTTATGACCTTTGCGCTGTTCGTCGGCGCGGGCAATATCATTTTCCCTCCTATGGTTGGTTTGCAGGCCGGTCCGCATGTCTGGACGGCGGCGATCGGCTTTCTGATAACCGCCGTTGGTCTGCCTGTGCTGACCGTGGTGGCACTGGCGAAAGTGGGCGGCGGCGTTGACAGCCTGAGCCACCCGATTGGCCGCGTGGCGGGTATCCTGCTCGCGACCGTCTGCTATCTGGCCGTGGGGCCGCTGTTCGCCACGCCGCGCACCGCGACCGTGTCGTTCGAAGTGGGCATCGCGCCACTGACCGGCGACGGCGCGCTGCCGCTGCTGATTTACAGCCTGGTCTACTTCGCGCTGGTTATCCTGGTGTCGCTCTATCCGGGCAAACTGCTGGACACCGTGGGCAACTTCCTGGCGCCGCTGAAAATCATCGCGCTGGTGGTGCTGTCGGTGGCGGCTATTGTCTGGCCGGCGGGCGATATCAGCGTGGCGACGGAAACCTATCAGAAAGCGGCGTTTTCCAACGGCTTTGTGAATGGCTATCTGACGATGGATACGCTGGGCGCGATGGTGTTCGGGATTGTTATCGTCAACGCGGCGCGTTCGCGCGGTGTGACTGACTCGCGCCTGCTGACGCGCTACACGGTGCTCGCGGGCCTGATGGCGGGCGTCGGCCTGACGCTGCTCTATCTGGCGCTGTTCCGTCTGGGCTCTGACAGCGCGACGCTTGTCGATCAATCCGCTAACGGCGCGGCGATTCTGCACGCGTATGTTCAGCATACCTTTGGCGGCGCGGGCAGCTTACTGCTGGCGGGGCTGATCTTCCTGGCGTGCATGGTGACCGCGGTCGGCCTGACCTGCGCCTGCGCCGAGTTTTTCGCGCAGTATCTGCCGCTCTCCTACCGCACGCTGGTGTTTATCCTCGGCCTGTTCTCAATGGTGGTGTCGAATCTCGGCTTAAGCCAGCTGATTCAGTTCTCGATCCCGGTGCTGACGGCCATCTATCCGCCGTGTATCGCACTCGTTGTACTGAGCTTTACCCGCGGCTGGTGGCATAATGCGAGCCGTGTTATCGCCCCGGCGATGGCAGTCAGTCTGCTGTTTGGTTTGATTGATGGGGTGAAAGCCTCGGCGATAAGCGGTATCCTTCCGGCCTGGACTCAGAAACTGCCGATGGCGGATCAGGGGCTGGCCTGGCTGCTGCCGACCATCGTGATTGCGCTGGCGGCGGCCGTCTGGGATCGTACGGCCGGACGGAGCGTGACTTCCACCGCACATTGATCGTCGGTTGATTGTTGAACCACGGGGCCTGGCTCCGTGGTTTTTTATTGTATGACGTGGTACTGGAAAGATGGAAAACGAGAACAAGCTCAAGCGCGGGTTGAGTACAAGACACATCCGCTTTATGGCGCTGGGTTCAGCGATTGGCACCGGCCTGTTTTACGGCTCGGCGGACGCTATCAAAATGGCGGGCCCGAGCGTACTGCTGGCGTACATCATCGGCGGCGTGGCGGCGTATATCATTATGCGCGCGCTCGGTGAAATGTCGGTGCATAACCCGGCGGCGAGCTCTTTCTCTCGCTACGCGCAGGACTACCTCGGCCCGCTCGCCGGCTATATCACCGGCTGGACCTACTGCTTTGAAATCCTGATTGTCGCCATCGCCGACGTCACCGCGTTCGGCATCTATATGGGCGTCTGGTTCCCGACGGTGCCGCACTGGGTGTGGGTGCTGAGCGTGGTGCTGATTATCTGCGCCATCAACCTGATGAGCGTAAAAGTGTTCGGCGAGCTGGAATTCTGGTTCTCTTTCTTTAAAGTCGCCACCATTATCATCATGATTGCCGCCGGTATTGGCATCATTATCTGGGGTTTCGGCAACGGCGGTCAGCCGACCGGCATCCATAACCTGTGGAGCAACGGCGGCTTCTTCGCGAACGGCTGGATTGGCACCGTGATGGCGCTGCAAATGGTCATGTTCGCCTACGGCGGTATTGAGATAATCGGCATCACTGCGGGCGAGGCGAAGGACCCGGCGAAATCCATTCCGCGCGCCATTAACTCGGTGCCGCTGCGTATCCTGGTATTTTATGTCGGCACGCTGTTTGTGATCATGTCTATCTACCCGTGGAATGAAGTCGGCACCAACGGCAGCCCGTTCGTCCTGACCTTCCAGCATATGGGCATTACTATTGCGGCGGGCATTCTGAACTTCGTGGTGCTGACCGCCTCGCTGTCGGCGATTAACAGCGACGTGTTCGGCGTTGGCCGTATGCTGCACGGCATGGCGGAGCAGGGGAGCGCGCCGAAAGTGTTCGCCAAAACCTCGCGCCGCGGCATTCCGTGGGTGACGGTCGTGGTGATGTGCTTCGCGATGCTGCTGGCGGTGTACCTCAACTACATCATGCCGGAGAACGTCTTCCTGGTGATTGCGTCGCTCGCGACGTTCGCGACCGTCTGGGTGTGGATTATGATCCTGCTCTCGCAGGTGGCGTTCCGCCGCCGCCTGAGCGCGGATGAAGCCAACGCGCTGAAATTCAAAGTGCCGGGCGGGGTGGCGACCACTATCGTGGGCCTGATTTTCCTGGCCTTTATTATCGCGCTGATTGGCTGGCATCCGGATACCCGCATTTCGCTCTACGTCGGTTTCGCGTGGATTGCGCTGCTGCTGGTCGGCTGGGTGTTTAAACGCCGCCGCGATGCCCGCCTGTCCGCGTAATCTCTCCCATCATCCCCGCCGCCTGGCGGGGATGTCGTTTTCACTCTACGCTCACCTGAGCTTCTCCACCTCCCGTCTCCTCCCCCAATAAAATCCAGAATGAGGAAGGCGCGCGGTTGCCCGTGTGAAAAGATCGCCCCGTTTTCTGTCGATTAAGGATTAAGTGTATGTTGAATGCCTGGCATCTCCCCGTCGCGCCCTTTATTCGCAAGCAGGGGGAGACGTTACAGATAACCCTCTGGCTCAAGGGCGACGCGCTGCCGGAAACTGTCGTGCTGCGCTATGAGCGCGATAACGAAGAAACGCCCTTTACCATGAAGCGCCTGCCAGGCGCGCCGCACCCGGAGGTCAGCGCGTGGCAGGCGAGCATTCCGCTCGGCGATGGCCAGCCGCGCCGCCGCTACGCCTTTAAACTGCTCTGGCGCGATCGCCAGCAGTGGTTCAGCCCGCTGGGCTTTAGCGAATTTCCACCGGCACGCCTGGCGCTGTTCGCGATTGACGCGCCGGACGACGGCCCGGACTGGGTGCAGGATCAGGTGTTTTATCAGATTTTCCCGGACCGCTTTGCCCGCAGTACGCCGCGCGGGGCGCAACAGGACAAGGTTTACTATCACCACGACCAGGGACGCGACATCATCCTGCGCGACTGGCATGAGCCGGTAAGCCAGGAGGCGGGCGCCTCGACGTTTTACGGCGGCGATCTCGATGGCATCTGCGAAAAGCTCCCCTACCTGAAAAAGCTCGGCGTCACGGCGCTCTACCTCAACCCGATCTTTAGCGCGCCGAGCGTGCATAAATATGACACCGCCGATTACCGCCACGTCGATCCGCAGTTCGGCGGCGACGAGGCGCTGCTGCGCCTGCGCGAAAAAACGCGTGAGGCGGATATGCGCCTGATTCTGGACGGCGTCTTTAACCACACCGGCGACACGCACCCGTGGTTTGATCGCCAGAACCACGGCCCTGATGGCGCGTGCCATCACCCTGACTCGCCAACGCGCAACTGGTACAGCTTCACCGATGACGGCCACGCGTTCTGCTGGCTCGGTTACGACAGCCTGCCGAAGCTCGATTTCGCCGAGCGCGGCGTGGTGGAGGAAATCTACGCGGGCGAAGCGAGCGTGGTGAAACACTGGCTGAAAGCGCCGTGGAGTATCGACGGCTGGCGGCTCGACGTGGTGCATATGCTCGGCGAGCGCGGCGGGGCGAAAGAAAACCTGCGCCATGTTGAGGGCATTACGCGCGCCGCCAAAGCGGTTAATCCGCAGGCGTTTGTCTTTGGCGAGCATTTCGGCGACGCGCGCCAGTGGCTGCAAAACGACGCGGAAGACGCGGCGATGAACTACCGCGGCTTTACCACGCCGCTGTGGAGTTTTCTCGCGGGCGTGGATCAGGGCCTTGAGCCGCAACGGCTCGACGCCGCCGACTGCATCCGCTGGATGGAAGAGTATCGCGCGGCGTTGTCGCACCAGCAGCAGTTGCGGATGTTTAACCAGCTCGACAGTCACGACACCGCGCGCTTTAAGACGCTGGTTAACGGCGACCCGGCGCGCCTGCGGGCGGCGGCGGTGTGGCTTTTCTGCTGGCCTGGCGTGCCCTGCATTTTTTATGGCGACGAAGTGGGCGTCGAGGGCGGCAACGATCCGTTCTGCCGCCAGCCGTTTCCGTGGGAGAAGGCGCAGCAGGACGGCGAACTGCTCGCGCTCTATCAGCGCCTCGCGCGCCTGCGCCATCGCAGCCGGGCGCTGCGCGCCGGCGGGTGTCAGGTGATGTACGCAAAAGGCGACGTTATCGTCTTCGCGCGCGTCTTTCAGCAGGAGCGGGTGCTGGTGGCGCTCAATCGCGGCGCGGCCTGCGACGTGACGCTGGCGTTCTCGCCGCTGCTTGAGGGCAACACCTGGACGCATGAAGAGGGCGACGGCGCGCTGGAGGGACAGGCGCTGCGGCTGGCGGCAGGCGCGGCGGTTATCTGGCGCGCGCGATAAGCGCACCGAAACGCGGTAAAGGAATACCGCTTTTCATTCAGATATGGGAAAGTAGCCGCACATCTGCCGCAGGGTCTGAAATCAATGGATGAGATTTTTGTGTTTGCTGCTCTGATTGCGCTGTTCTGCGTGGTCGTGGTGCCCATCATGGCCATCATGGCGCTTACGCGCAGCGCACGTAACGAAACCGAACTGCAGCGCCTGCGCGAGCGGGTAGCGACGCTGGAAGCGCGGCTTGAGGGCGCCCCGGCGGCGAGCGCGCCTGCGCCTGTCGTATCGTCTGCGTGGCAGGCGGCGCCTGCGCCCGTCACCGCTGCGCCTGAGCCTGTAAATGAGCCTGAACCGACACCTGCGCCGCAGACGGCTGACGCGCCGCCGGTCTGGTCGCAGGCGGTGCGGTCTGCGGCGAAACCGCAGACGCGTGACACTGCGCCGCGCCGCGAGACGCCGGTTCAGGAAAACGGCGGCGAGTCAGCTCTGGGCGGCATGTTTTCAGGCCTGGCCCGCTGGTTTATGCAGGGCAATCCGCTCGCCAAAATCGGCGTGATCCTGCTCTTTTTAGGGCTCTCTTTCCTGCTGCGCTACAGCGTCGAGCGCGACATGCTGCCGCTGGAGCTGCGCGTCGCGGGCGCGGGCGTCGCAGGCCTGGCGCTGCTGGCGTTCGGCTGGCGGCTGCGGCATACGTCTCCCCTCTACGCGCTGATCCTTCAGGGCGGCGCGGTTGGCGCGCTCTATATCACCATTTTCGGCGCGTTCCGGCTCTGGCAGATGCTGCCGATGCCGCTGGCTTTCGGTTTGATGCTGGTCGTGTGCGCCGCGAGCGTGGCGCTGGCGGTGCTGCAACGCGCGTTAAGTCTCGCGATGCTGGCGAGCCTTGGCGGTTATCTTGCGCCGCTGCTGCTCTCCACCGGCGGCGGCAGCCATATCGCGCTGTTCTCATTCTATCTTCTGCTTTCCGTGGGCATCGCCGCTGTGAGCGTCTGGCAGCACTGGCGCGAGCTGAATCTGCTCGGGCTGCTGTTTACCTTCGGCGTGGCGGGTCTCTGGGGTCTCAATGGTTATCAGCCGGATGAGTGGCTAAGCTGCCAGCTCTTTTTAATCGCCAATATTCTGCTCTTCGGCGTGGTCTGCGTTGCGCTGTCGCTACGCGCGCAGCAGCAGAAGAAAATCGTCGACGGCGTGCTGCTGTTTGCGCCGCCGCTGGTCGGGTTCGGGATGCAGTACGCGATAACCCGCCACTGGACCTACGGCCCGGCGTTTTCCGCGCTCGGTTTCGGGCTGGTCTATCTGCTGCTCGCTCGTTTCGCGCTGCGCCGCTACCCGCAGCACGGGCGCATACTGGCGATGGGCGGACTGGCGCTCGGCGGCGCGTTTGTCACGCTCGCCATTCCGCTGGCGCTCTCGGCACGCTGGACGGCGCTCGCCTGGGCGCTGGAAGGGCTCGGACTGCTGTGGTTCGGCATGCAACAGGCCCAGCGCCGCATGAGCTACAGCGGCAGCGCGCTGCTGGCGCTGGCGGCGGCGAGCGCGATGTACGCCTGGCTCGACGGCATTGCGCTTCTGAACGCGGCGTTTATCTGCGCGGTGCTGGCGCTCTGCTGGCTCGCGGGCGGCTGGCTGTGGCGTGAGCCGCAGCGACAGGTGAGCCGCGCGCATCTTGGCGCGGGTATCGCGTTCTGGCTGATGGCGCTGGTCGCGGCGTCGCGCTGGGCGTTCCATGATGTCTCTGCGGGCGTCGCCTGTACGCTTGCGCTGCTCGCGCTCTCCGCGTTGCTGTGGCGCGTGACCGCGCGTAAAGCCGCGTTGCCGGATCTCGGTCATGCCGTCTGGCTGCTGTGGCCGGGCATGGCGCTGATGCTGCTGTGCCATCTGGCGATTGACGGCGCGCTGGTGCGGGCAGGCTGGCACAGCTTCGTCTGGTGTCTGGCGCTGCCGTGCGCACTGTGGCTGCTGCGCCGGGATGCCAGCGCGCTGCCGGTTCGTCTGCAGCAGGGGCTGCATCTGTCGCTGTTCTGGATGCTGCTGCTGGCCGTTGCTGCCGAGACCTGGTGGTTTACCGACAGCCTGCCGTGGGGCAGCGAGGCGTGGCAGACGGGGATTATTCTGGCCGTCAGCGCAGCCATCGTGCTGCTGGTGAAGGCGGCATTACGCCGCCAGTGGTGGCCGTTCGCGGCGTGGCCTGCGCTTTACAGCGGGCCAGGGCTCGCGCCGCTCGCGCCTGCGCTTGCGCTGTTACTGCTCACCGGCAATCTGCTCAATGGCGTGACGGTCGACTGGCCGTATCTGCCGTTGCTCAACCCGCTGGAGCTGGGCGCGGGCTTTGCGCTGCTGGCGGTGTTGAGCTGGTGGCGGCTGCTGACGCGCTTCTGGATGCCGCTTCTGCGCCAGGCGGAGCCCTGGGCGCCGCTCGCCTGGCTGGCGCTGCTGTTCTGGTGGGGCAACGGGCTGGTGCTGCGCACGCTCGCCTGGGCAGGCGACATTCCCTGGTATGCCGACGCGCTGTGGGATTCGCGCCTGGTGCAGACCACCTTCGCGCTGCTCTGGATGCTGCTGGCGCTGCTGGTCATGGTGCGCGCCACGCGTAAAGGCGCGCGGCAGGGCTGGTTCTGCGGCGCGGGGCTGCTTGGCGTAGTGATTGTGAAGCTGATGCTGGTGGACAGCGCTCATGGCGGCGGCCTCGCGCGCGCCGTGGCGTTTATCGGCGTCGCAGTGCTGGTGCTGATTGTGGGTTATTTTTCTCCGCTGCCGCCGAAAGCGGCGCAGCCGGTCAACACCCGTCAGGGAGAGTCAGAATGAAATCATACTGGATAGCCCTCGTCTGGGCGGTGGCCGCCGCGTGCGCGGCAGGTGATGACGCGTCAACCCGGGCGGAGAGCCCGCAGGCTTACGCGCGCGGCATGGAGCTCGCCGTCGAAGGGCAATCGCCCTGGTATCAACTGGTATTGCCGGAGGCGGTCTATCAGCAGAGCGCCTTCCCGGATCTGCGTGATGTCCGCGTATTCAACGCGCAGGGCGCGAACTTGCCTTTCGCGCTGGAAACCACGACGCCGCCCGCGCCTGCGCCGCAAAGCGCGCCGCTGACGGTATATAAGCTGGAGGCGCAGCCGCAACAGCCCACCCGCGAGGATGACCCGAACGCGGTGCTGCTGACCATGCCGTCGGGCGTGCAGGTTCGTCTGGAAAACTCGCCCGGCGAGACGATGAGCGCGAGCTGGCTTATTCCGCTCGGCGAAGGGCATGGTGAGCAGGTGCTGACGCAGCTGCGCCTCGCCTGGCCGCAGCAGGCGAAGGGCTGGCAGGCGCGGGTCGATATCCTCAGCAGCGAGGCGCTGCGCGACTGGCAGCCGGAAGTGACCGACGCGCCGCTGATGGATTTAACCTCGGGCGATCGTCGCCTGTTGCAGGACAAGGTGGATTTCAGTGACGGGCTTAGGCTCTCTGGCGCGAAATACCTGCTGGTCGTGGTGAAAAACGCCAGCGCGCCGCTCAGTTTTACCGCAGCGACCGGACAGTGGCAGGCGCCGCATCCGCAGCCAGTGCGCATACCGCTGCCCGCGCAGGGCGTGAAAGCGCCCGACGACGCGGCGGTCTACCGCTGGTCGCGCCCGCAGCCGTTTGATGCGCTGACGCTGCGCCCGGCGCAGGAGAATGCCGTCGTGCCGGTAGAAATCGACTACCGCAGCGCGGACAACATGGCCTGGCAGCCGCTCGCCCGCACCGTGATTTACCGCCTGGCGGATCGCCCGGTGGTGAGGATTGCCCTGCACGGCGAGCTGATTTCCGCCCTGCGCGTGCGCGCTGTCAATCAGCGCTTCGGGGAGGCGCTGCCGGAAGTGACCGGCGAGCGCGATGAAAAAACGCTGGTGTTTAACGCCCAGGGGAGCGGTCCGTTCCTGCTCGCCTGGGGCAATGGCGCCGCACAGCCGCAGGCGCTGGCGCTGCAAACGCTGGTGCCGGGGCAGCGCAGCCTTGAGACGCTGCCTTACGCGCAGGCGGCCAGATCCGTGGCGTTAGGCGGCGATGCGCGGCTGGTCGCGAAAGACGCCGTCGCGCAGCGCAGCACGAGCTACACATGGCTTATCTGGGCCGTACTGGTGGCGGGCGCCGCCGGGCTGCTGCTGCTCGCCTGGCGATTGTGGCGGGAGATCCGCGGCGAAAAAGCGGCGTAATCAGAGGGTCTGCTGGCGCGCCATCTCCATCATCCGCGGGTAGAAGCGCCAGAACTGGCGCTCCAGCGCGGCGTAATGGGTATCGAGATCGTCCCAGGAGTCGCGCAGGGCCGCCAGCTTCGGGCGGCGGCTCGCCATGCCGTTGAGCACGCGGGCGATAAAATCCATCTCGCGGTAGCGCTCCATCCAGCGTTCGCGCCAGAGCACCTCGTTGAGGTTGACGAAACGCTCGGGCGCGTCGGGCAGCGTCGGCAGGATCAGCGCGTGCGCATAGCCGACAAACTGGTCGAGCGGGAGATCGGGCGAGATCTGCGCCCAGTGTCGCGAGAGAAAGTGATCCCACATCACGTCCAGCGTGACCGGGGCGACGCGGCGGGTTTCCGGGCGGAACCAGTCGCGCGCTTCACGGACTTCCGGCAGGTTATCGGTGAGTACATCCACGCGCCGGTGCATGTAAATTCCCGCCACGACATCCGCCGGGTAAAGCGCGTCCGGTTTGCCGCGCACAAAGTCCGCCATCAGGTTGCCGGGCAGCGAACTTTGCGCAAGATGCGCGAGGTGCAAATGGGCGAGAAAATTCATAACGATCCTTTCCAGAAAGAGAGATAAAGCGGCTTATCAGTTGCAGGGAGCGCGCCCCGGCACTAGACTAGCCGCCTGTTTTTTAAGTCAGAGTTCCAGCCATGCGTTTGACCGATTTCTCCTTTGAATTACCCGAATCCCTGATAGCTCACTATCCACAAGCTCAGCGCAGCGCCTGTCGCCTACTGTCGCTCGACGGGCCGACGGGCGATCTCACGCACGGCACTTTCACCGATTTACTCGATAAGCTCAACCCCGGCGATCTGCTGGTCTTTAATAACACCCGCGTGATCCCGGCGCGCCTGTTTGGCCGTAAGGCGAGCGGCGGTAAGATTGAAGTGCTGGTGGAGCGTATGCTCGACGACCACCGCGTGCTGGCCCATATCCGCGCGTCCAAAGCGCCGAAGCCGGGCGCAGAGCTGCTGTTGGGCGATGATGAAAGCGTAAACGCGACCATGACCGCGCGCCACGACGCGCTGTTTGAAGTGCAGTTTAACGACGAGCGTCCGGTGCTTGATATTCTCAACAGCATCGGCCATATGCCGCTGCCGCCCTATATCGAACGCCCGGACGAAGCGTCCGACCGCGAACTCTATCAGACCGTCTACAGCGAAAAGCCGGGCGCGGTCGCGGCACCGACGGCGGGCCTGCATTTTGACGAGCCGTTGCTGGCGCGCCTGCGCGAAAAAGGCATTGAGATGGCGTTTGTGACGCTGCACGTCGGCGCAGGCACATTCCAGCCGGTGCGCGTGGAGAGCATCGAAGATCATGTGATGCACTCCGAATACGCGGAAGTGCCGCAGGACGTGGTTGACGCGGTGCTGGCGGCGAAAGCGCGCGGTAATAAAGTGGTTGCCGTAGGCACCACATCGGTACGCTCGCTGGAAAGCGCGGCGCAGGCCGCGACAGACGCGCCGATCGCGCCGTTTTTCGGCGACACCCAGATTTTTATCTACCCTGGCTATCAGTATCAGGTGATTGACGCGCTGGTGACGAACTTCCACCTGCCGGAATCGACCCTCATCATGCTGGTGTCGGCGTTTGCGGGCTATCAGCACACCATGAACGCCTACCGCGAAGCGGTAAAAGCGGAGTATCGCTTTTTTAGTTACGGCGACGCGATGTATATCACGTACAATCCGCAGGCCATTTTCGAGCGTCCGGGCGAATAACCGGGCGCTTGCCGCTTTTTTCTCTCTCCTTAACCGGAGAGGGCCGGGGTGAAGGGGGCCTTCACCCTGTAACATTAATCATCAGACTGTCTCTCTGATGTGGAGAAAAACGTGAAATTCGAACTTGATACGACCGATGGCCGCGCGCGCCGCGGCCGCCTGGTATTTGATCGCGGCGTGGTGGAAACCCCGGCGTTTATGCCTGTGGGCACTTACGGCACCGTTAAAGGCATGACGCCGGAAGAAGTGGATGCCACCGGCGCGCAGATTATCCTCGGCAACACCTTTCATCTCTGGCTGCGTCCTGGCCAGGAGATCATGAAACTGCACGGCGACCTGCACGATTTTATGCAGTGGAAAGGCCCGATCCTGACCGACTCCGGCGGCTTCCAGGTCTTCAGCCTGGGCGATATCCGCAAAATCACCGAGCAGGGCGTGCATTTCCGCAACCCGATCAACGGCGATCCGATTTTCCTCGACCCGGAAAAATCGATGGAGATCCAGTTCGATCTCGGTTCTGACATCGTGATGATCTTCGACGAATGCACGCCGTACCCGGCTGACTGGGACTACGCGAAGCGCTCGATGGAGATGTCGCTGCGCTGGGCGAAACGCAGCCGCGACCGCTTTGACAGCCTCGGTAATAAAAACGCGCTGTTCGGTATTATTCAGGGCAGCGTTTACGAAGATTTACGCGATATCTCAGTTAAAGGTCTGGTAGAGATAGGCTTTGATGGCTACGCTGTCGGCGGCCTGGCTGTCGGCGAGCCGAAGGAAGATATGCACCGCATTCTGGAACATGTCTGCCCGCAGATCCCGGCAGATAAACCGCGCTACCTGATGGGCGTGGGCAAACCGGAAGACCTGGTCGAAGGCGTACGTCGCGGCATTGATATGTTCGACTGCGTAATGCCGACGCGTAACGCGCGCAATGGCCATCTTTTCGTCACCGAAGGCGTGGTGAAAATCCGCAACGCGAAGTACAAAAGCGATACGGGGCCGCTGGATCCTGAGTGTGATTGCTATACCTGTCGCAATTATTCACGCGCCTACTTGCATCATCTCGACCGTTGCAACGAAATACTGGGCGCGCGTCTTAATACCATTCATAACCTTCGCCACTACCAGCGCTTAATGGCTGGTTTACGCAAGGCTATTGAAGAGGGTAAATTAGAGCACTTCGTCGCGGATTTCTACCAACGTCAGGGGCGGCCGGTGCCACCGTTGAACGTTGATTAATTTAATAATGAGGGAATTTGAATGAGCTTTTTTATTTCTGATGCGGTAGCCGCTGGCGGTGCGCCGGCAGCCCAAAGCCAGTGGACGTTAATTCCGATGCTGGTCGTGTTTGGTCTGATTTTCTATTTCATGATCCTGCGTCCGCAGCAGAAGCGCGCTAAAGAGCATAAAAACCTGATGAACTCTATCGCGAAAGGCGATGAAGTGCTCACAAACGGTGGTCTGGTCGGCCGCGTGACCAAAGTAGCGGAAAACGGCTACATTGCTATCGCCCTGAACGACACCACTGAAGTGGTTATCAAGCGTGACTTCGTCGCAGCCGTCCTGCCGAAAGGCACCATGAAGGCGCTGTAATCCATTGTTTTCCCAAAGGGAACTGCCGTGTTAAACCGTTATCCTTTGTGGAAGTACCTTATGCTGGTCGTCGTGCTTCTCGTCGGCCTGCTTTATGCACTTCCCAACCTGTATGGTGAGGATCCGGCTGTTCAAATCACTGGCGCGCGCGGCGTCGCCGCCAGTGATCAAACGCTGGTCCAGGTCCAGAATACGTTACAAAAAGAAAAAATCTCCGCGAAATCTGTGGCTCTGGAAGAGGGCGCCATTCTCGCGCGCTTTGACTCCACCGATACTCAGCTGCGCGCTCGCGAAGCGCTGATGAGCACGCTGGGCGATCAATTCGTCGTTGCGCTTAACCTCGCGCCTGCCACCCCACGCTGGCTCACCACTATTTCCGCTGAACCAATGAAGTTGGGTCTTGACCTGCGCGGCGGCGTGCACTTCCTGATGGAAGTGGATATGCAAACCGCGCTTAGCAAGCTCCAGGAACAGAACATGGACGGCATGCGCAGCGATCTGCGCGATAAAGGCCTGAACTGGACTAACGTCCGTAAAGCTGAAAACTACGGCATGACGATCCAGTTCCGCGACGGCGACACCCGTGACGCCGCGGTTTCTTATCTGACTGCCCGTCATCGCGATATGGTTATCTCAAGCCAGGGCGATAACAGCTTGCGCGCGGTGCCGTCTGATGAACGTCTGCGCGAAGCGCGTGAATATGCCGTTCAGCAGAACATTAACATCCTGCGTAACCGCGTTAACCAGCTGGGCGTCGCTGAGCCGCTGGTACAGCGTCAGGGCACTGACCGCATTGTGGTTGAACTGCCGGGTATTCAGGACACCGCGCGCGCCAAAGAGATCCTCGGCGCGACCGCGACGCTTGAATTCCGTCTGGTTAACAACTCTGTCGACCCTTCTGCCATCGCCGCGGGCCGTATTCCTGGCGATTCCGAAGTGAAGATGACGCGTGAAGGCCAGCCAGTGGTGCTGTACAAACGCGTGATTCTGACCGGCGATCATATTACCGATTCCACTTCCGGTGTTGATGAGCAGTACAACATGCCGCAGGTGAATATTTCGCTCGACAGCTCTGGCGGCAATATCATGTCCAACTTCACCAAAGACAACCTGCGTAAACCGATGGCGACGCTCTTTGTGCAATATAAGGACAGCGGTAAGAAAGACGCTAACGGGCGCAGCATTCTGGCGAAAGACGAAGAGGTGATTAACATCGCGACCATTAAGGCGCGTCTTGGTCAGAAGTTCGTGATTACCGGCATCGACAATGCGAACGAAGCGCGTCAGCTCTCGCTGCTGCTGCGTGCGGGCGCGCTGATTGCGCCGATCCAGATTGTCGAAGAGCGCACCATCGGCCCGACGCTGGGTATGCAGAACATCACTCAGGGTCTGGAAGCGTGTCTGGCGGGCCTCGCGGTCTCCATCCTCTTCATGGTCCTGTTCTATAAGAAGTTCGGTCTTATCGCCACCTCGGCGCTGCTGGCGAACCTGGTGCTGATCGTCGGCATTATGTCGCTGCTGCCGGGCGCGACGCTGACCATGCCGGGTATCGCGGGGATTGTGTTAACCCTTGCGGTCGCGGTCGATGCGAACGTACTGATTAACGAGCGTATTAAAGAAGAGCTCAGCAACGGTCGTTCGGTCCAGCAGGCGATTGATGAAGGCTATCGCGGGGCGTTCAGTTCCATTTTCGACGCCAACATCACGACGCTGATTAAGGTCATCATCCTGTACGCAGTGGGGACCGGCGCGATTAAAGGGTTTGCTATCACGACCGGTATCGGCGTGGCGACCTCCATGTTCACCGCTATTGTCGGTACCCGTGCCATTGTAAACCTGTTGTACGGCGGCAAACGCATCAACAAGCTGTCTATCTGAGGAGTGCGTTGTGGCACAGGAATATACTGTTGAACAATTGAACCACGGCCGCAAAGTCTATGACTTTATGCGCTGGGACTACTGGGCCTTCGCCATTTCCGGCCTGCTGCTTGTCGCCTCGATTGTGGTGATGGGCGTGCGCGGCTTTAACTGGGGCCTGGATTTTACTGGCGGTACGGTCATCGAGATAGCGCTGGAAAAACCTGCGGATCTGGATTTAATGCGCCAGTCGCTGGAAAAGGCGGGCTTTGAAGAACCGCTGCTGCAGAACTTCGGCAGCAGCCGCGACATCATGGTACGTATGCCGCCAGCACCGAGCGAAACCGGCGGTCAGACGCTTGGCAGCAAAGTGCTGAACGTGATTAACGAGGCGACCGGCCAGAACGCGGCGGTGAAACGTATCGAGTTCGTCGGCCCGAGCGTGGGCGCGGATCTGGCCCAGGCGGGCGCGATGGCGCTGCTGGTCGCGCTGATTTCCATTCTGGTATACGTCGGATTCCGCTTTGAGTGGCGTCTGGCGGCGGGTGTGGTTATCGCGCTGGCGCATGACGTCATCATCACGATGGGCATACTGTCGCTGTTCCAGATAGAGATTGACCTGACCATCATCGCCTCGCTGATGTCGGTCATCGGTTACTCGCTGAACGACAGCATCGTGGTCTCCGACCGTATTCGTGAGAACTTCCGCAAAATCCGTCGCGGTACGCCTTACGAAATCTTTAACGTGTCGCTGACCCAGACGCTGCAAAGGACGTTGATCACCTCCGGCACCACGCTTGTCGTGATCCTCATGCTGTACCTGTTCGGCGGCGCGATGCTGAAGGGCTTCTCGCTGACCATGCTTATCGGCGTGTCCATCGGTACTGCGTCGTCGATTTACGTCGCGTCCGCGCTGGCGCTCAAGCTTGGCATGAAGCGTGAACATCTGCTGCAGCAGAAGGTGGAAAAAGAGGGCGCCGATCAGCCCTCCATTCTACCGTAATCGCCTGAGACGTTACGTGACAGTGAAAACCGCAGGTTTCGGCCTGCGGTTTTTTTTCGCCTTGATGATGCACCGGGCGCGTTGCAGGCAGCAGGTTTGCTCACTCTTTGTCACTCGCGCCCATAAAAAAAGCCAGCATACGCTGGCTTTTTCATTGAGATGTCAGACTCAGAAGTTGTAACCGACGACCAGATAACCACCCCAACCGGTCGAGCGGGTGTTGTAGTTGGTGAATGCCAGTTCGGCATCGTCGTTCCACTGGCCGCCGTTGTGCCAGTAACGCGCCACCACAGAGTAGTGCCAGTGATCGTAGTTCAGCGCCAGAATATGGCTGGAGGCGATGGAGTCGTTCGTGCGGGCCTTCACGCCATTAAGCGCGTAACCGCCTTTATCGCCGAGGTCTGAACCCCAGTCAAAGTTGGTAAAGCCGATATAGCTCAGGTTGCCGCCCCACAGCTGGGTAATAGGCACAAAGTATTTCACTTTGAAGCGGTAGCCGTCCCACTCATTCTGATTCTGCGCGCCATAGTTTTGCCACTGGTATTTGGCGTACACGTTCAGGGAGAGGCTCATCGGCAGGCCGGTGTCGATATCGGTGCCAAGACCCATGTACCAGGTGCTCTGTTCCTGAGAGTCGTTACGGCCCATATCGTAGATATAGTTGTTGGCGAAGTACCACTCTTTGAACGGTCCAAACGCCAGGCTGGTGCCGGTCAGTTTGTCGATGGAGAAACGCGGTTCAATCTCCATAAACAGCGGAGAGCCTTTGTTCCAGATCCCTTTGGCATCTCTGTTGCCGCCAAAAAACACCGGCGCATCCAGGTAGCCGTAGAAATCAAACCAGTCTTTTTTCGCGAAAGCTTCATATTCCAGATAGGTATCGTTGCGAATGGTCGGTCCGAAGCGGGTGTGGTAGCTGCCCACCACGTTCACGCTCTGGTGCCACCAGTCGGAAACAAACTCGCTATTGCTGGTTTCTGCCGCACTGGCAGTAAAAGAGGTGGAGAGCGCCAGGGCTGCACCGGCAGCTAAAACAATTTTTTTCATAATAGAGCCACTGTTTTAAGGAAATCCCCATTTCTGGGTGGAGTAAAGCTTTCGCATTTGGCGGGCTGGCCGCCACCGCATAAATTGTGCTGCCTATTATAAGTATCCAGCCTCACAAAAATATGTGGCGTTTCACATTCTTGTCATGTACGTAATCGATTGCGTTCACGTTTGCGGACATCGGAACGCGGATTCTAACGGCATAAGGGAACTCTGCCAACATTCGCGGTGCCACTTTTTATGGAAACGGCGGCAAAAGACGGAAATTAACGGCGTGAGAACGCAAGAGGGCGCAGCGGCGCGAATGTAACAAACGGTGCGCCGCTGGCTAAGGGAGGATTACGGCGCGACGACGGCGTCGCTGGCGATAAGCGGCTGGATATCATGCACGCGGATAAAACCCAGTTGTTCTGGCGTAATACCGCTAAGCGTCAGCGGAATCGAAACGTCGCTCGGCGCCAGCGTGCTGGCAGGCGCGCTGAACGGCTGATTCTGCACGTTCACTTCCTGATAGTTTTCCGTCGTGCCCTGCAGCTGGCCCCATTCGACGGTGCCGGTAAAGGCGGGCAGCGGCTCGTTGGATTCACTCTGGATAAACAGCGTCGCCTGCGTGCCGTTCGCGCCTGCCGAGACGTTGCGCAGCGACATTTTCAGCATCCCGAGCTGACTGCTGAGGCGCGCCGGAGTGTTCGAGCCCGGCAACAGGTAAACACCGCTTTGCGATTTTACATTCAGCGTGTTCTGCTGCGTGATTTTGACGGTTTCCTGCTTCAGCTTCGTCATTTCGTGATTCAGCGTGCTGACATTCTGGTGCATCTGGCGCACTTCGCTTTGCGGGGCGCAGGCGCTCAGGGCCAGGGTGCTGCCTGCGATCAGCCATTTCAGATAACGTGTTGTCATTGTTCGCTTTTCCTGAAAAAGGTGAGGTGCAGTAATGGTAGAGCCTGGCGGCGCGTCTGGCATAGCGCCTTTGTCTCAAAAAGGTTGCGTCTTTGTAGTCCCGCCAGTTCAGGGTAAACTGTTGTTCAGTTAACTTTTTCAGTCAGGAAGCGCTATGCATTGCCCGTTCTGTTTCGCCGTTGACACTAAAGTGATCGATTCCCGCCTGGTGGGCGAGGGCTCCTCGGTACGCCGTCGCCGCCAGTGCCTGGTGTGCCATGAGCGTTTCACGACGTTTGAGGTGGCCGAGCTGGTGATGCCGCGCGTGGTGAAAAGCAACGACGTGCGCGAGCCCTTTAACGAAGACAAACTGCGCAGCGGCATGCAGAAAGCGCTGGAAAAGCGTCCGGTCAGCTCCGACGACGTCGAAATGGCCATCAACCATATTAAATCCCACCTGCGCGCCACCGGCGAGCGCGAAGTGCCGAGCAAACTTATCGGCAATCTGGTGATGGAGCAGCTCAAAAAGCTCGATAAAGTGGCGTATATCCGCTTCGCCTCGGTCTACCGCAGCTTTGAAGATATCCGCGAATTCGGCGAAGAGATCGCCCGCTTACAGGATTAACCGATGTCCGACGAATTTTACATGGCGCGCGCGCTCACGCTTGCGGGCCAGGGACGCTTTACCACACACCCCAACCCGCGCGTAGGCTGCGTTATCGTTAAGGATGGCGCGATTGTCGGCGAAGGCTTTCACCTGCGCGCAGGCGAGCCGCATGCGGAAGTCCATGCGCTGCGCATGGCGGGCGACAGGGCGCGCGGCGCGACGGCGTATGTCACGCTAGAGCCGTGCAGCCATCACGGACGCACGCCGCCGTGCTGCGACGCGCTGATTAACGCGGGCGTCGCGCGCGTCGTCGCGGCGATGCAGGACCCGAACCCGCAAGTGGCGGGGCGCGGGCTCTATCGTTTGCAGCAGGTGGGCATCGACGTCAGCCACGGGCTGATGATGAGCGAGGCCGAGGCCCTGAATAAAGGCTTTCTCAAGCGCATGCGCACTGGCTTTCCGTTTATTCAGCTCAAGCTTGGCGCGTCGCTTGACGGGCGCACGGCGATGGCGAGCGGTGAAAGCCAGTGGATAACCTCGCCGCAGGCCCGGCGGGACGTGCAGCGTCTGCGCGCCGAAAGCCATGCTATCCTCACTACCAGCGCCACCGTGCTGGCGGACGACCCGTCGATGACCGTGCGCTGGGACGAACTCGGCGAAGACACGCAGGCGCTTTACCCGCGTGAAAACCTGCGCCAGCCGTTGCGTATCGTGCTTGACCGTCAGAATCAGGTGACGCCCGCGCACAAGATTGTCAATCAGCCTGGCGAAACCTGGCTTGCCCGCGCCACCCCTGACGACGCCGTCTGGCCTGCGGGCGTGGAACAACTTCCGACGCCGGTACATAACGGCAAGCTGGATCTCGTCCTGCTGATGATGCAACTGGGCAAACGCCAGGTGAACAGCCTGTGGGTGGAAGCGGGTCCGCAACTCGCCGGCGCGCTGCTCCAGGCTGGTCTGGTGGACGAACTTATCGTGTATATGGCCCCGAAACTGCTCGGCAGCGAGGCCCGCGGGCTTTTCGCGCTGCCAGGCCTTGAGCGACTCAGCGACGCGCCGCGTCTGGAATTTCGCGACGTCGTACAGGTCGGCCCCGATTTGCGCCTGCGCCTCGCGCTCGCCTGACGGCGGGACGTAAAACGTAAGCAGTGCGCGAAAGAGTATGATAAAATCCGCCCCCCTGCGGGGGCTACATAACCCTAAGGTAAGAGTATGAACATTATTGAAGCTACCGTTGCTGCCCCGGACGCTCGCGTCGCCATCGCCATTGCGCGTTTCAACAACTTCATCAATGACAGCCTGCTGGAAGGCGCGATCGACGCCCTGAAACGTATTGGTCAGGTAAAAGATGAAAACATCACCGTGGTGTGGGTGCCAGGCGCTTACGAGCTGCCGCTGGCGGCACAGGCGCTGGCGAAAACCGCAAAGTATGACGCGGTTATCGCGCTCGGTACGGTGATCCGCGGCGGCACGGCGCATTTCGAATACGTTGCGGGCGGCGCCAGCAACGGTCTGGCCCACGTGGCGCAGAACAGCGAAATTCCGGTAGCTTTTGGCGTACTCACCACTGAAAGTATTGAACAAGCCATCGAACGCGCTGGCACCAAAGCCGGTAACAAGGGCGCCGAAGCGGCGCTGACCGCGCTTGAAATGATTAATGTCCTGAAGGCTATCCAGGCCTGATTTTTTTGTAAGGGGAATTCCGTGAAACCTGCTGCTCGTCGCCGCGCCCGTGAGTGTGCCGTCCAGGCGCTTTACTCCTGGCAGTTGTCCCATAACGACATCGCCGATGTTGAATACCAGTTCCTGGCGGAACAGGATGTCAAAGATGTGGACGTGATGTATTTCCGCGAACTGCTCTCCGGGGTGGCGACCAACAGCGGCTATCTCGACGGCCTGATGAAGCCGTACCTGTCCCGTCAGCTCGAAGAGCTGGGCCAGGTGGAGAAAGCGGTGCTGCGCATCGCGCTGTTCGAACTCTCAAAACGTGACGATGTGCCGTACAAAGTGGCCATCAACGAAGCGATTGAGCTGGCGAAAGTCTTCGGCGCCGAAGACAGCCACAAGTTCGTCAACGGCGTGCTCGACAAAGCCGCGCCGTATATCCGCCCCAACAAAAAGTAAAATCCGCCTGCCATCGGCAGGCGAGACCTGGCGCTCGTTTTCTTTTACCGTTCTGTGCGTCAGACGGGCAAAAAGCTGGCGATTGTCTACTATGGTCATCAATGCGAAGAACCTGCTGTTCTTCGTCTGCTGTCTGAGGCCGGGCTTCCGGCCTTTTCTTCTTTTCTCTTGTGTTGAGGCGTAACCCTATGGCATGCGGCGAGTTTTCCCTGATTGCACGTTATTTCGATCGGGTCAGAAGCTCTCGTCTTGATGTTGAAACCGGCATCGGTGACGACTGCGCGCTGTTAACCGTGCCGGAGAAGCAGACCCTGGCGATCAGTACCGACACGCTGGTATCAGGCATTCACTTTTTACCGGATATCGATCCGCGCGATCTCGGCTACAAGGCGCTGGCAGTCAACGTGAGCGATCTGGCGGCGATGGGCGCCGACCCGGCCTGGCTGACGCTGGCATTAACCCTGCCGGAGGTCAATGAGCCCTGGCTTGAGGCCTTCAGCGATAGCCTGTTTGAACAACTCAACTATTATGATATGCAGCTTATCGGCGGCGACACCACGCGCGGCCCGCTGTCGATAACGCTTGGCATTCACGGTTTCGTCCCGGCCGGACGGGCGCTGAAGCGCTCGGGCGCACGGCCTGGCGACTGGGTCTACATCACCGGCACGCCGGGCGACAGCGCCGCGGGGCTCGCGATTTTGCAGCAGCGTCTGACGCCAGAAAACGATCCCGATGCCGACTATCTCATTAAACGTCACCTGCGCCCGACGCCGCGTGTGTTGCACGGTCAGGCGCTGCGCGGGCTGGCGAGCGCGGCTATCGATCTCTCCGACGGGCTGATTTCCGATCTCGGGCACATCCTCAAGGCAAGCGACTGCGGCGCGCGCATCGATCTTGACGAAATTCCGTATTCTGCCGCGATGACGCGCAACACCACGCCGGAACAGGCGCTGCGCTGGGCGTTGTCGGGCGGCGAAGATTACGAACTTTGCTTTACGGTGTCGGAGATTAATCGCGGCGCGCTGGAGGTGGCGGTGAATCATCTCGGCGTGCCCGTGACCTGCATCGGACAGCTGACCACTGCCGCCGAAGGCATGGTTTTTTTACGCGATGGCGCGCCGGTAACGCTCGACTGGAAAGGATATGACCACTTCGAAACGCACGTTTAATAAGGATGTCGCTAAAAGCCGGCTGAATTTACGCAACCCCTGGCACCTGCTCGCCACGGGCTTTGGCAGCGGCTTAAGCCCGTGGGTGCCGGGCACGATGGGCTCGCTTGCCGCGATCCCGTTCTGGTATCTGATGACGTTTCTGCCCTGGCAGCTCTACTCGCTGGTGGTGATGTTCGGCATCAGCCTCGGGGTCTATCTCTGCCATCAGACCGCCAAAGACATGGGCGTGCACGATCACGGCAGCATCGTCTGGGATGAGTTTATCGGCATGTGGATAACGCTCATGGCGCTGCCCACCCACGACTGGCAATGGATCGCCGCCGGGTTTGTGATTTTCCGTATTTTCGATATGTGGAAACCCTGGCCTATCCGCTGGTTTGACCGCAACGTTCACGGCGGCATGGGGATCATGGTGGATGACATCGTGGCGGGGATTATCTCGGCGGGCCT
>Ga0157365_10000255_pt1 | contig 24471 bp, 23 predicted proteins | sample AttsexASBM3_FD_111478 | JGI IMG/M metagenome (GOLD analysis project Ga0157365, IMG submission 111478) | Fungus gardens microbial communities from leaf cutter ant in Ribeirão Preto, State of São Paulo, Brazil - Atta sexdens ASBM3 | ecosystem: Host-associated > Fungi > Mycelium > Unclassified ... | reverse complement strand
GCCTAGGAAATAGCGGTAGAGCTGGATAAGCGCCCGATTGCGGCTCGCCTCCGCGATGGCACGATGAAAAGCCGAATCGCGCTCCAGAAAGGCATCTACGCTTTCGCTCTCAGTCCATTCTCCCCGGGCATTAAGCCCGGCCTTGATCCGCTGCAGGTCACCTGTTGTGCGGCGCAGCGCCGCGAGGCGGGCGGTTTCAATCTCGAGCATCGCCCGTAATTCGAAATGCTCGCGCAGGCTCGACCGGCTGATTGTCCGCATCAGCGTCGCTGGGTCTTCAAGAGAGCGGACATACGTGCCGTCACCCTGCCGAACCTCAAGGATGCCCGCATGAGACAGCACCCGAACGGCTTCGCGCACCGTGTTGCGCCCGACACAGAGAATTTCACTGAGTTCCCCCTCAGTGGGGATGCGCGCACCGACCGGCCACATTCCCGATGCAATGTGTTCGCTCAAGGCCTCAAGGGCCGAGTCGACAAGCGACTGGCGTCGGGCCTGGGTGAGAGTCGCCGTGCGCGGCGCGAGGAAATCTTGGTGCATGGCTCAGTCATCCTATCGCCGGATGTTTGTCTGTCGATAGAGTTAATACGTACAATAAACGGCGAGACGGGCTGCCCCTGCACACGGACACGTTCTGGCGGGGCCTCTGGAAGTCCCACGGCCGCATGGAGAGCCAGTACCTATGTTCGACATTCTGCCCACGCCAGACTTTCGGGAGTGCCACGATAGGGTAATCGCGGCATCGGCGAAAAGAGTCCTCGACTGCGCTGCCCGCTTTCAGATCCGGCAGGATCCGGCTTTGCGATTGGCTCTCGCGTTACGCGAATTGCCAGGGCGGCTGCTTGGAGGACAGCCCGCGCGCCCTTTTGACATGGACAGCTTCGTCGATCTTGGGCGCGAGGGCGATTCCTGGCTCGGCTTCGGCCTCGTTGGCGCTTTCTGGCAAGCGGATTTCGGCCTCGTCCCTTGCGCGAGCCGCCACGAATTCCTGACATTGCGGCGCGCCGACGTTTGCCGGCTCGTCCTAAGTTTCCGCGCGAAGCAGATCGGATACAGTAAGGTCCGCCTCATCACCGAAACCAGTATTTTTTGTCCGACGCCCGCTGCACGCCGACGCTTTGCACCGTACTGGTATCTGATCCGTCCGGTCAGCGGCGCAATGCGTCGCCGAACGCTTGCCAACATTTCCCGGCAGGCATGCCAGCCAAGCGCGGTGCGCTAACGGCGGATGCCAGGAAGCCGCTTGATCCTTTCAGATAGAAAGTCCGCGCACAGCCTGACGCGAGCGAGGTTTGCGCGCTCTGGCGCGATCAGCATGCTCAACGGGACCGGCATGAGCGTCCAAGACGGGAGAAGGCGCGTCAGACGGCCGTCGGCGAGACAATCCTCAACCAGCCAGAGATGGGCCGTCCCATAGCCACGCCCAGCGAGTAGCGCCTCGCGCAGGGCAAGTCCGTGATCGACGTTCAGGCGCGCGTGAAATGGCAGGATGGCAGGCTTTCCGGTCTTTGCCTTACCCTGCAGGACCAACCGGTCCGAGCCTAGAACGCGCGAAAGCCTGACCCCGTCACGTTCAGCGAGGTCGGCCGGCCGGCGCGGCGCGCCATGCCGCTCAACCCACATCGGCGCGGCGACCAGCACGCGCTGGCTGGTACCTAAAGACCGCAATCGCATGGCGCTATCCGTAAGCGGCCCCAGACGAATGGCGATATCGACATCGTCCTGCACCAGATCGACGCGATCATCAGTCGAGTTGAATGCAATGCGGATATCCGGCTGCTCGTCCTGGAAATCGAAGATCGACCGGCTGACATGCAGGACGCCGAGCGCCGCTGTGCAGGAAATCCGGACCGAACCTGCCATCGACCGTCCTGTTGCGCGTAATTCTTGTTGGGCCTCCTCGACGAGGCCGAGGATTTGCTGGCAGTGACCGTAATAGCGGGTGCCTTCCTCCGTGAGCGACACCCGGCGAGTCGTGCGCCGCAGGAGTACCACCCCGAGTGCATCTTCCAGCTCACGGAGATGGCGCGTTATCGTCGACTGTCCTGCGCCTGTCTCCCGTGCCACTCCGGAGAGGTTGCCTCGCTCCGCGATCCGCACAAAGGTGCGCATTCTGTCGAGCGAGATGCCAGATTGTTCCATTTTTCGGCAAAGTCCTATCCGGTGGAAACCTATGGGCCGACACTACCCTATCGCCTATTTTCACGGGGCTGTGCAAATTGTCTTGAAGAAAGGTATGCGCCCATGAATGTTTTGATCGTTTTCGCCCATCCGGAACGGCAATCGCTGAACGGGGCAATGCTCGACGTCACCGTGCGAGAGTTGGAAGCGCAGGGCCACAAGGTTCAGGTGTCGGACCTTTACGCCATGCATTGGAAATCTGCGGTTGATCGTGACGATTTTCCCAGCCTGTCGTCCGACGCGCCGCTAAAGGTGTGGAAGGCCTCGCATGACGGGTTCGCAGCAGGCGATTTGACGGAAGATGTGAAGGCCGAACAGGAGAAGCTGCGCTGGGCGGACACCGTGATCCTGCAGTTTCCGCTGTGGTGGTTCGCCATGCCTGCCATCCTCAAAGGCTGGGTCGACCGCGTCTATGCTTCCGGCTTTGCCTACGGCGTCGGAGAGCATAGCGAACAGCGTTGGGGTGACCGCTATGGTGAGGGGGTCATGGAAGGTAAGCGCGCGATGTTGATCGTAACGGCCGGCGGTTGGCCCGAACATTATTCGGAACGCGGGATCAACGGCCCGATCGATGACCTGCTGTTCCCGATTAATCACGGAATCCTCTTCTACCCCGGCTTCACCGTATTGCCGCCTTTTGTCGCCTACCGTGTGGATCGCCTCGACGACACGAAGTTTGGCGTGGTCGCGGACGAACTGCGCGAGCGCATGCGGAGCCTGGAGACGACCAAGCCCATCCCCTATCGCCGACAGAACTTCGGCGACTATCAGATTCCGACCATGGAAGTTCTGCCAAACCTCGTCCCACCAGGCGTAAAAGGATTCGAGGTTCATCTCGCGCCCGAACGCGACTGAGCGGCCGCCGGGTCGCAGCTGTGAAGGGCAACGCGACCGGGCGTATCAAGCCCGAGGATTTTGCTCGCGTCCCCGCCGCAGCCCGCGTGTCTCCGAGAGCAACGCATCTCCCGGACCTGTGGTGCGGGCGTCCACGCGGCAGGACGCCAGATCCTGAAACGCGGTGGGGGCGTCTCTATTGTAGCCTCATCGTGATCAGGTTGCGACCAGAACGTGCGCGCTGCGTTGCCTGCACCTGACCGGCAAGGATTCCTCACACGCAATAGTCGGGCCATCGTCCCGCGAATTGTAGCGGCAGCGCTCTTCGGAGGTTCTCCCTCCCGCACCCCAGGCTTCCAGAGCGGCCATGACCGGATGAAGCGCCTCGCCGTATTGCGTCAGCATATAAGTCACGCGCAACTGAGCGGACAGATGTACTTCTCGAGCGATCAGCCCGGTGTCTTCCAATTCGCGCAGTTGCATCGTCAGGACGAGGTGGGTGATTTTGGGCAAACACCGACGAAGATCATTGAAGCGCAGTGGTCCGCGCGTCATCAATGCGTAAAGTATGAGGCCTTTCCATTTACCACCGATTCGGTCGATCGCTACGCTGAGATAGTGACCAGCCCCCGGGTCTTCCGCGAGTGCATGATTTGGATTCATCGCGCAGGCCCTCCATACGATAAGCCGTTTTGTACCGATGGGTATAATAGGGGGTCAAGCCGTCATCCGTCACCAGATTTGATCATCCGCATCAGGAAACGACGTACGGCCCGAACCAAGCGAGTGCGAGATAGGCCTTCAGACTACGGGCGGGCTCACGGGTACTGTGAGGTCGCACATCCCATGATCGACGCTGGCGTTTCAAGTCAGACCGAGCGGCGGAATGAGCCACGGTCAGGGTACAAGCTTGGCTCGCCGCGTTCACGACGTTGACCGTCATTACCCTGACGCGCGCAGCATTGTTTCCCGGACTTGTGGCCCCTCGATCCACTCGAACGGCACAGCCTGTCGCCGCCGGATAATTTCCCGGACACAAAGGCTGAACGACCGCTCTACTGGGGTGCATGAAACGGATACGGTGCCTCCAACATGCAAAACGTCTCCGCTTGCAAAGTCGATGAAAAGAAGACCGGCTTGTGGGTTTTCTAAAAAGTTTCCGAAGGTATTGAAATACCGATTGCCCGGATAATCCGGGACGGTGATGATGTCGCCGCTGACATGGACGAAGCCGGCGGGACCGCCACGATGCGAAACATCCATGCCACCAAGGGCGACGTCCGGCGCGCAAGACGCCACGAAGAATGTAGTTGCCGTGGCGACCAGGCCATGTGCCTCGGCATCGAGTTGGGAGAGACGCTCCACAGGTCCAGCCACGCGCCCCACCGGCAGTGCGTCGCGCGTGCGAATATATTGCGGACAGTTTCCGAAGCTCTGGAGAACCCTCACGCGAACACCGTCTGGACCGGTCGTGAGGACAACGCCGTTGGCACGGTTACGTCGGCGTGTCGCGAATTCGATCCCGAGGATGGCGATGGGGGCGCCCGGGCCGATGGCCTCGGCTACGGGATCGCCAGTGGGCGGCTTCCAGCCAAGGAGAAGCGTCGTCTCGTCGGGACTGGAGAGGAAACCAGGTGGTCCAGCCGCGAACGTGGCGACCGGCCATCCGTCGGGAGAAAGCGTACCCAGAACGACATAGGGCAGCGTCGCAAAAAACCCACGATGCTGCTCCGGCATGAAAGGCCGGATGAAGGCGCCGAATGGTGGCGTAACTCCGGACAGAACCTGCGCACGCCGTTCGCCTTCGTGGAATGCGGTTGCCGCCTCGCCCATCGTCCTGATCCAATGTAGCAAGGCAGCCTATCATTGAGCCCGCTATGCGCACAACAAAATACCGACTGGTCAGTCATTGATCAACGTGCGATCCCGGCACGTTGTTCATGTTACTTTTTTCGGAAGAGCGACGCCGAAGCCACAAGAGGACCGGTCACGTGACATCGATCCCGGCCGCGGCGAGGACCCCGAGTGCCTCGCGTTGCAACGGCTGGTTGTCCCCAAGCGCCGTCAACCACAACGTTGCACCCTGTAGGCGCGTCAGCGCGTCGGTCGCGGCAGCCATCGGATCTGCGAAGCCCCCCAGACGCAGAATCAAGGCCAGGCGCGCACGGAGTCGGAACACGAACTTGCAGATGGCCGCTTTTGCTGTTGGAGCATCCTTCGGCACGCTCAATGCCAGGTGAAAGACCACTGATCCGCCGTGTTCTCCAAGACCGTTCGCGATTCGCATGATTAACTCACGATAGCTTTGACGCCAGTCCAACATGGGGTCCGGCAGTCCCTCAAGCAACTCGCGCAACGTGAGATCAAGCACCGCCGTTACCAGGAATTCCTTGTTCGGCAGGCGATTATAGATACTGGATTTCTTGAGTCCTGCTCTCGCGGCGATGTCGTGCATCGATGCACCGGCATAGCCCCGTTCTCGGAGCAGTTCGCGGGCAGCAATCACAATGTCATCATAGGAGGCCTTCACGTCGTCCTTCCGGTCAGCCAAGCGCATGGCAGCAAGGCGCCCCTCCCGATTTCGGCAGGCTGTCGGTGCGTGGGACGCGCATCGATAAATTCCGAGTGCGCAGGCTACGTGCTTGGTATCTGGTTTGACAACACCGTCAGTGCCCCTTTCCAGGCCGTGCATGCGGCGTCCTTCTCTCCGAGCACCATGACGCTGACGACGGCGCCATCCAGCAATGACGCGAAGGCGCGCGCGACGCTATCAGACCTGTTCTTCGGGACACCGGCGTCTTCGATCAGCGACTTGAGCGCTCCCCTCAAAGTCTGCTTGTGCAGCGTGACCCGTTCGTTGATCGCGCTGTTCTGGCCATTATATTCCAATGCCGCGCGCATAAAAACGCATCCCGTAAAATCGGGCTGACTGAACCAGTCGGTATACCAATCGAAAATCGCCTTAAGACGGTCTCGGGGTGCGCTACGGGCTCTGACGGAGGCAGCAGACGGAGGCAGCAAGCGATAGCGAGATGTGCTCCAAGCAGTCATCCAGGGCTTCGATCACGATTTGATCTTTGTTACGAAAATGATAATATAGTGTTTGTTTCGTAACTCCGGCGGCTTCGCTGATTTTGTCGACACTGACGTCGCGGAAGCCGAACCTCACGAACAGGCTGCTCGCCGTGTCGAGGATATGGGCTCGATTATTCGGGCGGCCGCCGCGCTTCTTGATCACGGCTTGTGTCATTGCGAGGCCTCCGGTTCAAGCGCACAATCGCTGTTCTCCGAACCAATCGAAACGCGGGGTTCGGCGGGTCGTTCGAGAAATATAAGAGAACCATGAACGACCGTTCCGTTCAATTACTATATCACCTGAACGGCCAGCGTGTACCGGTGCCGCCAGGTTGGATTGGCCCAAACCGTAGCGAGCGACCACGAACGCCGATGCATATGCGTCTGAGCAGGGCACGTTGGACCCGAGCACAGACGCTGAGGTCCGTTGCAACAGAGTCGCCAGTGGTCGGATGGGTTGCGAGACGTTGCCATATATGCGCCGGTTCCATGACTGGTTCAGGTATGGCCGGACAAAGTCGGCGCCGGCTTCCCTTTTTGGCCGATCGGCATGTGCGGGAGGCCGCTGCGCCGGATTAGAGGTATAAGAATTCTGTTCCGGTCTCCAATTGCATTTTCCCACCTTGGGCGAATCATTTTTGCCTAAGCGAGGGCGTGGAAATAATCTCTGGATTATCCCGCCGTCTTTTCAGAAAGGCGCGATCGCGTTCAATGAACCGCGCGACCATCACCGGGACAAGCCGGGCCGGGTTGGCTGAGTTCCCGCGGGCCGCTCCTTGCTCCTCGGCCAGGAACTGGGCGTAAAGGACAAGATCGCGATGGATCTCAGCGGGGAATGCGACCGTCACTCGGATAGGACGGTGATCAGGAATTTCAGTGATTCGGAGCTTATCCACGACGTGTGCCTCCTTGCGTGACATACGGTTTGAGAATCAAATCCCGCGACAATAGAACCGTGAACGGCAGTCCCGGCCGGTCGGTCAGCGTCGGCTGGACATCGAGGCTGCGATCGACCAGCCGATTTCCCACCATGGAGAACCCATTGCTGGCGCCACTGCGAATGGCCTGGGCCAGATTGTTCTCACTCTGGCTCGTGCCGGCTTCCGAGCCGACGCTGAGCAGCGTGGTGACAAGGGCAGCCCGGAACAGCTGACCCCAGTGGTTGTTCACCTCGTCGGACAGTCCCGACTGACCGATGGCATCCGCGCCGGGGAGTTTCTCCAGCACGAGGCTCTCGCCATCCGGAAAGATCAGCCGGGTCCAGATGATCTGGGTGCGCTGCTGGCCAAAGGAAATCCCGCTGTTATAGGCGCCGTACAGCGTGCTGCCCTGCGGGATCAGAAGATAACGGCCGGTCGGGCTATCATAGACGTTCTGGGTGACGTGACCGACGATCTGCCCCGGCAGGTCGGAGCTGATCTTCGTGTTCAAGGCGCCCGCGATCACGGTTCCCGCCTGGAGCATATAGGGCGACGCAAGCGGCATGATCCGGTCCGGGCTGAGGGTCTGGCGATCAGGCTGCCCCGCGAGGAAAGCGCGGTTTCCGGCCTGCGGTCCGGTATCGGCTGTTCCCTGCCCCTGACCGGGCGAGGCGGAGGTTAAGGTCGGGATCGGCTGCCCGTCATGCGGCTCGCGGGCTTCGATCGAGGCGAACAGCTTGCTGCCGATCGCGGCGTCGACCTCCTGCTGTGCCCGGCGCGCATCCTCGTTGCCGATGGCATTTGTGGGGATCGATTTCCCCTGCTGCTGGGCTTGCAGGATCGGCCGGCCAAGATCTCCGGGCAGCGCGGGGCCCAGTTTCGGCACGCCGGCATAATCTTTCGGCAGGTTGTCCAGACCTGCCGCCGATGGCGGTGATGCATTCTCCGAACCGGCTGGCGTCGGTGGCGGTCGATGGCTGGCTTCCAAAGCATAGCCGAGGGCGAACGCCACGGCGATGACGCCGGTCCCGCCGAGTGACCAGATCACGGTCCGCGACAGGCGCACCACGCGCGGCCGCTCGGCGCGCAGGCGCAGATCGGGTGGTGTCGCTGGCGACGGCGGGCTTCGCCCACTGGACGGAGCATTCTGGTCAGGACGTGGAGCCGTGTCTGGTCCTGCCCCCTCCTCTTTTTCCTCGCTCATGACGGCCGTCCGTCAGTGCGGAGGATGCGCACCCGCTGCTCACTGGTCTTGTCGCCGAGGCGCAATTCGGCTGCGGCGAACAGCCGGTCGACGATCATCCAGTTCTGGCGGACACGATAGTTGACCAAAGCCGGATTGCCTTCCGGTCCCAGCACGAAAAGAGGCGGCAGATCCCCCTGCCCGATCCCACTCGGAAACGCGATATAGACTTTTCTTCCATCATCAAAGGCTCGCGTAGGCAGCCACGGTGGGATACCCCCTTTCGCCGGCTGGATGGCATAGCGAAAATGCAGATCGTCGAGATCCAGCCCGGTCTCCACGGGCGCTTCTTCCTCGGCCGCCTCATCCTGCCGGTGCAGCGCGATCAGATCGTCCTCGGGGTAGTCCCAGGATACCGACGCCATATAGGTCGCGGGCGTCGAGCGCAGTTCCGCCAGATAGGTCCGGCGATCGGTGTTGACGATCAGATTGGTCGTAAGATCGGGGCGGGTCGGTTTGACCAGGATATGGACACGTTTGGCAGTGCCACTGCCGCTTGACGTGTCGCCGATCACCCAGCGGACGGTGTCTCCGGCCGCAACCGGGCCACTGCCCACGAGCTTTTCGCCCGGCTGGAGCATGATGTCGGTGATGTCGCCGGGCGAGGCATAGACCTGATAGAGCGCGCCGGGGCTGTAGGGGTAGACCTGTACCGCGTTGATAAAACCCGCCCGCGTCGGCTGAATCCGCGCGGCCAGATTGGCCTGGACGACGCGCGCGGTCGGGTCGGCGACGTCGGGAGCGACTTGCCGCGTCCGCAAACTGCGGGGCGGCAGCGGCTTCAATTGTCCCGGCAAAGGCAGAGGTCGGGCGACTTCGACCACCTGCACCGGTTTGGGCGGATCTGCCAGGCGTGTCGCCCGCACCGCGTCGTCATAACGGATGGCGGGCGGATGATACTGGCCGGCACAGGCAGACAGGATGAGCAGCGCCAGCGGTACAGCGCGCAAGACCATACGGATCATTGTCCGAGTTCCTTCGACCAGTTGATGGCGGTGACGAAAATGCCAAGCGGATTTTTCCGCAGGCGATCGGCTGTGCGCGGGGTCACGATCATGACCGTGAGAATGGCGGTCCAGCGTTCGGTGCCGGTGAACGCCCCGTCGCGGTAATGCCGCTCGGTCCAGGCGACGCGGAAACTGCCGGGCGAGGCCCGGATCACCGACGACACATCGATTTCGACCTGCTCGTGGCCGATCCGCGAGAATGGATCGTTGAGGCGGGCATAGTCGTTCAGCGCCTGCGCGCCGGAAATCATGGTGAAGTCGTAGGCCCTCAGCCAGTTCTGCCGGACGATGACGGGATCGGCAGACAGACCACGCACATCCTCGATGAAGCGTGCCAGATACCACGACACCTGCGGATCGGTCGCGACATAGGCCGATGTCGCGGGACCGATCACCTGCGCCTGGCCAAGCTTGTCGACCTGCACGACCCAGGGCACGATGGTGCCACGAGCGGCCTGCTGGATCAGGCCGATCCCGAGCGCCGCCGAGAGGAGCAGGCTGCCAAAAGCCATCAGCCGCCAGTTCCGGGCCTGCACACGTGCGGAGCCCATCCGCTCGTCCCAGATCTGGGCTGCCTGCTGATAGGGTGTCACGGGCTCGGGCGTGATCCCGTAGCGTGTGGTGGAACGACGGAACATCACTGTTTCTCCGAAAGATCGATGGATGCGGATCCGCCACCGCCATCGGCGGAGCGGATGACATGGGCGGCCTCGGCCGCATGGGTCGCGGCATTGCGATGCTTCATCGTCTTTGCCCAGCGGGGTGGTTTGCCGTCGGGGCCGGAGCCGCCACCTTCACCGCTGCCTCCGCCGTTTGACGGACCGCCGGACTTGCCGCTGGCAGCATTGGCGCCCGCATCGGGAGCCGCTCCGCCGGTGAAGCGTCCTCCTGTCGCGGTGAAGGCACTGCGCGCCCCGGCGCCGTAACTCTGTTTCATGGAGGCGGCAGCACCCGACGCCTTGCTCTTCGCGGCGTTCATGGCCGCAGCACCCGGCGCGCGGGCGACACCACCGAGTCCTGCGGCCATACGCGCTCCCGCGCTGCCACCGGCGGCACTCATGGCGCCCATGGAATATGCACTCGACGCGGCCCCCGCTGCGGCGGCTCCTCCACGCGCTGCGGCCGCTGTCGCGGCCAGAGCAGCGCCACCGCCGGACGCGATGGCAGCCGGTGCGGCGACCGCGGCCGCCCCCATGGCACCGACCGCCATCCCGGTTCCGACGGCGGCTCCCGCACCAAGCTGGGGAGCGCCGGAGATCAGACCGTTGGCAAGGGAACCGCCGAAAATCGCCAGACCGACGATGCACAACGATGCGAGCACGACGGAGAGCGCCTGCCCGATGGTCGGCGCGCTGCTTCCGTAAGAGGTCGTGAACTGTTTGAAGAGGACGGAGGCGATGGCGGAGATGACCGCCAGCACCATGATCTTCACACCCGAGGAGACGACATTTCCCAGCACCTTCTCGGCCAGGAAGGCCGTTCGGTTGAACAGGGCGAACGGGATGAGCACGAAGCCGGCGAGACTGGTGAGCTTGAATTCGACGATGGCGACGAACAACTGCACCGCGAGGATGAAAAATGCCGCGAGCACAATGACCCAGCACAGAAGCAGCACGAGGATCTGTATGATGCTGGCAATTGCGCCAAAGGAGAACGCCAGTTTGCTGGCCGCATCGAGCAGCGGTTGTGCCGCGGACAGGCCGGTCGCGGCCAGACGGCCGGGATGCATGAAATCGGAAAGTGCCAGCGTTCCTCCGCCCGCTTTAAGACCGAGCGCGGCGAAGCTGTTGAACACAATGTTCGCGAGATGGCTGAAATGATTGATGACGAAGGCAAAGAAGCCGACATAGAGCGTCTTCTTGACCAGACGCTGGATGATGTCTTCATCCACAGCCCAGGCCCAGAACAGGCCCGCCAGCAGAACATCGAGCACGGACAGCGATCCGGCGAGGGACACGACGCTGCCCTGTAGCAGGCCAAACCCGGAATCGATGGTTGTCTCGAAGGTGTTCAGGAACCCGTCGATGATCCCGACATTGCTGGCGTCCATCGATCAGTCTCCCGAGCCGGGAACAGAGACGGCCTCGGGCACGTAGGCGTTATACTGCGCGAAATGCTGATATTGTGCCTCGGCTCCCGCTTCGTTCGCAGCCTGCCGGGCACGCTCCAGTTCAGCAGCCCGGCCATTGGCGGCCAGTTCCGCTGAATGTCGGAAAGCTGTCGGGATTGCAGGGCCATAAGCTGGTTTCCGGCCTGCGCCGCCTGCAGCGCCCCGGTTGACGTCTGGCTGGCGGACACCAATTGCGTCATGGCGGAACTATCGCTGGGGATATTGCCGACCACACGGGCCTGAAGCTTCAGGGCGTCTTCGAACCCGCCGACGGAATTCTGCCATCGCGTCTGCGCCTGGCTGAACAGGGTGCTGTCCGACATGCCCGAAGAGACGGACGTGTACGCCTGCTGATACTGCTGCTCAACGGACTGGACGCTGTAGGCGATATTCTGCGCCTGTGCGAGAAGCGCCGTGGTCTGGGAAATCGTTGATTGCAGCGTCGACAATGTCGACAGGGGCAGCGTCGCCAGATTGCGACCCTGGTTGACCAGCATTTGCGCCTGATTGGCGAGGGATGTGACCTGGTTGTCGATCTGCTGGAGTTCGCGTGCCGCAATCAGGATGCTCTGGACGTGGTTTGCCCCGTCATACACCGCCCATTGGGCATGGGCGGGTCGGAGCGACGAAAAGGAGACCAAGCCAAGGCCAAGAGCCACGGCACATCCGGGGCGGAAATGTTTCGCCCGGATGCGGAAAAGTTTTTCCGTCATGGCACCCCTCCGTCTCGCAGAAGGTCCGCCGCCCACATCACGCCACGCGCCTCGAACCAGGCCGGAAGAAAACCGTCCCGCCCATGTTCAGCCAGCACCGCGTCGATCAGCCGGTGATCGTCCTTTCCCGACGCCGCGCACAGGGCGAGTGCGACCGGCCCTAGCCCCAGTTCGAAGAGGCGGTTTCCCCGCTGGGTCTGGCAGTAATATTCCCGCTTCGACGCGGCACGGGCGATGATGGCGATCTGGCGGTCGTTCAGGCCGAAGTTCCGATAAAGCGCCATGATCTGGGGCTCAATGGCGCGCTCGTTGGGCAGGAATATCCGTGTGGGGCAGCTTTCCATCACGGCCGGCGCGATCGGACTGTTGGCGATATCGGACAGGGACTGCGTGGCAAAGATGACGCTGGCGTTTTTCTTACGCAGCGTTTTCAACCATTCGCGAAGCTGGCCGGAGAAGTTTCCGTCATCCAGAACCAGCCAGCCTTCGTCGATGACCAGCAAGGTCGGGCGACCGTCCAGTCGCCCTTCGATGCGATGAAACAGGTAGGACAGCACGGATGACGCAGCCCCGGAGCCGATCAGGCCCTCGGTCTCGAACACCACGACATCGGCATCGCCCAGCCGCTCGGTGTCGGCATCGAGCACGCGACCATAGGGTCCGCCGAGACAGTAGGGCGCCAGAGCCTGCTTCAGCGCATTCGACTGGAGGAGCGCCACCAGACCGGAGATCGTGCGTTCATGGCTAGGCGAGGACGCCAGGGAGTTCAGCGCCGACCAGAGATAGGACTTCACCTCGGGGGTGAGCGTTACCCCCTCGCCGGCGAGGATCTGGCCAAGCCATTCGCCGGCCCATTTCCGTTCGTCGGGATCATCGATCCGCGCCAGTGGCTGGAGCGAGACACCGGGAAAACTGGCCACGCCCAACCCGTCATCATCCGTCAGATTGCCACCGAGATCGTGCCAGTCACCGCCCATGCCGAGGGTCGCCGCACGCATGGAGCCGCCGAAATCGAAGGCGAAAATCTGCGAACCCACGTAACGCCGGAACTGGAGCGCCATGAGGGCCAGCAGCACCGACTTCCCTGCCCCCGTGGGCCCGGCGATGAGCGTGTGGCCGACGTCGCTGGCATGCAGGGAAAGCCGGAACGGTGTGGCGCCGGCGGTCTTGCCGTAGAACAGCGGCGGCGCCTTGAAATGGATGTCCCGCTCCGGCCCGGCCCAGATAGCGGAGAGCGGGATCATGTGCGCGAGATTCAACGTGGAAACCGGCGGCTGGCGGACATTGGCGTAAACATGACCGGGCAGGCTCCCCAGCCAGGCTTCCACGGCGTTGAGGCTTTCCGTCATGCAGGTGAAGTCACGGCCCTGACTGATCTTCTCGACCAGACGCAGTTTCTCGGCCGCGATACTGGCGCTGCCGTCCCAGACCGTGACCGTGGCGGTGATGTAAGCCTGCCCGACATCGTCAGCACCAAGGGACTGCAACGCCAGATCGGCATCCGCCGCCTTGTTGGCGGCATCGTTGTCCACCAGAGCGGATGCCTCGTTGGTCATCACCTCCCGGACAATCGCCGCAATGCTCTTGCGCTTTGCGAACCACTGACGCCTGATCTTCGTCAGCACCTTCGTCGCATCGGTCTTGTCCAGCTGGATGGCCCGGGTAGACCATCGATACGGCATGGCCAGCCGGTTCAGATCATCGAGAATTCCGGGAAAGGTGCGGCTGGGAAAACCCGTGATGGTCAGAGTTTTCAGGTACGCATCGCCGAGTTTCGGTTCCAGGCCACCTGAAAGCGGCTGGTCCACCAGCAGGGCATCGAGGTGCATCGGGATTTCCGGCACCCGAACCCGCTGGTTCCGGGTCGAGATGGTCGAATGCAGGTAGGTCAGCGTCTGGCCGTCATTCAACCATGTGGCTTCCGGCATGAACCCGTCCAGCAACGCCAGAAGCCGATCACCGCGATCCACGAACGCATGGAGCATGCCTTGGGGATCCGGTCCGTCGCGTTCCCTGCCCTCGAACAGAAATCTCGCCGCCCGACTGGCGCTTTCCGCCGGGGGCAACCAGACCAGCGTGAGGAAATACCGGCTCTCGAAATGCGCACCCTCGTCCTCGAACTGCTCCCGGCGTTCGAGGTCGACCATCCGACTGGCGGCATCCGGAAAATCGCTTTCGGGATAGAGCGTGGCGGGGACGCGCTGCGCTTCCACGAACACGGCCCAGCCGGAACCGAGCCGGCGAAGGGCATTGTTGAGACGGCCAGTCACGCCCACCAATTCAGCAGGCGTCGCGGAATCCAGATCGGGGCCACGAATTTTTGCCGTGCGCTGAAAGGAACCGTCCTTGTTCAGGACGACACCTTTTTCGACCAGAGCGGCCCACGGCAAGTAATCCGAGAGAACAGCGGCACGATTGCGATATTCGCCAAGGGACATCATCGCCCTGCCCTCCTCATGCCCGCAACCAGGCGGGATAGCGGAGGTGCCGCCGTCCCACCTCGACGAACAGCGGATCACGCTTCGCTCCCCAGACCGCGAGGCCGTGCCCGACGATCCAGAACACCGCGCCGACCAGCCAGAGCCGCAGGCCCAGCGAGATCGCAGCCCCGAGCGTGCCGTTGGCGATCGCCAGCGTCCGGGGTGCCCCGCCCAGCAGGATCGGATCGGTCAGCGACCGATGCACCGGGACATGAAAGCCCGGCACGGCGTCATCGTCATATCCGGCGGCCATCAGATCAGTGCTCCACCGGAGAAGGAGAAGAACGACAGAAAGAACGAGCTGGCGGCAAAAGCGATGGACAGGCCAAAGACGATCTGGATCAGGCGACGGAAGCCGCCGGATGTTTCTCCGAAGGCCAGGGTCAGGCCGGTCACGGTGATGATGATCACCGACACGATCCGCGCAACCGGCCCCTGGATGGATTCCAGGATCTGGTTGAGCGGTTCCTCCCAAGGCATTCCGGAACCGGACGCCCAGGCGGAAGATGTGGCGGCAAACAATGCGATGCCCATCATGCTGGTCAGGCGTGACAGGCGACCGGAGGGGGCGCGCATCATCGTGCGCGCGGACTGGGTCTGCGACATCAGAGTGTGTCCTCGATGATGGAGAGGTTGAGGGAATATGGCCGCCCGTCGTCATTGGCGGGGGCATCGAAGGACGACAGGCGGTAATGGCCTGTGACAGGATCCAGTCCGTCCACCGTTGCGAGTTCGGACAGCCGGCGGGCATGACCGCGTCCTGACAGAACCGCGATCACGTCGATGGTTTCCGCGATCATGGCGCGTGGCACCGTGACCACGGCTTCCTGGATCAGCTGCTCCAGACGATACAGGGCCGCCAGCACCGATCCGGCATGCAGCGTGCCGATGCCGCCGGGATGACCGGTTCCCCATGCCTTGAGCAGATCCAGTGCCTCGGGACCGCGCACCTCGCCAATCGGGATACGATCGGGGCGCAGGCGCAGGGCCGAGCGGACCAGCTCGGACAGGGTGACGATGCCTTCGCGTGTGCGCAGGGACACGAGGTTTGGCGCTGCACATTGCAGTTCGCGCGTGTCCTCGATCAGCACGACCCGATCGTCGATCTTCGCGACCTCGGCCAGGAGGGCATTGACCAGCGTGGTCTTGCCCGTGCTGGTGCCCCCCGCGACCAGAATGTTCTTCCGTTCCGCGACAGCGCGGCGCAGAAATACCGCCTGCCCCGCAGTCATAATTCCGGCGGCGACATGATCGTCGAGGGTGAATACGGCCACGGCGGGCTTGCGGATCGCGAAACTCGGCGCCGTCACGACGGGCGGGAGCAAACCCTCGAAGCGCTCGCCGGTCGGCAGTTCCGCCGACACACGGGGTGCCCCCTCGTGAACCTCCGCGCCGACATGGTGGGCAACCAGACGCACGATGCGCTCGGCATCGGCAGGTGCGATCCTGTCGCCCGTGTCGGACAGTCCGTCCGACAGCCGGTCGACCCACAGCCGTCCGTCGGGATTGAGCATCACCTCGACGACCGCCGGATCGGCAAGCTGTCCTGTGATGGCTCCTCCCATGGCAGTGCGCAGCATAGAAAAACCACGCGCCACTGCATCGTTCGTCGTCGCATGGATGTGCATTGAAGACCCCGTTGTCGAGCACGGCCCGGCCGTTCCGGACCGCAACGGGGACAAATAGAGGAGGCACGCGTTTCCAGGTCGCAACAAGAAAGTCGACGATCATCGTACTGGGGCGTGTGTGGGCGTATACAAACTGGTGGAGGCGTAATCGGTTAAATTTTTAACGTATTATCAGCATATTAAACCGTCAGCGTTGAAGCGAGCCCGGACGGAAAGAGGACCGAGTTTAAACGGCCATGATATGATTGAGGCCGTGATTCATGTCATCGTATGAAAAACTTAGTCAGGAACAGCGAGAGATGCCGCCACGCAACGCAGGACACGCCGATTCATGGTAAAGACGGAATATTTATAGTTGCACTGATCGATTTTTTATCGGTTTACGTGATTAATACCTGCACGCAATTGAACTCATCACGCTAACTACCCCGACGAACCCCGTAATCACAGCGCTTTCGGCGCATGACGCACTGGGGTCGCGCTCCATCTAAAAGTTGCCCTGAAGGCACGACGCGTGCTTGAATCGACGGAGCGTGACTCTTCCAGTGGAATGCTGGCTTGCTGAAGCTTGTGACGATTCACATCCTGTTATTGAGGACTACCCTATTGAGCAGCGACAAGGACATCATGCTCGGTCGTCTGAATGCGACGGCCCAGATCGTGGCGGCGCATCTCGCGACAACGAAAGTGGAGACCGAACAGCTCCCGGAACTCGTGCGTCGGCTCTATGCATCGTTTTCTGAAGAGCGGCCAGTGTCGAGCACTATCGGGCTCGTGGCATCCGAGAAAGCCGATGACGTTCGGCCAGTTCCAGAACAGACTGAACAGTCCGTAGCAGGTGACGGAACGACCGAGGTCACGCCCACGCGCGCAGTTCGGGCCGTCGAGAAAAAACAGCAACCCGCGGTTCCGATCAAGGAATCCGTATTCCCCGATTATATCATCTGCCTGGAAGACGGCAAACAGCTGAAGTCACTCAAGCGTCATCTGACCGCCGCCTTCGGCATGACGATCGAAGACTACAAGACCAAATGGGGATTGCCGGACGTTTATCCGACCGTTGCACCGAATTACGCAGAAATGCGACGCCAGGTGGCTCAAAAGATCGGTCTTGGAAAACGTGCTTCCCGAAATGGCGACGTTGGTGAGGAAACCATTGAGGCTGTCCGCCCGTCGGGGGAGAAACAGGCGCCTTCCAGGCGAAATGTGGCCAGGACCGAGAGAAAAGAACCGTCGGCGAGAAAAGGGGATGAACATCGGCTGGCCAGCCTATTCTCTCGCTGAGATCACGGGGCGTGTCGGGCGTGGTTGCTCAGTCCACCCCGCCCGTAGTCCGGTCACCCTCGCTTGGCTCACGCTCGACGTCCGTCCGGAACCGCTTGTCGCTGGCCAGCCGCCGCCCCAGCATCTCCATGAAGCGGTCGTAGCGCTCCGCCCCCTGGGCACGAGCGGCGGCCGCCATGCTGTCTGAGAGAGCCGGCATACTGGTGAACCAGAGGCGAATAAACAGTGCAAGGGTTTCGACCGAGATCGACAGGTCGCGTTCGATCCGCGCCTGTCGGCGATCCAGTCGTTGCACGGCCGCTTCGAGCGACGCTTTGGGGTCGCCTCCAGCGCCTTCCGGATCGAGCCACGCCGCGATCGCCGCTTCTGCCAGCAGGGAGTCCGACATCGACCGTCGGGAGGCCTGGGTCCGCAGCCCCTTCCACAGATGCGGTTCCAGATAGACCGAGAGCCGCTTCTTCCTCTGGCGCGCGCCGCTCATGACAGCCCCAGATCATTGCCAGGATCGAGGGCCGCCTGACGCGCCTTGCGGGCGAGGTCTGCCGTCAGAACGGCGTGGAGGTCGTCCTCTTCCATCGGATCTCGCTCGCGCTCACGCATGGGCGGTTCACGCGCAGGATCATCGTCGTCCTGCGGCGGGAGGTCGGGTTCGCCCGACACGTCCATTTCCGGTTGGCGACGCGCCTCGGTGCCGACCGGATCTTCGTCCTCGCCTGCCTCTTTGACGGCGTCCTGGGGCGTGTCGGGTTTGACCTCCGGCTTTGACGGCTGCGGACGGCCGGTCCAGTCGTCGGTCGCGACCGGCAGGCCACGCGTGCCGGTTTCGGGCGCGGGCAGGAGCCGCTCCCGGAACCGGGGATCGCGGAAATACTGCGCCTTCTTCGCCCGAATGGGCGACATACCCGAAAGCAGGACCAGTTCGTCGGTCGCCGGCAGTTCCTGGACCTCGCCGACCGTCAACAGGGGTCGGGCACTCTCCTGACGCGACACCATGAGGTGCCCGAGCCAGGGAGACAGGCGATGACCGGCGTAGTTTTTCTGCGAGCGGATTTCGGTCGCGGTGCCGAGCGCGTCGGAAACGCGTTTGGCCGTGCGCTCGTCATTGGTCGCGAAGCTGACCCGGACATGGCAGTTGTCGATGATCGAGTTGTTCTGACCGTAAGCTTTTTCGATCTGGTTGAGCGACTGGGCAATCAGGAACGCCTTGATGCGGTAACCGGCCATGAAGGCCAGCGCGCTTTCGAAGAAATCCAACCGCCCGAGCGCCGGGAACTCGTCGAGCATCAGCAGAAGGCGCTGCCGGCCCCCGGCCCCCGATAGATCCTCGGTCAGCCGACGGCCGATCTGGTTGAGCATCAGCCGAATCAGCGGCTTGGTGCGGCTGATATCCGAGGGTGGAATGACGAAATAGAGCGTGGTCGGCCGGGAGGCATCGACGAGATCGCTGATGCGCCAGGCGCTACGACTGGTGACCTCGGCCACAACCGGGTCACGATACAGGCCGAGGAAGGACATGGCGGTGCTCAACACGCCAGAGCGCTCATTGGGAGATTTGTTCAGCAATTCCCGCGCGGCGGACGCCACCACAGGATGAACGCCGCGCTCCCCGAGATGGCGCGTGCCCATCATGACAACGAGCGTGGCCGCGATGGAGCGTTTCGGATCGGACAGCAGGCTGGCAACGCCACGCAGGGACTTGTCGGACTCGGCATAGAGCACATGGAGGATTGCCCCCACGAGCAGGGAATGCGAGGTTTTCTCGCAGTGATTGCGCCGCTCCAGCGATCCTTCAGGATCGACGAGCACATCCGCGACGTTCTGGGCATCGCGCACTTCCCATTCACCAAGACGGATTTCCAGCAGGGGATTATAGGCGCAGGACGCCGGATTGGTCGGATCGAACAGGATCAACCGACCGAAACGCCCCCTGAACCCTGCCGTGATGGACCAGTTTTCGCCCTTGATGTCGTGGACAATGGCGGAACCCGGCCAGGTCAGCAGGGTGGGAATCACCAGCCCCACGCCCTTGCCAGAACGCGTCGGCGCGAAACACAGCACATGCTCCGGGCCATCATGACGGATATAGTCACGTTGCCAGCGCCCCAGCACGACACCATCGGCGCCAAGCAGCCCGGCCTGTTCGATATCGCCGCGTTCGGCCCAGCGCGCCGAGCCGTACGTTGCGGTCCGTTTCTGCTCGCGTGCCCGCCAGACCGACAGGCCAACCGCGGTCAGGAACGCCAGCGCGCCGCCCGACCCGGCAATCCACCCGCCTTCGACGAAGATGTGTGGTGCATAGGCGTCAAACTCGTACCACCACCATGGAAACAGAAAGGGCGCATAGACGGGCCAGCGTCCGGCGACAACAGTCCATGGTGGCCCCAGTTCCGGTTGGAATGCGAGGCGCCAGGCGATCCACTGCGTCGCAGCCCACCACGTCATAAGGACAATCAGGAAACAGAGGCAGAGCTGCCCCCACAGGATACGAGAACCGGACATGAATTCCTCCCGGGCATGGAGGAATTCTGCATCGTGCCTATACCATCAGTTCAAGCTGTTTCCCGTGCGATTGACGGTAGGGGCGTACATGGGCGTAAACAAACTGGCAGCGGCGTAAGTGTTGCTTCCGAGCGCCCTCTGACTCGCGGCGGGCGCGGGGGCAGTCACTTTTTCTTCGGTGCGTGACCGCCCGTTTCATCGTCCAGCAGGCGTTCTGCGGCAATCCAGGCCTGCTCCGCAGCGTCCTTCTCGTCCAGAACATTCGCTGAGACGACGGCGCCGTCCAACAGATAAATCATGAAATGCGCGAGTTGTTCGGATCGCTGTTCCGGAACGCCGCTTGCTTCCAGCAACGCACGGATCGCATTGCGCAGGCTACGCTTTTGCAGTCGCGAAATGTCGACGATGGCGTCCTGCTTGCCCTTATATTCTTCAGTGGCGCGAGAGAACACACATCCTGCAAAATCGGGCTGCCGAAACCATGCGGTATGCCAGTCGAACACCGCGCGCAACCGGGCCCTCGGCTCGGTGTGTGCGCTGACGGCCTCAATCAGCGCGGCCTCAAGCGTCTCGATATGTCCCTCCAAGAAATCGGTCACTAGCCCCTCTTTGTTACCAAAGTGGTAGTAGATTGCCGTCTTCGCGACCTGCGCGGTGTCGGCGATATCATCGACACTGACCTGGTGGAAACCCGAGCGGGCAAAAAGAGAACCCGCTGTCGTCAATAGAGTGGCCCGACTGTCGGGACCGTTCCGCTTTCTGCGGAGCTTTTGCTGTGGCACGTCCATGACCTCACAGGAATTCGCATCAATTCGATCCACTCATAGTCGGAACGTCATGTGCGTCAACAAGTTCGAGGCGCAGATCAAGCCACAGCTCATGCCTTTCGACAAGTTAATAACACGATATCGGATGTACCGGTCGTTCAGGAGAATGACGTTATTCGTTCAGCTCGCCGCAGCCAGAGCGACCTTCGGAGCTGCCTTGACCGTTTTCATTTCGGCCAGCTGCCAATCCCAGTATGCCTTGCTGGAGTTCAGCCGCATTGCTGCTCCTTCGAGCACAGATTGCGCTTCACCGGGATAGCGCCGGAGAACAGGCACGATCACATTGTCGATCCACCCATCGCCATGCAAGGCATCGACCTCGACATGTTCACTGTAATAATCCAGCACCGACGGGCGGTCGCTGCCAATGCCGACGCGACGACACCCGGTCAGCAGTTTGGCGTATTGCTCGGGGTCGGAGAGTTCCGTGATCGCGAGCGCGCCGATCGAACGGAAATATTCACGTCGGTTGAAGGCGAAATAGAGCAGCAGATTATAGCCCGAGAGGCCCTCCCAACCCAGCGCATCAACAAACAGCTCCGGAGAATCTTCGATCTGTAGATAGTCCAGCAGGTCGCGATAGAGACGCACATGCGTCCGGGCAGGATTGCCCTGTCCCATCTCGTCCCAGAAATTATGCGCAACCTCCAACCGGACGTCTTCATCGATGCCGACCAGTGAGAGCACGATCAGATCGTAAAACCGCATATTCAACGCATAATCGGTCGTAAAGTATTTCACGATCTGGGGCCGCGACGCGTCGGTCTTCATGAAATCAAACACCGCATGGTTGTACCCGGAATGGCCCTTCCAGAGGGATTTGATCGCGTCGCCGATTGCCTCCGGCTCGACGTTAGCAGGGATCGGCCCGGCTTGCGCCAATTCCCAGCCCATCCACGAGGCTTCGATCGTGCGGCGGGCTCGCAAGAGTTCGATGCTATACTGGTTGTCAGTAAGGCCCGGGTGAGGTCTGGAGAGATGCAGGCCGTACAGGTCGTGCAGCAGCCGGTGAACGGTCTTGCGTGCTGAAAGATCACTCCCCACGAAGGCCATATCACAGCACCGCTGCACAAGTGCGTCTAACTGACCCGAAGCTTCGTGAGAAGCGAGGAACGTATCCGCATTGTTGTTGGAAAGGGCATCGTTCACCAGACGGCGCAGCGTCTGCGGCGTGTCGTCAGCGATGAGGGTGTCCGGTCGCGCGGGGGCGACGCCGCCAGCGTGTGTCAGCATAAAGCAGTTCCTTGGGATGTGTCATAGACGGGAAACAGCTCGCGACCTGTAGATTACAGAGTGACGAAACGTTCCGTTTTGAGTCAAGAAAAAACAGCATACCGAAACGTATTGGTCATAATGCTTGAGGCGCGCGCCGAGGTTTCCATTAATAGCGACAATTTTTCCCAACCCCCAAAAGGGTTCCAAACCCTTCGCTTGCCCATTTTGGGGGAAACTCTTGCTATTACGGTCCTCCAACCACCCGTCTGAGTAATTTACTTTCGGGTCGATTGATCGTTTGGTCTATATTGGCCTCGCGGCCCCACCTCACAATAACGTGAAAATATCGGGCGCCAAACCGTGCGCCCTAACCGACGTCCGTACGCCCTGCTACGCCCGCATACTCCCCACATCATTGTTTTAATGATGTTTTTTGTGTTCGTGCATCTCCCATTCGGGCAGGATGGGCGCAAATTGATGCTTCGAGAAAAGGCAGGACGATGCAAGCCAAAGACGCTAAGGTGTCGACGTCGCCTCGTGTGATTCTCGTTCCTGCAACGACCGCAGGGGCTCCTGGGATGGATCGCGGTCTGCGGGAACTGATCAGGGCTCTCGCACGTCAGGCAGCACGCGATTACGTCGAACACGAGAACGGACCGATCCGTACACGATCGGAGAAATGACAGGAGGTCTTCATGAAGGTCGCGCTTTATGCCCGCTACTCTTCCGACAACCAGCGCGACGCCTCCATCGAGGATCAGCTTCGGCTCTGCCGCGAATATGCGGCACGTCAGGACTGGAGCGTGGTGGATAGCTACACAGACAGAGCTGTCTCTGGTGCGTCTCTGCTTCGTCCCGGCATCCAGGAACTGATGCAGGACGCCCAGCGCGGGAAGTTCTCCATCATTCTCGCCGAAGCCATGGATCGCCTTTCTCGTGATCAGGAGGACATTGCCGGCCTGTTCAAGCGAATGAAATTCGCTGGCGTGCGAATCATTACGCTTTCGGAGGGCGACGTCACCCAACTCCATGTCGGGCTCAAGGGCACCATGAACGCCCTCTTTCTGCAGGATCTGGCGGACAAGACGCGGCGCGGCATTCGGGGACGCGTCGAAGCCGGAAAATCAGGGGGCGGTCTGTGCTATGGGTACGACGTTGTAAAGAAATTCGACGCGGGCGGCGAGGCTGTCCGTGGAGAGCGGACGATCAACGTCAGTGAAGCCTCTGTCGTGCGACGCATCTTCCGTGAATATGCGGACGGCAAGGCACCACGGGCCATTGCACTCGATCTGAATGCCGAGGGGATCGCCGGACCGCTTGGTGGCGCCTGGGGGCCTTCCACCATCCACGGCAACCGGGACCGAGGTACCGGCATCCTCAACAACGAACTTTATATTGGTCGGCTGGTCTGGAACCGCCTTCGTTATCTGAAGGATCCGGAAACCGGCAAGCGTGTATCGCGCCTAAATCCAGAAAGTGAGTGGATTGTGCAGGACGTTCCGGAACTTTGCATCGTCGAGCCGGAACTGTGGGAAGCCACGAAAGCCCGTCAGGCAACCACGACGTGGTCGCAAGAGACACGTGGCGATGGCGTCCACCCTCTCAACCGCCTGAAACGCCCTCGTCACCTTTTCAGCGCAATGGCACGATGCGGCTGCTGTGGTGGTGGTTTTTCGATGATTTCGAAGAATCAGCTCGGCTGCTCGACGGCCCGCAACAAGGGCACCTGCGACAATCGGATGACGATCCGCCGCGACGTGCTCGAGAAGTCCGTGCTTAACGGGCTGCGAAGGCGCCTCATGGACCCGGCGCTCTTCAAGGAGTTCTGTGACGAATTCACCCGGGAGGTCAACCGCGTGAGGATGGAGAAGGGCGCCGACCTTGCCGCGATGCGCGCTGAACTGCCGCGGGTCGATCGTGAACTTGATAAAGCGATACAGGCGATCCTCGATGGCGTGCCCGGAATCAAACTGAAGGACAAGATCGGAAGGCTGGAGGCCCGGAAGGAAGAACTGATGGCTCTGCTGGCCGATGCGCCACAGCCCCCTCCTCTGCTGCATCCGAACATGGCTGTGATTTATCGGCAGCGCATCGACGCGCTGTATGAGAACCTCCAGAAAGAAGATGCAAGCCTTGAAGCCGTCGAGAGGCTGCGTGCTCTGGTATCACGTATCAAGCTGATCCCGCAGGACGGAGAGCTGGCTATTTTCCTCGAGGGGGATCTCGCGGCAATCCTGAAATTCTCGTCCAACAGAAAAAGCGCCGCAGTCCATCCGGATCACGACGTTCTTCAGTCATTCATTGAACAGGACACATTGGTTGCGGGGACCCACAACCGAAGAAAACTGCGCTCTGCCAATAAAGAGCAGGCTACATTGGTTGCGGGGGCAGGATTTGAACCTGCGGCCTTCAGGTTATGAGCCTGACGAGCTACCGGGCTGCTCCACCCCGCGTT
>Ga0157365_10000253_pt1 | contig 24597 bp, 22 predicted proteins | sample AttsexASBM3_FD_111478 | JGI IMG/M metagenome (GOLD analysis project Ga0157365, IMG submission 111478) | Fungus gardens microbial communities from leaf cutter ant in Ribeirão Preto, State of São Paulo, Brazil - Atta sexdens ASBM3 | ecosystem: Host-associated > Fungi > Mycelium > Unclassified ... | reverse complement strand
CCCGCAACGGCGCTACGCGCCCGTAGCTCAGCTGGATAGAGCGCTGCCCTCCGGAGGCAGAGGTCTCAGGTTCGAATCCTGTCGGGCGCGCCATTTAACCCGGCGCTTGAGCTGCGGTGGTTTTAATACCGCGTGAAAGAATACAGTGGTGGCTATAGCTCAGTTGGTAGAGCCCTGGATTGTGATTCCAGTTGTCGTGGGTTCGAGTCCCATTAGCCACCCCATTATTTAAGAGTTTGTGGCGATGCGAAGGTGGCGGAATTGGTAGACGCGCTAGCTTCAGGTGTTAGTGTCCTTCGGACGTGGGGGTTCAAGTCCCCCCCCTCGCACCACTACTTGATTGAACAAAAAAGTCAAAAAGCAGTATACGGCGAGTAGCGCAGCTTGGTAGCGCAACTGGTTTGGGACCAGTGGGTCGGAGGTTCGAATCCTCTCTCGCCGACCACTTTTGAACCTCGCTTCGGCGAGGTTTTTTGTTTTCTGCCGTTCTTCACTTCACCTTACTCACCGTTTTTCTGTCACTCGCGTAGTTAAATAACCCCTTGTTTTCTGGATGCTTCTGGCTGCGGTGACATCATTTATGCTCTCGTATCAGGGTGCTCATCCTTTATTCATAAGCCAAAATCCCGGTGACGGCTTTTGGCGACAAATGCATTAGCGGTTGTCGTTATACAGAGACATATAACTACCTAATTATTATGGTAAAAATAGATGGGGTGTTAATGGTGTCGCTAAATGGTGACAGCAGACAGCAGCATTTTCCGCCAGGAAAACGCGTTAGCGCTCACGAATGCCATGAAACAAGCACTTAGCCGTTACAGACAAACGCTGCATACCTGGCATGATAAATGCTACACTATGCGTGTAGATGCTCATTCCATCTCTTATGTTTGCTCAGGCTTCATAAACCCGGGAATGATGCAGAGCCGTTTACGGTGCTTATCGTCCACAGACAGATGTCGCTTCGGCCTCATCAAACACCATGGACATAACGTTGAGTGAAGCACCACATTTGTTGTCAAACAGACCTGTTTTGATACCTGCCTTCGGGCAGGTATTTTTTTTGTCTGTGCTGTGGGTCATCTTTCGCGCCGTGGCGGTGTTGGCTGCGCGCACTCACCCCAGTCACTTACTGATGTAAGCGCCTGAAATTCGCTCGCAAGCCAACGTTATTCACCAGCCTATATAAAAAACCCCTCCGAAGAGGGGTGGGAATTATTGCGGAGTGTTTTGCTGTAGCGTCAGCAGCAGGCCGTCGCGGCGCATCGCCGCGGCCTCTTCGGGCTGATGAAGCCGGTCGAGCACGTCGGCAAGCCAGGCGTAGTCGAAGGCGTCCGGTCGCTGCTGGATAGCGGCGCGAAACGCGAGGCTCGCCTCTTTCCATTCGCCGTGCGACATCAGCAACTGGCCTAAGGTGCTCCAGAGCAGCGGGCGGTCGCCGTAGGTTTTGATCTGCTGGCGCAGCGCTTTTTCCAGCTGTTCCGGGTTACCGGCTTTAAGGCGCGGCATCAGCAACACCAGACGATCATCATACTGGCGCTTGAGGCCGTCCAGGATAATCTCCTGGGCGGTCTGATGGTCGTCGCACTCAATCAGATGTTCCGCCATCGCGACCTGCAACGCCGGCTGATGACGGGTTTTGCGGCTCTGGTTGCGCCACCAGGCTTTCAGACCGTCACTACCCTGATCGGCGCGCGCCTGATCCATCAGCCCGATCCAGGCCTGGCGCGTCAGCGCGTCGCGGTGTTCATCATCGCCCACATTCGCTTTCTGCATCGAAGGAATGATATCCAGCAGCGAGCTCCAGGCACCGGTGCGGATATACGCCTGTTCCGCGAGTCGCAGGACTTCCGGGTGGCGCGGCGTGATTTCCAGCAGGCGGTCCACGCCGTGACGGGCGGCGTGATTTTCGTTGCGCGCCAGTTGCAGACGCACGCGGGTGATCTCAACCGGGATCTGATCGTTATCCGCCAGCTCGGCCGCACGCTCAAGGTGCTGATTCGCACGCGCTTCGTCGCCGCGCTGTTGCGCCGCTTCGGCGGCAAGCAGATAGTTCACCACCGGCTGTTCGGCGTGATCGGCGTTTTTCGACATCAACTTTTCAACCTGCTGATAGTCGCCTTCGGCAAGCTTCAGCAGCGCCAGTTTGGTTTGCTTACGCGCGCGGCTGCGTTTGCGGCCAGCGAACCAGCCACGGGTGCGCGCGCCGGTGCGGAACAGACGACGCAGCAGCCATTCGAGCGCGAACAGCACGACCAGCGAGAGGATCAAAATGATCGCAAGGCCGGTGACGCTGGTTTCAATATTCCAGGTATCGGTCTGGATCAGCACATAACCCTGATGACCCGCCACCATTGGGCCGACCACGATCCCGGCGATCAACAGCAGAAACAGCAATAAGACTTTCAGCATTACTGTTCTCCCTGCGTCGTCGGCGCTGGCGCAGGCGATGTCTGCGTCTGCGGATCATCCACCTGCGGCGCGGCGGCATCGCCCGGCACCGACGGCTGCGCCATCAGGTTACGCACGCGTGTCTGCATGAGTTTTTCCAGAATCGCCTGGCTTTGCAGGGTCTCCGGCACGTCCATGCTGATGCTCTGCTGGCTCAGGTTATCGATGGACTCCAGAAACGCTTTGGTGCCCGCGTCGTTAGTGTCGTAATACGCACGTACCCAGGTGGAGACGTTATCGAGCGACTGCTTGTAAATCTCATCCTGATGACGCGGCACGGCCTGCGCGGCCACCAGCAGACGCGAGCGAATATTCTCGCGCAGGTAGACATCCTGATTCGGGGCCAGCAGCGGCACGGCGGTGTCATCGCGGCGGCGGATGGTAATAAAGCTGTCCATAAAGTTATGCCAGCTTTTCACCAGATTCTGACGCCATTCGCTCAGCGAGCTGGAGAGTTCGCTGCCGTCGCTGTCCATCGGCGCGTCGTCGCTGTCGTTATCGGCAAGGCGCAGGTTGTCGACCTGGTTAGAGAGCTGGTTGAGCTTAAGGATGATGCCGTCGTAATCCACCTGCGTGATGTTCGCCAGCGCGCCGATGTCATCCGTCAGCGCGCGGCGCGCGGTGATAAGGCTCGGATCGTTCATGTCAGCGAGGCTCGCGTCGGCGCTTTTCAGCAGCGCGGCGGCGGTCGTGGCGTCCTGATCGCTCCAGAGCTTACGCCCGGCGAGTTTCACCAGGAAATCCGCCTGCGCGAGCTGCCAGGTTTTGGCGTCGCTGCCGGAGATGGTCGCGACTTTCTTCTGGACTTCATCCAGTTCGCGCGCCATCGCTTCCTGCTGGCGGTTCGCTGCCGCGAGGGCGTCCGCCTGCGTTTTGATGGTTTTTTCCAGCGCCGCTTTCTGGGCCTGCTGCTCGTTTTGCAGCGAGGTTAACTGGGTGGCGAGGGTATCGCTGTTGGCGTTTTGGTTGTCGGCCTGTTTCTTGCTCCAGGTCCACAGTCCCGCGCCCGTCGCCAGCGCAATGGCGATGGCCACAGCGCTGAGCGCCAGCGCGGTTTTGCCGGTGCGGTCTTTTTTCGCGGTCGGTTCCGGCTGTGGCGTTGTCTCCACAACCTGCGGGGTTTCTTCAACCGTAGCAGGGGGGTGTTGTTGTTCCGTCATTGTGGCTTCCCGTGTAAGAGTGATTGCAACGCGCGCAGCAGCGCGTCGTTATCGGCATTATCAGCGACCAGAATGTTCTGCCAGCCCAGTTCCCGGGCGAGAGTCGCCAGACGCTCGCTGACGACCACCAGCCGACAGCGCAGCAACCAGTTCGCGCGATACCACGGCGGCATCAGGTCATGCAGCTGACGCAGCATTTCACCGCTGGTCACTACCAGCGTCGTGATGCCGCGGGTGTGCCAGCGATGCGCTTCCTGCGTGCCGTCGTAAATCTTCGCGCTACGTTGATAGCATTCGCAAAACGTGACCGCCGCGCCGCGCTCCGTTAAGGCTTCCCCTAACAGTTCGCGGCCGCCGTTGCCCCGCAGGATCAGCGCGCGCTTGCCGGCAACGTTTTGTAATTCAGGTAATTGTAGCAAGACTTCGCTGATTTCCCGATCGCGCGGGTAGTGGATGTGCAATCCGCTGACCTGATGCAGCGCCAGCGCCGTGGTGCGCCCGATGGCGAATGCCTCCACCGCGCGCGGCCAGCGATGCCCCAGACGCTGCAAATGGGCGTTGGCAAAACTGACCGCGTGTTTTGAGAGGGCGAACAGCAGATCGTCGGGCTTGAGCGCGTCGAGCAGCGCGGGCAGCTGCGGGAGTTCCTGGCCGGGGCAGAATTCGATCAGCGGAAAACTCCAGGCCTCCTGCCCCAGTGCGCGCAGACGGCTCACTAATTCCTCCCCGGCGGGAGAGGGGCGGGTGACCAGAATCGTCATGCGGGGCCGTCCCCCTGGTAGACGTCGGCGAGGATTTCGCGCGCGCCGTGGTTTAAGAGCTCTTCGGCGAGCGAAACGCCAAGCGCCTGCGCCTCATGCGGCGCTCCGCGACGTTCGCCGCGCACGAGGCGCGAACCATCCGGCGCGCCGACCAGCGCGCGCAGCCACAGTTCGCCGTCTTTGAGCTCCGCGTAGCTGCCGATAGGCACCTGGCAGCCGCCTTCAAGCCGCGTGTTCATGGCGCGTTCCGCGCGCACGCGCACGGCGGTTTCATCATGATTGAGCGGCGCAAGCAGATCGCGGGTGCGCGTATCGTCAAGGCGGCACTCAATTCCGACGGCGCCCTGGCCAACGGCGGGCAGCGATACTTCCGGCGCGAGGGCGCTGGTGATACGCGCGTCGAGTTGCAGACGCTTAAGGCCCGCGACCGCCAGAATAATGGCGTCGTACTCGCCGTTGTCGAGTTTGCTCAGGCGCGTGCCGACGTTGCCGCGCAGCGAACGGATGATGAGGTCCGGGCGGCGGGCGGCTATCTGACACTGGCGACGCAGGCTGGAGGTGCCGACGATACTGCCCGCGGGCATGTCGTCGAGGCTTTTATACTGGTTGGAGACAAAGGCGTCGCGCGGATCTTCGCGCTCGCAAATAGTGACCAGGCCCAGCCCTTCCGGGAATTCGACCGGCACGTCTTTCATGGAGTGCACCGCGATATCCGCGCGGCCATCGAGCATGGCGAGTTCCAGCTCTTTCACGAACAGGCCCTTGCCGCCCACTTTCGCCAGCGGCGTATCGAGGATCACGTCGCCGCGCGTCACCATCGGCACCAGTTCGACCGTCAGCCCCGGATGGCAGGCTTCCAGCCGTTGCTTAACATATTGTGCCTGCCAGAGCGCCAGCGGACTTTGCCGGGTGGCAATTCTTAATACATTGTCTAACATGCTTGATACCGTAAATGTCGTCTGCTAATCATCCTACCACTGTTAGCGGAAGGCTGTCAGGTCAAACGGCGGCGAGACGCGGCGCGCAGGCGTAACAGAGAAAGGCGTCGGGGCAGGGGAGCGGTGCTATAATTATCTGTAGCGCATCTTTCTTTACGGTCAATCTACAAGGTGTTAGATTGATCACGTTTTAAACCATTTGTCCGCCCGCCACACCATAATCACAAGGGCGACACAACGGTGAACATCGTTTACATTCTGTAACCATCAGGCGATACGTCTTGTACCTCTATATTGAGACTCTGAAACAGAGACTGGATGCCATCAATCAATTGCGTGTGGATCGCGCGCTTGCTGCCATGGGGCCTGCTTTCCAACAGGTCTACAGTCTGCTGCCAACATTATTGCACTATCACCATCCGCTGATGCCGGGATACCTTGAAGGTAACGTTCCCTACGGCATTTGCCTCTACACGCCTGATGAAACCCAACGCCACTACCTGAACGAACTGGAAACGCAGCGCGGCATGCCTGCGCAGCAAACGGTGAAGGGCGAACTGCCGATTACCGGCATCTATTCGATGGGCAGCACCTCCTCCGTGGGGCAGAGCTGTTCGTCCGATCTCGACATCTGGGTCTGCCACCAGGCATGGCTCGATAACGACGAGCGCCAGCTGTTGCAGCGTAAATGCAGCCTGCTGGAAAGCTGGGCGGCGTCGCTTGGCGTCGAGGTCAGTTTCTTCCTGATTGACGAAAACCGCTTCCGCCATAATGAAAGCGGCAGTCTCGGCGGCGAAGACTGCGGCTCCACGCAGCACATTTTGCTGCTGGACGAATTCTACCGCACCGCCGTGCGCATGGCGGGCAAGCGCATCCTGTGGAACATGGTGCCGGGCGATGAAGAAGAGCATTACGACGATTACGTGATGACGCTCTACGCTCAGGGCGTGCTGACGCCGAACGAGTGGCTGGACCTGGGCGGCCTGAGTTCGCTGTCTGCCGAAGAGTATTTCGGCGCGAGCCTCTGGCAGCTCTATAAAAGCATCGACTCTCCCTATAAAGCCGTGCTGAAAACGCTGCTGCTGGAAGCCTATTCCTGGGAATATCCGAATACCCGCCTGCTGGCGAAAGACATCAAACAGCGCCTGCACGACGGGGAAATCGTCTCCTTCGGGCTCGATCCCTACTGCATGATGCTGGAGCGCGTGACGCACTACCTGACGGCTATCGACGACACCGCGCGTCTTGATCTCGTGCGCCGCTGTTTCTATCTGAAAGTGTGCGAAAAGCTTTCTCGCGAGCGCGCCTGCGTTGGCTGGCGCCGCGAGGTATTAAGCCAGCTGGTGAAAGCGTGGGGCTGGGACGACGCGCGCCTCTCGATGCTTGATAACCGCGCCAACTGGAAAATCGACCAGGTGCGCGAGGCGCACAACGAACTGCTCGATGCGATGATGCAGAGCTACCGCAATCTGATCCGCTTTGCGCGCCGCAACAACCTGAGCGTCTCCGCGAGCCCGCAGGATATCGGCGTGCTGACGCGCAAGCTCTACGCCGCGTTTGAAGCGCTGCCGGGCAAAGTGACGCTGGTAAATCCGCAAATTTCGCCGGATCTCTCCGAGCCGACGCTGACCTTCATCCATGTGCCGCCTGGCCGCGCCAACCGCACCGGCTGGTATCTTTACAACCGCGCGCCGAGCATGGATTCCATCATCAGCCATCAGCCGCTGGAATATAACCGTTATCTTAATAAGCTGGTGGCCTGGGCCTGGTTTAATGGCCTGCTGACGTCGCGCACCCGCCTGTTTATTAAGGGCAACGGCATTTGCGATCTGCCGAAGCTGCAGGAGCTGGTGGCTGACGTATCGAGCCATTTCCCGCTGCGCCTGCCCGCGCCGACGCCGAAAGCGCTCTACAGCCCGTGCGAAATCCGCCATCTGGCGATCATCGTCAACCTTGAATATGACCCGACGGCGGCCTTCCGCAATCAGGTGGTGCATTTCGATTTCCGCAAGCTCGACGTATTCAGCTTCGGCGAACAGCAGCAGTGCCTGGTTGGCAGCATCGACTTGCTGTATCGCAACTCGTGGAACGAAGTGCGCACGCTGCATTTCAACGGCGAACAGGCGATGATCGAAGCTCTGAAAACCATTCTCGGCAAAATGCATCAGGACGCCGCGCCGCCGGACAGCGTAGAAGTCTTTTGCTACAGCCAGCACCTGCGCGGCCTGATCCGCACCCGGGTGCAGCAACTGGTGTCCGAATGCATTGAGTTCCGCCTCTCCAGCACCCGCCTTGAGCCGGGTCGTTTCAAAGCGCTGCGCGTGGCGGGCCAGACGTGGGGCCTGTTCTTCGAGCGCCTGAACGTCTCGGTACAGAAGCTGGAAAACGCCATCGAGTTTTACGGCGCGATTTCGCATAACAAACTGCACGGGTTATCGGTGCAGGTTGAAACCGATCATGTCGAGCTGCCGTCGGTGGTGGATGGGTTTGCGAGCGAAGGGATTATTCAGTTCTTCTTCGAAGAGACCAACGACGACGGCTTTAACATCTATATTCTCGATGAAAGCAACCGCGCCGAGGTGTATCACCACTGCGAGGGGAGCAAAGAGGAGCTGGTGCGCGACGTGAGCCGGTTCTATTCGTCGTCGCATGACCGCTTTACCTACGGTTCGAGCTTCGTGAACTTTAACCTGCCGCAGTTCTACCAGATTGTGAAGGTGGATGACCGCCAGCAGGTGATCCCGTTCCGTACCCAGACCATCAGCGCCGTGACGCCGCTCAAAGATGACGACAGCGCCACGCCGCTGTTACAGCAATATCAGTCCTGATTAACGAAAGCTGACCGTTTCGCCCGCCTGCTGCGTGGCGGCGGTTTCCAGCAGATCCCAGAACCCTTCGCCGCTGCGATCGCAGACCCATTCGTCGTTTTTATAGTCGAAGTGATAACCGCCCTGTTTGGTTGCCAGCCACACCTGATGCAGCGGCTCCTGACGGTTGATAATGATTTTGCTGCCGTTTTCAAACGACAGCGTCAGCACGCCGCCGTTGATTTCGCAGTCGATATCGCTGTCGCCGTCCCATACATCGAGACGCTCTTCAATGGTCATCCACAGGCCGTCGGCCAGGCGGTGAAATTCGCTGTCGTTCATATCTGCTTCCTGTTGTACGCAATGGCGGCAGTATAAAAGCAATAGCGGGGAATAGAAACCGGCGGTCAGGACGGCTTTTGTGTCATCCCGCGTTACGCAAACTCTTGCTTTTGCATCTTCACCTGCGATGATAGAAAACAGATGAATGAACAACAGGCACCGATAAATGAAAACGATTTTTCGCTCTCTGGCAGTGATGCTGACGCTGTTTAGCCTCACCGGCTGTGGCCTCAAAGGCCCGCTTTACTTCCCGCCAGCAGACAGCAAAGCCCAGCCGCAGAAAGCGCCGGCTCCGCAAACCCAGTCGACAATCCCGGATACCAACAACCGTGGCGATGTCGATGGCCCGACGCAGGTGAGCACGCAGTAATCTCCTCGTAACCGCGCAAACGGAGTACAACAATGCAGTTCGCTAAGATGCATGGCCTGGGTAACGACTTTATGGTCGTGGACGCGGTGACGCAAAACGTCTTTTTTTCCCCTGAGATGATCCGCCGTCTGGCGGACAGACATCATGGGGTGGGGTTCGATCAGTTGCTGATCGTCGAGCCGCCTTACGATCCTGACCTTGATTTTCACTATCGCATTTTCAACGCCGACGGCAGCGAAGTGGCCCAGTGCGGCAACGGCGCGCGCTGCTTCGCGCGGTTTGTGCGCCTGAAAGGGCTCACTAACAAACGCGATATCCGCGTCAGTACGGCGAACGGGCGGATGATTTTAACCGTCAATGAAGACGAACTGGTGCGTGTGAACATGGGTGAGCCGGTGTTCGAGCCCTCGCTGGTGCCGTTTCGCGCCAATAAAGCCGAGAAGACGTACATCATGCGCGCCGCCGAGCAGACCGTGCTGTGCGGCGTGGTCTCAATGGGCAACCCCCACTGCGTGATTCAGGTCGATGACGTCAGCACCGCGCCGGTGGAGACGCTCGGCCCGCTGATGGAAAGCCACGAGCGCTTCCCGGAGCGCGCCAACATCGGTTTTATGCAGGTGATGAACCCGGAGCATATCCGGCTGCGCGTCTTCGAGCGCGGCGCCGGCGAAACCCAGGCCTGCGGCAGCGGCGCATGCGCTGCGGTCGCGGTCGGCATTCAGCAGGGTCTGCTGGCAGCCCAGGTGCGCGTTGATTTACCCGGCGGTCGGCTGGATATCGCCTGGAAAGGGCCAGGCAATCCGCTCTTTATGACCGGCCCCGCCACCCACGTTTATGATGGATTTATTCACTTATGAGTAAGGCTGGAGAACAGCAGGAGAACCTGGCGGCGCTCGATGACGACGCGGTGCTCGATTACCTGCTGCGTCATCCCGATTTTTTTATCCGCAACGCCGCGATGGTTGAGCAGATCCGCGTGCCGCACCCGGTGCGTGGAACGGTCTCGCTGGTGGAGTGGCATATGGCGCGCGCGCGCAACCACATCAACGAACTGGAAGAAAACATGACGTTGCTGATGGAGCAGGCGAGCGCCAACGAAGGGCTTTTTTATCGTCTGCTGAAGCTGCAGGGGCGGCTCGCCTGCGCGGGCAGCCTTCAGGAGATGCTGGAGCGCCTGAACCGCTGGGCGCGCGATATGGGCCTTGCGGGCGCGAACATCCGCCTGTTTCCCGAGCGCTGGCGCCTCGGCGCGCCGTCCGGGTTTACGCATCTGGCGCTGTCGCGTCAGGCGTTTGAGCCGGTACGTATTCAGCGTCTCGGCCAGCAGACGCATTATCTGGGCACGCTGAACGGCCCGGAGCTGCTGGTGGTGCTGCCGGAAGCAAAAGCCGTGGGCTCGGTGGCGATGTCGCTGCTTGGCGAACATGGCGAGCTTGGCGTGCTGATCTTCAGCAGCCGCGACCCGCAGCATTATCAGCAGGGGCAGGGCACGCAGCTGTTGCACGAGCTGTCGCTGATGCTGCCGGATCTGCTGGCGCGCTGGATAGAACGCGTATGAGTGCGTCGCCGCTCCAGCCCGCCGTTGAGCGCTTTCTGCGTTACCTGAAAGTCGAGCGCCAGCTCAGCCCGGTCACGCTGGTTAATTATGAACGCCAGCTGTCGGCGCTCGTTGGGCTTGCGGGCGAGGCGGGGCTGAAAAGCTGGGCGCAGTGCGACGCCGCGATGGTGCGCTCGCTCGCGGTGCGCAGCCGCCGCGCGGGTCTGGGGCCGTCAAGCCTGGCGCTGCGTCTGTCGGCGCTGCGCAGTTTCTTCGACTGGCAGGTCAGCCAGGGCGAGCTGAAAGCGAACCCGGCGAAAGGCATCACTACGCCGAAAACGCCGCGGCACCTGCCGAAAAATATCGATGTCGATGATGTGAACCGGCTGCTGGATATCGATCTTAACGATCCGCTGGCCGTGCGCGACCGCGCGATGCTGGAATTAATGTACGGCGCGGGGCTGCGTCTTTCGGAGCTGGTCAACATCGACTGCCATCATCTCGACCTCGCCAGCGGCGAAGTGTGGGTGATGGGCAAAGGCAGCAAAGAGCGGCGTTTGCCCACAGGGCGCAGCGCGGTCGCCTGGATTGAACACTGGCTCAACCTGCGCGAGCTGTTTGGCCCCGACGATGACGCGCTGTTTTTATCGAAGCAGGGCAAGCGCATCTCGGCGCGCAACGTGCAGAAACGCTTCGCGGAGTGGGGGATTAAGCAGGGGCTGAACAGCCATGTGCATCCTCATAAACTTCGCCACTCCTTTGCGACGCATATGCTGGAATCAAGCGGCGATCTGCGCGCGGTGCAGGAGCTGCTCGGCCACGCGAATCTCTCCACCACCCAGATTTACACCCATCTTGATTTCCAGCATTTGGCTTCGGTATACGACGCGGCGCATCCACGCGCCAGACGAGGAAAACCGTAATGTACTTTTACCGTCCGCTGGGCAGCATTGCCGCCCTGACGTTTGACCTTGACGATACGCTTTACGATAACCGCCCGGTTATCGCCCGCACCGAGCAGGAGACGCTGGCGTTTATGCAGCGTTATCATCCGCGCCTCAACGCCTTCACCGCCGCCGATCTCCACCGCGCCCGCGCCGCGCTGCGCCAGCAGGAGCCGGAGATTTATCATGACGTCACCGAATGGCGGCGACGCGCGATTGAACAGGTCATGCTCGAAGCCGGGCTTTCCGCGCACGAGGCGTCCGAGGGCGCGAACGACGCGATGCTGAATTTCGCCCGCTGGCGCAGCCGCATCGAGGTGCCGACGGAAAACCTCGACGCCTTACAGCAGCTCGCGAAAAAGTGGCCGCTGGTGGCTATCACCAACGGAAACGCCGAACCGGAGCAGTTTGGTCTCGGCGGCCTGTTTCAGTTTGTGCTGCGCGCCGGGCCGCATGGCCGCGCCAAGCCTTACGGCGACATGTACCATCTGGCGGCGCAGAAGCTCGGCGTGGCGCCCGAGGCGCTCCTGCACGTCGGCGACGACCTGACCACTGACGTTGCGGGCGCTATCCGCGCGGGCGCTCAGGCGTGCTGGATAAACCTGCTGGAAGGCGATCTGATGCAGATCGACGACAGCCGCTTGTTGCCGCATCTTGAGATTTCGCGGTTGGCATCCCTGACTTCGCTGATATAATCATCACTACTCTGTATATAATTCCAGGTTTTTGGCGAGCGTCGCTCTGCGTCGCCGCCCTGTCATGACATAAGCCTGGTCTGCGAGACGCCTGCGGGCGTTTTGTGTTTTTCCTGTTTTTAACGCGGCGGTGCCAATGGACGTTTCTTACCTGCTCGACAGCCTTAACGATAAACAGCGCGAAGCCGTAGCCGCGCCGCGCAGCAATATGCTGGTGCTGGCAGGCGCTGGCAGCGGTAAGACGCGCGTGCTGGTGCATCGTATCGCCTGGCTGATGATGGTAGAAAACTGTTCGCCGTACTCCATCATGGCGGTGACCTTTACCAACAAAGCGGCGGCGGAGATGCGTCATCGTATCGGCCAGCTGATGGGCACCAGCCAGGGCGGCATGTGGGTCGGCACGTTCCACGGCCTCGCCCACCGTCTGCTGCGCGCGCACCATATGGACGCGAATCTCCCGCAGGATTTCCAGATCCTCGACAGCGACGATCAGCTGCGCCTGCTCAAGCGTCTTATCAAGGCGATGAATCTGGACGAGAAGCAGTGGCCGCCGCGCCAGGCGATGTGGTACATCAACGGCAAAAAAGATGAAGGCCTGCGCCCGCACCATATCGAGAGCTACGGCAACCCGGTCGAGCAGACCTGGCAGAAGGTCTATCAGGCATACCAGGAGGCGTGCGACCGCGCAGGTCTGGTGGATTTCGCCGAACTGCTGCTGCGCGCCCATGAGCTGTGGCTCAACAAACCGCATATCCTTAACCACTACCGCGAGCGCTTCACCAATATTCTGGTGGATGAGTTTCAGGACACCAACGGCATTCAGTATGCCTGGATCCGCCTGCTGGCGGGCGACACCGGCAAGGTCATGATTGTCGGCGACGATGACCAGTCGATTTACGGCTGGCGCGGCGCGCAGGTCGAAAACATCCAGCGCTTCCTGAACGATTTCCAGGGCGCGCAGACTATTCGTCTGGAGCAGAACTACCGCTCCACCAACAATATTCTCAACGCCGCCAACGCCCTTATCGCCAATAACGCCGGTCGCCTCGGCAAAGAGCTGTGGACCGACGGCAGCGACGGCGAGCCTATCTCCCTCTACTGCGCGTTCAACGAGCTGGACGAAGCGCGCTTTGTGGTGAACCGCATCAAGGTGTGGCAGGAGAACGGCGGCGCGCTGCAAGACTGCGCCATTCTGTATCGCAGCAACGCCCAGTCGCGCGTGCTGGAAGAGGCGCTGTTACAGGCGAGCATGCCGTACCGCATCTACGGCGGCATGCGATTCTTCGAACGTCAGGAGATCAAAGACGCGCTGGCGTACCTGCGTCTTATCGCCAACCGCAACGACGATGCGGCCTTCGAGCGCGTGGTGAATACGCCGACGCGCGGCATTGGCGATCGCACGCTGGATGTGGTGCGCCAGACCGCGCGCGACCGCCAGCTCACGCTCTGGCAGGCGTGCCGTCAGCTGTTGCAGGAAAAAGCGCTGGCCGGACGCGCCGCCAGCGCGCTTCAGCGCTTTCTTGAACTTGTCGACGCGCTGGCGCATGACACCATCGATATGCCGCTGCATGTCCAGACCGACCGGGTCATCAAAGACTCCGGCCTGTGGCTGATGTATGAGCAGGAAAAAGGCGAGAAAGGCCAGGCGCGTATCGAAAACTTAGAGGAGCTGGTGACGGCGACGCGCCAGTTCAGCTACAACGAAGAAGACGAAGATCTGATGCCGCTGCAGGCGTTTTTGTCCCACGCGGCGCTGGAGGCGGGCGAAGGGCAGGCCGACGCCTGGCAGGACGCGGTGCAGCTGATGACGCTGCACTCCGCCAAAGGGCTGGAGTTTCCGCAGGTGTTTATCGTCGGGATGGAAGAGGGGATGTTCCCAAGCCAGATGTCGCTTGATGAGGGCGGGCGTCTGGAAGAGGAGCGTCGTCTGGCCTACGTGGGCGTTACCCGCGCCATGCAGAAGCTGACGCTGACCTACGCTGAAACCCGTCGCCTGTATGGCAAAGAGGCGTATCACCGTCCGTCGCGCTTTATCGCCGAGCTGCCGGAAGGCTGCGTGGAAGAGGTGCGCCTGCGCGCGAGCGTCAGCCGCCCTGTCAGCCATAAGCAGCTGGGCGCGCCGGTGGCGCAGAACGATTCCGGCTACAAGCTCGGCCAGCGCGTGCGCCACCCGAAATTTGGCGAAGGCACGATTGTGAATCTCGAAGGCAGCGGCGAACACAGCCGTCTGCAGGTGGCGTTCAACGGGCAGGGCATCAAATGGCTGGTGGCCGCCTACGCGCGCCTCGAAAACGTCTGACGCTTTCACACTCAGGCAAAAGGCCGCCGGCGCGTTGCGTCAGCGGCCTTTTTCTTTTCTTCACGCGAGGCCGGATTTTCTGTCATCTGACGCGGCGATAATCGCCCGCGACGGGGAGAAGCGAAGCGCGAAAACGCTCCGGCAAAACGCGCCCGCAGGCACTATAATTCCCATCAATCATTGAGGTGTTTTATCTTAAGTGTACGTGTTGACGCCTAATTTTTGGTGGCGTAACATGCGCCCACGATTACGCTAAGAGGACATTCGCCTTGGACACACCCAGTAGATGCTGGCTCAAAACCCTGTCAAACAGGAACAACTCCTAAGGCTATCCTCTTACGCTGATGGCCTTAGTGGTTGTCAGCGACTGTTTTCTCTCCCGTCGCGCTGAGTCAGGCTGTTTAATGGTCTGAAACCCAATCTGTTTCTGTGTGCCCAACCGAACTGTCCAGAATTTGTTTTTTTGGGAGTCCCGGTCATGCTGAGCGCATTTCAACTGGAAAACAACAAACTGTCCCGCCTCGAAGTTGACGAGGCCGTTTCGCTGAAAGATTCCATCTGGATTGATCTGGTGGAGCCGGAAGAGAGCGAACGACAGCGCGTGCAAACGGAACTTGACCAAAGCCTGGCGACACGCCCGGAACTGGAGGATATCGAAGCCTCCGCCCGTTTCTTCGAAGATGAAGACGGGCTGCACATTCACTCGTTTTTCTTTTATGAAGACGCGGAAGATCACGGCGGTAACTCCACCGTGGCGTTCACTATCCGCAACGGTCGTCTGTTTACGCTGCGCGAGCGCGAGCTGCCCGCGTTTCGTCTCTACCGCATGCGCGCCCGCAGCCAGTCGATGATGGACGGCAACGCGTATGAACTGCTGCTGGATCTGTTTGAAACCAAAATCGAACAGCTGGCGGATGAGATAGAAAACATCTACAGCGATCTCGAAAACCTGAGCCGCGTTATCATGGAAGGGCACCAGGGCGACGAATATGACGAGGCGCTTTCGACGCTCGCGGAGCTGGAAGATACCGGCTGGAAGGTGCGGCTGTGTCTGATGGATACCCAGCGCGCGCTGAACTTCCTGGTGCGCAAGGCGCGTCTGCCGGGCGGCCAGCTGGAGCAGGCGCGTGAGATCCTGCGCGATATCGAATCCCTGCTGCCGCACAACGAGTCGCTGTTCCAGAAGGTGAACTTCCTGATGCAGGCGGCGATGGGTTTTATCAATATCGAGCAGAACCGCATCATCAAAATCTTCTCGGTGGTGTCCGTGGTGTTCCTGCCGCCGACGCTGGTGGCCTCCAGCTACGGGATGAACTTCGAGTTTATGCCGGAGCTGCACTGGAGCTACGGCTATCCCGCCGCGATTGTCGCCATGCTGCTGGCCGGTCTCGCGCCCTATCTCTACTTCAAGCGTAAGAACTGGCTGTAAATGCAAAAAAGCCTCTTCAATCGAAGAGGCTTTTTTCATAGTGCGAGACGCAGACCCTTACAGGCTCCAGTCCTGCTTGCCTTTGACTTTCAGATCGTAATACCAGGTATTGGTACGTAAGGCAAAATAGATCGGTACGATATAGATCAGTCCTTTTATCCCCAGCAGCACGGTAATAAAACCGACGATGAAAAAGGCTATCACGCAAATAATACTTTTCTTCCAAAGGCCGAGGATAGCCAGATAAATGAAGGAGAAAAAGTAAGTGAAGAAATTAATCATCACCTTAAGGCGTGACATAAAGCCCATCTTTTTCAGCGCGCCACTCCACTCCGGCGTCGGGAAAAGAATGCCGGGATAACCATGCTCCTCAATGAACGCAAAGCGTGTTTTCCATTTATCGCTTAGCTTCTCGTCTGCCATAAAGTTGTAGTGGTTTTTATTGTTTTCCATGCTGGACATCCTGAAGGCTCCTTAACGCCTGAAATTTTGCTGGGGTGAGCGACATTACCGCCCGATTTTATTGCGCTTTTTTTGCGACGGCAGGTGCCGGGGCGGCCAGCAGCAGTAGCGTCATCACCACCTGAAAACTGCCGCCGAGCGAAAGGTATTCTGTGCTGCCTGGCTCAAAACCGCGCAGGTAAGCGATGACTATCCCGGCAATCCACATTGCCAGTGAATAGAACAGGTAATTGCGCGCTTTCAGACCGGCGTCACGGGAACGCAGCGCACCGGCGCGGTAATAGAGCCAGAGAGCAATTAAAAAGAGAGCAAGCGCCACATCGTCAGGCGCGATCGCAAGTATCAGGCACAGGCCGAACAGCAAACCGATAAGCCATGCCAGATAAGGCAGGCGTCGCATTCTGGCCGTGCGCGGCGGGAAAAAGAAAGCAAGCAGGGCTGACATTAAAATACCTTTAACGCCTTTTGCTGTGGCGATATACAAAACGCGTAATGCATAAAAGCCGGATTATAGGTAAGCGCATTAGGGTTGCAAGACAGCGTGCTGGCAAATATCAGTAGGTGAGGATCGCGATTATTTGGTGTAAGCAGCCATCACAGGGCGGAAATAAGGCCCCGTGATGGCCGTTATTGTTTAGCTACGACGCAAACGCCGTTGGGTGTACAGCGCATCCATAATAAATATCGCCAGCGCCAGCCAGATAAACCCGAAGGTCACCATTTTATCCGGGCCCGGGACTTCATCATAAAAGGCGACGGCCAGCAGAAACATCAGCGTCGGGCCGATGTACTGGAAAAAGCCGAGCGTGGAGAGACGCAAGCGCGTCGCGGCGGCGGTAAAGCAGAGCAGCGGAATGGTTGTCACCACGCCTGCGGCCATCAGCAGCAGATTCAGCGACCACGGGTTGCTGCCCATGTGGCTGGTGGGGCTGTCGGCGATGCCGAACAGGTAAATCGCCGCCACCGGCAGCAGCCACAGGGTTTCCATCAGCATGCCGGTTTGTGCGTCCACCATGATCTTTTTACGCACCAGACCGTAGAAGGCGAAGCTAAAGGCAAGGCCGAGCGCGATAACCGGCAGCGAGCCGAATGTCCAGAGCTGCACCAGCACGCCGCAGGCGGCCAGCAGCACCGCCAGCCACTGCATCCGGCGAAAACGCTCGCCGAGGAAAATCATCCCCAGCAGCACGTTTACCAGCGGGTTAATGAAATAGCCGAGGCTTGCTTCCAGCAGATGATGATTATTCACCGCCCAGATAAACAGCAGCCAGTTGCCGCCCACCAGTACAGCGCTGAGCGCCAGGCTGAACACCTTTTTCGGCGTGGCGAATAAGCGTTTTACCGAGCCCCACTGGCGGCTCAGGCTAATTAACGCCAGCATAAAGAAGAATGACCAGATAACGCGGTGCGTCAGGATCTCATCGGCGGGAACCGCCTGAATCAGCTTGAAATAGGCGGGCGCAATGCCCCAGATAAAATAAGCGGCAAGCGCGAATAACACGCCCTGACGCGTCTGTTTAGCATCCATGTGAAACTCTTGGCTTGATAAAAGTGTGAGCAGTTTATCAGTATTGCGCAGGTTACCCCACCATATAGGTGGCCGTGGCGCTGGCGATATAAACCTGCTCTTCGTTATGTAATTCCACACGCGCCACCGCGACTTTATTGCCCGCACGCAGCAGCGTGCTGGAGGCCGTAAAGCGCTGGCCGCGGCCTGGGCGAAGGTAATCGACGCGCATGTCGATAGTGCCCATGCGGGACAGCCGCTGGCGCAGCTCTTCCTCGCTGATACTGTCGTGGCGCGTCAGCGTGCTGCCGACGCACACCAGGCCCGCCGCCACGTCCAGCGCCGACGCAATCGCCCCGCCGTGCAAAATGCTCTGCGCCCAGTTACCCACCAGCATCGGCTGGTTATTGAACGCGAGCTGGGCGTATTCCTTCTCGTATCGTTCCAGCTCCAGCCCGAGGGCGCGGTTAAAGGGCATGTGATAAACAAAGATTTCGCCGACCAGTTGCAGAGCTTCTTGCGCAGTCAGCAGGGTTGCGGACATGATGAATTCCTCGACCAAAAAGGGATGGCACACAAGGTTAAAGGAATGTTGATTTTATGCTTCCCATTTGTTGCTTTCCAGTTTAAGAAAGCAGGACTAAGCAGACGCGAAATAAATATGTAGAATGGCTGCCGGATAATAATTCATCATCGAAATATTTGTTCAGGAGAACACTGCCGATGCGCACGTTTCTGGGTTGTTTTATGGCGGCAACGTTGCTGCCATGCACAGCATTAGCACAGGAAGCGACGATTAAAGAGGTGCATGATGCGCCTGCCGTTCGCGGCAGCATTATCGCCAACCTGCTTCAGGAGCACGATAACCCGTTTACGCTCTACCCGTACGAGAGCAACTATGTGCTCTATACCGTCACCGACGATCTCAATAAAGAAGCGATCAAGTCTTACGACTGGGCAGATAACGCGCGTAAAGATGAAGTGAAGTTTCAGCTGAGCCTGGCGTTCCCGTTCTGGCGGGGCATTGTGGGGCCGAACTCAGTACTGGGCGCGTCTTATACTCAGAAATCCTGGTGGCAGCTCTCCAACAGCGGTCAGTCGTCGCCGTTTCGTGAGACTAACTACGAGCCGCAGCTGTTCTTGGGCTTCGCGACAGATTATCAGCTCGCCGGCTGGACGCTGCGCGACGTGGAAGTGGGCTTTAACCATCAGTCCAACGGCCGCTCCGACCCGACCTCCCGCAGCTGGAACCGCGCTTACGCCCGTCTGATGGCGCAAAACGACAACTGGCTGGTGGAAGTGAAGCCGTGGTATGTGCTGGGCAATACCGATGACAACCCGGATATCACCAAGTACATGGGTTACTACCAGCTCAAGGTGGGTTACCAGTGGGGCGAGGCTATCTGGAGCGTGAAGGGCCAGTATAACTGGAACACTGGCTACGGCGGCGCCGAGCTTGGCTTAAGCTACCCGATAACGAGACACGTGCGTCTCTATACGCAGCTCTACAGCGGCTACGGCGAATCGTTAATTGATTACAACTTTAGCCAGACTCGCTTTGGCTTTGGGGTTATGCTTAACGATCTCTTCTGAGGCATTGCAGTTTCCGACGCAGGCGCTGAAAATAGCGCCTGTTTTATTTTCAGTATCTGGAGTGAGTGTGGCGCAGGCGGAAGTTTACAGTCAGGAAACGCTGGCTAAGCAGGTTTTACAGGAAACCTTTGGCTATCAGCAGTTCCGTCCAGGCCAGGCCACCATTATCGACGCGGTGCTTGAAGGGCGCGACTGCCTGGTCGTGATGCCCACCGGTGGCGGCAAATCGCTGTGTTATCAAATCCCGGCGCTGGTGAAAACCGGTCTGACCGTGGTGGTTTCTCCGCTTATTTCCTTAATGAAAGATCAGGTCGATCAGCTGCTCGCGAACGGCGTGGCGGCGGCGTGCCTGAACTCGACGCAGAGCCGCGACGAGCAGCAGGCCGTAATGGCGGGCTGTCGTAGCGGGCAGGTGCGTCTGCTGTATATCGCACCGGAAAGGCTGATGATGGATAACTTCATCGACAGCCTGAGCTACTGGAACCTGGCGATGGTCGCGGTGGACGAGGCGCACTGCATTTCGCAGTGGGGCCACGATTTCCGCCCGGAATACGCGGCGCTCGGCCAGCTTCGCGCGCGCTTCCCGGCGGTGCCCTTTATGGCGCTTACCGCCACGGCGGACGACACCACGCGGCGCGATATCGTGCGTCTGCTGGGCCTTGAGGATCCGCTGATTGAAATCAGCAGCTTCGACCGGCCGAATATCCGCTACATGCTGATGGAGAAATTCAAACCGCTCGATCAGCTGATGCGTTATGTCCAGGAGCAGCGCGGTAAATCCGGCATCATCTACTGCAACAGCCGCGCGAAAGTGGAAGACACCGCCGCGCGTCTGCAAAGCCGCGGCATCAGCGCGGCGGCGTATCACGCCGGGCTGGAGCATGACGTGCGCGCTTCGGTGCAGGAAAAATTCCAGCGCGACGACTTACAAATCGTCGTGGCGACCGTGGCGTTCGGCATGGGCATCAACAAGCCCAACGTGCGCTTTGTGGTGCACTTCGATATTCCCCGCAATATCGAGTCTTACTATCAGGAGACGGGCCGCGCCGGGCGCGACGGTCTGCCTGCTGAAGCGATGCTGTTTTACGATCCGGCGGACATGGCCTGGCTGCGCCGCTGCCTGGAAGAAAAAGCGCCCGGCCCGCTTCAGGATATCGAGCGCCATAAGCTTAACGCGATGGGCGCGTTCGCCGAGGCGCAAACCTGCCGCCGTCTGGTGCTGCTCAATTACTTCGGCGAAGGGCGCCAGGCGCCGTGCGGCAACTGCGATATCTGTCTCGATCCGCCGCGCCGCTATGACGGGCTGGTGGACGCGCAGAAAGCGCTGTCGGCTATCGCGCGCGTCGAGCAGCGCTTTGGTATGGGATATGTGGTGGAAGTGCTGCGCGGGGCGAATAACCAGCGCATCCGCGAGCTCGGGCACGACAAACTCAAGGTGTACGGCATCGGGCGCGATCAAAGCCAGGAGCACTGGGTCAGCGTTATCCGCCAGCTCATTCATCTGGGCGTGGTGATGCAGAATATCGCGCAGCACTCGGCGCTCCAGCTCACCGAAGCGGCGCGTCCGTTCCTGCGCGGCGAAGCCCCGCTGATGCTGGCGGTGCCGCGCGTGGCGGCCCTGAAACCGCGCGTGGCGCAGAAATCCTACGGCGGCAATTACGACCGTAAGCTGTTCGCCAAACTGCGCAAGCTGCGTAAAGCCATCGCCGATGAAGAGAACATTCCGCCGTATGTCGTCTTTAACGACGCGACGCTGATTGAAATGGCCGAGCAGATGCCGCTCAGCCCCGGCGAAATGCTCGGTATTAACGGCGTCGGCACCCGCAAACTGGAGCGCTTCGGCAGGCCATTTATGACGCTCATCCGCGAGCATGTAGACGGCGACGACGAAGAGTAGTCAGCCCCGCGCAAACATGCCAGGATGAATGTTCTCTGATTTTACCTGGCAAACTCCTATGTTAACGCTGTTCTTTACCGTCGCGATGGTACATCTGGTGGCGCTCGCAAGCCCCGGCCCTGACTTCTTTTTCGTCTCGCAAACGGCGGCCAGCCGCTCGCGCAAAGAGGCGCTGATGGGCGTGCTGGGCATTACCGCCGGCGTCATGGTCTGGTCCGGCGTGGCGCTGCTCGGCCTGCATCTCATCCTTGAAAAAATGGCCTGGCTGCATAACATCATTGTGGTGGGCGGCGGACTTTATCTGTGCTGGATGGGCTATCAGATGCTGCGCGGGGCGCTGAAGAAAAGCGCCGCGACGAACGAGGCGCCGCCGGTGGAGCTGGCCGCGCGCGGGCGCAGTTTCCTGAAAGGAATGCTCACCAACCTGGCGAACCCGAAGGCGGTGATTTACTTCGGCAGCGTGTTTTCACTGTTTGTCAGCGATAGCGTCGGCACCAGCGCGCGCTGGGGCATCTTCGTGCTGATAGCGCTGGAAACCTTCGCGTGGTTTGCGCTGGTGGCGAGCGTCTTCGCGCTGCCGAAAATGCGTCGCGGCTATCAGCGCCTCGCGAAGTGGATCGACGGCATGGCCGGCGCGCTGTTCACCGGCTTTGGCATCCATCTTATTCTCTCTCGCTAATCAGGCGCGGCGCGCGGTGGCAAGCAGCGCGCCGACCAGCATAAACAGCGAACCAAACACCTTATTCAGGGCCTTCATCTGATGCGGGCCTTTGATCCAGCCGCCGATACGCGTCGCAAGCGTCGCATAGCCAATCATCACGATGATATCCACCACCACAGTCGTCACGCCGAGCACCACGTACTGCATCACCTGCGGCTGGTGCGGCACGATAAACTGCGGGAACAGCGCGGCGAGGAACACGATGCTTTTCGGGTTGGTGAGATTCACGAACACCGCGCGCTTAAAGAGTTTGCTGCGCGGCTGGCTTTGCGCCAGCGCGTTAAGATCGATGGCGCCCGCGGCGCGCCACTGCTGAATGCCAAGCCAGATGAGATATGCCGCCCCCGCCCATTTCAGCACTTCGAACGCCATCAGCGAGCGGGAAAACAGCGCGCCCAGCCCGATACCCACCAGCACGATATGCAGCGCCAGACCGGTCTGTAGCCCGGCGATGGACGCCGCCGTGCCGCGATACCCGTGACTGATGGCGGTGCTCATGGTGTTAATCGCGCCGGAACCCGGCGAGAGGCTGAGAATAAGGGTCGTCAGAAGGTAGGTACACCACCATTCGAAGGTCATGCGAAGCTCCCTGATTGCGCACTTTTATGCCACAATACGCTATTGTTGAGGTATGTGCTACGAATCACAAAAAAGCCCGGACAGGCGTGGATGCGGAGCAATAAGGACCATGACCAGACACAGGAACGGTTGGTTTTCACGGGAAACAGGATTCGCGGCGTTCACCATGGGGCCGCTGACGGCGTTCTGGCAGCAGCGTGAAGAAGACGAATTTTTAGGGGTGGATAATATTCCGGTGCGCTTTGTGCGTTTTCGTGCCGAAAACCACGATCGCGTTATCGTCGTCTGCCCTGGGCGCATTGAATCCTACGTAAAATATGCGGAACTCGCTTACGATCTGTTCCACTGCGGGTTTGATGTGTTGATCATCGACCACCGTGGGCAGGGGCGTTCCGGACGCCTGCTTGACGATCCGCACCGCGGTCACGTCGTGAACTTCAGCGATTATGTCGATGATTTCGAGCGCTTCTGGCAGCAGGAGGTCGCGACAGGGCCGTGGCGTAAGCGCTATCTGCTGGCGCATTCGATGGGCGGAGCGATTGGGACGCTGTTTCAACTGCGTAACCCGAAAGCGTTTGATGCCGTGGCGCTGTGCGCGCCGATGTTCGGCATTATTATTCGCCTGCCAGACTGGATGCTGCGCTCCATTCTCGACTGGGCGGAAGAGTATCCGTCGCTGCGCGACGGCTACGCCATGGGCACCGGACGCTGGCGGCCGCTGCCTTTTAGCCTCAACGTGCTGACCCACAGCCACGCGCGCTACCGGCGCAATTTACGTTTTTACGCCGACGAACCGCAGCTGCGCGTCGGCGGGCCGACATACCACTGGGTGCGGGAAGGCATCCAGGCAGGAGAACAGGTGCTGGCGGGGGCCACCGACAGCACCACGCCGCTATTGTTACTCCAGGCAGAACTGGAACGTGTGGTGGATAACCGCTCGCACGACCGCTTCTGTGAACTTCGCGCCGCGGCGGGCCACCCGTGTTGGGGGGGTAAACCTTACGTCATTAAAGGCGCGTACCATGAGATCCTGTTTGAGCAGGACGCCATGCGCGCCGAAGCGCTGAATGCCATTGTCGATTTCTTCGACGAGCATAACTGATTACTCGCGACCGGAGCGTCTGGTCGCTCCACCAGAGGTTTATTTTTATATGTATCAGGTCGTTGCGTCTGATTTAGACGGCACACTCTTATCCCCTGACCATACGCTGACGCCGTTTGCCAAACAAACGCTCAAATTACTCACCGCCCGCGGCGTAAACTTCGTGTTCGCAACCGGCCGCCACCATATCGACGTCGGGCAGATCCGCGACGGCCTGGAGATCAAGGCCTATATGATCACCTCCAATGGCGCGCGCGTGCACGACACCGACGGCAATCTGGTATTCACCCATAATCTCGACACCGATATCGCCGCCGATCTGTTCGGCGTGGTGCGCGACAACCCGGACATCATCACCAACGTCTATCGCGACGATGAATGGTTTATGAGCCGCGAGCGCCCGGACGAGTTGAAATATTTTAAAGAGGCCGTCTTTAAATATTCGCTGTTCGAGCCGGCGCTGCTGGAGCCGCAGGGCGTCAGTAAAGTCTTCTTCACCTGCGACGTGCATGAAAAACTGCTGCCGCTGGAGCAGGCGATCAACGCCCGCTGGGGCGATCGCGTTAACGTCAGCTTCTCTACGCTGACCTGTCTCGAAGTGATGGCGGGCGGAGTGTCTAAAGGCCACGCGCTGGAGGCGGTCGCCAAAGCGATGGGCTATGGGCTGGAGTCCTGCATCGCGTTCGGCGACGGCATGAACGACGCGGAAATGCTCTCCATGGCGGGCAAGGGCTGCATCATGGGCAACGCGCATCAGCGTCTGAAAGATCTGCTGCCGGAGCTGGAAGTCATCGGCACCAACGGTGAAGACGCCGTCCCGCACTATCTGCGCAAACTCTTCCTCGCGTAATTTTTTGGGTGACAAGTGGTTTATATGTAACCACTTGTCAACCAAATAGTGCAACTTTTCGCCAGCAGCTTCGCTACAATGCCTCTCTTTGTTTTCTTTGAGATGATTATTGTGGCGTTACTCATCATCACCACGATCCTGTGGGCCTTCTCT
>Ga0157365_10000252_pt1 | contig 24626 bp, 32 predicted proteins | sample AttsexASBM3_FD_111478 | JGI IMG/M metagenome (GOLD analysis project Ga0157365, IMG submission 111478) | Fungus gardens microbial communities from leaf cutter ant in Ribeirão Preto, State of São Paulo, Brazil - Atta sexdens ASBM3 | ecosystem: Host-associated > Fungi > Mycelium > Unclassified ... | reverse complement strand
TTCGGGCCAAGTCGGGCCATTTGAGGCCGAACAAGACAGAAAACGGATCGGCAAGATGTGTGACCCTAGCTAGGGCACCGGGCTTACTCGCGCTCCGCACTCAACCCGACAAAAGCATCCCTCGACCGCTCAAGCTGCCCAGGCGGCAGGTTAAGACCCACGGTACATGCGTTCCCGGAGGGCCTCGCCGCGCGCGATCTGCTCCGGGGTCGGGCGTCGGGGTCGGTTTCCCTGTGTCCCCCACCTCTGGGATTGCCGCTTTTCGCGCTTTTCCTGCACTTTTAGCGACAAAAACTTGCCTTTTTTGCCCTCTCGGACCCATCCGGCCAATTCTAGTTCCTGACCATTGATCGTGACCGACCCCACGTAATCGGGTGCTTTCTCCGACTGCTTTTCCTGATTGCGGAACAGGATTCCGGAATTGTCGCGCGGGGTATCGTTCATAGGGGTGTCACCGTCATGATGATGGCCGGAGCGGCCGCATACTGTCGGACCACGCTCAGGCAACAGACCTGGGCATCATCCTTCCAGAGAATGCCGTTGAGGGCATCGAGCGCGAGCTTGCTGACGTTGTCCACGTCCGGCCGGCCGGTAGCCCATCGCTCGCCATCCATCGCCTGTGCGTGCTTTTTCTTCGACCAGCTCGCTGGCACGGAGACGTTGATCGAGAGATCAACACGCAACGGCCCCTCGAGCATCAACTGGCCGACCTGGTCCATGGCGCATTGCCTGACCCATGCTTCCGCGTTGGCGGTCTGGGGATCAGTGAAGGTCCGGCCATTGCCAAAGCGTGGCCTGCCTTTCCCTCTCGCAACACCGGGGATCTCGACCCGGAATGCGGTGGCCTCAATGGCAGGTTTTAACGGGATTTGGCCGCATGCGCTCATGGGCGCATTTTATCAAAAAAACGGCGGTTTTCCTAGGGACTGTTCTGAAAATCAAGCGGGGATTATGGCGCTGCCAGCGCAGCACGCCCCAGCCTGCCGCTAGGGTTCCTGCTTTCTCAGCCTGACCCCGGGGCCGCCCCCATCCTCATCAAGGAATTCGACCCCGGCCGCCTCCAGAACAGCGCGGATGGCCGCGACTGTGCGAGGGTAAAGCGGCTCACCCCGCTCCAGGCGGGTGATTGTCGTTGGAGAGACATCGGCGGCAGATGCCAAATCTCGCACGCCTAGCTGCAAGGCGGCGCGTGCCATTCGGCATTGTGCGGCGTTCAAAGTGTCACCCTGTAACAAAGTTATTGACATTGAAGCCGAGAGTGGCACATTCGGCCAATCTTGTCACCGTGTGACAGGTGGCCGGACAGGAGGGGTCGGATCCTCCATGCCCGGCCTGACCACAACCGAAAGGGACTTCGGAAATGGCTGAAACAGTCAATAGCACCGCTTTGCCTAATTCCAGAAACGCAATGAGGCCACCCCAGCATTGTACTGGCTGGGGTACCGCGCATCTCAAATCTCTGTCCAAAATGGACATTTTGTCTGTTGAGCACCTTGCGGCCGGGCTGATCTTCCCCGCGCTGGTGCTGATCGCCCTAGCCGGGTTCGCTCAGCCGGAGGTTCTGCGTCACGGCGGCGCAAAACCACACCCCACAGTGATCGCGCTGGCGGAGGTGGCCCGATGAGAGATTTCCTCACCATGATCGGCGCCCTTGTTTTGTTCATCATGATCCCGTGGCTCGCAGTCATGTGGGCATTGATGATGCACGAGACGGTCAAGGTGTTGCGCCGGGATGTTGACCGCCTTGAGAGCAAAGCGATCAAGGAGGGCACCCTCCCATGAGCGAGACACCGAGAGACCGCGTGCACGCCATCGTATGCGATTTGGGGTCGTTGGCTGAAATCTTGGACGCCCTGATCTCCGCCTCAGAACCTGTCCCCGTGCAGTGGATGCATGGATGGGTAAAGCGCCTCCACACCGAACTGGATGTGGCATGGCTGGGTATCCCCGATGAACGCCGGGAGAAGGCCAAATGACCAGCCCTATCCGCAAGGCCACCATGGCCGCCCTTGGCGCCGATCGCCGCTGCTACAAAGAACCGGCTACGATCCGGGCACAAGCCCAATCCGACCGCTACAAGGCGGCGCGCCTCAAGGTCATTCAGACCCCCGCCCGGTCCTTCGCCGACCTGCAGGACAAGGCCCGGCTTCTTCTACTGTCCGAACCTGATCCGGACACCATAGAGGCCAGCCTGGCGCGCGACATTCTGGCGATGAAGGGAGAGGCGAAGTGAGCGACCTTCTGCAGATCGAGAAAAGCGCGATTGATACGGTCCATGACGCACGCCACGACATCGACCAGCTTGCACGCCTTCTGATCCTCGCGGGGCGATCCGCGACCCTCACGGATGAACGGCACCCAGATACCGCCCTGCAAGGCTTCGGGATGGCCGTGGAATGGGCGGCCCAAGAGATAGAGCGCCGATGCACCACCATTGCGGAGAGCGTGTGATATGGGTCAGAACGCGACGGATACCGCACGGCTGAACTGGATGGAGAGGCAGTGCTTCCCTGAGCTGCACAAACTTGACCAAGGGTGGCTTTTGGCCACAGATCAAGTGTGCCGATCGAGCGGACAGCCCACAATGCGCGCCGCCATTGATGCTGCCATGTGCGATGAGGGCAAAGCGCCGAACACACCGGCCCAGGTCGAGGAAGGCCGGATAACCGGGGCAATCCATCAGGACGGCAAGGTGATCCTGTTCGATGCCAGCGATTATACCTTGGAGCCGGGGACGGAGGCGGTAATCATCGACCCGAAGGGTAGGATTGCGATAGCCAAACTGGAGCAAACGGCAGAATGGGAGCGTCTGGCCCGCTCGCGCACCGGACTGGTGTGGACCGTCAACCCGTTCGGGGAGCGGGTGTTGTTCGGAGCCAAGGTCCTGGGGCGGCACATCCACACAGAGGAACCACGCCCGGCCCACCCCCTCGAAGGCAACCAGATCGGCACTGTGCCGGGTTTAGAACCGGCTTTAAGTGGCTTGGTGACAGACCAGAAGCCGGGTGACTGGCGAATGGTTCCTGCGGAGACATGCCCCCAGGCGTGCGGAGATGATGAAGCCCCGGGCGTGGAGGAAAGCCCCATCACAGGACATCTGCCGCCTGATGAGAAATTGCTGGTCTTGATAGCGGAATGCGATGGGTGGGAGCGGGTCTTGGCTCAATCTCCCAAGGATCTTAAGGCGACCATGGAGGTCATTTGGCGGCTACTGGAGATCAAGAAGCGCCGGGGCATCCGCCCTCACGTCGAGAAAGCCCGGCAAATCTGGCTGCGCAAGCGGCAGCGCGGATGGCGAAACCACAAGCAGATTGGTGAAGCCCTGAAACGCCTTTCCATCAACGTGGCCCTGTTCTTCCTGATCCCGTTCGCCCGATGGATAACCTGCATTGCACGGGCCTTGGCTGATCTGGCCTTTTGGCTTTGGCAGGAGGTACGCCCATGAGCCGCCCCGCACGCACCTGGTCAGCCCGTGACCTCCGCCGGATTGAACGCCTCCGCAAGGAGGGCCTCTCATGGCGCGATGTTGGCGAGGCGATGGGAACCAGCTCTACGTCCTGCCATCGGGCATGGCGCGCGCATACAGCGCCGCCCAGCCTGGCAACGCCCGACCGGCTGGCGGCCATACAGGCTGCCACCACGGAAATCAGCGTCATGGCCGGGATACTGGCCCGCATGGCGGAGGGAGACAAACAGACCGGCGCAGAACTGGCATGGCTGGCTTCCAGCATCGGCCGACATGCCAACGCTATCGAGGACTGCATTTCATGACGCGACCTCGGCAAGAGTGGTCCTCGCAGGATCATCATCAGTTGGTCCGAATGCGTCGCGCCGGGATCAGTTGGCGGGGTATCGGGATGCGATTGAACAAAGACCCGACGACCTGCCGACGCTACTGGATACAGCGATGCGGAGGGGCCGCAGGATGGGCGCAACGCCGGATTTCGTCTCCTTTATTCCTGGGGGATGAGGTATAACCAGTAGATGAGCGCATGCGCTCGTGGGCGCGTGCGCTCTATTGGAGAACAAAGTGAAAAGCCCCACCACACACGCAGGAGAACGATGATGGGACGCCCCGCGGTACGGCCCCGGAGACGCCCAGTTGCAACGCCGGACAGGGCAGAGCTTATCAGTCGGGCCACCGATGAAATTAGCATCCTGTCCGGGCTGCTGGACGCTGTGGCCGCATCACCACGCCAGACCGATGGCCGTCGCCTGACGTGGATTGCCCAGCAAATCGACATCCGCACCACCATGATCGCGGAGGCCCTCTCTTAACCCCCGCGACTACCACCACACAGCGTAAGACACGGCAGGAGATACGCGCGTGAGTAAGAATTTGATCACATCAGGAGTGGCCATCAGCGGCCGCCATGGTGATGGCTTCTTTGTTGGAGCCGATCTGATCGACTGGAACGAAGTCCGATCATTGTGGATCCAGAAATTGGGAGACGGCCTGCAGGATTTCATACCCTGCGCGGTGTTCAATGATGGATCATGGCTGGCCCTCCGCAATGATGGATTGGCCAGCCAGAAAGCCGCCTCAGTCGAGGAAGCGCGGAAGGTATGCCATCGTCTTGGCGCCATCCATGACAAGGCGGTGCGCGACAGCTCAAGGGAACGGCCGGATGGTCCGTCTGTCACGTCCGAAACCATGTCTCAAGGCATCTCCGCTAACCGCCTTAGACAAGCGCCAGATGGGCAACTGTACGGGGATGAAACCGCTGTAGGGATCATGCTTGCCAACAAGGCACATGCGGCAAGCAATACCCTTCTGGAAGCGCATGCAAACCTCGCTTTCTTCCTCTCCAATATCCGTCAGGCACTTTTACGGGATGGCCGCAAAACCCCCGTAGAAATCGACAAGGCCATTCTGGGAATGCGGGAAGGGGCCGCCGGCCGGTTTGGTGAATTGTTCCCCGGCGCATCTTTGTCGCTGAACGATCTCGGAAGCGCGCTGGCCGATCGAGCCTTTACGGCTGGGGAGACGGAGGACGAGTTCATGGCAGAGCTGGCAAGCGGCATTGCTGTCGCGCTGGCGAAGTGCATTGATGCTGGAACGCCAAGCCCATCCGCGCACGCGGCGGCCAAGGCCGCGATGGAGGCCGCTGTCCGCCGCTGGCATACACTGACCCGTGCGGCGCATGAGAAAGGCGGCCGGGCATGAGCACGACAGATACGACAGAGATCCTCCCCCGCCCTTCCCTCGGCTCAGGGAAATGCACGTCATATGACCGGGCCCCAGAGGGAGAGATCGACTGGACATTGGTGAGGGATCTGTGGGTTCAGTCCATGTCACTTGAGCAGGATGGCCAGGTATCGCGTGTCTATGCGCCATGCGTGGTATTCCTTGACGGGACATGGCTTCCCATTGGCCCGATGGGAGACCTGGACGCTGCCCGGCGCCTTTGTCACCGATGGTCGGCAATCCATGATGCGTCAGTCAGCGACATGACCCGGCCCCGGCCACCGGCCATATCGCCAGAAGGCAATCTCGTCGATATTTCTCCGGCCGACCTCGAAGGTAACATTTCGGATGAGGCTTGGAGCTATGACGCCAAGGAAAACCGGTTTCGTCTGAACCTGGCCTGTGTTGGCACTGACCTTGGGATAAAGGTCATGAACCACGGAAAGACGCTGGATCAGAAGATTGAAGCCCTTACGCCCGGCCTTGATCGCATTGAAGCGATATTCCGCGCCTGTGATGTCATCCAGCCGCATTATGTCCGCCCGTGGATGGCGACAGTGCGAGAAGCTGCCGTCTGGTGGCTGCGCGAAACGGATTGGTCCGACGCCGATTACATCGAGACCCCGGAGGATGATGGGCGTTCAATGGCCGATGAGGTTCGGAAAGAAGGCGTGACGCTCGAAACCGCATTGATCCGCCTGAAAGAGCGCATTGTGCAGATCTACAGGGACATGCGCTGGGATGACGGCACCTTGGTCGAGGACCGCGCTGAAAGGGCTCAGAAGGCGTTTACGGCCGGATCCGAGCGTCTGGCATACTTCGCCGGACGCATGACGCCTCACGCATAGCGACTGCGGACGGAATTCGTACGAAGTGGCGGGGCTTCCTCATTTCTGAGGAGGCCCTTTTCTTTTGCCCTTCGCCTTCTGTTCACCTTGTCCACCTCCGGCATGTACGCGACCCATGGGCTCGTGAGCGCATAGGCGCATAATGCAGGGGGTTCAGATGCGAACGGTGGCGTTCCTGTCGCAGAAAGGCGGTAGCGGAAAGACAACCATGGCTGTGCATACGGCCGTGGCCGCGCAGGCAGACGGGGAAACCGTGTCCATTTTGGACAGTGACCCGCAGAAAAGTGCAACCGGCTGGGGGCGGGCCCGAGGCGAGGATGATCCCCGCGTGGAGCCTGTTTCAGCACTTGGCCTGGCCGACGCATTGAAGAAGCGGGAGGCATCGGGCGTCACCCTGTCCATTGTGGACACGGCGCCTCATGCCGCGCCCGAAGCGGCCCGCATCGCTGGTCTGGTGGATTTCATCATCATTCCGGTGCGGCCTACCGCGTTCGACCTGGCGGCGGCCGGGCGCGCGGCAGCCATCGCCAAGGCGGCCGGGAAGCCTGCTGCATTCGTTCTGTCCGCCGCGCCATCCCGCGTGCCGGAGGTCGAGGAAGCACGGCAGGCCCTCGGCCACTTCGGATTGCCGGTGGCGCCCGTCACCATTGCTGACCGCATCGCTTACTCGCGCGCTGTGTCCAGCGGGTCGGCCGTGTCGGAGATGGAACCGCGCGGAAAGGCGGCATCTGAAACCAAAGCCCTGTGGAAATGGATCAAAGGGAACCTGTGATGGGCAAGCAGCCAACCAAGCGCCAGGGCAGTCTGGCATCCTTCTTAGAGCCGGATGTGAAGGAAGCGGCGTCAGCGTCGAAAGAGAAGCTGGAACGCACCAGAGGCACCCGGAAACGCACGGAAATCAGTGTCCGCTTTCCTCCCGAAGCATGGCGGCAGGTGCATATGCTGGCGCTGGATGAGGGCGTCTCGCTGCAGAAGCTTATTGAACACGCGCTGTCCGATCTGTTCCGCGCAAAAGGGCTGGAAGCCCCGGTTTTCAGAGATCCCGACCGGGATTGAGCGTTGGCACTTGTGGAAAGGTTTGGCCGGTCCGAATGGATGGACGGGAATGGCAGTTTGGCCGAATCCATGTCGTACTTTGCCTGTCGTACGAACCGACAAAGAGCACTATCCTGACAAGGTAGTGCTCTAGTAATCGTGTGCATAAATGCGAATGCAAAAACAGTTTCTGCATAACTGGCCGCATTGTTAGTGACCATTTTGGAAACGTGTGGAAGAAAAAACGCTTTTTGCCACACTTTTTTATTATTTGTTTATTATTTGGAATGTTAATCGGATTTATACAAGGAATAGAACAAAAGCGAACATATGTATTGTGTCATGCACAGTATATTCGCCTCTATACCTTGTTTTTCCTAGGAAGATTGGAAACGTCCTATCTCCTGTCGGATCGTGACTGCCTATTGAGGTTTGCGCATTAAATCCGGTAAACCAGACGAACCGGAAGCAACCACTTCCAACCCCATGAACCCCACCCACTCGCATTTTACGGGGTTCGCTGGTAGATCTTGAACACTGACTGATTGCCCGTGGCCGCGGGTCTTTTTGGGAATGACAATATGAGCACCACACAGACGGCTTCTGCCGCCAATGAATTCATGAGGTTTCACGAAGCTGCCGCCTTCCTTGGCGTCAGCCGCTCGACCATCACCAAGCGGGTGCAGCTGGGAGAGATCCCGGCACGGTACATGAGCCGTTCCATCGGCCTCATCGCCCGCAAAGACCTGGCGGCATGGGTGGAGAACCTGCCATCCGCGCCGCCCTGCGCTTAACGCAAAAAAGAACCCCGCCGGATGGCCGTCCAGCGGGGCATTCTTTTGGGAACAAAGCCTCATCACCGGCACCACCCGAGAAATGAGGCGCACGAAGGGAAAGGAGCCCTCCATGAACAGTCACCTAGTTTACTACCACCAGCGACTGGAACACCGATCTGACCCGATGTCTAAGGGCAGCTTAGACACGACACGGGGCCGGTCGTCAACAGAGATGGGCAATTTCTGTCCATTTTGGACGGTCGCACATTTCGCATACGCCGAATAAAAAACCCCACCCCCGATAATGGGGATGGGGCGCTATTCCGTGGTGCATCTCTGGGCAGGAGATAGGCTTCGAGAATAGCGCATCATCCGCATGGGGTACAAGCCTAAACGGCCCCTTTGATGATGTTTTTCCACAGACTGCTTTACCGGACATCCAAGGCCATGCCGCTCCCAGCCGGGAGTGCGTATGTCTGAGGCTACCCATTTCAACGCAGACGACAGGCAGGCCATCAATGATCTCCTGATGGGGGATCTTGAAGGCTTTGCTACGCATTTCCTCGGCCCTCCGAACAGGGATAGCCGCTCAAAGCGCAACTGGCGGTGGGGCAGGAAAAGCAAGTTTTCCCTCGCGGTCAGGGGGGCGAAGCGCGGCTCCTTCTACAGCTTCGAGGCTGGCGCGGGCGGAAGCCTGTTTGACCTCATCATGCAGGCCATGCAGTGCCCGTACAGGGAAGCATTGCAGCACGCGGCTGAATATGCCGGTTATCAACGTGTCACCTTAACGGATGACGACCGTGCGCGCCTGTCCGCCACCCGGGAAAAGGCACATCTTGAGGCCGCCCGGCAGGCTGAAATAAGCGCCGCCGAAGCTGAAAAAGAGACTGAGCGAGGCATCAAGGCTGCGGCCAACATATGGGCGCGCGGGGTGCCGGTATCTGGCACGCCTGCGGAGCGATACCTGTCTCATTTCCGCTGCATCCCCACCCCGCCCGGAGGGTGGCCTGTAGAGCTGATCCGGTTTGACCCCAAGGAAAGCGCCCTGCTCATTCCAGGGCGCCGCCCCGATACCGGGGATCTTACCGCGGTACAGCAGATATTCGTGGCGCCGGACGGATCCAAGGCCCCAGAGAGCCAGTGGCGGGCCTTGAACAAGATGGCTCAGAAGCAATCTCGAGGCTCTTTGTCCGGCAGCACATTCATGCTGCCGCCCGCCACCCTGAAAGATCCAGATTTCGCGGGCATGACGGCTATCGCCGAAGGGCCGGAAACAGCACTGACTGTCTGGTCCGCGACAGGAATGCCGGTGCTGGGTGCGTTGGGGGTGATCTCAAACGTCCCTGTTCCCGATGGCGCCTCCATCGTTCTGTGCCGCGATGATGACCCTGCCGACAGCGCCGCCTACACGCAGGCGCGAAACTATCTCAAGGCGCTCCAGCGCCTCGGTAAGACGGTAGTGGAAGCCCACCCGTGGCCGACCCGCCGCCGTGACAAGTCGGACCTCAACGATACTGCGCAGGCCCTGGGCATTGACGCGGTGGTGGAGCGCATGCAGGTCGCGGTAGTGCCAGCCCGCCTTTCTGCTCCTGTCCAACGCCTGCCGATCTCAGAGGCTCGCGACGGAACGCAGAGGATGGCCGAGATCACCTTCAAGGAGGCGGCCTTGTCATGGAACGAGGATGTGCCTGAAGGATATGCAGCTCGCGCCAAAGCCGCGATGGAGACGGCCGAAGAACATGACTGCGAGCCTCAACTTCCAGAATTGCCTCCCGCTCACATCGCCAAGATTGGCGTTGGCATAGGCAAAAGCCACGTTGCGCGAGAAATGGCGGTTTCTGCTGCCATGGAGATGGGCCTGGGCCCTGATGAGAAGGAATACAGGAGCATTGTATTCTTCACCCCTACGCTCGAGCTCGCGAAAGAACACGCCGCCGATATGAGGCGGATGATAGAGGAAAGGGGGAGCAACTTACGCGTGCGTATCTGGCGCGGCCGCAGCGCTCCGAACCCTGACGGCATTCCTGAACCTGACAGCGAGTGGCCCCAGGACAAGGTGGACGATTTTTCTGCGATCAAGGATCGGTCACAAATGTGCCTGCGTCCGGAGGACGCCAAACGCGTCACACTGGCGCAAATGCGGGTAACTCCGGCCCTCTGCATCGGGGAGCAGAAATCAGGCGGCATTGGTGAAAAATGCCCGTGGTTTGATACCTGCGCCTACATGAAGCAGGTGAACGCTGCCCGCGCAGACATCTGGGTTGCCGCCAACAATCTTCTGTTCCAATCCAAGCCTGCTGCTATCGGCCGGCCTGTCATGCTGGTGATAGACGAGAAGTTCGAGGACAAAGCCCTTTATGGCGTGTCAGGGACAGATTCAGGGCTGTCCATAGAAGGCATCCCTCTGGCGTCCGATGCTCCAAAAGGAAATTCCGGAGGTCTGGGGTGGCAGAGCCTCATTAGCGCCCGCATACAGCTTGAACGTCTGTTCCAGAGCATCGAGCCTGGCCCTCTTGCCCGCCGAAGTGTGGTTGAGGCCGGGTTTACCGATCCGGCAACACTACGCGAATACAAACGGGCAGAATGGCGTCGTATTGAGGGGCTCTTGGCAGATGGCGTTGCCCTTCTTGACCCATCCACAAAAACAGCGGCCGCCCGCAATCTTGATGAACGTCGGGCAGCGAGTACGGTGGCCAGTATCTTTGGTGCAATGGCGGACCTGGTTGAAAACACGAGACAGGATCGCTCGGGGCGCATTGAAATTGCAGAAATCGGCAAGCGCGGAGGTACGGTTCAGAAGATCGTTCGCGTCAAAGGCCGGTATGATATTGACGAAGGGTGGACCTCACCCACTCTCATCATTAACGCCACGGTTCGACCTGAACTCACAAAAGTCCTGTTCCCCAATGCGGAACTGACGGCCAACATTGCGGCCGACGCCCCTCACCAAACGATCACGCAGGTGATCGGCCGCAGCTGGTCAAAATCCAGCATGATGGCGGAAGGGAAGGCCAAGGAAGCCGAAATCAAGAAGCTGCTGGGGTTTATCGCATCGAATGCGGCAGTCACCTGGCCCAGACAGACGCTGGTGATTTGCCAGAACGACATAGAGAAGGCGCTTCTCCACTATGGAGTGCCAGACAATGTTGTGACCGGGCATTACAATGCGGTCTCCGGCATTGATAGGTGGGGGACGGTAGGCTCACTCATCGCAATCGGCCGCACCCTCCCCAGCGTCAAAGCCGTAGAGACCCTCGCAGAAGCCACTACGGGAAACGTCTGTCAGCGGATCATTCCCATAATTGGCGAGGACGGAGAGGCGCGCACCAACTACGAAACCTGTGATGCGATGCACTTAATGCGGAACGGGGACATCATTGCCACCTCCCGCCTTACCCATCCTGACCCCATAGCCGAGGCGTGGCGCTGGACCATCTGCGAAGGCGAGATGTTGCAGGCCATCGGCCGCGCGCGCGGCGTGAACCGTACCAGCGAAAATCCCGTGAGCATCGTGGTGATGTCTGACATCCCCCTCGACCTTCCCTTGGACAGCCTTGTCCAGTGGCAGGACGTGCGCCCGGGCCCTTACGACCAGATGGCGACCCGTGGCGTCGTGATGAGCAGCCCCGCCGACGCGGTGGTGGCGCACAGGGATCTTCTGGGGTCGGCACAGGCCGCGAAAAAGGCTTTCCAGCGCGATAAGAGCTCGGGGACATTCCCGTATAAAGATTCATTATTAGGGGAATGTCCCCCACCTCCGGGATGGAAGCTGGCGGCCTACAAGAAGGAGGGGGCGGGCAAGCGGGAGGCGTTCGCCCTGTTCCGGCCGGACCTGATCGACGGCGCGGAGGACTGGCTGGAGGCAAACCTTGCGCCCCTATCGTCTTTCCGATGGGTGGAATACGGAAAAATTCCCCCTGATCCGCCCGCAGAAGCGCGTGGAGAGCCTCAAGAGCGTCCCGCAGTCACAGAGACGGATATTCCACTACGCATGCCTGAGCGCGTCCCTGACGGGCTGTGGCAGGTATATGACGTGGAGCCATCCCCTTCCGGCGGCTTTGGAGCATTGCAACACGGTGGCGCGCCACCTGGGCGCCCATTCCACGGTGGAACGGGTAGCCTGTCCCAGCCGCCCAGCCCATCCGATGGCCGGACAGACTGGTTTCCTGACGGATAAAGGGGTGGGTGGGGACTGATTCCCTTGCCGTTCGTACACCCCGCCACCAATAAGGCCGGATCAGGGGTAAGACCCTTGGTAAACCGCCATTTATAGGCCGCCCCCTGCTCATATTGGTCAATCGCGGATCATGGCCATGCAGATTGCCCGACGGCGGCCCCTCCGAAAGCTGCCCCTGCCACTCAGGGGGTGCAGATGGGTAGCGGGCTAGGTGTGTACATGCCGGGCGGAATCTCGTATAATCATACGGCTGCGGTGGCGCATATCCGATTGGTGATGAGCCTATGCCCTGCTGCTGTAGTCGCATTTCTAGAGACCCTCGGGTCGCGGCGGGTGGAAGCCCCGCACTATTCCGGTGCTAGGTGCACGATGGGGAAGCCAGTAGAGCCTCGGCTATCAACGCCACCAGAGGCACGAAGCCCTGTCTGGATCAGCATATGATCCGCCGGAGCCAGTTTCAGTTATTCGGGATTTCCGAATAGCTCACAGGTCGCGCCGTAGCGAAAAGCTCCAGCATGTAAGGCTTCTTGCAGGTTGGCAGGAGATCAGGATGTCCACACAAGCTGCGCTACTGGCCGCTCAGTCCGTTATGCTACTGGCAACAACCGTTGGTGTGGCTGTAGCAGCATGTTGCCTGGTCCGGGCCGCTAAGGATCTTCGTGAGATCAGGCGAGAGGGTCGTAAAAAAACGGATGGATCATACGTGTATGATGATCGGTATGGTTGCTTTATACCGACTGGCGAAGATTGCTGATCCCGGCGGCATCACCAACATGGCCTCGGGAATTTCCCCGACGCCCCCTCCCTTGAAGCCAACACCACCAGACGGTCCCATCTGCCCTGCACCAACGGTGCAATGGTGTATGAGGGCCTGCATTTCTCTGGGGAGCGCTTAGGGAGCGACGGTGGAGCGTTCGGGGAGCGCCTATAGGAACTTCATTATATGAAATCAAAAAATAGGCCGTCCTCACGAAACGCCTATAACTTATGAAATCAAAAAAAACCTGAAACGCCGGTTTTTATCCGGTGTCTGTCCGGCATCTATCAGGTGTCTTTCGGGTGCTTGTCCGACCTGGAAACGAGCCAGGCGAAATCCGTCAGCCCAATATCAGAAGCTAAAGACGAGGCAGGATAAGTGAGGTGAGTCCACATCACATTCCCTACACGCTTGGGAAGTTAGGTTGAGCATCTGGGAAACCGAAAAATCATCTGGAAGGCATCGACTCACATCCAGAAAATTATCGGCAACCATTTTCTCAATTCCAGCCGCTTGATAATCCAAGCGGCTGGAGTGACATCCCATCTTATTTGAAGGGATTTTTGATGGTTGTTACTCCATCAACCACCAAACCATGATGCATGTCCTTGCTCCAAAGGATCGGACAACCATGGTGGACAGCAGCTGCAACAATCAAAGAGTCCCACCAAGAAAGGCGGTATCTCTCCATTATATCCAACGCATCAATATGCGTAACATCAGTCACTGGGATGACAGTGAATGTAGACCTAACAGATGTTGCAAAAGTTTTGACCTTATCCATATCCCAACCAGGAACGCCTTTATTCGCCCACTTTCGTGTAACCGCAACTAATTCGTTCAGAGTTTGGACACTTATAATGCCACCTGTGGAAAATATTCCATGCAGGATTTTTTCTTCTTTCGAACCTGCCACCAGATTTGGTGACATAATTTCTAGAATAATGTTAGTATCAATACAGTTTTCTTTCATTTACTTTTTCCCTATCAAATACAAAGCCATCAGGCATTAGATTTCTCATTGACATTAAATTGCTAAGAGCCTCGTTACGGCCCATTTTTCTCTCGACGCGGAAAGATCCAACGCCGTTTTCAAAAATATCTACATCGTCTCCCTCCTTTAAATTGAGTGCTTCTACAACCTTCTTAGGAAGTCTAAGCGCCAGGCTATTGCCCCATTTCGAAATCAGCATACGATTTTTACCTAATATTTAAGGAATTACAGAAGCCAAAGAGGCTTGATCTTAATAATGGTGTCGATGCCAATATCGACTATATGATACGTGATAAACGAATGTCAAGGATGATATACAAAAATAATTTCATGAGATCATTTTTGTGGAAATGATCTTAACAGGCACCCCCACCCCACGACGATATGGAGGGTATTCACGCTGCCGCGCTCAAGTCGGCCTCAGCCGTCGAGACTTCCATGACCGGCACGGCCCCGGTCGGTGGATGACAGGCCCGGCAGCGCCACCCCTGCGGGCGGACCGCTTCACGCCACCATAGATGCCCCCGGCAGGACCGGCAGGTTGTCCCGGCCGGAACGGGCTTCCCTTCCGTATCGACCCATGATGCTGGCCGCCTGCCAGTTCCACCGCGTTGGCCGGAACTGATTTCATTTCTGTAATCGGACGGCCGGGCTGGCGCCAGAACACGGCAGCTTGCCCCATCTGCCGACCATTCCAGCTTCCAGCCCAGAGCCAGACTGTCAGCTGCGATCGTGACAGCCCGGCGGCATTCCCCCAGGCGCTGTAGGAACTGTGTTTCCCCGGCTTCTGGTGGCAGCTTGCCCGACAGGATGGGGCGGCCATCCTCCACTCGGATCTGCACCCCGTAATGATCGGCTTCGATCAGGAGGGCCATCGCGGGACCGGTCAGGGCCGCCCGGCGATCATCATTCAGCACATCGTCCATGTCGATCCGGTCAGCCATGAATAGGCTCCCGGCCGCCGTGGATCTGGCAGATGCGCCAGCCCGCTTCCAGCAGGATATGAGGGATGTCAGGGAGGGCCATGTGCCGCGACTGGAGAACCGGGGCAGCGATCCGGTAGGCTTCCATCGTTTTGGCAGGCGTTCCGGAGGTGGCCAGCCACCATGCCCGCTCCAGAACAAGCAGGTCATTGGGTGGTATTTGAGCGCATGAGGGCATGGGCGCATTTTAACACAGGGAGCCGGATTATTCGGCAGAAAACTGCCGATCCCCATGCATTAGTGTGGCAATAATCGAAGGTGTCAGGAGTTAAATATTGCCAGCAGGACGAAGATCACCACCAACACAAAGATGCCGGAAAAGAGCAGCCCAAAGCACAGCATCGAGCTTGCCGCGCAAAACCGAGCGATTTTTTCCAACATGATTTTGCCTCCCCTATAGGGGCTGCATACCGCCTTTCTACAGACGGGGAAATATCATCGCCCAAGCGCACGGCCGGGTAGCTGGACATGCTGGACGGTATCGGGGGCCGTTCCACTCGCGCGCGTGCCCTGTCGTGCCTGCTGGACGCTGTATTCTGTCATCGCTTCGGCCAGCACGCGCTTATCCAGCAATACTTGCGCGGTGACTTGGATAGGCGCCTGCGGAGGCGCGGACACTTGCGGACTTTGTGTGTCGCGGAAGTTATGCCCTACTATCCCGAATGTGTGGTCATAAGCCCATTGAGCCTGGCGCATTTCGCGCGGGTTCTTGCGGGCATCTTCCCACATTTTAGCCTCATCATCCCGCACAGTCTGGTGGATCTGGTATGCCTGATAGGCCAGCCCAATCGGGGCCAGTATGCGGCCTAGACCCCCCCCTACAGATCCCATGCGAGACAAGATAGACGCAGATGCGCCTTCTGCGGCACCTGCCGCTCCTTCGGCCCCAGCAGCCCCAGCGGCTCGACCAGCAAGGCCCTTAAGGGCAAGAAATGGCGAGATGGCCAGAAAGGCGGCGCCAAGACCAACGCCCAAAGCGCCCAAGCCACCGCCGACCAAAGTAAGGTCTCGTGCCATGTTCGGGTGCCTGTGCTCAAAATCAGAAAGCGCGTTCAGGCCGCCCGTCACCTTGTCCATGAGGGCCACGGCATTGGAGGTGTTGGCATTGCCGGTCACGGTCATGAACCGGTCCCATGAAGCCGTCATCTGATTGAGGTGGGACGCCGCGCTACTGTCAATCTTGCTGATGTCTGTATTTCTGATGCGTTCCTGATCGCGCAGGATGGCGGGCATGTCTTTCAGAAGGTCGCCCAGCACGCCAGCGACAGTGCTACGCTGCGACGCTTTCATCAGAGCCGTGACTTGGTTTTCGGTCCCGTGAATGCCGGCCTTTTCCATCCGGTCCTGGGCTTTCTCTACCCATGCCAAGGGATCATGGCGCATCACGTCGAGATCATAAACGCCAGCCCGATGATGGACCGTGCGCATCCGGCCAGTCAGGGGGGCGCGTTCGCGGGTTACGTGGTCCTGCGCAGCAAGCCCGATCTCCGCAAGCGCATCATAAGATTTCCCTGACAGTTTCCCGCCCTGGAACAGCTGCGACATGGACATCATGGCGGTCCCGACGCGGTCCCCGCCGATAGTCTGCAACATCGCAGGAAGCCGCTCATAGATGTAATCATCCGTGAGCGTCATACCCGCGGTACGCGCCTGTTTGGCAAAGTTCAGGTAGTCGTTGGGGCTAACCTTATCGTTCGTGGCCACAGCCACGCGCGTCATCTTGTCCAGTCGGCTTTGCATCAGGGCCGGATTGATGGATCGCGTCACATGGCCCGTAACAGGGTCTATCTGCTCATCAATCATGCCGCCCATGATGTCCATGGCCTTGGCGGCGGCATACGCTTGGTCTCCAGACCCGCCATGTTCCCGGTCAAGCGCCTGTAGCCGGGCCGACATTTTTGCAAAGGCCGGAAGTGCGACCTGCGCTTCGGACAGGCTGCCCGTCACGTTGGTCAGGTCGATTAGGGCTTCCAGATTGGTATTCAGTCGCGTGCCAGGGGCGCTTTTGGTCGCGTCATACGCTGCCTCATAGGCGCCATGGACCTGCGCAGGGCTGATGCGCCGGTCTGATGCCAACACATGCAACAGATCGTCCGTTGTGAAGCCTCGGCCACTGGCGTTACCAACGAAGCCCAAGGTTCCGATGCCGCCCAGCATCGAATAGCCGCCAAGTTCATGCAGTCCGTGCAGGCGATGCCCGCCGCCTCCAGCACCGGAGCGACCGCCATTTCCGCCTCCGCCGCCGCCATCATCCCCGCCGCCCAAGAATGACCAGTCAGGCTCATTCCGCCGAGGTGCGTAGGGCGCTACTGAATTCCGGGAACTCTGATCTGTAAGGGCGAGTGGGTAGCTTCGACTGGAAGATGAGCGACCGTCTTCTGCACCTGGATAATATGTGCCCCCTCCGCCCCAGCCATTTCCGCCTCCGCCGCCACCCCTCCGCATGGAGGACGCGGCTCTGTCAGCAGATCGCGCTACCCTTTCCATATCCGAAGCGAGGGCGCTGGCGACGCGCTGGGCTCCGCGCATAGACGCCAGCATGTCATTAAAGCCGATCTTGGATCGGCTTTGTGCCTCCTCAAGACGGTCGAGAGACTGGATCACACGGTCAATAGCTAGGACACCATCTGTTGCGTCAGCAACAATAGCGACCGCAACCCGATATGCCTCAACCATCTTTGTTATCCTTCCAGCTCATGGTGAACCAATCGAATTCACCACCACGAGCCTCTCCCAATAGGACGATGAACGCGATCCGATGACTACGCTTCATGTTCATCGCCACGTCCCACGGCACCCCGCCTGACACCAAGGCGGCCACTTCCACCATGACGGGATGCCTGCTTAGTTTTTTGCGGTGTCAATGTCCGGGTCGGTATCGGTCGCGGCCCCTTCCCCGTCGGACTTTTCTTCGTCCGGTGAGAAGAAATTTGCTACTGCCACGATGCCATCATTGCCAAGGCGATCCGCCAACTGTTCAAGCGCAACCTTGCTCTGCGGTATCATGACCGGCTTGCCATCAATGGCTTCGACCGAACATACCAAAGTGGCGTATCGCATCCACGCCGCCGATGGGGATTTGGTCCCAGCAGCATCAAGAATTTGCAGGATCTTCCCCGGCGTACATTCCTTTACCTCCAGCTTTTTGCCGGAGGCTGTTTCAATCACGACTGCACTGGAATCAGTCATTTTTCATCCTTATGACCAGTGGTGATGTTCAGGTGAATATGGATTGGCCCTGGACGCGCGCGCCGGGGAGCATGCACCACGTCAGGAAAAGACGGCTGCATATCAGCCAGCCGTGCGCTAGCAAAAACGCCGGTCTGGCCGGTGATACCGTGTGTCAGATGGGCCGGGATGGAACGGGCACCGGTCAGGCGGCCGATATCAAGCCCGCTCGGTAGAGCGCGGACGCCAGTTAAGGCAGCAATATCGAGATGGGGATTGGCTTTCAGAAACTGGAAAGCGTTGCCACCGCGTTCGGCAATCGTGCCGACAACACCGGCCAGCGCGAGACGTGAATGAGGCATGTGATTGTCCTTCTAACGCCTATGGAGCGCAAATGCCGCCCCACTCTTGAGTGGGATGATTTTATCAATTTTCTCTAGAAAAGTATAGTTTTTCCGCAGAAAACAGCCGTTTATTTTATGGTCGCATGCCATCATGAGCGCGTGGGCGCATCTTCCTGCGGATATTCCCAACGGTGGATGGAGAGACGGAGAACCGTTTGGCGATATGCCGATCTGGCGTATCCCATCCGTCCATTGTGGACAGGAATTCCCTTACCCGCCTTGACCGTTCCGATGCCGTGGCCGGAGGGGGTGGCGTGGACTGCTCATTGGGAACCTGCGCGCCCTCCGGCCCATTGCTGGCGCTGTCGGCATTGGATGCCGGAGCCTGCCCAAGTCCTGCCGCCTGTAGCCGCTCCAGGTCGGCAAGAACGGCCTGCGGATCGTCATAAAGCCCTTGGCTGTCCAACTGGAAGCGGAGGCGGATGATAACGTCTGACAGGTCTTGGGCCGGGATGAGCTTTTCTACCATGGCCGCCAGATGGGAGCGCCGGAAATCGCCTCCGTGGCTCAGGTATTCCCCCTGCTCATTGCCATCCGCTGTATTGCGGTCGCTCCACAATGCCTCCCACACCGCATGCTCGGCCAGGGCGGCAGGAATGGTATCAGGCCAAGGGACCGCCGCACCCATTGCGTCAACCATGCGCGGCGTCGGGAGATAGGTGGACCCGTCAAACGACGTGGCGTGGCCATCTTGCTTAGGATCGCGGAACGGCTCGATGGCCTCATCTAGCGCCTTTTCTTCTGCCGTGGGCGCGAACACGGCTTCCTCTGACCCGTAGCGGGCGATCACCTCCGCAATGCGACCCGCGTTGTCGCGCTTCCACTTCCGCTTTCTGGCCTCATGTTGCCGCCAGTAGGCCTGGGCATGAGCCGGGTTGTCCATGTTGTAGAACGTGAACCCGCCTGCCCCTGGCTGGGGAGCGCCATCACCGAGCCCGGCATCCGCCAGCAGACCCGGAATGTCATCCAGCACGTATCCCTGCGTCTCAACCATCGCAGCGGCCATACGCCGGGCGTTGTCGGCTTCACCGCCGGACCCGCGTTCGGCCAGCGCCCAGAGCTTCTGCAGCTTGTCGATATTGAGTGTGTCCATTTTGGACAGAATACCCCGGAAACAGGCATGCGTACAGGGAAACGCCGGTCGGAACTGGGGCAAAACCGCCCATGAGATCCGCGCACAGAGGTCGGGGACATTCCCCTAATAATAATATATATACGGGAATGTCCCCCACCTCGTATGGGCAGGGAGGACGCGGTGACGCGGTTTCTGTCGGCACCCGTCGATGGATACCGAAAGTCCGGCATCCCTTCCGAAAGCCGATCCAAGTTTGGACGCGCCCCTTGGGCCGTTCCTGTGCTGCGCCGGGTCGAGAGTGACAGCATGAACGATGTCCGGCCGGTCAGAACCCGCCAGCATAATTTTGCGCCCATGCGCTCATGAGTGCTTGCGCCCACTTATCCACAGGTGTATCAAGATGGACAACGCTCGTTGTTCATAATGGGACATACCGACATGACCGCCACCAGCCGCCCCTTCATCGCTTACTTTCGTGTCAGCACCGCCCGGCAGGGTGCGTCCGGTCTGGGCATCGAAGCACAGAAGGCGGCCGTGGCATCTTTCGCGGCCAGCGTCGGCGGCAAGGTGCTGGGTGAGCATGTCGAGATCGAGAGCGGGAAGAACAATGACCGGCCCGTGCTGGCCAATGCCCTGCGCGAGTGCAGGTTGACCGGCGCCGTGCTGCTGATTGCAAAACTGGATCGCCTCAGCCGTGATGCGCATTTCCTGCTTGGGCTGGAGAAGGCCGGTGTGGATTTCGTGGCGGCCGACATGCCGAACGCCAACCGCTTTACTGTCGGCATCATGGCGCTGGTGGCCCAGCAGGAACGCGAAGCCATCTCGGCCCGGACCAAAGCGGCGCTGGCGGCGGCCAAGGCCCGGGGGAAGAAGCTGGGTGGCTGGCGTGGCGGTCCGGTTCAGGATCCTGCAGGCGCTCGCGCCGCGTCCAAGCGAAAGGCGGATAGCTTTGCTGCGGAGGTGCTGCCGATCGTGCGTGACTTTGCCCAGGGCGGCATGTCCCTGCGCCAGATAGCCGCCAGGCTGACGGATCGAGGCATCCGGACGCGCCGGGGCGGCAACTGGACGGCAAGCGCGGTATCTCGGATCCTCGAGCGGGCGGCCGCCTGACCCGTCCAATTAAACGGGCCGCATCGCGCGCATCGCGCGTTGGGCTTGTCTTTTTCGTCGGATTGGGTGTCGCGCAGCTCACGCGCGCAATGCGCGTAGAACCTGTAGAACCTGTAGAACCGCGCCTCGCGCGCGCATCGCGCGTAGACCCTGTGTACATTGTGTCATGCCGTCCCTCGTGCGCATTGCGCGTAGGGTGTGTGTCATCTGTGTCTCGCGCGCGTGTATCGCGCGTAGACCTTGTGCGTTTTGTGCGGTTTGTGCCGACGAAATTCGTCGTCACTCGCCTCGCGCGCATCGCGCGTAGGGTCTGTCCCATTTGTAACATCCCCGCTTTCCGCCCATGCAAATCTCCCAGCCCGCTGGCCACCATACCGGGAGTTTTTCGGGTGGTTATCGGGGGTTTTTAGGGGGCGTGATCCGTTTCGGGGGTTTTTCGGGAGTTTTTGGGGAGCTTCCCGTGTTTTTCCAGTGTTTTTCACGTGATTTTCACGTGTCCTGGCTTGCCGTCACGTGTTTTTCCCGTGGTTTTCAAGTGTTTTTCAAGTGATCGGCGCTTCGCGCAGGAATAGGACTATGTTTTGAGGCTCTGAGCGGGTTTGAAGCGTCCTTAATCTGCTTGAAAGAGGGGTTTTGGGCCTTAATCTGGGCTATACACAATACGCAGTCCATTTGGACTGTAAGCCATTGATAAATAAATATTTTGCACGCACCCCCCTGAAAAATCTGTTCCTTTCGTGTTCCGGAAATGCGCTGCAAACCGCATTAAACGGCCATTCTCGTGGATACTTTGTGTTCCGTTCCGGCATCAGATGGAAGTGGCGCCCTTGAGTACAGGGTCAGAATAGGATTTCGCCGCCACAAAGGGCCGCATCCGTCCGAATTGAGGACGCTTGCGTTTCTGGTTTTTGGAGGCTCTGTGCAGATGAAATTCGGACGGACAAATCCTCTCGCGCACGCGCGCGTAGTGTGCCGAAAATTATGACGGCGCTCCGGCCCGGCACCGCTCGAGTATGGCGGCCGGGACCATCCCCAGGAACGCGGCATCCAAGGCATTCTCAGTGGCACGGATCTGGCCAATGATCTGCGCATACGTCATGAGCCACATTCCCCGAGGGCGTCGCGGGATCTGGGTGTTCCGGTCTATGTCTCCCTTCGCGCCCAGGCGCCGGAACAGCTTGTCCCGCTTGGCATGAAGGCGGTTCATATCGTCGGTGTTCTGGGTGAAGTAGGTCATATTGTAGCAATGACGGCAGGCCAGATTGTGGGCATCGCTGGATAGGTGAAGGGTCGTGACCCGGCGCCTGCAGATAGGGCACAGCAACCAGGTCCGCTCACCTCCGTAATTGCAGGGCGACCGCGACAGGGGGATCGACACGGCAATGCTTTGGCCATCGGCTTCCGCAATCCATTCAATCGTGAGGGCCCGATCCGTGCACCCTCCACGAATATCGCGGCAGGGCGCCCCACCCCATAACAGGCGGCCTTCCCATCCGGGGTGAATGACGCCCAGCTCACGCAGGCGATGCACCGTCATTCTGTGTGCATACCCCACATAGGGCCGCCTTCCCCTCGGCCGCCCAGATAGATAGTTCCCCATGTCTGCCAGAGTTACTCCTGAATGGGTTTTTCCGAAATCATAAGGAAAGCACCTCAAAAAGCGGGCAAAAACCATACGCCAGCCCGGCCTGGTCCGCACCGAAACATGGAGAAATCCCATGTTTATACAAGCCAGATCGGCCCAGAGACGCGATCAGTCCGACCGATATACGAGACCAAAGACGGGGCAGGATAGGTGATGTAGGCCCACGGCTACCGCCGATGCCTCACATCACATCCTGACGGCATTCACGCTGGAGCGTTCAAGCTGCCCGGAGGGCGGATAATGCCCCTGTGCGGGCTTGCTGATGATGAAAAGGGCCTTCACAAGACGAAGGCCCTTTCCGAAGCCCTGCACATTGTAAAAGTGGCCGAAAACAGCGGTTTATCTTGTACCGATCGACGCTAGGGACTATAATTCTATGCCGTGTTCAGGTGGTTTTCTGCCTGATTTCACGTCTGGCACGCTGGGAGCCCGGAGGGCTTACGCCAATGCACGGGCACAGAATGCGGAGACTGGAGAAATGAGCGAGACAATCACCGTCACGGCGCACCGCAAGCAGCCGATATGGCGCGTGCCCCGCGCCCGGCTCCTGGTCAACGGCGCGGAACATCCCGAGACGGGGCTGGAGGAGTTCACGCTCACCCGCACCCGCTACAGCCGGGCCGACACGCTGGATCTGACGCTGGCACTGGACCGCACGCAGATCCCCAAGAATGGCCTCTGGTTCGACGTAAAGCCGCCAACGGATGGGAAAGCGCTCCCGGACATCGACATCACGCTACAGATGCGCGACGAGGCGCAGCCCGGCGCGCAGTGGACCACCATGTTTCAGGGTATTGTGGATCATGTCGAATGGTCCCCGGCGGAAACATCGGTCCACATCGAATGCCGCGACTATATGGCCAAACTGCTCGACATGCGTGTGCTGTCGGGTTGGATGAACATGACCGGGGCCGACGTGGTCAAGGCGATGATTACGGCCGCCGGGCTGACCCCCAACGTGACCATGAGCGACGGCATGGTGGGCCAGTTCTGGCAGGTCGAGCACAAGCGCAAGTCAGCCTCAAGCCACAGCCGGTTTCAGACCGCGTTTGACCTGGCTACCTATGAGGCCAACATGAACCGGTGCGACCTCTACGCCGAGGGCAAGACGATTGTCTGCGCGCCCTACCCCAAGCCCACGAAAGCCAACACCCAGACGCTGGACTACAGCGACACCGGCCCGCTCAACCCGATCCAGATGGGGGCAAGCGGCCTGCGCTTCACGCGGGATTACCAGATCGGCAAGGGCATCATCGTGCATGTCACAAGCTGGGACAGCCGCCAGCGCAACCGGGTGGAGGTTTATTGGACGGCAGAAGGGCCATCACCCACGATGGCCGCCCGTAATGGCAACCTGCACAGTTTCACGCTGCCCGGCTCACGCCTTGATCTAGTCCAGCAGTATGCCCAGCAGAAATACAACGAAATCGTGGCCCACGAACGCACCATCACCGGCCAGATACCGGGCCGCATCACGCTGGCGCCACGGCAGTTCATGCAGATCACCGGCACGGGCACGACTTGGGACGGCACGCTTGATGTGGACGCCGTGACCAGCCGTTTCTCTTGGGATGGGGGCTTTACCCAGCAAGTCACCCTACGCACCCGCGACGTAACGAAAGATGAGGACACTGACGGGTAATCCCGGCCGTTAAGGCTAGGAATGCCCGGCGTGGAAGGACAGGCCAATGACCCGTGAGTTCAAGACCGTAGAAGGCTTCATACGGCACCTGCGCGAGCATGTGGTGCCAGCTTTGCCGATGGCCGTGCATCGTGGCGTGCAGGATGGGGCGGATCGGATCAAGACCGAGACCAAGGCGCAGATCGGGCACTATCTGGATGGATCAGAGTCGGGGTTGCCGACTGCCCCCCTGGCAGATCGCACCATTGACGACCGCATCCGCAAGGGGTTCTCGCCCGACGAACCCGGCCTGCGGACGGGCGACATGCGCGAGAGCTATGGCGTGCGGGTGGGAACGCCGGGCCTGCATGTTGAGGCGTCCGTGGGATCTGACGACATCAAGGCTGTGGTGTTTGAGCTGGGCCGGATGGAGCAGAACAATTATCAGCCGCCACGTCCTGAACTGGCCGTCGCCGCCTTCAGGAACGAACAGAAGGTGGCGCATGGCATTGGTCGCATGGTCGTGCGTGCGATCGAGGGGCGGCCGCTTCCCGTCAAGCGGCTGGATGGCGCTGAATAAGATCCGCCCATCCTTCCGCCTGTCGAGCATGCAATGCAAGTCAGGCCGGTGCCCCATAGGGGGCAACATATCTTGCCTTCCCTGATTTGTTCCAACTCGGCCCGAGATGGCCCTAAACGCCCCGGACAGGCTGTTTCTTTCCTTCGGGCCAAGTCGGGCCATTTGAGGCCGAACAAGACAGAAAACGGATCGGCAAGATGTGTGACCCTAGCTAGGGCACCGGGCTTACTCGCGCTCCGCACTCAACCCGACAAAAGCATCCCTC
>Ga0157365_10000251_pt1 | contig 24641 bp, 22 predicted proteins | sample AttsexASBM3_FD_111478 | JGI IMG/M metagenome (GOLD analysis project Ga0157365, IMG submission 111478) | Fungus gardens microbial communities from leaf cutter ant in Ribeirão Preto, State of São Paulo, Brazil - Atta sexdens ASBM3 | ecosystem: Host-associated > Fungi > Mycelium > Unclassified ... | reverse complement strand
GTGGGGGCGGTCGGGATTGTCTCGTTTCGATGAGGATGTGCTCGGAACCGCCGGCGCCACGCATCTGGTAATCGCCTATAACAGCAACGATTGGGGCCTTCCGGGTCGAATTACGCCCATGGCCGAAATGCCTTCGGTCGATCAATTGATCGCGGGATACCAGGAACTCATCGACCGCGCCCAGGCAGCCGGACTGCAGGTCATCCTCGCAACCGTGACGCCACTCGCACCCGAACTGATGTCCGAGCCCGAACGAGAGGACATGCGCCTTGCATTGAATGCGTGGATTCTGGGGTCGGGCCACGTAGTGGTCGACTTCGATGCTGCGGTTCGCTCTGAATCAGATCCCTCTCGCCTCGCGGCCAAATTTGCGGCCCCCGACGATACGCATCCCAGCGTGAACGGGTCGAAGCGCCTCGCACAGGCGATGGTTGAAGTTCTTCAGCGATTGAAGCTCTGGCCGGTGGAGGACGTGTGAATACTCCCATCGCGATTATAGGCGCCGGACTCGGCGGACTCATGCTCGCTCGCGTTCTCCACGTTCACGGTATCGCTTCGACGATCTACGAGGCGGAAGCCTCGCTCGACGTGAGGGCGCAGGGCGGCCAACTCGATATTCATGATTATAATGGCCAGCTCGCGCTCAAGGCCGCAGGCCTCTTCGATGAATTCACCGCGATCATCCACGCTGGCGGCGAAGCGACGCGTGTGCTCGATAGGCACGGGACCGTCTTGCTGGACGAACGCAATGACGGGACAGATAACCGCCCGGAGGTTCAGCGGGGGGACTTGCGGCGGATTCTGCTCAACTCCCTGCCAGCCGATACAATCCAGTGGGGACACAGGCTCGCGTCGGTGTCCTCGCTCGGCAGTGGACGGCATCTGCTTACTTTCAGCGATGGCGGGACCGCAATAAGCGACATGCTCGTGGGCGCCGACGGCGCCTGGTCGAAAATTCGGGCGCTTCTTTCTGAGGCGAGACCGGCCTATGTCGGAACATCATTCATCGAAACCTACCTATTCGACGCCGACATCCGTCACACGGCCAGTGCCGAAGCAGTTGGCGCCGGCGCCTTGTTCGCACTTGCTCCGGAAAAGGGAATCCTCGCTCACCGTGAGGCGAATGGTGTGCTGCACACCTATGTGGCGTTGAACAAACCAGAAGACTGGCTGAGCGGCATCGATTTCTTGGATGCGAGCACCGCTTTGGCGCGGGTCGCGGAGGAATTCGAGGGATGGGCTCCTGAACTGACAGCGCTCATTACCGATGGTGAGACTGGCCCCATACCGCGCAAGATTTATGCGCTTCCGGTCGATCACACCTGGGACCGAGTCCCTGGTGTTACTCTCCTCGGCGACGCAGCACATCTGATGTCGCCCTTCGCGGGTGAAGGGGCAAACCTCGCGATGTTTGATGGCGCTGAACTCGGCAAAGCCATAGCTGCAAATGCTGGAGATATGGAAGCCGCGCTGCGTGCCTATGAGGCGGAGCTGTTTCGTAGAAGCGCATCCGCTGCCGCGGAAGCGGAGCGGAACCTGAAGCTGTGCTTCGACGACAACGCTCCTCACAGCCTGCTGAACCTTTTTTCCCAGCCCTCAACGCATCAATAAGCGGATGTCTGATAGCGAGCCAGCGCCAGGGCGGGCCGCACAGGCAGGGGATGAGAGCACGCCGTCCCCGCGGACTAACAATGTTCATGCGGAAGTTCAGGCAAGAGCCTCGACGGACCTCGTCGAGTTTCGAGATTTGCGATTAGCGGTCATTACGTCTCAGCACCGCAGCCTGAGACAGGCGGCAGAAGCCATGAATATTCGTCAGTCCACTCTTAGCCGTCGCTTGCGAGATCTCGAATATTGCCTCGGGTCGGTGCTCTTCGAGCGAACCAATGGCGGGACCCGACCGACCATCGAAGGCCAAGAGTTTCTCGAAGCGGCGAAACGCATCATCGAAGAAGTCGATGCGATTGCTGTCAGGTTGCAGACGCGATCGCGCGGTGAGAGTGGCCGGTTGACGATCGGGGTTCATACCTCCCTGGCCGCGGGCAATTTACGGGCGACGCTGATCGAATACAGCCGGCGCTTCCCGGAAGTGGAAGCTCAACTGGTCGACGGTTCAGGTGAACACCTAATTTCTGACCTCGCCAATGCAACGATTGATGTCGCATTCGTGGCTGAGAGCGAACCGAGCTGGCAAGACAGGTCATTGTCGGTCTGGAGCGAGCGCGTGGTCGTGGCGGTGCCCGACACTCACCCGTTCAATGACCAGGAGGTCGTGCATTGGCACGATCTGAAGCGGGAGCCACTGCTGTTACCGTCACGTGGCCCAGGACCGGAGTTCAACAAGCTTCTACGCAGTAAGGGAGGCGCGTCCGACTCGTTGCGCCTCCTTCGACACGACGTAAGCCTCGACCGCCTGCTAACGTTGGTCAGCCTCGGCTGGGGTCTTCTGCTGGCGCTCGAAGGTGCGATCGGATCTGCCCAAAGCGGCGTGAGCTTTCGCGAGGTGCATGATTTGGACGGACCGATGCGCCTCACTTTCCGGGCCTATTGGCGGCAAGCAAACAGCAATCCTTCGCTGTCTCCGTTCCTGACGATGTTACGCGAACGCTACCCTGATCTTTCCGCCAATTAGTCCTTGATCCGACTCTGGCCGCGCCTAGCCTTGGTGAACGCTCGATCAGTCGCCATGAATCGGGTGATCATCGGGACAATCAATCTCACCGGATCGGGCACAGCTTGACCTGTTGTCCTGCCAAGCGTCTCAGCATAGGCGACGAGATCGCGGTGGACTCCAGCGGGAAGTTCAACACTGACTTTGACGGGCTTGTCCTCTGTGAGGGGTCCGAGTTTCAGCTTGGTCATGGCGCTCCTCCTTGTCCGTAGGGTGCCAGCACCAGATCTCGCGTCACGATGACCCGCACGGGAAAGCCGGGTCGGATTGTCAGCGTCGGCTGGATGTTGAGCTGACGCTGAACGATCTGTTGGCCGGTCTGGCTGATGCTGTTCGAGGCGCCGCTGCGGATCGCCTGCACCAGATTGTTCTCGTCCTGGCTCGTGCCCGCCTCGGCGCCGACGCTGAGCAGCGTCGAGAGAACGGCGGCCTTGAACAGCATGCCCCAATGGTTGTCGACCTCGTCCTCGAGCCCGGCATAGCCCTGCGTATCGGCGCCAGGTTGGCGCTCCAGCACGATCGAATTGCCGTCCGGCATGATGATGCGCGTCCAGACGAGGAGGATGCGGCTCTGGCCGAACGCGACCGAACTGTCGTATTGGCCGATCAGCTTCGCACCCTGCGGGATCAGGAGATACTGCCCGGTCGGGCTGTCGTAGACGGCTTCGGTGACCTGGGCGGTGATCTGGCCTGGAAGATCGGAGCGGATGCCCGTGATGAGCGCCGCCGGGATCACCGTTCCCGCCTGAATGACATAGGGCGAGGCCTTGGCTTCGAGTCGGTCGGGGCTGACTGTTCGCTTGTCCGGCGTGGCGTTTAGGAAGGCGGTCTTGCGGTCCTGCATATTCTGCGCGGAGCCTGCATCGACAGGTGGCGTGGGCGTTGGGCCGTTCTGTGTCTCGGCTGTCGCCGGGGTCGCAAGACTTACCTGCTGCGGCTGCTGGTCAGTTTGCGCGAACAGACGGCTGACCCGGGCCGCCTCAGCCTCCTGGGCTAGCCGCTGGGCTGCCGGGTCTGGACCACCGGCTGGTACGGTCGTATTGGGTGCCACACCGGCACTCAGTATCGGCTTGCCGAGGTCTCCCGGCAGCGGGGGCCCCAGCGGGGGTGCCTGGTGCGGCAGGCCAGTGTAGTCCCTCGGCAGCGCCGCCAAACCTTCCGCCGATGGCTCACTTTGCGTGCTGAGCAGCTCCTGGCCGGACTGTCCCTTAGTGTGGGTCTGGAGCGCGTAGCCGAGCGCGCCGGCGACGGCGAGCGCTGAGACCGCCCCAAGGGTGATCAGCACCTTGCGCGAGAGGCGCGTCACGCGCGGCCGATCACCGCGTAGCCGCAGGTCGGGCGGGACGACCTGCGTCGGCGCCGGCTGCTGTTCTTCCGGCTCTTCCGTCATGACCGCGGCCTTCCGTCGGTGCGGACGATACGGACACGGCGTTCGCTGTCCTTATCGCCCAGGCGCAGTTCGGCTGCGGCAAACAGTTGGTCAACGATGTAGTAGTTGTCGCGGACGCGGTAGTTGACCAACTCGGAGCCGCCGGCCGGGCCGATGACGAAAAGCGGCGGCATCTCGCCCTGGCGGATGCCAGACGGGAACTCGATATAGACCTTCTGGCCGTCGTCGAAGGCGCGCAGTGGCCTCCAGGCCGGATTGTCGCCCTCGATCGCGTAGCGGAAATTGATCGCGGCGAGATCGATGCCGGTGGCAATCGGCGCTGCTGCTGCGGCCGTCTGGTTCTGCTGGCGCAGGGCGATGAGCTGGTCTTCTGAGTATTCCCAGGAGACCGAGGCCATGTAGGTCTTTTCGGTCGAGCGCAGCTCCAGCAGGTAGGTCCGCCGGTCGGTGTTGATGATGAGGTTCGTGACGAGATCCGGCCGGGTCGGCTTGACCAGGATGTGAACCTTCTTGGTCGCCCCGGCCCCGCTTTCGGTATCGCCAATGATCCATCGGACGGTATCGCCGGCAGCGACCGGGCCGGTGCCGACGAGCTGCTCGCCCTCCTGCAAGGCGATGTCGGTGATCTCACCGGGCGCGGTGTAGGCCTGATAGAGCGCGCCTGCCGAATAGGGGTAGACTTGGACGGCGTTGATGAAGCCATCGCGATCCGGCTGCACGCGTGCGGCAGCGTTGGCTCGATCGACGCGCACTTCGGGATTGGGGGATTGCGGCGGCTCCTTCCCGGTCGTCAGCGGCTTCAACTGCCCAGGCAGGGGCAAGGGCTTCGGCAGCTCGACGATCTTGACCGGCGGGGGCGGATCGACGGTGAGCGTCGCCGGTACGGCATTATCGTAATTGATATCCGGCGGGATGAACTTGTGGGCGCAGCCGCCGAGCGCAGAGGCGGACAGCAGCAAAGCCGCAACGCCGATTTTACGGAAAGGCGCAATCTCTCCTTTTCGGCTCTGCTGAGAGACTGAAAGACGCGGAGCCGGGCCGCCGGCTTCCATAGAAATCGGCGGGGTCATTGTCCCAGCTCCTTCGACCAATTGATGGCGGTGACGTAGATGCCGAGCGGGTTCTTGCGGAGCGCGTCGGCGGTGGTGGGCGGCTGGATCGCGACAGTGAGGATGGCGGTCCAGCGCGAGGTGTCGGCGAGCGCGCCATCCTCATAGCGGTGCTCGACCCATTCGACCCGGAAGCTCGACGGTGAGGCGCGGATCACGCTCGACACGTCGATGGCGATCTGCTGATGGCCCAGCTTGGCGAAGGGGTCGTTGGCGCGCGCGTAGTCGTTCAGTGCCTGGGCCCCGGAGGTGCTGGTGAAGTCATAGGCTTGTAGCCAGTTCTGCCGCACGATGACCGGATCGGCGGGAAGCGAGCGGACCATCTCGACGAAGTGGGCGAGATACCAGGCGATCTGGGGGTCGCTCGGCGTGTAGTCGGCAGTAGCCGCGCCGATCGCCTGCGCCTGGCCGAGCTTGTCGACCTGCACCACCCAGGGGACGATACTGCCGTGGGTCGATTGCCAGACCAGGCCGCCCGCCAGGCCCATGGAGAGAGCCAACGACCCGAGCGCCATCAACCGCCAGTTTTTCGCCTGCAGGCGGGCCGAGCCGATGCGCTCGTCCCAAGCCTGCGCGGCGCGCTGATAGGGCGTTTCGGGTTCCGGGGTGCGGCCGTAGCGGACGGTGGATCGGCGAAACAGCGCCATGTCCTATTCTCCTCCCGAGAGATCGACGGAATGGCCGCCGCCATGGCTATCGCCGGACTTGAAGACCTGGGCAGCGGTCTGGGCGCCCCGCGCCATCGACTGGTTCTGCTTCATGCGACGGGCCCAGGCGGGCGGCCCTGAGGGGCTCGAGCCGGCATCGGACACACCGCTGCCGCTCGCGGGCTGCGCGCCGCCGACCGTTCCTTGAGTGGATGAGCCGCCGGTGGCCGCGAAACTGGACCGGGCTCCAGCAGCGAAGCTTTCGCGCATCGAGCCGGCAGCACGGCCCGCCGCGCGACGAATAGGCGCCGCCGCTGACGATGCGGCCGCCCTGCCGACCCCGCTGAGGCCGGCGGCCACGTCCGAGGCGCCGGACCGGCCGCCCGAGGCGAGGCTGTAGGCCGAGGACGCGCCGCCGGCCATTGCCGCGCCGCCACGGGCGGCGGCAGCCGTGCCGGAGGCGGCGGCCATCGCTCCCCTTCCGGCCAGACCGAGCGCACCCGCGCCGGCCATGGCAGTGCCGGCGACCGCGAGGCCAGTGCCGACGGCAGCGCCCGCGCCGAGCTGGGGCGCGCCGGAGACGAGACCGGTAGCAATCCCAGGACCGAAGATACCGAGGCCGAGCATGGCGAGCGCCGCGAGCACGACGGAGAGCGCCTGCTCGATCGTCGGCTGGCCGCCGGCATAGGTTTGGGTGAACTGAGAGAAGAGGCCTGTGCCGATCCCGACGATGACGGCCAGCACCATCACCTTCACGCCGGAGGCCACGATGTTGCCGAGCACCTTCTCGGCCAGGAAAGCGGTCTTATTGAAGAGCGCGAAGGGAATCAGGATGAAGCCGGCGAGCGTCGTCAGCTTGAACTCGATCAGCGTGACGAAGAGCTGCACCGCCAGGATGAAGAAGGCGATCAGTACCAGGAGCCAGGAGACCATCAGCACGGCGATTTGGACGAAGTTCGCGAAGAAGCTGACGAAGCCCATCATCTGGCTAGCCGCGTCGAGCAGCGGCTGACCGGCATCGAGGCCGACCTGGGCGAGGTGTCCCGGTTGCACGAAGGTCGCGGTGGAGATCGAGGAGCCGCCGGCCTTCAGACCCAGTCCCGCGAAGCTGTTGAAGACTACGCCTGAGAGGTTATTGAAGTTGGTGATGATGAAGGCGAAAAAGCCGATATAGAGGGTCTTCTTCACCAGACGCTGCAGGATGTCCTCGTCCGCGCCCCAGGCCCAGAACAGGCCGGCCAGCGTGATGTCGATCACGATCAGCGTCGAGGAAAGATAGGCCACCTCACCTTTGATCAGGCCGAAGCCGGAATCGATGTAGGTGGTGAAGGTGTTCAGGAAGGTGTCGATGACGCCGACATTGTTCATCGCGCGTCTCCTGCCGAGGGGGTGGCCGGCGCGACAGCGCCCGGGGGCGATGGCGGCAGCGGCCGCGCCGGCCTGCCGAAGAAGCGCCGGCGGTTCTCCTCCCAGACCGCCACGCAATGCGGGTCTTCGGCGTCCTGTGGGCTGAGCGCGCTGCAACGGCGGAGCTCGGCCGAGAGATCATCGGATGCCGGGTCGTTGGTGGTCGGAGATGTCTCGGCAACGGGCGCCGAGGGCCGCCGATTGATCGCGACGAGCGCCGCGATGAAGCACGCGATCAGGGCAACGATCGCGGCGGCGCGAAAGATCTCCGACCGACCCAGCATCACGTCACCTCAGTTCCCGCTGAACATGGTGACGTTGCCGGGCACGTAGCCGGAGCGCGTCGCGAAGTTCTTGTAGTTCTGCTGGCCCTGCGCCTCGGCGGCGGCATCACGCGCCTGCTGCAGGGCATCAGCGCGGCCCTGGGCCGATAGCACCGCGACCACGTCGGAAAGTTGCTGGGATTGCAGCGCCAGGAGCTGGTTGCCGGCCTGGGCGGCCTGCAACGCGCCGGTCGCGCTTTGGCTGGCCGTCACCAGCGAGGTCATGGCGCTGGAGTTGGTCGGGATGTTGCCGACGACGCCCGCTTGAACCTTCAGGCTATCCTCGAAGGCGCCGACGGAGTTCTGCCAGCGCTGCTGCGCGTTGGCGACCATCGTGGTGGTGGAACCCGTGGCCGCTGCAGATCCGTAGCTGGTCGAGTAGGCCTGCTCGACGCCTTGAACATTGAAGGCGATGTTCTGGGCCTGGCCGAGCAGCGACTGGGTCTGGGCGATCGACGACTGAAGCTGGGTCAGCGTCGATATCGGCAGACTTGTGAGGTTGCGCGCCTGGTTGACCAGCATGGTCGCCTGGTTGGTCAACATCTGGATCTGGTTGTTGACCTGCTGCAGCTCGCGCGTGGCCGTCAGGATATTCTGGCTGAAGTTGGTGGGGTCGTAGACGATGTACTGCGCCGAGGCGGGCGGCGAGGCGATCGCCAGGGACAGCATGGCGGCGCTTGCCGCCGCCAGATGGCGCAGTCTGATCATGATGGGGTCTCCAGGTTGGTCAGCTCGGGAATGAGATCGGCAGCCCAGAGCAACTCGCGATCGGCGAGCCAGGCGGGCGTGAAGGCCTCGCGGCCATGCTCGGCGGTGACGCGCTCGATGGCAGCGTGATCGGCCTTCGACGAGGCCGCGCAGAAAGCGAGCGCGACGGGTCCGAGCCCCAGCTCGAACAGGCGATTGCCACGTCGCGACTGGCAGTAATAGTCGCGCTTCGGTGTGGCCCGCGCGAGGATCTCGATCTGCCGATCGTTAAGACCGAAGCGGCGATAGATCGCCGTGATCTGTGGCTCGATCGCGCGCTCGTTCGGCAGGAAGATGCGCGTCGGGCAGCTCTCGACGATGGCCGGCGCGATGTTGCTGCCGTCGATGTCGGAAAGCGACTGCGTGGCGAAGACGACGGAAGCGTTCTTCTTGCGCAGCGTCTTCAGCCATTCGCGCAGTTGCTGCGCGAAAGCGGGATCATCGAGGACAAGCCAGCCCTCGTCGATGATCAACAGCGTAGGGCGACCGTCGAGCCGGCCCTCGATGCGGTGGAACAGATAGGTCAGCACGGCGGGCGCCGCGCCGGCGCCGGTCAGTCCCTCGGTCTCGAAGGCCTGGACCGAGGCGGAGCCGAACTGCTCGGCCTCGGCGTCGAGCAGTCGGCCGGAGGGGCCGCCGACGCAATAGGGCTGGAGCGCCTGCTTCAGCGCCGTCGATTGCAGCAGCACGGCAAGGCCCGTGATGGTGCGCTCGCCTAGGCGCACGATCCGCTCGCCGTCGGCGGCGGACAGCGTCCGGCCGGTGTCTTCGAGCCCACCCGACAGCCGGTCGATCCAGAGCCGACCGTCGGGGTTGAGCATCACCTCGACGATCGAGGGGTCTTCGAGGAAGGCGCCGATCGCGGGCCCAAGCGCGGTGCGCAACATGCGCGCGCCGCGTGAGAAGGCCTCGGAATTTAGTGGAGCAACCGCCACGATCGTCCCCGTCGGAAGGCCAATCGCGACACGCGACCGGCAACGGGGATGATTAGAAAAGGAAGAAAATGGGGCGGTTCAACAAGTATTCAGGTGGCGTAGGGGGCGAGCGTAGCGCAGAGAAAAAAGACTTGCTGGACGCGGAGCAGCGTTACCTGCGTGGTTTGCCCTTGACGGGATCTGCTGCCTGCCTTGGGCGGCGCGCGAGCAGACATCCGAATCGGAGTGTTACGTCATATATTCATCCGCAGCGACCTTTGCGAGCCGACCACCAAAAAGTCACTGCTGCGGCGTACTTCAAATCAGTTCAGGACTTGCCTCACCGCGTTGATCTGCTGCTGCATCTCACGGTCGCCGCTTAGCTTTGCCGATGCCTTGGCCACAATCTCGCGCAGTCGAATAATTTGCTTGTGGTCCATCTGACCCCCTGCGCCCAAATAGGTGAGGACACCGCTGAAGATCACCCCATAGGGCTGAGCGGCTAATCTGTTACGGCGCTCCTCGATCTCGATGGCCTCAGACAGCCGCCCGAAGGCTTCGTCGAACGATGTCCGCATGTTAACGCCCGGCGCCAACATATGCCCCAGGAGCACCTTTCCCAAGGTAGTTAGCGGGAATGGGTGGTGTTCGACGGCCACTGCGTGACGCGCATGCGTGACAGCGTCCTCTAGATATTCCATGCGCTGCTTGGGGTCAGCGGTCGTCTGATAGCGCGCCAGATTAAGCAGAGCGACTTGCTCCCAATAGCGCGAGTTCCACTCCCAGACGTCCTGGACCTGATCGTAGAAGGCCTCGGCGTTGCCCTTGAGGAACTTTCCAACAACCGCGTCGAAGTCGAACAGGCGTCCGGATAGCCGCGCTTCGGGAGCGCGTGCTTTGATGGTCTCGCGATTCACCCAAGCACCTAGTTCTTCCGCCAGCTCGACGAAGGTGCGAAGCATCTTGTCGGGCTCGCGTTCTGCCAACCGATCGAGGATGCTCTCGGCTAGAACGCCATTTTCCGGAATCACAAACCGCTTGGAGTTGTCGTAGTAATCTAGCGGCAAGGGGCTGCTGGGTTCGAACTGTGCGTGAACCCCCTTCGCGCCGAATGCCTTCACCAGGATCTCGTACCTTACGCCGCCATAGAAGCAGTGCTGAGCAAGGGCAGCGCCGAGGTATCGGTCAAGCGCGTCGACTCCAGCATCCTTTGTGACACTATCCACTATCCGATCAAGTGGTCGAAAATCGTTGAGGATGCGGCAGCAGACCACCGCGATCGGATCGTTTTGCACTTCGCGGACGAACTTGTCCTTCCGCTTCAGGATCGTGTGGTCACCGATAGCGCCGGCATCTACGTAGCGGTCGATCAGCCTACGCGCCTCCGTTCCTGACATCGGGAGTCTCCCGAACTGGTCGTGGTCCACGCCGGCGAGCACTTGCTTTAAATAGTTTCCTCGATAGGCGCGTTCGGCGCCAATGAAGAGGACATCCGGCTTTTCCAAACGGGCGATGAGGTCAACCACGGCGGTGGCCTGCTCCGCCAAGTTATCGATAATGATGACGACGGGATCATTGATTAGATCGAGCACATCCGCGGTGCCCACGCCAATACGACTTAGAGCCGAGCAGAGAAGGGTTCTTACGCCTCTTTTAGCAAGTTCAAGCGCAAGCCGTTTGAGCACCGTCGTCTTGCCTGCGCCCGCCACCTCGCCAATGAACATCACGCGGTTGGTGCGGAGAGGGTCGGCGATACGCTTCTCGGCCTCGAGGAGCATCTCAGCTATGATCGGGCGAGTGATGTCGAGGTTCGATTCCAGATCACTCCAAGTCGGTAGGTGCCCGTACATGAAGCGCGAGTTCTTTGCTTTGGGGGCAGAACCAGGAACTACCTCGAAGTCCGAGTTGAAGGCCATCGCAGTCACCTTGCTAATCCCGGACGGCAGCAGTTTCTGAGTCTCTAGTGGAATGAGCTCAGACGGCATGGGGGCAGTCGGAAGCAGGGTTTTGAGGTACTCGAAAAATTCGAGCGCACGCCCGTTGAACAGCAGGAGATCGTGCTTCTCACAAAGTTTGCGGGAAAATGGTCCATCGGAGGCAACCAAGATGGAGGGGCCGCGATCGCTGCGCGCGCTCTCGCTGGTGCGTTGGGCAAGGTAGAAATCCAAGTCTACCTCGTCAAGCGAGGTGCCCGCGATGATCATGGGCTCCGACAACATAAACTGGGTGAGTACCGTCATCCACGGGTTCACCTTCATGATTTGTTTCAAATACTGCTCACGTGAAAACACGTATCCACGGTCCGCCTGGCCGACGTATCCGTGGAGATGAATGAGGAACAGGTCCTCCATGTTCTCCGGATCGGTGTAGATGTCATTGAAGTGCTTCGGCACCGCCCGTTGGTGCCCTTTTCCGTCCTGGTAAACGTTCTCCAGCACGTCATCGACGTTCCACGTGAACACACGCTTCCAGATAAACGAGGACATCAATTGGGCCGTCTTCCCGGGTATGCAGCGGGAGAGTCGAACTGTGATGTGCGTCTTCACCTGCTCTGGCGTCATGAGCTCGTAGAGCCGCTGCAGCGAGTTGCTCTTCGCTTCCGTCACAGTGGAGAGCTCGGCTGCGAGCGCTTCGCCACTTGGTAGGTTGCCGTGGCTGTTGGTAGAGTCCATGCTGAAGCCAGCACCCAGAAGAAGATTATACTGCCCTGCGCGCAACGCAGACTTGATGGCGTCTTCCTGCTTTCCTGTAATGTCCTTAAACGGCATTTCTCGGCCCCTCCCGATCTGGACAAGGCTAACTTCCCGCCGCTTGTATCGCCAATGGTTATGTTTCGGTTTCGCCTCCCTACGCTCTCGGATCGGCGGCGACACCCGAAGCGGAGCCGCGACCCTGACCATAGTGGAGCCTATTTACGAGGCGACTCCCCTGGCGGGGCTGGCGGCGGCTTGCCGTCAAGGTCCTCCGGGATCTCCTGCCGCAACTTCGGCCCCTCGTTGAGGCGCCGACCAAGCGTGGAGACGAAATTGTCGTATCGTGCCCCGGCCTGGGCCCGGGCAGCTTTGGCGGCAGGTTCCGGCAGCGGCGGCGTGGTGTTGAGCCAGAAGCGGATGAACAGCGCCAGCGTCTCGACGCCAATGCCGACGTCGCGCTCCAGACGCGCCAAGCGCCGATCCTGCTGATCGAGCCGCTTGGCGATGGCGGCCTCCCTCCGCTCATCTGCGTCGGGTGACAGAAATGACGCGATCGCAGCCTCGGCGATCAGCGACATCGACTGCTCGCGGCGCGCGGCATAGGCCGCCAGTGACTGCATCACCTCGGGGTCGAGATAGACCGAGAGCTGGGCTTTCTTCTTCGTCGCGGCCAGTCGAGCACGCCGGGCACCTTCCAGCGGGTATCGCCGTTGCCGTTGCCGGCGATCCGCTGCACGGCAGCGACCAGCTCGTGGTCGAAGATGCGGCCATAGTCAGGGCCGGTGACGGCGCGCAGCTCGACGCGGCCATCTTCGATCTCCAACGTCTTCACCTGCTCGGCGCGATGGGAGGTCAGCCCGTATTGCAGGTTGATGCCGGCCAGCGGCGCGGGGAGTTGCCGCAGATAGGCCGCCGGCGCGCCAACCAGCCCGGCGAGTTGGCCGAAGCTCCAATGGGTCGGGGCGATCGGCGCATCCGAGCCGGGCAGCATCAGCGAAAGCCGCTCCGCATTATCCCGGCTTGCCTCCACCCGGATCGCCGCGCTCTCGACGGTTCGAGTACGGCTCCGCTCGGTCCGGCCACGGACGGCGGCGTAGAGGTCCGACAGGGACAGGTAACGCTCGTCCGCCGGCCGCGAGAACCATTCCGACGATACCCGGCCGATCCGCTCGCCGCGGCTCACATCCACCTTGTAGCCGCCAGCGCGGTCGCGAGCGGCGTCCAGAATCTCCACATGGGTCATGGCTAGTCTCCATGACGGGCGCTGGAGGCCTCTCCTCCAACCCTCAACCCGTCACGGCAAAGCTGGGCCGTCCTTTCACTCTTGGCGGGGCGTTGCGGGGCAGCAGGCCCTGTAGAAGGGGTCGCTCGAGACCGCAGGGCTCGAGCGCAGGGGGAGGCCTTCCCCTCAAATCGCGGAACCGGATTCCAAGGAGCACCTCGGGGTGGCCTGTCCGAAGTTTGTATACATATTTCAGACTGCTGTTGCTTTCTGTCCGAAAAAGATCTACAAGTTTCGGATATGAAAGGCGACTTACCCGACCTGAAGACGGCCATGCTTGAGCGCATCCGTGCGGACGCGCCGCGCAAGGTCTGGACGCCCAGCGATTTCGTCGATCTCGCCTCGCGGGACGCCGTCGACAAGGCGTTGCAGCGGTTGGCAAAGGCCGAAACCCTTAGGCGGATCGACCGCGGGCTCTACGATCAATCTAGCTTCAACAAACTCACCCAAAAACCAAATCCGCCCGACCCGCGCTCGGTCATCGACGCCGTCGCGCGACGCGACCAAACCCGGATGCTCGTTGATGGCATGACCGCAGCGAACGATCTGGGTCTGACCGACGCGGTTCCGGCCAAAATCGTGGTGCACACTGACGCACGTCGTCGCGCGATTAAGCTCGGCAACGTGACGATCACCTTCCGTCCGACCGCGCCCAGCAAGCTGTTCTGGGCCGGGCGACCGGCGATGCGCGTCGTCCAAGCGCTTCACTGGCTCCGCGATCTCCTGGTTCGTGAAGGGGAGAGCGATCAGGTCAGGCGCAAACTCGGCAAGCTTTTCGGAGATCCGACAGTCGGGCCGCCCCTCAAAGCCGACCTCACCGCCGGCATGACGGCGCTTCCGACATGGATGTGGGCGTTTCTCAAGCCGCTCATCGAACGCGATGCCGACGATCATCGTCGGTACATCCGCGATGACGGTGATGCTGATGCCGCTGATGCTGACGATCATGGTCGTCATCAAAGAGGAGGCCAGGGGGATGATGATCAGCATCACGCTGCCGGCGTTCGCCCAAGGCGCAAACCGGTCTCCACTCAGACGACACAAACCGCCAAGCGCGGTGCAACCCGGACGGAGAAAACATGAATCCGGCGTTCGATGAGGTTCTCGCGGCCGGGCCGGGCGCGATATTGGGCGCCTTCGACACGACCGCGTTGCGCCTTGGCACGGCATCCCAGAACGTCGAGAAAGATTTCTGGGTCTGCTGGACGCTGGATGCTCTGTTCCATGGCCTGAAAGAAGGCGGACCGCGCCTCCTCTTCAAGGGCGGTACCTCCCTATCCAAGGGGTTCGGTCTGATCAACCGCTTCTCCGAAGACATCGATGTCACGGTTTTTCGAGACGACATTGGCGAGCCGGCGACCATCGAGGAGCTCGACGCGCTGAGCGGCAAGAAGCGCCGGGCGCGTCTCGATGCGATCAAGGACGCCTGCCAAGCCTACATCAACGGCCCGCTGCGGGCTGAGTTGACGCAGCTCCTGCGGGACCGGCTCCAGGTCGCCGGCCTCGATGCCGGCGCGGCCCGCGTGGAAGCCGACGACGCTGATCCCGACGGGCAGACGCTGCTGATCTGGTATCCCGCGGCGACGCCGCGATCGGACTATGTACGGGCAGCGATCAAGATCGAGTCGGGCGCGAAATCCGCACTCGATCCGAACAGCGAAGTGCCGATCAAACCCTATGTCGATGATGATCTGCCGGCGCTCGACCTGACCGTGCCGGCCGTCCGCACGGTCGATCCGGCACGGACCTTCTGGGACAAGGTCGTCATCCTCCACGGGCTGCGGCGCTGGTTTGATAAGCGCGGCGAGCTGCGCGGCGGCGGCCAACGCGTGTCCCGTCACTATTATGATCTGCACCAGCTCACCGCGGCCCCCGTCGGCGCCGCCGCTATCGCTGATCCGGTGCTCGGCGCAGATTGCGTCGCGCACGCCCGGATGTTCTTCAATCGACCGGACTTCGATCTCGCGAGCGCTGCACCCGGTTCATTCGCACTCGTCCCGCATGACGCGATGGTCGAGCAACTGCGCGTCGACTACAGGGCTATGCAAGGCATGATCTTCGGCGATCCACCGGATTTCGAGGCGGTGCTCGACAGCATCGGCTCGCTCGAGACGCATCTGAACGAGAAGGGCGATACGGGAAGCGGGGCCGCGCGATGAACCAGTTGGAGGGAGCTGTCGATACCGGGCAAGAGATGGCTGATTCCCGCCTTCGATATCTCGCTTTAGCCCCGGGGGCACCCCCTCGAGCTTTGATTCACAAGAGCATTATGTATTCCGCTGTTCTGCCGCAGATGCCTGAAGGCTGGTCGCCTGATCGAGTGCTGGGTCGGGAAATAGCCGATAATGGAGAAACAAAATGAAGGCGGCCCGGTCAAAAAATAGTGGAGACTTAGTTAAGAGAATCTGGGGGCTCTGCCATATACTAAGAGGGGATGGGGTCAGTTATCATGAGTATATTTCTGAATTAACCTATCTTCTTTTTCTTAAGATCGCCGAGGAGACTGATACCGATAGGGCCCTGCCGGAGGGATATCGCTGGCGCGACCTCATGGAGTACCGCGGAGCTGATCTTCTAACTTTCTATCGCGACATGCTGACATACTTAGGTGGTCATGCAGAGAGTCGCGTGGTTCAAGAGATTTATGCATTTCCTACGACCGTATTTTCTCATTCGGAGAACCTGCGGGCGGTCATCGATGGAATCGCCAAGCTTGACTGGCATTCCGTTGATGCCGACGGGATGGGTGATATTTATGAGGGGCTCTTAGCCCGTAACTCTCAGGATGCGCGATCGGGTGCGGGGCAATACTTTACGCCCCGACCACTGGTCGACACGATGGTGCGCCTGATGCAACCCGCTGCTGGTGAGGTTGTACAAGATCCGTCATGCGGAAGCGGCGGATTTTTGATCTCAGCCCAGCAGTTCTCCAAAGTTACGTCTCCTGGCTCTATCCCACCTCGTTTCGAAGGTGTCGAGATCGAGAAGGGTACTTACCGCATCTGCCAAATGAACTCTTTTTTGCATGGGCTAAATGCGGAGTTGATACTTGGCGATGCACTAACTGCGGACTCGGCGGCATTGACGCCTGCTGACGTCATTTTGGCCAACCCGCCGTTCGGTAACAAGGCAGGCAGCGCGCGAAAATTAAGAGACGATTTGCCACATCGAACCACTAATAAGCAATTGGCGTTTCTCCAGCACATTAGGCTCGCGCTTAAGGAAGGTGGTCGTGCCGCAGTAGTCGTGCCGGACAACGTGCTGTTCGAGGGCGGTGTCGGGCGGGCAATTCGCGTCGATCTCATGGAAGAATGCGACCTCCACACCATCCTAAGGTTGCCGAACGGCATATTTTATAGTCAGGGCGTAAACACAAACGTTCTTTTCTTTACGCGCAGGACAAAAAGCCCAAAGAACTCAAGCCGTATTTGGGTCTACGACTTACGGACGGAAATGCCTCGTTTCGGTAAGACACGTCCCTTGCGGCCTGAGCATTTTAGAGAGTTCGAGGCCGTCTACGGAACGGACCCTTTTGGCGGCGAACGCCGTCCGGAATCTACGGACATTCCCCGGTGGCGGTCGTTCAAACGGGAAGACATTGCGGAAGCGGGGGACAATCTCGACCTAATATGGATGACGCCACGTGACGCTGATGAACCCGATAGCTCGACGTTGCAGGATGTGGCATCGACCGTTCTTTTTCATCTCCAGTCTGCGATCGCCGAAATCGAATCGCTGATGGAAGATCTGCCGGCGGACGAGGTGGAGCGATGAGGGAGCTTCCCCGCGGATGGGTGCAGACCTCCATTGGCGCAATTGCGGATCTTATAAACGGTCGAGCTTTTAAGCCTTCTGACTGGGGTGCAAGAGGTCTCCCGATCGTCCGCATCCAAAACCTCAATCGACAGGACACCTCCTTCAATCACTTCTCAGGAGATGTCGATGAGCGCCATCTCGTGCGCGACGGCGATCTGTTATTTGCGTGGTCGGGTACACCGGGTACGTCGTTTGGCGCACATATCTGGCGCGGCCCGGAAGCTGTGCTCAACCAGCACATATTCAATGTTCGTGTAGACTCAGAAGCGATCAACCGGGAGTTCCTTAGAGCTGCAATCAACCACACCCTCGATCAGCAGATCGCAAAAGCTCATGGCGGTGCGGGATTACGCCATGTCACAAAAGCGGCTTTCGAGGCCACGGCGATCGTGCTGCCTCCTCTGGCTGAGCAAAACCGCATCGTCGAGAGACTCAATGCCTATGAGCAGCGGATAGCTGCGATCCGCTCGAGTCTTGATGAGGGGGCCGTCGCTGTGGAGAAGGGGCGCTCAGCGCTGTTGGCTGCAGCCTACGATTTAACGCTGCTCCCTTCCAAGGGGCCAGATAGCTCCCCTGAGAAGGCGCCTTTGGTTTCAGTTGGGGATATTTCCGTCAGCATCGCTTACGGCTCAAGCGCAAAGTCGTCTCCCACAGGGAAAGTAGTTGTTCTCCGAATGGGCAATATTCAACGGGGAGAACTTGACTGGTCCGACCTCGTCTTCACCTCGGATGATCGGGAGATAGAGCGCTACCTATTAAAACCTGGAGATGTTCTGTTCAATCGTACAAACGGAAGCCCGCAGCTGGTCGGGAAGACGGCGGTTTACCATGGAGAGATGCCCGCGATCCATGCAGGTTATCTCATTAGAATTAGATGCGACGATCGCGTTCTTCCTGATTATCTTGGATACTGCTTAAACAGCCCTGCTGGTCGCGAATACTGCTTCACAGTTAGAAGCGACAGCGCAGGGCAGTCCAATATCAACGCAAAGAAATTGGCTGCATTTCAACTACGTTGCCCTAGTCTCGAGGAGCAGCAAGCCATCGCGGATATAGTGCGGTCTGGCATGCGTCGACTTGCAGCTAGCGAGGCCGCCGTGGCGCAGGCCTTTAAGACGCTAGAGAGGCTGCATCGTCGAATTATGGATGATGCTCTGGCCGGGCGGCTTAGCACCAATGATAGCAGCGACGAGCCGGCGAACGCGCAGCTCGACCGACTGATCGCCACAAAGCAAAAACCCAAAATCCGCACACAGACACGGAAGAGCGGAGCGAAGATCATGAAGCGCACGGTATTGGAGATTTTGCAGGAAGCCAAAGCACCGGTCTCAGCCCAGCAAGTGGCGGAGCTCTATGGCATTAAAGAAGGTGCGGCGCCTGAGGACGTAGAGCCGTTTTATGCTGAGCTTCGAGCGCTGGACCAGGATGGCCTATTGATTGCAGAGCCTGTCAAAGATGATACCGGCGTTAAACTCGGTGACCGCCTCATCCTGAAAGCTGTCAGCTGACATGCGCGTAGATAAGCTCACGATTGGATCTTCGAAAGATAGCGCCACGCACAGGTTCAAGAACCTGAAGGACGTTACCATCGATTTTGATCAGGATGACTGGGTTACAGTCGTCATCGGCTGGAACGGCACGGGAAAGTCGAACGTGCTTGAAGCCTTGGCAGTGATATTTCGCGAGTTAATTGACACACGGCGCTCTCCAAAGATCGATTTTGCTTTTGTTCTGAAGTATCGAATCGGAAGTGGCGATCTCCACCGATCAGTCACTATATCGCACGATCCTGATGAAAAAGACCCATTTAACATTGTTGTGACGTTTATCCCTATCGCAGAGGGGGCGCCGGAAATGCCGCCAAAGCGTATGAGGATTGGGACATTCCTCAAGGACGATTCAAATCTACCGCGTTATGTCTTTAGCTACTACTCTGGCGAGAGTCCCCGGATGGGGGAAATTTTCGCTCCCTATCTCCAATGGTACGATGAGCAGTTACGGAAAGGGCGAGATCCCGGGCTTAAGCGGTTATTTTATGCTCTTCCGGTGCATAGCCAATTCGTTCTTCTTGCCTTTCTTATTGGAGGATCGCCTGCCGCCGAAAGCCTACTACGTGATCATCTGGGTATCGATCCAGAGCACGGCTTCGAGTCGGTTCTCTTCGTGTTGCGGCAGCCGCCGTGGCCTCCCCACCGAGACGGGGATGCTCGGTTTTGGGGCGCCCGCGGCGTCGTCAGCAGCTTCCTAGATAGACTTCAAGAGGTTGCACTTGCGCCAATAAATGTGCAACGGCGGGTCAATACATCACTCTGGAACAAAACGCGGCTAGAATTCAAATATTTATACATAAAGGACATCGCAGCGTTGCGCCAGCTGGTCGGTGATCAGCCTCCAGCGCATTTTTTCCGCGACCTCGAGAGCACCTATGTCTCTCAGTTGGTTGAGGAAGTGCGGATAAAGATCAAGGTCGACAACGGCGACGGTACCGTTACCTTCCGGGAATTAAGCGAGGGGGAGCAGCAGCTTTTAACGGTCCTGGGTCTTCTTCGTTTTACTGCGGAAGAAGAAAGCCTGATTTTGCTGGACGAGCCTGATACGCATCTCAACCCTAAATGGAGCGTGAAATACCTGGAGTTCCTTCGCCAGTTCATTGGCAACACAGCTAGTGAGCAGGAAACAAGCCACGTGATAATGACGACGCACAATCCGATCGCGATTGCCGAGCTGTCGTTGCAGCAAGTCCAAATTCTCCAGACCAGGATTGAAGCCGGACGTCGCAAAGTCGTGGTGTCGTTTCCAGACGAGCATCCGCGGGGGATGGGATACGCCTCGATCGTGACGAGCAATATGTTCGGAATAGCCTCGCAGCTTGACGAAACGACGCAGCTTGATCTGGAGCGTCAGCGGCATCTCGCGTCTCGTGACGAACTAACTCCCGATGAAGCGACTGAGCTAGATGCTGTCAATGCGCGCCTAGATCAACTTGGCTTCCGGTTCTTCTTTCCAGATGACGAATACTCGCGGTACCTCCGAATTCGGAATCAAGAGTTGGAGAGGAAATTCAAGACAAAAGACGTGGAAGTCTTGGTGCGCAGGGTCGTTGATATGACTTTAGAAGAGCGCGAAGATCTTGCTCGCCGTCTCATATCTACACTCGAGGAAGATGGGGGCGACATAGCGTGAGGTATGTTGACATCGGTGATCTGCGTTTGGATGACGGTTGGCCGGCGTTGGCGGAAGCAGCCTGTCGAGACGTCCTAGAGAACGGTGCTAGTATTGCTGACCACGATGATTTATGGCGGGACACGAAAAAGCGCTTAGGCGCGTTACTTTACGACAAATGCTGGTTCTGCGAGACACCCGTCGATCGGTCGGATAATGCGGTTGATCATTTCCGCCCCAAAGGAAGAGTAGCGGACGCTCTTCAGGAGCATAACGGTTACCGCTGGTTGAGTTTTGAGAGCCGGAATTTTCGCTTTGCATGTACGTTCTGTAATAGTCGAAGGGTGGATATCGAGAATGGGACTGCTGGTGGCAAAGCTGATCGCTTTCCTCTCGTTGATGAGGGCGCTCGAGTATACACCGTTGATCCGGCGGTGATCGATTACGACGATTTGATTTCTACTGTAGAGACCGAGACCCCGGCGATCCTCGATCCATGTGACCCAGATGACTGGCTTCTGCTCGGATGTAAACGTGAGAATGGGAAGCCATGTGCTACCAGCTCCGAGCCCGCCGCCCGCCGCCGGGTCGAGCAGTCTATTGAAGTATATCACCTCGACTATGAACCCACATGCAAACGGCGGCATACCATTGCTGGCCAGCTTCTCGAAAAGGTGCGCGAGGCAAAAAAAGCATTTCTTGAGATCAATGAGGCAGACTTGAAAACTACGCGACGCTTTAAACAGCTTTTTGTGGAGATACATCGTATGATCAAGATGAAAGCTCCCTTCAGCGGCGAAATGCACTTCTTGCTGCAGGGGCAGCGTTCTCCAGATCACCCGTGGATCGAAAACGTCCTTAGCGCAGGGGGATGAAGTGAGTCCAAACTGCTATCGAGAGGTTTGCCGAGTGGATCAGGGTACTATGTCTGACTACGCAGTTTGCGATCCAACTGCGATAGGCGATGTACTGTGTTGAGTTATGATATGTAAAGCTGACGGTACTCTTTTGGTACTGATCTAGTTCGCCAAGCCGGCATAGTGAGGTGCGAGTGATCCGACAGATCTTGATAGTAGGCGAAACGGTCTGCGCCCTCTCTTTGGGTTACATTCTTGATATGTAAAAACGTTAGGTCGGGTTTGAACAATCGAGGGGGAACCGGAACCGGAAGATTTAGCTCCATACAAACTAAAATTGTTTCCACTCGTTTGCACTCTTAGTTGCGCGGCAGAGTTAAACTACCGCCATTGGCACTTCTCCCGAGTGCCGCCGAAACATTTTGCGAAGAACCCCTAATGCGTCTGTGCGGCCGATTGATCGTCGCTTTGCCGTCAAGAATGTCCGACATCTCTTGTGCAACGCGATCAGCAGCCATTTGGAGGGCTTCGTCGATATGGACATAGCGCTGAGTGACACCGCGGGACGCATGTCCCAGGAGTGCGGCGATGGTCAGCTCGGAGAAGCCAAGGTCGCCGGCCAGGCTCGCGAAGGTGTGGCGGAGCGTATGGGGCGTGATGTCGGCGAGCTTGGCGCGCTCGCAGATACGGTCGAGCACCCGGACCACGCCGATGAAATGTCCCTCGCCCCAATCGGCCGGAAAGAAGAACGGCGACTGCGCTTTTGGCTGATCGAGCAGGAGATCGATGGCTGCCTGACCGACGACGCGAGTCTGAGCGCCGCTCTTCGTATTTGGGAAATGAATTGCGCCTTCTTCCTCGTTGAGCCAGGTGCGCTCTACGCCCAGCCCCTCCATCCGGCGAAATCCGGTCAACAATAGGAAACGGATGGCCGCGAGCCCGGTCGGGTGCTCGCCATCCTGGGCCGCCTCTCGCAGCGTCTTGCCAAGACGCTCGATCTCGGTCCGGCTGAGCCGCCGCTCGCGCGGGGTGCTGGCGAGCTTACGCACGCCCTTCGCGGGATTACTCGGGATTTTGCCTAGCCGCACCCCGTGCTCGAAGATCGCATGCAGGGTCGAGAGCGTTCGCGCGGCTACGCCCTCGCCGCCGGTCGTCGCGCCGCCACGGCTGCCTGCGCGCGCCTTCGCGGTCTTCCCGGCGGCGATGTCAGCTTGTGCGGCTTCGATGTCACCAAGTTTGAGGGCGCCGATCTGGCGGCGTCCGAGCAAGGGCTTGATATGAGACTCGATCCGGCTGCGGTCCATCGCCAGGGTCGAGGCTTTGATCGGCCGCCGCCGCCGGCCGAGAATGCGGCCCGCCTCGGCTTCGGTAAGATACCAGTCGCAAAGTTCAGCGACGGTAATCCGGCCTGCGGCTTCCGCTTCTGCCGCCACGGGATCGACGCCCTTGGACACCGCGACCAGTTTCTCATGGGCGAGGTCGCGGGCTTCCTCGACGGTCATCAATCCGAACCGCCCGATGACCGAACGGCGCAGCCGGCCTTCGGACGTGCGAAACTGGATGACGAAGCTCTTGAGGCCCGACGGCATGACCTGGACGCCGAAGCCGCGCAGCTCCTTGTCCCACACGAAAGTCTCCCGAACCTTGACCCCATCCTTCGAAGGTTTCGGAGCTTTGAGGGCGTCGATCAACCGCTTGGTGAGCTTTTCCGCAGCCATATCAATCACCTGCCGGAATTCTGATTAGAATCAGCCTATCTTACCTCCAATCGGAGCAAGTTCCAAGCAGTTGGCGGCAAACCAGAGGCCGATGCAGCGCAAATGCGGCGGCATTAACCTCTCATAAACCCTTGTCTTACAGTGGTTTTTCGAAGAGGAGGCGGGAGCAGCGCGGTCTAGCGAAAGTCGTGGGGCACCTTGCCAAGGTTGGGGTCGTGGGTTCGAATCCCATCGCCCGCTCCAGATTTTCCTTGGAAAATCGGACGGTTAAAATAGTCCTTTGGGACCGTTTTTTGCTTCCCCGCTTCTAGTGGGCTAACCGGGGAAGCAGGGGGGAAGCAGACGGCGGCGTATTCGCGGTCGCTTCCGGATACTGGCGGCATGGACCGTTTCCCTTATCAAGCATGTTATGGACAGTGTGTTTCCGCTGCCGTGGCGGCTCTTCCAATCTATCTTAATCTGGAGACCGACGCGACGCGTTTCATGGGATGTGGTCCCCGCAGACGGGCAATCTGTTCTGTTTCTCACACTGCGGTAGTGATGGTGCTAGCGGCTTTGCGAGGTCGCCGCTGCGTTCATTCCCGCGCTGGGCAGGTGGAGTCGCGTTTCCGGCTTTCCGGTTTTGTGGGGCGGGAAAGAGGAAGAGGGAAGTGGGGTTTTCGTGACGGATTCAGGGGTGGGAGAGAGGCTTCCGCCCGTCCGTCACGGAGTGACCTGCCATGGCGAGCGCCATCCAGAAAATCGCCCTCAATGCGTCCCGTGATATTCCCTTCAACAAGCTGGTGCTGTCGCAGTCCAATGTGCGGCGCGTGAAGTCCGGCCTGTCGATTGAGGAGCTGGCCCGCGACATCGAACGCCGCGGCTTGCTTCAGAGCCTGAACGTCCGGCCCATTCTTGACGATGCCGGTGTCGAGACCGGTACCTATGAGGTGCCGGCCGGTGGTCGCCGCTTCCGCGCTCTCGAACTGCTGGTGAAGCAGAAGAAGCTGGCGAAGACCGCCTCCGTACCCTGTGTCGTGCGCGAGGCCGGATCGGCCATTCTCGCCGAGGATGATTCCCTGGCGGAGAACGTCCAGCGCGTGGCCCTGCATCCGCTGGACCAGTTTCGGGCTTTCCGTGACATGCTGGAGAAGGGCATGTCCGAAGAAGAGATCGCTGCCGCGTTCTTCGTCGTGCCCACCGTGGTCAAACAGCGTCTGCGCCTGATGACCGTGTCCGACAGACTGCTCGATATCTACGAGCAGGATGGCATGAAGCTCGACCAGCTCATGGCCTTTTCGATCAGCGATGACCACACCCGTCAGGAGCAGGTCTGGGAGATTATTGCCCAGAGTCATAACCGCGAGCCCTATCTGATCCGTCGCATGCTGACGGAGAAGACTGTGCGGGCGTCGGATCGTCGCGTGCGCTTCGTCGGGCTGGACGCCTATCTTGCCGCCGGCGGTTCCGTCATGCGTGACCTGTTCGAGGCAGACGATGGCGGCTGGCTGCAGGATCTGACCCTGCTCGACCGGCTGGTCATGGAGAAGCTGCAGGAGGCGGCCGAACAGGTCCGTGCCGAAGGCTGGAAATGGGTCGAGACGGCGCTGTCCTTCCCCTGGGGGCATACACGGGACTTCGCGGAGATTGACGGGACGCCTGTTGCGCTTTCGACCGAAGAAGCCGCCCGCCTGACCGCGCTGCACAGCGAGCAGGAAGCCATTGAGGCGGAATACGCGCAGGCCGATGAATTCCTTGAAGCGGTCGATATCCGCCTGGGCGAGATCGAGCAGGCCATCGAGGCGCTGGAAGAACGCCCTGTGTCCTTCGATCCGGTGGACATGCAGCGAGCCGGCGCCTTTGTCAGCCTGGATACCGACGGCATGTTGCTGGTCGAGCGGGGCTTCGTTCTGCCCGAAGATATGC
>Ga0157365_10000249_pt1 | contig 24935 bp, 15 predicted proteins | sample AttsexASBM3_FD_111478 | JGI IMG/M metagenome (GOLD analysis project Ga0157365, IMG submission 111478) | Fungus gardens microbial communities from leaf cutter ant in Ribeirão Preto, State of São Paulo, Brazil - Atta sexdens ASBM3 | ecosystem: Host-associated > Fungi > Mycelium > Unclassified ... | reverse complement strand
TATGTATAATAGCATCAGTATTAATAGAACAAGGAGCAGGTACAGGTTGAACAGTATATCCACCTTTATCATCAATAAATGCTCATTCAGGACCTAGTGTAGATTTAGCTATATTTGCTTTACATTTAACAAGTATCTCTAGTTTATTAGGTGCTATTAATTTTATAGTTACTGTATTAAATATGCGTACTATAGGTTTACATATGGTAAATGCACCTTTATTTGTATGAGCTATATTCTTTACAGCTATATTATTATTATTATCATTACCTGTATTAACAGCAGGTGTAACATTATTATTAATGGATAGAAACTTTAATACAGGTTTCTACGAAGTTGCTGCGGGAGGAGATCCAGTATTATACCAACATTTATTTTGATTCTTTGGTCACCCTGAAGTTTATATAATAATAATACCTGGTTTTGGAATAATATCACATATAGTTTCTACATATAGTAAAAAACCAATATTTGGTGAAATAGGTATGTTATATGCTATGGGATCTATAGGTTTATTAGGTTTCTTAGTATGAAGCCACCACATGTATGTAGTAGGTTTAGATATAGATTCAAGAGCTTACTTTACATCAGCTACTATGGTTATAGCTGTACCTACAGGAATAAAAATATTCTCATGATTAGCTACTATATATGGAGGAGAAGTAAGATTAGCAGTACCAATGTTATTTGCTTTAGGTTTCTTATTCTTATTCACTATAGGAGGATTAACAGGAGTTATGTTATCTAATGCATCAATTGATGTAGCATTCCATGATACTTATTATGTAGTAGGACATTTCCACTATGTATTATCAATGGGTGCTTTATTCAGTTTAGTAGGAGGTTATTATTATTGAGGTCCTTCAATGTTTGGATTAAAATATAATAAAGTTTGAGCTGAAATACACTTCTGATTATTATTTATATCAGTAAATATAATTTTCTTACCTATGCATTTCTTAGGTCTTAATGGTATGCCTCGTCGTATACCTCAATATCCAGATGCATTTGTTGGTTGAAACTATATAAGTAGTATTGGTTCAGCTATTTCTATTATATCTGTTTTAGTAGGTTTAAGAAGTGTACAAATACAATTAGAGAATGGAGAAAATGAAGACTTAGAAATCCAAGTTACTCCTGATTTCATTGAATCTAATTTAACTAGAGATGTTAGAGATTCTGATTTAGAATTAATATTAACTAGACCTGCAGAGTATCACACATTCAGTGAATTACCTGTATTAACATCACCTACAAATCAATAAATAAATTATTATTTTATTGATTTATATATTCATCTTATGAAATAAGATGGATTGCCACCTATGGTGGCTTTCATCTTATAAAAGAAGACGGAAAGCCCCCCTCCGGGGGGCTTTCATCTTATCTCAAAGGAAATAAGATGGATAACCAACTTGGGTGAATTTTATCTAATCTCTTTAGATAATAAATATAAATAGCCCTCTTTCAAGTTTATATATATAAATATATATCCATATCTACGGTAAGGGTATATACCCACCCTCCTACGGAGGGTTATATATCTATATTTTTGGGGATATATTATATAACCTATTTTATTAAAAGTAATAGGAGATGCTATTTACATCATTTTTAATATTTTTAGTATTTTCAACTTTTGTTAGTTATCCTAATATAGAGGGTATAATAAGTCCAATAAAAGGACATTCAATAATAATTAATAGATTAGGTACTATAAGTATAGTATTTACATTAATATTATTAATAACATCAATAGATGTAATAAGTTTAACACCAGGAATTACATTATATAATGGTTGATTTAATTTAACATCATATAATTTACCATTAATAATAGTAATGTTATTATTAACAATAGTATTATTAATATATAATACATCAATAAATAAATATGATTTAAAATCTCCATATTATATATTAATATTAATAAGTAATATAATAGGTTTATTATTATTTCCATTAGTTAATGATTTATTAGCATTATATATAATAATAGAATTACAAAGTTATTCTTTATATTTATTAACAGGATTACATAATAGATCATATAATGCATCTAGAGCATCATTATTATATTTCTTAATGGGAGGAGTAGCTTCAGCAATAATATTATTAGCATCATATTTCATATATGCATTAACAGGTACAACTAATTTATCAGATATAGCTATATTTTATTCATATAGTAATGCTTATGATTATTTTGATATATTATTAATTGCATTATTATTTAAAATGGGTATGGCACCTTTACATCGTTGAAGTATAGCTGTATATAATTATGCACCTACATATATAACAGCATATATAAGTGTAGTAGCTAAAATATCAATAGCTTCATGAATATTTACTAATGCTAATTTATTTAATCATCATATATTAATTATATTCTTTTATTTATCATTATTTATAGCTTGTTATAAACCATTATTTCAAGTTAATATAAAAACTATATTAGCATATAGTGGTTTATTAAATTTTGGTTATATATTATTATCTATAATATCATTTGATATATCATTTTATATATATATAATACAATATATATTAACACATATAATATTATTTTTAGGTATATTAGCAGCTAGTCAATATATAAATACACCTATATCTAAATGATCTCCATTAATATATATACATCAATTAAAATTACCTAATTTAACATTAGCTATTTGTTTAATATTAGCTTTATTCTCTTTAATAGGTATACCTCCTTTACCAGGATTTTATGCTAAATTATATATATTATCAGGAGCATTACAAGATAATTATGTATTAGAAACTTGTTTAATAGTTATATGTAGTGTTATAGCTACTTATTATTATGCTAATATAATTAAAATATTAATTAATAGTAAAACTATTAAAGAAAATATTAATATTAATAATATTAATCCTTCATTAGCTTATACATTAGCTACTGCTACTATTTTATTATTAAGTTTCTTTATATTCTTACCATCAATATCAGAAGGGTTATATTTAATAACAATATAAATATATGTTTACATTTTATCTTTATTTAGCCCCTATAGTTGCTTGTGTTTTAATAGGTTTAAATTATTTAATATCTAATAATAATTCATATGTTGAAAAAGATGGTCCTTTTGAATGTGGATTTACTTCATATCAACAATCAAGATCAGCATTTAGTGTAGCTTTCATTTTAGTTGCTATTCTATTCTTACCTTTTGATTTAGAAATATCTTCTATTTTACCTTATGTTGTAAGTGCTTATACTAATGGTATATATGGTTTATCTATATTAACTATTTTCTTATTATCTTTAGTTATTGCTTTCGTTTATGAAATAAATTTAGGAGCTTTAAACTTAGAAAGACGTTATACTAATACTGTTAAACCTTTAATAAATAAATTATATTAACTATTTAGTTCTATATAATATCTATTTTTAATCATAATTAAATATATCTTCCAAAGGAAGATATATCTGATCCCATTCCAAAGGATGAGATTAAATATATCTGCACGTCCGTGCAGATATATCTGATCCACTACCATTAGAATAATAAAAAAATATTCATCTTATAAAATAAGATGGATAGCCCCCTTCGGGGGGCTATCCATCTTATCCTTAAAGTATATCTTATATATAAAAGTGTACATATATTATAATTAAATAATATAAAGGTAATAAATAGGTAAGGATGTATGGCTGAGAGGTTTAAAGCGTAATACTTGAGTTATTAAGACTAAACAGTCCACGTGTTCGAATCACGTTGCATCCGTGAAATGACTATGGCGAAAATGGTAAACGCGATTAGTTTAGGTCTAATTATAAATAATATTTAAGGGTTCAAATCCCTTTAGTCATATAAAAGATTAAAATTATAATAAAATAAAATAAATGACATTATTATATTTCTTTTTTACAGCATTTACATCATTATCATCTAGATTAGTTAATAATATGTCTAAACATATATTTTTAGTAGCTAGTGGTTTAATAGCTATACCTACTTTATATGATTGATCAGATATAGATGTATATTATACAACAGATGGAATAGCTGATATATTAATATTATTAACAGCATATTTAATACCTTTATCAATTATATCTAATTGAAATAATATACGTAGTACTTTATTTTTTGAATTAGTATTAAATTTAGGAATAATATTATTAATTAATTTTATGTGTCAAGATATGACATCTTTCTATGTATATTTTGAAGCATCTTTAGCTCCTTTATTTATAATGATAGGTTTATATGGTGCAGCTAATAAAGATAAAGCAGCTGATTATATATTAATATATACATTATTTTCATCATTATTTATGTTATTAGCTATAGCTTTATATGAAGTTATATTAGATAATACTGATTATCAAGCTACTAGTTTATTAGTTTTATCTATAGATTTACAATGTATTTTATTTTTAGCTATATCTATAGGTATAGCAGTTAAAACACCTTTAGCTCCAGTACATACTTGATTACCAGTAGTTCACTCAGAATCACCTTTAGCTGGTTCTATTTTATTAGCTGGTGTTATATTAAAATTAGCTGTTTATGCTATTATAAGATTAATATTACCTACTTTATCAGATGCTACTATCTTATATACTCCTTTAGTATATGTTTTATGTGTTATTACTATAATATATACATCTATAATAACATTAAGACAAACAGATTTAAAAGTTATTATAGCTTATAGTTCTATATCTCATATGGCTGTTTGTATATTAGGTATATTATCTAATAGTGTTACTGGTATAACTGGTAGTTTAGTTTTATCATTAGCTCATGGTTTTGTATCACCTGCTTTATTTATTATAGTAGGAGGTATATTATATGATAGATATCATAATAGATTAATACATTATTTCCAAGGTTTAATATCATATATGCCTTTATTATCAGTTTATTTAATAATATTAAGTTTCTGTAATGTTGGTACTCCTTTATCTATTAACTTTATAGGTGAAATGTTATCATTAACTGGTGCTATTAATAGAGCTCCTATTTTAGGTGCTTTAGCAGCTTTATCTGTTTTATTATCTGCTTCATATCAAATGAAATTAACTAATAGATTAACTGGTGGTATTAAAACACCTTATATCTCATTAACAGCTGATTGTACTTATAGAGAATCTTTCTTAATGTGAGCTTTAATTATACCTACTATTTTCTTAGGTATATGACCTGCTTCAGTATTAGATATGTTATGAGAAACATCTTCTTTATTATATATATTCATATTTATAAACATCTCGCCACCACTGGTGGTGGGTTATTTATCATATCACCATTGGTGGTAGTTATCATTTAAATATATATATATATCTATCATTGATGGATATCTTTAATCCCCCCTATTTATAGGGGGGATCAGATATATCTGCACGGACGTGCAGATATATTTAATCTCATCCTTTGGAATGGGATCAGATATATCAGTATCCATTAAAGGATACTGATATATTTAATATCTCCCGTAAGGGATATATCAGATATATCTGCACGGACGTGCAGATATATTTAATTCTTTAATAATATATAAATATAGGTGATATATTGAAAAAAGGTATATGAAATGAATATTATTTTAAGGATCTAAAGTTAATACTTAAAAGTGATAAAAAGGTTAAAATTTAACCAATCATATCATGAAAATGAGTAAAGAGAAATCAAGTGGAATGAAACATCTGAGTAACTTGAAAGTAACCAACAGGGGCTATATAAGTAACGGTGAGTGAAAGTATAGTAGTCTAAAAGTATTACCAAGAGGTAAGAATAAAGTAGTATCAACTACTAAGACGTAAAATAAGTATTAAACTAAAAGTACCGTAAGGGAAAAGGAGTAAATAGAATAATAGAGAGCAGTTATAGTATAACGTACCTCTTGTATAATGGGCCAGTGAGTTATATATATTAGTGAAGTAATTTATAAATAAATTGAGTTTAATCAATCTATAATTAATGTATATAGGCCCGAAAGCAAACGATCTACACATGTCCAAGTGTATATACGTCCGTTTTAAAAGAGCGGACCTTTATATGGCTGAATAGGTGGATGTAGCAATATTCTCTAAAGAGGTGTGTGTAGTAGTGACAGACAAATCTGGTTTGCCGATAGCTGGTTTTCTGCGAAATATATTTTAGTATAGCCTTTATTTAATTATAAACTGGTACAGCACTTAAATACCTTTGGGGGGTTAGAATATAACTTTATCAAAATATTTAAAACTCGGAATCAGTATATCATTTAATAAGGAGTCAGACTTATTGCGATAAGGTAGTAAGTCGAAAAGGAAACAACCTAGACTATTATATGTATGTCCCAAATATATATATATAATTCTTTATAAATGATACCCGCCACCATTGGTGGCGGGTTCATTCATAACCCACCATCAAAGATGGAGGGATATAAATTATATAATTATTAAGTGAACAAAATCTATATTATAAATGATAGACAATCAGTCAGCGGGTTTGACAATAATCATCTGTTAATGGACATGTAACAATGCACTGATATGATATAGATATATATCATTACTTTTAGTAAGATATATATTTTTCTTATAAATAGAGAAAATATACGGGTCTAAATATATAACAGAATAATAGATATGTTAATTTAACATATGGTAGCAGAATATATAATGTAAAATTATAAAGATATTGCTGGCTTGAGTAACGATAGGTAATATAAGATTACCCTCCTAATTCATAAGGTTTTACTATAAATGAACGGTCCCTAAGATGAGTATAGAAATATATAGTTAATGGGTGAAAGAACAAGAAAATAAAAAAGAACCGTACTGTAGACCGACACAGGTATGATAAAGGAGAATGAGATAACTACTATGAATGAACTCGGCAAATTAGCATAAAGCTTTTAGTCGTGCGACTGTTTACCAAAAACATAGCTTACTGCATACTAGTAATAGTAAGTATAGTAAGTGATATCTGCCCGGTGTATGCTTAATAAATAATTTAGCTAAATGGTTAAATTATAAAAAGCATGTTAACGGCGGTCTTATTGTGAGGATCCGAAGGTAGCGAAATTCATTGACGCATAATTGGTGTCCTGCATGAATGATTACACGATGCGACAACTGTATCCATAGTAGACTCAGTGAAATAGCACTCGCGGTGAAGATGCCGTGTACCCGTAGGTTGACAAAAAGACCCTATGCAGCTTTACTATATCTTTATTTTGATTTAAATATTATATATCTCAGTAGATTAGGTTATATTTATTATTTTAAATAAAATGAGATACCTATATATATAATTCTAGAATCTAATTTATATGACCCAATCTAATAGATTGGGTTACTTAAGACAGAGTAAAGAAGTTAGTTTCGATGGGGCGTCGACATCAGCGAAAGCATCTGATGTGTCTAATAATATTTATAATTTATATTTTAATATAAATTTTTATAATTATTACATTAAATTTATTATATAATAGTAAATTACGTACAATAGTAACTATATGGTAAATAGTATAAATAATGTTTATATGCAAGGATAACAACATAATTGTGCGATGATAATAACACTAACAAGTGGAATTAGTACTTACGTAGAGTGTAGTGAACAGGCATAATCAATTGATATGGATGTCGATAACGGATTAAAGTTACGCTAGGGATAACAGGGTAATACCGCGTGAGAGTTGATATCGTCAGCGGTGTTTGCCACCTCGATGTCGTCTAGACTCGTCCTCCTGGTCGCAGCAACTAGGTAGGGTAGGACTGTTCGTCCTCTAAGGAGTTACTTGAGATGGGTTAATTACGACGTGAGTCAGTAATGATTTTATCATCTATGGGATTTTTCTTATCTGTTGCCTCAAGTGTACGAAAGGATAGTGAGGTGCTTTCCAATGGTTTTTTGTATATATATATTTCGCTTTTTTTAAGCGAAAGGATATACATTTTAGCTAAGAAGGTTGCGGATAAATATTGAAAGCATCTCAAATATTAAGCCCTTCAGATAAGATTTAACATATTAGACTAATATGTTATAGTAAATATATATTTATATATATATTAAACTAATTATTTTTATTCATATACCTACAATATATCATATATATCTCCTGAAACAAATATATCTATGTAATCTAAATATAGATTATTTCTTAAGGAATCATAGATTAACCCCTCCATAAAAATGGAGGGGTACATCTATGAAGTACATAGATAGATTACTTCTTTAGGGATCATAGATTAACCCCTACATTATAGTCATAATGTAGGGGTACATCTATGTATAGAATATATAATAAAAAAGGTTAAGGGATCATAGATTAATTGGTAAATCTTTCGCTTTGCATGCGAACAATATCGGTTCAATTCCGATTGATTCCATTATTTTATTTGTATTTATAATAAATTATATAATTAATTATTAAAAATGATTTGATTAGATGTTCCAACTCCTTGAGGAGTTCGTTTACAAGATTCAGCAACACCTAACCAAGAAGGTATACATGAATTATATGACCATATAATGTTTTATTTAGCTTTAATATTAGGTTTAGTATCATATATATTATATGTTATAATAAAAGATTTTAAAAATAATAAATTTGCATATAAATATTTAAGACATGGACAAACATTAGAAATAATATGAACTATATTCCCAGCTGTTATATTATTATTAATAGCTTTCCCTAGTTTTATATTATTATATTTATGTGATGAAGTTTTAACTCCTGCTATGACTATTAAAGTTGTAGGTTTACAATGATATTGAAAATATGAATACTCAGATTTTGTATCAGAAACAGGTGAAACTATTGAATATGAATCATATATTATACCTGATGACATGTTAGAAGAAGGACAATTAAGATTATTAGATACTGATACTTCTATAGTTGTTCCTGTTGATACTCATGTTAGATTTATTGTTACTGCTAATGACGTTATACACTCATTTACTGTTCCTTCATTAGGTATTAAAATTGATGCTACTCCTGGTCGTTTAAACCAAGTTAGTGCCTTAATACAAAGAACTGGTGTTTATTATGGTCAATGTAGTGAATTATGTGGAGTTAACCATGCTTTAATGCCTATTAAAGTTGAATGTGTACCTATCGCTGATTTCGTTGAATGATTATCAAACGCTGAATAATATTATTATATCCGCATCAAAAGTGCGGGCATAATAAATTTCCCCTCCGTAGGAAGAGGGATTTATCTTACCACCCACCTGCGGTGGGTGGTAAATAAATTATTATTTATTCATTTTATATCGAAAGGGTGTTTTATTTTTTTTTTATAAAGCCCATCCTTTATAAAGGGAGATCATAAATATACTTGCATGTATCGTGCGGGTATAAAAAATAAGGAGGAAGTTATAATAAGGAAAGGATAATAATAAATAGGTAGAAGTAAGTTTATATAGCTTAATGGTAAAGCAGTGTACTGTTAATACATCGATTTTGGTTCAATTCCAAATATGAACGAATATATATGAAAATAATATTAAATTATTAATTATCTATCTTTAGTAGAGATATAATTAATAATTAAAATAATAAATAAATAAATAAAAAATGAATTTAATAAGTGGATTATCAAGTTTATTAGCTATAGGATTATTATCGCCAGTACAAAGTATATTATGATTAATAATATTATTTACAAGTACAGCGATATGTTTATATAGCCAAGGATATGTTTTAATGGGAATATTATATATATTAATATATGTAGGAGCAATAGCGATATTATTTTTATTTATATTATCATTATTAAAAATAGATTATACACCACAAGGAAATATATCACCATTAGTAATAACATTATTATCAATAAGTTTAATACCATTAGATTTAACATATGAAACATATGGAATAGTAATGGAAATAGAAGATGTATGAAATGAATTAATAGTAGTAGGAAATCAATTATATACAGAATATGCTATATTATTAATAATAACAGGATTAATATTAATCTTATCAGTTATAGGGGCTATAGCAATAACTAAATAAAATGTTAAATTTAATAGAATTATTATTATTATTTATATCAGTTTTATTAGCTGTAGCTTTTTTAACAGTAGCTGAACGTAAAACTTTAGGTTATATGCAACGTAGAGTAGGACCTAATGCTGTAGGTTATTATGGTATATTAATGGCTATAGCAGATGCAGCTAAATTATTATTAAAAGAAATAATAATACCTACACATGCTGATAAATTAATATTATTTATAAGTCCTATTATATCATTAGTATCAGCATTATTATGTTGATCAGTTATACCTTTTGGTCCAGGTATAACAATAACTGATCATAATTATGGTTTTATATTAACTTTAGCTATAAGTAGTATAGGTGTATTTGGTACTTTATTAGCTGGTTGATCAGCTAATAGTAAATACTCTTTATTAGGTTCTATACGTTCTACTGCTCAATTAATTAGTTATGAATTAGTTTTAACTACTGTTGTATTATTATGTATATTATTAGCTGGTACTATGAATTTATCTAGATATGTTGAATTACAACAATCTATTTGATTATTTATACCTTTATTACCTTTATCTATAATATGATTTATAGGTTGTGTAGCTGAATGTGCTAGACCTCCTTTTGATAATGTTGAAGCTGAATCTGAATTAGTTTCAGGTCATATGACTGAATACTCTTCTTCTATATTTGTATTATTCTTCTTATCTGAATATGCTTCTATATTATTCTTATCTACATTAACTTCTATTTTATTCTTTGGTGGTGGTACTGGTATTATATTAGGTATTAAAGCTTGTATATTCTCATTTACTTATATTTGAGTAAGAGCTACTTTACCTAGAGTAAGATATGATAAATTAATTAATTTATGTTGAGTTATATTCTTACCTTTATTATTTGCTTTAGCTTTATTTATACCTGCTTTAATTTATTTAATAGATGCTCAAATATTTATTTAAATATACTCTTATTATTTAATACCACTGATATAAAGTAACAGTGCTATCAGATATGACCTCCCTCCAATGAAGGATATATCTATCCAATTTCATAAGAGTGGACATATATATATATTCATCTTTCAAGGAAAGATGGATCGCCCCCTCCGGGGGCTTTCATCTTCCAAGGTAAGATGGATTTACCCCCGGAGGGACACTTCATTTTATCTATACGTATAAGGCGTGTTTATATTATTAAATTTATATATATAAAATATTTTTTTATAGGAATAGATATATAAGTAATAAAAATATAAGAGTAAATAAATAGAAGAGGCTATTCGATTAGGGGTGAAATCGCAGTTTTTACACAGCTGAGCCATAGGTTCGAATCCTATATAGCCTATTAAATAAATAATTCGCATGTACCGTGTGGATATAAAATATATATAGGTAAGATATATATATATAAGAGTATAGCTTAATGGTAAAGTCCGTGTCTTCAACACATGTTATAGTAGTTCGATTCTACTTGCTCTTGAGAGGCCTTTGTAGCTTAAATGGTAGAGCGTTCGCTTGAAGCGCGACTGATGAAAGTTCAATTCTTTCCGAAGGCAAAGAGTTAGTCGTCTAATGGTTAAGACTATTGCCTTTTAAGCAATCCATATTGGTTCGATTCCAATCTAACTCATAATTAAAATAATTTATATAAGAATATTTAATAATTAAAATAATACAATGACTAATTCAATAAGAGGTTATATACAATTACATCCTTTTCATTTAGTAGGTCCTTCACCTTGACCATTATTTACTTCATTCTGTTTAATGAATTTAGCTTTATCTATAGGTTTAAATGCTCATGGATATATAAGTTCTAATGTTTATATATTTTTAAGTTTATTTAACTTATTATATTCAATGACTTTATGATTTAAAGATGTTGTAGCTGAAAGTACTTATTTAGGAGATCATACTAAAGCAGTTAAAAATGGTTTAACTCAAGGATTCTATTTATTTGTTGTTAGTGAAATATTAATATTTGTTTCATTATTCTGAGCTTATTTACATTCTTCATTAAATCCTACTATGGAAATAGGTATGGCTTGACCTCCTGCTGGTATAGAACCTATATCACCTAGTGAATTACCTTTATTAAATACTATAATATTATTAGCTTCAGGTGTTACTATAACTATGGGACATCATGCTTTAATTAATGGTAATAGAAAAGATACTTTATATGGTTTCATATTTACTACTTTCTTAATATTCTTATTTGTTATATTACAAGGTTTAGAGTATATATTTGCTCCATTTACTATTGCTGATGGTGTTTATGGTTCTACTTTCTTCTCTTTAACTGGTTTACACGGTATACATATGATAATGTTAGTTATAATGTTAGCAGTATGTACTTGAAGAGTTTATAATTATGATTTCACTAATGTATCACATGTATTTGCTGAAACTACTGTTTTATACTTACATGTATTAGATGTTTTATGATTATTTATTTATATAATCGTTTACTGATGAGGTTCTTAATTTAATACTTCACTCTACATTTACAATATGGAGATATATCCATTAATGGTAGAGATATACCCCAAGAGGCATATATTTATTCATCTTATTTCAATGAAATTTTACTTTACTTATATATATATCCCCCAGGGGGATATATATATTATTCAAAGAAAAGTATATAATACTTCCAAAGGAAAGTATACTTGATATCCTTATAAAGTAGGAGATATCAGATATATGTATTCACTCGATACGAGCGGAAGATATATAGGAAAGATAAAGAAATTTAGGTATACATCTTGATTACATCAAAAGTGAAATCATATAGATCTTTTATCCTTCAATATGGAATATATATCCCTCCTACGGTGGGATATAAATTAAATGAGTCGTAGACTAATTGGCAAGTCACCTAGATTTGAGCTAGGAGTATATATGTTCAAATCATATCGACTCAGAGCATTGGTAGCTTAATGGTAAAGCCTTATAATGTCACTATAAGAGATGTCAGTTCGAGTCTGATGCGATGCGAATTATGGATAGCTAGGCATTGGTAAGCCGACCTACTTGCTACGTAGTAGCCTCTGTGCTCTCAGCGTTCGATTCGCTGGTTATCCGTTGGCATATAACACAATGGTTAGTGTATATTATTACGAATGATAAAATGTAAGTTCGATTCTTACTATGCCATAGGTAAGCAGTATAATGTAATGGTAACATATAAAGCTCATGACTTTATCATGATAGTTCGAATCTGTCTACTGCACTTAATTAAAATTATACTTATATCAAATAACACCTTTGGTGTAGCAATATATATCCATACCGTAGGTATGGTATATATCCACCCTCCGTAGGAGGGTTATATATTTATATAATAAATGAATTATAGCTCAATGGTAGAGCAGTCCACTCATAATGGATGTATCTCAGTTCAATTCTGAGTAATTCAATAATAAAATAATTAATAATAAAGAGAACATGATGTTGGTTCAGATCAAATGCTATGTAGAAGCATAACACATGCAAGTTATTTTAATATTTATTAAAATAGCGATAAGGTGAGTGATATAAGATAATAAATTATCTTATTCAGATGTAGGTATTAGAGTTAATCTAGCCATCGAACTGGAGCCGACGATTATCGTCACAACGGCCACATTGATATAATATCAACTCTTATTAAGAGCAGCAGTGGGGAATCTTTGACAATGGTCTAACGACTGATCAAGCTATCTACGAGAAGGAATTATTAAATACTTATTCTTTAAGAATAAGTTAAATATATCCATATTATAAATATGGATATGTAATAATAATAATAAAGATAAAAACTATAAACTTCTAAGTAATTATAATAATGATATAAATTACGAAAGAGTCCTAACTAAAACATGTGCCAGCAGCTGCGGTTAGACATGGAGGGCTAGCATTGTTCAAAATGGCTTAAAGGATCTGTAGAACTTATAAATATATAATATATATATTTATATAGAATAAATTAAAGGTAATAAGAAATAAAGTTATAGAGATAAAATTCATCGAAAACATTATGACTACAAAGAGATTACTTAAATTTATTGACGTTGTGAGATGAAGGCTACGGTAGCGACATGGATTCGATACCCATTTAGTCGTAGCAGTAAACTATGAGTACAATAATTAGAAAAGTGAAAATGAATAGTACTCCGCCTGACTAGTACGCTCGCAAGGGTGAAATACAAGACATTAGACGGTTGTAGTCCCTAGCAGTGGAACATGTCATTTAATTGGATGATCCCCCTTAAACCTTACCATCTCTTGAATTATTAACCGGCGTTACATCGTTGTCGTCAGTTCATGCCGTGAGGTATTATATTAAGTTATTAAATGAACGTAACCCTTTTTCCCCCTCTATATATTTATATATAGTTATGGAAATATTTATTATTTTACGATAATAGGAAGTCGAGGTTGAAGACTAATCATGATGACCCTAATGAGATGGGCTATAGACGTGTTACAATATTATTTACAATTATAATATATATACTCATAACTCTTTTAGAGTTATTAATTATATTAATATATATTTATTTAAATGATAAGAATATGACATAGTTTTCTTTTATGGATTGTAATCTGAAATTCGGTTACATAAAGGAGGAATTGCTAGTAATCGCGAACTAGAGTGTCGCGGTGAAATTTTTTGCTACTTCGTACTAACCACTCATCAACAGCAAGAAATTTTTATTTTCCTCTTTTACTTTTTTTTAAGTTTAATGAGGTTAATTGATAAAGGACCTGCTGTAAGTTGAAATACGGTTCGGTTAGGGGAACCTGATCGGGATTTATATTTTATAATTTATTCATCTTCATGAATGAATCCCCCACTCCTACGGAGTGGGAATTTATTCATCTTTTAGGGAAAGATGGATCGCCACCTTCGGTGGCTTTCATCTTAAACCCTTTGGTTAAAGAAAGAATGAATCCCCACTCCTACGGAGTGGGCATTTATTCTTTTAAAACCTTTCTTCGGGTTTCTAATAAGCACCTTCGGTGTGGATTATACTCTTTATAGATATCATATATCGCTCATTATGAGTGGTATATTATTTTAATATCCCACCCGCCACCTTTAGTGGTGGGTGTGGAGATATATCAGTATCCTTTAATGGATACTGATATATCTGATCCCATTCCAAAGGATGAGATTAAATATATCTGCACGTCCGTGCAGATATATCTGATATATCCCGGAGGGATATATTAAATAGTTTATAAATATAGATATGGATATAGTCTATATCTCAACGGTAGAGAGATCGATTGATAATCGATAGATGTAAGTTCGATTCTTACTAGACTAAAAGGTAAGCGGTTATGATGAAATGGTAGACATAGAACACTTAAAATGTTCGGATTAATATCGTGTAGGTTCGACTCCTACTAACCGTAAAAGGGGAGGTTCTAATGTTGGTAATTAGACCTAAATTGTAACTTTAGTGCCGTAGTGCTGCGACTGTTCGATTCAGTCCCTCCTCAATAAGATAGCTATAGTTCAAAGGTAGAACAATTGTATGTGGCGCAATATATCTGAGTTCAATTCTCAGTGGTTATCCATATGCTTAGGTAGTTCAATGGTTAGAACAGATGCCTCATATGCATCTAATGTTGGTTCAATTCCAGCCTTAGGCAATATATACTCACCATTGGTGGGGATATATATACCTACCGTAGGTGGATATATATATTTCTTATTATTTTATAAATATAAATGAATTATTCTATATAATTAGTCGTATAAGCTAACCAGGCATAGCGTCCGTTTTGTAATCGGAAGGTGTGGGGTTCGATTCCTCAATACGATATTAAATCATATACTATACAAAACAGTGCAGTATATGATAACCCTCCTTAAGAGGTTATGATAAACTCTCCAATGGAGGGTTTATGATACCGACCTTAGGTCGGCATTATAGACTACATGATCTAATGGTATGATACTACTACTTCACAGTATTTATGCGGGTTCGATTCCCGCTGTGGTTAATTAAATGTGACAATAGGTTAACTGGTAAACCCTGGCACTTCCAATGCTATTATGCGTGTTCGATTCACGCTTGTCATAATTATGAACATTGTTATTCATGGTTGAATATGCTGATTGCAAATTAGTTATTTTAGGGTTCAATTCCCTCAATGTTCTATTTGATTTCGAGTTTATTTATTGATTTTGGTTTTATTTATAAAAATATCATATACCGCTTATTATGAGTGATATATAAGTGTAATATAACTTGATCTCGGTTTATCTACCAGATTGTTGCGTAATTGGTAACGTATCTACATTGGGTGTAGGGTTATGGGGGTTCAAATCCCTCCAATCTGATGTTCTTTATTTATTAATTTATCTTTATTAATTAATTTTATTTAAATGCCACAATTAGTTCCTTTTTATTTCTTACATTTATTAACTTTTGGTATATTAGCTTTATCTATTTTAATATTTATTATATCTAAATATTTATTACCTAATATATTAAGATTATTAATCGCTAGAATTTTAATAGTTAAATTATAATTATAATTTATACTTTTCTTATTTTTTTTATAACTTATATATATTATAATAAGATTAATCTATATTAAATAGATGTACCCCTCCATTAAAATGAAGAGGTTCATCTATATTAAATAGATTTATTATAATAATTATACCCACCACCTTTGGTTATGGGTTATTAATCATATCCCCCCTGATGGGATATATATATCATCCTCTACTGGGGATAATTTATACATTATATAATCCTATCCAAAAGAGGGAATTATATATATATCCACCATTGATGGTGATATATATTTTATAAGTATAATTATTAATAATAATTGACTCTAATATATATACTATAGATATAATATTAAATATATCTTCCAAAGGAAGATATATATGATCCACTACAATGTTATTGTAGGGGATTAAATATATCAGTATCCATAAATGGATACTGATATATCTGATTCTATTGATATTTTATATCAATAGAATTAAATATATCTCCCAATGGGAGATATATCTGATCCAATACCTACGGTATTGGATTAAATATATCCATCAATAATGGAGATATCTGATCCCTTCCTTTGGAAGGGATTATATATTTTATAATGGGAAATATCCTCACACCTATGGTGTGTAAATATTATATAAGAAATATATATAAATAGAGAAATAAATAAAAATAAATGATATTTTCACCATTAGATCAATTTGAAATTAAACCATTATTAACAATAAATAATGTAATAACATTAAGTATTACAAATTATGTAATATATTTAACATTAGTAGTATTAATAATATATGGATATAATATATTATTAAATAAATCATATTTAGGATGAAATAGATGAGGAGTTGCTATATTAGCAATATATGATACAATATTAAATATGGTTAAAAGTCAAATAGGAGCACGTGGAGGTTATTACTTTCCATTAATATTTACATTATTTAATTTTATATTAATAGCTAATTTAATCTCAATGATACCTTATTCATTTGCTATATCAGCACAATTAATAGCTATAATATCATTAAGTTTAACATTATGATTAGGTGTAACTTTAATAGGTTTAGCTAATCATGGTTTAGGTTTCTTTGCTTTATTTGTTCCTACTGGTACTCCTTTACCTTTAGTACCTGTATTAGTTTTAATAGAAACTTTATCTTATAGTTCTAGAGCTATATCTTTAGGTTTACGTTTATCTGCTAATGTTTTATCTGGTCACTTATTAATGTTAATTTTAGGTTCATTAATATTTAATTTAATGGGTACTTCTATAATAGGATTTATAGGTGGTTTCATACCAATGGCTGGAGTTATAGCTATTGTTATATTAGAATTTGCTATATCAATGATACAAAGTTACGTTTTCTGTATATTATTTAGTGGATATATAAAAGATGCTATTTACTTACACTAAATATATTTGCACGTTCCGTGCAGATATATCCAAAGGTATTCTCCATCTTTATACTGGCTCGTACCGAGTGAGCATATATTCATCTTTCAAGGAAAGATGGATCGCCCCCCCCCTTCGGGGGGCTTTCATCTTATGAAATAAGATGGATCGCCACCTTTGGTGGCTTTCATATTTTATTTTATTCTGAATGATAACCAAAAGTCGATATATATTTTATAGTTAAATATTATAATATAATTAAAAAGAGAGGTAAAATTAATAGGTAAGATCAATAAAATAAGATAAAAAAAAGTAAAATAAAAAATTAAAATAAAATAAAATGGCAATAAGAAAAACTAACCCTTATTTAGCGTTAGCTAATAGTTATTTAATAGATAGTCCACAACCTAGTTCATTAAATTATTGATGAAATTTAGGAAGTTTATTAGGATTATGTTTAGTAATACAAATAGCTAGTGGTATATTTTTAGCAATGCATTATAGTTCTAATATAGAATTAGCATTTGATTCAGTAGAGCATATAATGAGAGATGTTAATGCTGGATGATTAATAAGATATATACATGCAAATGGAGCTTCATTTTTCTTTATATGTATGTATTTACATATAGGAAAAGCTTTATATTATGGAAGTTATAAATCACCTAGAGTATTAGTATGAGCAATAGGAGTTATAATATTTGTTTTAACAATGGCTACAGCCTTTATGGGTTACTGTCTTGTTTATGGACAAATGTCACACTGAGGTGCTACAGTTATAACTAACTTATTATCAGCTATACCATTTATAGGTAATGATATAGTACCATTTATATGAGGAGGTTTCTCTGTATCAAATCCTACAATACAAAGATTTTTTGCATTACATTATTTATTACCATTTATTTTAGCAGCATTAGTAGTAATGCATTTTATAGCATTACATACTCATGGATCATCTAATCCTGTAGGAATATCAAGTAATTTAGATAGAATACCAATGCATAGTTACTTTATATTTAAAGATTTAATTACTGTATTTGTATTTATATTAGTATTTAGTTTATTTGTATTCTTCTCACCTAATACTTTAGGACATCCTGATAACTATATACCAGGTAATCCTATGGTTACACCTGCATCTATAGTACCTGAATGATATTTATTACCATTCTATGCTATATTAAGATCAATACCTGATAAATTAGGTGGAGTTATAGCTATGTTTGCAGCTATATTAATATTATTAATATTACCTATAACTGATAGATCAGTTATAAGAGGTAATACATTTAAAATATTATCTAAATTATCATTCTATTTATTTATATTTAACTTTATATTATTAGGTAATTTAGGACAATTACATGTTGAAGTACCTTTCATACAATTAGGTCAATTTGCTACTGCTTATTACTTTAGTTATTACTTAATTTTAGTACCAGTTATATCTTCAATAGAAAATATTTTATTCTATATAGGAAGTAAATAAATATATATATTCATCTTTCAAGGAAAGATGGATCGCCCCCCTTCGGGGGGGCTTTCATCTTTACCCCCCTTTTTAGGAGCATCTCTTATTATATATAAGGTTTATTAATAAAATATTTTCTATATTTCCACATTTTCAATGTGGGGATATATATATCCTTCGTAGAAGGATAATATATATCATAGATATATGTATATATCCCCCAAGGGGTATATATTTATTATATTTTAGAGTAATAAATAAAAAAAAAGATAATAAGAGATAAAATAAAATAAGAATTAAATAAATGTTAGCTATGATAACAACATTACTTACATTTTATGTAAGTCAAAATAATATAATAACATTATTAATAGCAATAGAAATATTATTATTAACAGTAACAGTTAAAATAATATATATAGGAGGAATTTATAATGATATAGAGGGAACTATATATGCACTATTTATAATAATATTAGCAGGAGCAGAATCAGCAATAGGTTTAAGTTTATTAGTATCATATTATAGATTAAGAGGGAAAGTAACTAGTATATTATAAATAAAATGATAAATTGATTAACATATATAAATGAAGAAACAATATATATAAATTTAGGAACATGAATATCATTAGGAGATATACAAATTAATTATGGTTTATTATTAGATTCATTATCTATGGTAGTTATGGTACCAGTAGGTATAGTAACATTAGCAGTATTATTTTATGCTATAGATTATATGAGATTTGATCCTAATCGTAATCGTTTTTATATTATATTAAGTGTATTTGCTATATTTATGACAGTATTAGTAGTAAGTGATAATTATGTTATGATGTTTATAGGTTGAGAATTTGTTGGTGTTATTTCTTATTTATTAATATCTTTTTGAAATACACGTATAGCAGCAATGAAATCAGCTTTATCAGCTATATTATTAAATCGTATGGGTGATACATTATTTGTTATATGTATAGGTACTATGTTATCTTTATTTCATGCTGTAGATTTTGATACTATTGAATTATTAACTCCTCATACAGATACATTTATATTAAATTTAATAGCTATTATGTTATTAATAGCTGCTACAGCTAAATCAGCTCAATTAGGTTTACATGGTTGATTATTAAGTGCTATGGAAGGTCCTACACCTGTTAGTGCATTATTACATGCAGCTACAATGGTATGTAGTGGAGTATTTGTTTTAGTAAGATCATCATATATATTAGAATATACACCATCAGTATTATTAATAATATTATGATTAGGAGGATTTACTACTTTAATAAGTGGTTTAATAGCAGTAGTTACTAATGATATAAAAAGAGTTATAGCATTATCAACGATGAGTCAATTGGCTATGATGATGTTAGCTATAGGATCTAGTGCTTATGATTTAGCAATATATCACTTATATTGTCATGCATTCTTTAAAGCATTATTATTTATGTCAGCAGGATCAATAATACATAGTTATATGTCAGAAACTCAAGATATGCGTAAATATGGTGGTTTAATAGAATATTTACCTTATAGTTATACTACTATGGTTATAGCATCATTATCTTTAATGGCTATACCTGGTTTAACAGGATATTATTCAAAAGATATAATAATAGAATCATTATATGGTACATATACAGTTAGTGGATATATAATGTATTATATAGCTACAGCTTCAGCTACTTTAACTGCTATATATTCTTTAAGAGTATTATATTTAACTTTCTATAATAATCCTAGAGGTAATAAATATACTTATAGTTTTATACATGAAAGTAATCATATGATTATACCTATGACTATATTAGCTATATATAGTATATTCTTAGGTTATTATAGAGATAATGTTATATTCCATTTAAATTTAGGTTTACCTCATACTAATACTTTTATAGAAACAGAATTTACTATACCTACATTATTTAAATGATTACCTATGATATTAGGTATATCTTTATCTTTAACATTAATATATATTTATGAATTTATTTATAAAATTAATAAATCAAGTATTTATAATTACTTTAACCAACGTATTTATTATGATCAATTATTAAATAATTTAATAATTAGACCTGTATTAAAATTTGGTGGTTTATTAAATGTTTATACTGATAATGGTTTACTTAAAGTATTAGGTAGTACTGGTATTAGTAGATTCTTAACTTATATACCTGTTATTATATTAATTAATTTAATAATACTTTTCTTATAATTTTATAAATTTAATAATTATATATATATATTGTAGATATACCTATCAATGATAAGTTATATCTATTATCCCCTTTTTTAGAAGATATTATCATAAATAAACACCCAAAGGGTGTTTATCTATTATTTTATTAAAAAAAAGGATATTATAAATATAATTACATATTTTATGTAATTATATCTTTGATAAACACCAATGGTGTTTATTATATATATATTCATCTTTCAAGGAAAGATGGATCGCCACCATAGGTGGCGTTCATCTTATATTTTACATCGAAGATATAGCTCATATCATATACTTTATATGAAAGAAATAATAACTTATAAAAAGTTATCATAGATCTACCTTGGTAGAGATATATAAAATTAATAAGTAAATAAAGATACATATAAGTCTATATTAAAGGAAAGGAAATGTCTTATAGTTTAATGGTTAGAACATTACTCTTCTAAAGTAATTATTTGGGTTCAAATCCCGATGAGACAGATAGTATAGTAGAAGAATAGTTATCAAAGGTATGATATAAATAAATAAAATGCAATTAGTATTAGCAGCAAAATACATAGGAGCAGCAATAGCTACTTTAGGATTAGGAGGAGCAGCGATAGGTATCGCTTTAGTTTTCGTAGCTTTAATAAATGGTACTTCACGTAACCCTTCATTACGTGCTACATTATTCCCTCAAGCTATATTAGGTTTCGCTTTAGCAGAAGCTTGTGGATTATTCTGTTTAATGATATCATTCTTATTATTATACGCAGTTTAATTTTACCTATTTATAATTCATATCCCAAAGAGATATAAATTATATATATATATTCATCTTATAAAATAAGATGAATTGCCCCTCCAGGGGTTTTCATCTTTTTCCCTTCGGAGCAGATATATTTAATTCTTTGATATTTTATATCAATAGAATCAGATATATCAGTATCCATTAATGGATACTGATATATTTAATAATATCTCTACCTTTGATATATATATGATATATATCTTAGATGGAAGTATATAAATATAAGGAAATATAAAAATATAAAAATAATAAGATTAGTAAAATAAAAAATAATAATAAATATTATATGAAACAAATGAGTTATATAACTCGTTGATTGTATAGTACATCACATAAAGATATAGCCATATTATATTTAGGTTATGGTTTAATATCATCAATGGTTGCTACTGGTATGTCAGTTATAATACGTTTAGAGTTATCAGGACCTGATGCTCAATTTTTACATGGTAATAACCAAGTATTTAATGTATTAGTAACAGGACATGCTATAGCTATGATATTCTTATTTGTTATGCCAGTATTAATAGGAGCTTTTGGTGAAAAATTATTAAATAATAATATAAATAATATTGTATCTACCAATCATTTATATTCATACGTACCGTGTGGATATGAATTATACCCTCCACTAAAGAGGGATATTTTATATAAATTAGGATTATATCCATTAATAAGGAATATCATAAATTTATATCATCCTTATGAATTTAGTTTAGAAAGGGTTATGATGAAAAGCAATTCGAAAGGAGATGAATCATCAATATATAATAATAAATGATTTAATCAACAAATATCAGAAGATAAAACTATAAATATAGAAAATAAAGATATATTATCTATTAAAGATTTAGAAAATGATAATAAATATTGTCCTAAATATTTAGGTCCTTATTTAGCTGGTTTAATAGAAGGAGATGGTTCTATATATGTATCAGATATAACATCTAAAAATAGATATAGTCCTAAAATAGATATTGTATTTGTTGAAAAAGATTATCAATTAGCTTTATATTTATCTAATTTATTAGGTATAGGTAAAATTAATAAAAAACCTAATAATAAAGCTTATATGTGAAATATAAATAAAATAGAAGATACATATAAATTATTAGAATTAACTAATGGTTATTATAGAACACCTAAATATGAAGCAGTAGTTAGAGCTATTAATTGAATAAATGATTATATATTAAATTATAAACAAAAAGATATAAAAAATTTATCATTATATAATAATAAAATTAGAAATAATATATTATCTAAAATATCTATAATAGATATTAAACCATTAGATGAATCTAATTTATGAAATAATTCATGATTATCAGGTTTTACTGATGCAGATGATAATTTTAGTATTATTATATATAAAAGAAAAAATAATAATTATTCTCTTCAATTAAGTTATAGATTAGAAATTAGACAAGTATATTTAAAATCAAATTATAATAATAATAATAATTATTTTAATATAATGTCTGATATATCAAGTATATTTAATTCTAATTTATATAGTAGAAAAAGATATTTAAAATTAAAGAATCAAGATGATTATAAATATTATTATTCTTATATAGTAGCTATAACTTCTATAATTAATTTAAAATTAGTTAATAAATATTTTAATGAATATCCTTTATTATCTTCTAAATATTTAGATTATAAAGATTGATCATCTTTATTAAATAAAATAGAATATTATAATAATAAACCTTCACATCCTGAATGTATTAAATTAGCTATTGAAATACGTAAGAATTATAATAGTACTAGAAATAAATTTGATTGAAATCATTTATATAAAAATAAATAATTCCTTTCTAGAGGATATATAAATATATAATTGATATACCTTATTAATAAATATAATATTATTACATATATATCCAAAGGGAGATATATTTTATATATCCCTTCCGGGATATATTACATATATTATAAAGTATAGGTAGATATAAATAGATATTATATTATTATACTTAAAATAAAATTGCCGTGAATAATTGTAAAATTATTTATAATGATATTACTATATGCTGGAACGTCCTAAAGCTTTATATAATAAATAATAAAATATTTCCATATTTACGATATAGGAATATATAAGTATTCCCACATTTATCGTGTGGGGATATATAAATATTTCTTTATTAGAAGGATATTAAATTATTTATTAATAATTATAAAGATATTACAATGGATAATCAGCAGGAAACCAACAGATATAAGTATATCTTAGTAGGATCCTCAGAGACTATACGTAATACACCTTATATATAAGGTTGAAGATAGAGTCCATTTTATATTGAAAGATATAAAGAACAAAATGAATTTTTATTTACCAATAATGATAGGAGCAGTAGATATGGCATTTGCAAGATTAAATAATATAAGTTTTTGATGTTTACCACCAGCATTAGTATGTATAATAGCATCAGTATTAATAGAACAAGGAGCAGGTACAGGTTGAACAGTATATCCACCTTTATCATCAATAAATGCTCATTCAGGACCTAGTGTAGATTTAGCTATATTTGCTTTAC